>Ga0302326_10000812_pt1 | contig 81461 bp, 73 predicted proteins | sample Palsa_T0_3_FD_202264 | JGI IMG/M metagenome (GOLD analysis project Ga0302326, IMG submission 202264) | Peat permafrost microbial communities from Stordalen Mire near Abisko, Sweden - Palsa_T0_3 | ecosystem: Environmental > Terrestrial > Soil > Palsa > Peat permafrost | place: Sweden: Abisko...
AGGAGTATTCGACAATCCAGGACTCATACCACGCCCCGGCGATTTTCTGCGGGCTGAAGCGAACATGCACGCGCACCGAATCGCGTTTCACGTCGAAAGGAGAACGCTTGGCCGGTCTGCGACTGCGCCCCTTGATTTTTCGTTGGATGAGTGCCACAAATCAAAAGTTTGGCACTAAACTGGCACTAAAACATGGTGAAAGCAAGAAATAGCCCGTATTTGTTGGAGCGGGTGAAGGGAATCGAACCCTCGTCTCCAGTCAACCTGTGAGCGATGATGTGGTGCAAATTCCCAACAGGCACTCAGGTGTTGGGCTTCGTTGGTTGCAAGCGAGGATCGAGGTCCAAGATTTCTTGAAGCGATCGCCATTCACTCTCCTCTGGAATGTCGATGTCGCTTTCAAATGATTTAACTTCTGCAACCGTAAGCCCCATATATTCAGCCACTTGGCTCAACAACAGCCGCTTTTCATAGCGTTTGAGGCTGATATGGTCCCCAAGAGTTGTTGGGGTGGTTGGAACTGATCTTCGAGGCAGCCGATTCTTTCCAATGTGTCGTCTGGATACGTGTATCGTGCGCTGTACAATTGCCAACAGGGCTACTCTCCTCCACTGCGTGGAGGAGAGGGAGCCAAATCTACCGCCTCGCGGTGGCCAACGGCACGACTCGACACAACTCGTGAAGAATTTTGTCCTGCGCTCGGGCTTGTGAAAAAAAGCACAATCTTCTTGCCTCGATGGGGGTTCGGATGTTTAGTACGGCATGGTTCAGGTTTCGGCATACCATGCAAACGAGAACTGAGATCGGCTACAATTCAAAGGTGGAAGGCGATGTGGTCCACACGCAGTTGGACGCGGCCATCAATTGGTTCCGCAAGAACTCGCTTTGGCCCATGCCTATGGGCCTGGCCTGCTGCGCCATCGAGTTGATGGCCGCCGGGGCCAGCCGCTTCGACATCGCCCGCTTTGGCTCGGAGGTGATGCGCTTTTCCCCCAGGCAATCGGACGTGATGATCGTGGCCGGAACGGTCACCTACAAAATGGCCGCCGCCCTGCGCCGGATTTACGAGCAAATGGCCGCGCCCAAATGGGTCATCGCCATGGGCGCTTGCGCTTCGACGGGGGGGATGTACCGCAGTTACGCGGTGCTGCAAGGGGTGGATCATATCGTGCCGGTGGATGTGTATGTCGCCGGCTGTCCGCCGCGCCCGGAGGCGTTGCTGGATGCGTTGATCAAACTGCAGGGCAAAGTGGGCCGGGAGCCTTTTCTTTCCCTGCAAATGCGGAGCGCCTGAGCGGCCTCCTGATTTTTTGAATTTTCATGTCTGCACGCGAACTTGCGCAACAGTTGAAAACACGATTTGGAGACCTGATCTCCGAACCGGCCGAGTTTCGCGGCGAAATCACGTTGCAACTGTCCGACGCGGATTGCATCGCGGAGATTTGCGATTTCGCCAAGAAGCAACTGGGCTTTGATTTTCTGGCCGATGTCAGCAGCGTTGACAATTACGGGAGCGACCCGCGTTTCACGGTGGTTTATCATCTCTACGGTTATGGGCATCATTGCGCGCTGCGGATCAAGACCGGCGTGGGCGAGGAAGTTTCGGAGTTGCCGTCGGTGACGGGGGTTTGGAAAACGGCCGATTGGCACGAGCGGGAGGTGTACGACATGATGGGCATCCGTTTCCGCAACCACCCGGATTTGCGGAGGATCCTGATGTGGGACGGCTACCCGTATTTCCCGTTGCGCAAGGATTTTCCGCTGGCGGGAAAACCGTCGAATGTTCCTGACGTGGCCTTTACAAACCCCGCGCCCATGGAAGGCGGCCCGTTTGTCACCATCCCCGGCGGCAAAGACAGCGGCGCGCGCGAACCGCGCGTGCGGATGCCGGAAGCGGAAATCAAAATGGAACACAAATTTTAATGGCCACGACCCAGGAAATTCAAATCGGGGACGCGACGGCGCAGGCTGCCGCCGCGGCGGAGGAGGCGAATGTGGCCGTTGCGCCGCCCGCGCCCGCGGGGGAGGAGGCCTTGCAGGATATTCACGGCGAAAAAATGATCCTGAACATGGGGCCTTCCCACCCCGCCACCCACGGCGTGCTCAGGATCGTGCTCGAATTGGACGGCGAAATCATCACCAAGGCGACGCCCGACATCGGCTATTTGCATCGTGGCGATGAAAAGATCGCCGAGAGCATGACTTACAACCAGTTCATCCCATACACAGATCGGCTGGATTATCTGGCGCCGCTGGCCAATAATGTCGCTTACGCCCTGGCAGTCGAAAAACTGTTGGGCATAGACCGGGCGCTGCCGCCACGCTGCCAATACATCCGGGTGATGTGCTGCGAGCTGGCGCGGATTTCAGCGCATTTGCTGGGCTTGGGGTCCATGGCGATGGACGTCGGGGCGCTGACGGTTTTCTTATATACCTTCACCCAGCGGGAAACCATTTACAATTTGATCGAGTCGCTGACGGGGGCGCGGTTCACCACTTCCTACACGCGCGTGGGCGGCGTGGCGCGGGATCTGCCATCGGGATGGGTCGCGCAATGCCGGAAATTCCTGGAGGAAGTCGTCGTCAACATTGACGAATCGGAACAATTGCTCTCGCGCAACAAAATCTTTGTGGACCGCACGCGGGACATTGGCCACATTTCGCGCGAGGTGGCGATTGACTACGGATTGACCGGCCCCAATTTGCGCGGCAGCGGGTTGGAGTTCGATCTGCGCAAGGCCCATCCGTACCTGGTTTATGACCAGTTGGAGTTCGAGGTGCCAACCGGGTCGGTGGGTGATTGCTACGATCGTTACATGGTGCGGATCGAGGAAATGCGGCAGAGCGTGCTCATTCTGCGGCAGTGCCTGGATAAAATCCCCGGCGGGGCCGACAACGCCGCAAAAGAGCCGATTGACGTCGCGGACGGCAAGATTGTTCTGCCCACCAAGAAAAAAGTGCTGACCAGCATGGAGGAATTGATCCATCAGTTCATCCTGGTGACGGAGGGACCCAACGCGCCGCCGGGTGACGTGTATTTCGGGGCGGAGAATCCGAAAGGCGAACTGGGCTTTTACATTCACAGCAAAGGCGGGGGCACGCCGCATCGGCTGAAAATCCGCGCGCCGTCGTTTTCCAATCTGAGCATCCTGCCGCATTTGCTGCCGGGCCATATGTTGAGCGATACGGTGCCGATTTTTGGGTCGCTCGACTTCGTCATGGGGGAGTGCGACCGGTAATTGGAAGCAAAACACGAAAAAAGAAAGGACACACAGTATGGATAATCCTAATAATCGAATTGTTTGGTGTGACATTCCGACTAAAGACCTCGACCGCGCGATCAAGTTTTACAGCGCGGTGCTGGGAGAGTTGGTCGAGAAACAAACGACTGCGGGAATGGAGTTCGCAGCCTTTGCCCACGAGAACGGGGTGGGCGGCTGCCTATTCGCCGGCCCGGAGTGCCAACCGTCGGCCCAGGGACCGCTGATCTATCTCAACTGCCAGGGACGCCTGGACGCGGCGGCCGCGACGGTCGAACCGAACGGCGGCAAGATTTTGCAGCCGAAGCACCAGATCGGCCCCTACGGCTTTCGCGTGGTGATCCTGGACAGCGAGGGAAATCGCATCGCGCTGCATTCAAGATAATATTGACATGAGTTTTGCAGCGCCACCCGAATTGGAAGCGGAACTGGACGAAGTGACCACGCATTACCCGCAGAAGCGGAGCGCGTCGCTCATGTTCCTGCACGCCATTCAGGAACGGTTCGGCTGCATCACGCCGGAGGCGATGGAGTGGACGGCCAAGAAGCTGGGATTGGAGCCGATCAATATTTACGAATTGGTGACGTTTTATCCGATGTTCCGCACGGAAAAGGCGGGCCGATACCAGATCAAAGTGTGCCGGACTTTAAGTTGCGCCCTGGGCGGGAGCCACGAACTGCGCGATCATTTCTGCAAAAAGCTCGGCCTTGACTGCTCGGTCCACGGCACACAAACAACCAAGGACGGAAAGTTCTCGCTTGAATTCGTTGAATGTCTGGCCAGTTGCGGCACTGCGCCGGTAGTGATGTGCAACGAGGATTTTTACGAAGGTGTTTCAACGCAAAAGGCAGATGAAATTTGCACCAAGTGCCAATGATGAACAACAATCCATTGCCACGTTTGGATAGCAACGAAGAACTGCGGCAAAAAATTCTTCCGTTTTGCCGTCTGCAACTTGGGGAAAAGTGGCTTGATCCGGATGGTCGGCACAGAGTCGCGTGTGCGGACGCGGGGGATCCGGACGCTGTGCTGGCTTTGATGGACGGAGAGAAAGCGGACCTTGCCGTCCACGATCCGCCTTACAATCTGGTTGCCTTTGAAGAACGGGAACTTGGTGAATACATCCGTTGGTGCGAGAAGTGGGTGGGGAACAGCATCGCAGTGCTCAAAGAGGATGCTTCAGTTTACGTTTGGCTCGGCGCGGACCAGCGCAATGGATTCCAGCCGTTGCCTGATTTCATGGTGATGATGCGGCAAACCGGCCTGCGTCCGCGCAGCTTCATTACCATGCGAAATCAACGCGGATTCGGCACGCAGAAGAATTGGATGGCTGTCAGACAGGAGCTTCTTTACTACGTCAAAGGCGATCCCGATTTTAACATTGAGGCTGAATACACGGATATTCCGAAAATCTTGCGCGGGTATTATAAGGATGTTGCCGGCAAAACAACTGAGAATATTGAGCGAGGCAAATCAGAAAACATTCGCGCGGGAAACGTCTGGGTGGACATTCAACAGGTTTTTTACAGGATGGAGGAAAATGTTTCCGGTTGTTATGCTCAAAAGCCAATCAAGTGTATTGAGCGCATCATCAAAGCCAGTTCGCCCAAAATGGGTCTCGTCGTTGATTTCTTTGCCCATTCAGGAACGACGCTGCTAGCGGCTGAAATAAATAGGCGGCGATGTTTCACGGCGGATTTAGACCCTGTTTTTTGCGAAATCTCCATCCGCCGCCTGGAACACTTCCGAAAAACGCGCCGGCTCGGCTGGCAAAACAGCCATGCTTTCGTCTCGGAAATTTCGTTGCCTGAAATTTTAGAAGCACCAGACAAGGATTTAGGGAAAAACGAGAACAAATTACAGCCAAGCTTTTTGTAATGGAGAAATTGCAACAAAAACTCGATGAACTGCTCTCCCAGTTGAAGGATGAAAAAGACGTGAGAGAAAGGGTCGCCACCCTTCTGTCGGTATATCCATTCAACCGTTTTGAGTATCTTATGTCGATTTTGCTCGGCAAACGCATTTTGTCGTTGGACGGCTATTATGAAATACGGGACGAATACATCGCCCGGAATCTGTATCTTTATATTTTTGAAATCGGAGGGCCGCGAACTTTCGGGGAAGCTTGGGCGCAAGGCCATTTGAAAGAATTAGTTCCCGAGTTAGTCAAACCCTCCAAGAAGATTGATCCCAAATATTCCGGTGAATACGATTTCTGCTTGGATGAAAAAATCAGGGTCGAGGTTAAGGCATCTCGGGCGGTGGATTTCGATACGAATGAACCTTTGTACGTGAAAGCGCTCTCGTCCGATTCACCGAAGGCTTTCGACATGAATTTTCAGCAGGTCAAGTGCGGTTGCTGTGATGTTTTTATATGGATTGGCGTTTGGCGGGATGTCATTCGTCATCGGGTGCTGAGTTCAAAAGAAGTCGAATCCAATAAGTACTATTCACACGGCCAACATCGCGGTAATATCGGCGAAGGCCAGCTTCATGTGAAGCAGGACAACCTTTCGGAGTTTTCGAACTTTGAAGTGAAAGGCTCTGATTTGTTGGAGGCGATACGCGCCGCCTATATGCGCCAAATTCCAAACGCCGCCGCAAAGAAATGACGCCAATGAGTTTCGTGCTCGCAACGAATTTGAACCAGGCCCAACTGGCCCAGAATCTGCTGTGCCGCCATTACACCTGCAAATTCCTGGCCATGAACCCAAATGAACCCTGAGCAACATGAAAACGACCCTGAAGGATTGGCCGAAGGTTTACGAACGCATCAAACGAGTGCGCGGATTCGACGAACACGAAAGAATCCTCTACGCGCGAAGCCTGGCGGCGACGCCCGACGAGCGGTGGCAAATGAACGTGACCTTTCTCCGCTCGCTCGGCTTATGGGGGCGCTCAGGACTGAAGAAATTGAGTTCCTCCTGATCGGTATGTCTGCCGCAATTGTTCAAGGCGTGCCCGGTTCCACGATTGACGTTGATTTGTGGATCAACTTGCCGGAACGGCAGTATATGCGCCCCATCAGAATCGCGGCGGCGCAAGGCGCAAAGATGCTGCGAAATACCGTGCTCGAATTGAGCGATGAAACATTGGTAAACTTCGTTTATTCGGTGACGGGGCTGGGCTCATTCGCGCGCGAAAACGGAAAGGCTGTCAAGTTGCCTTTCCACGGATTGACCATCGCCGTGTTGCCTCTCGAGCGCATACGAAAGAGCAAATTGGCCGTTGGAAGACCCAAGGATTTAGTGCATGTGCATCAAATCGAAAATACGCTGAAGCTCAAACGCGCAAAATGAATGTGACGATGAAAAATGGCTGCCCGACATGGATTTGAACCATGACAAACAGATCCAGAGTCTGCTGTGCTACCGTTACACCATCGGGCAAAAGCGCGGGTTGAAATGTAGTGATTTTTTTGGTGGAGTCAAGCTATGCCGCAAGAATACAGGCTCATTTTAAAGAACGCCGGCCAGCTGGGTTACACGCCGGACATGGCCTGCTATCTGCGCCACGGCGGCTATGAGGCCTTGAAGAAGGCCCTGGCCCTGCCCGCCAAAGACCTGCCCGACGGCAAAAAGCTATCGCCGCAGGAACAAATTCGCGAAGAAGTCAAAATCTCCGGGTTGCGCGGACGCGGCGGCGCCGGTTTTTCGTGCGGACTGAAATGGTCGTTCGTTGATCGCAAGAGCGGCAAGCCCATTTACCTGATTTGCAACGCGGATGAATCGGAGCCGGGCACGTTCAAGGACCGGCAGATCATTTACAAGGACCCGCACCAAATGCTGGAAGGCATGATCATCTCGTGCTACGCCAATGACGTTCATCTAGCCTACATTTACATTCGCGGCGAGATGCCCGACGGGGCGCGATTGCTCAACCGCGCGCTGGCCGAGGCGCGGGCGGCGAATTTTCTGGGCCAAAACATATTGGGCAGCGGTTATGACCTGGAAATTCACGTCCATCGCGGCGCCGGCGCCTACATCTGCGGCGAGGAAACGGGGTTGATCGAATCGCTGGAGGGCAAGCGGGCCTATCCACGGATCAAGCCGCCGTATTTTCCGGCCGTGCTGGGCCTTTACCAATGCCCGACGATCGTCAACAACGTGGAGACGCTGGCCACGGTCAAACATATCATTCAACTGGGCGGGCCGGGCTACGCCAAGCTTGGCACGCCCAACAACTCCGGCACACGCATCGTAAGCGTCAGCGGCCACGTCCGCAAACCGGGCTACTACGAAGTGGAAGTGGGCAAAGCGACGCTGGGAGAATTGATTTTTCACGAAAATTTCGGCGGCGGATTGCGGGAGGGCCGGCGCTTGAAGGCGGTCATCCCCGGAGGTTCATCGGCCAAGGTTTTCAAAGCGGGAGAGAAATTCAAATTGAAGCGCAAAGGGCCGGACGGCCAGCCCGCCGCCGTGGAGGTGGACATGCTGGATCTGCCGTATGATTTCGATTCGCTGGCGCAGGCCGGCAGCATGTCCGGCTCTGGCGCGATCATTGTCATGGACGACACGACGGACATAGTGGCGGCGCTGGCGAACATCGCTGATTTTTACGCGCACGAGAGTTGCGGGCAATGCACGCCCTGCCGCGAGGGATCGCTGTGGCTGGCCAAGGCGCTGCATCGCATGACTCACGGACAGGGGCGCCAGCAGGACGCCGATTATGTCCTGAACATCGCGCAAAACATCCAGGGCCGGACGATTTGCGCTTTTGGCGAGGCGTGCGCGTGGCCGGTCTTGAGTTTTGTCAACAAGTTCCGGGACGAATTCGAGGCCCGCGCCGCGGCGGACGAAGCGACGAACAAGGGAGCGGGGCCGGCCCAAGGGATGAAAATCGCCGCGAGTCCGGGAGAATGATGAATGCCGAAACTTTATATATACTTTGGATCGATTATTTTGTCAGGAATATACGTCACAAACCGGAAATCATCACGAGAAAACTGAAATGAAAGCGCACGTTACTGAATATCTGGAAATTACCGTGGCCAAACATGTCGGTGATTATCGAATTTCCCTTCATTTTAACGATGGAACGAAAAGAGTGATGGATTTCGGCCCGTTTCTTCGCCACGCCGGAAACCCTGAAATCACCGCGTACAGAAATATAAAGAAATTCAAAAGTTTTCATCTGCATTACGGCAATTTAATGTGGGGTGATTACGAAATGATTTTCCCAATCACCGATCTGCACCGTGGAGAAATCTGACGTGGCCGACCTAATCACCATCTCAAAGACCTTGCATATCCGCGATTTCTCGGACGAAGACCGCGCGCATCCGCCGGCCTTTCACACGGAATGAGAATCGCCGCCAGCCCATGAGCACCCACAGCATTCGTAAAAACAGACGGGAAGCGGACGGCAAGCTCGTGCGCCCGGCGAACGGACCCCTGTTGCTGAACGGGGATCATCTAAGCGTGCCGGAATTCGAGAGGCGCTACGAAGCAATGCAAGATGACCGCAAGGCGGAATTGATCGAAGGAATTGCTATTATGTCTCCACCTATTAGCAGTGAGCACGGAAAGGCGAACAGCATCCTTGGAGTGCTCTTGGGCCAATATGCGGCCGCCACTCCCAGGGTGGCTTGTGCTGTCAATGCTTCCTTGCGCTTGGATGGCAGGAATGAGTACCAACCCGACGTGCTTCTTTGGATTGAATCAGGAAGTTTGGCTCGGACGAAAGTCGGCGCCGATGGACTTTTGGAGGGCCGCCCTGAATTGGTGGCGGAAGTTGCCCTTAGCAGCCACGCTTTCGATTTGAATGAAAAAAAGGCCGTTTATCAAAGGAATCAGATACAGGAGTATATCGTCTGGGAAGTGATGGATGCGCGGCTCCAATGGTTCGCTTTGCAACATGGAGAATATGTCTCCTTGGCGCCGCGGCGCGCTTTGCGTGGCTTAGTTGTTTGCAGCCGTGTTTTCCCCGGCTTGTGGTTGGATTTGACGTCACTCGTCGTTGGCAAAGGTTTTGACAAAGGGCTTTTTCGCACGCTCAACAAAGGATTAAAAAACGCCGAACACAAATCTTTCGTCAAAAAGCTGGCCAAATCCTGAATATGCCCAACGAAACCGCATTAGAACAAAGGCCCGCCCCACCGCCGGTGGAAACCATCAAAATCAAGGTGGACGGACGCGAGATCGAGGCGCCGAAGTTGATGCCCGATTGGCAGGGCAAATTGCAGCCCACCACCATGCTGCAAGCGTGCGCCTTGGCGGGCATTGACATCCCGCATTATTGTTATCATCCAAAACTGCCAGTCGCCGGCAATTGCCGCATGTGCCTGGTGGAATTCGGCACACCCATCATCGGCCCGGACCGCAAGCCGGTGCTCAACCCGGATGGAACGCCGAAAATCGCCCGCTCCGTCCTGCCTTACGAACCCGGCACGCCTCGCGGCGCCATCGGCTGTGCCACGCCGATTTCTCCCGGCATGGAAATTTATCCCGGTTCGGCCGCCACCAAACAAATGCGCGAGGCGGTGCTGGAATCCCTTTTGATCAATCATCCGCTGGATTGCCCGATTTGCGATCAGGCGGGCGAATGCAAGCTGCAGGAGTATTCAGTGGACTACGGGAAGGCAGCCAGCCGGTTTGTCGAAGAAAAGGTCCACAAGCCCAAACAAGTGGAGCTGGGGCCGCGCGTTGTGCTCGATGATGAACGGTGCATTCTCTGTTCGCGCTGCATCCGGTTTTCGCGCGACATCGCAGGCGATGACGCCCTGGGCTTTTCATTGCGGGGCAGCCACAGCACGCTGACCCGCTATCCGGGAAAAGCCTTCGATAACAATTACACGCTCAACACAGTGGATATTTGCCCTGTGGGGGCGCTGACGTCGAAGGACTTTCGTTTTCAGATGCGGGTCTGGTTTCTCAAGGAGAGCAAGAGCTTATGCGCCAGTTGCGCCACCGGCTGCAACATCGTGGTCGGTTCGCGCGAGGAGCGGGTCTATCGCTTCGAGCCGCGCCAAAACGACGCGGTCAATTCCTGCTGGATGTGCGATTACGGCCGGCTTAACTATAAGTGGATCAATCGCGAAGACCGATTGACGCGCGTTCAAGGCTCGAAATTGGGAGGCGGTCGTCGAAACGCCACCTGGTTGGGCGCCCTCGCCGCCATCAACGAGCTTCTCAGCAACACGCGGCCGGCCACATCCGCCATCATCGCCTCGGCGCGCCAGACCAACGAAGAACTTTATCTCTTGAAAAAGCTGGCCATCAAACTGGAGGCGCTGACGGATTCCGTCCCGCGGACGGGGGAAGGCGACAAGCTGCTGTTGAACGCGGACCGCAATCCCAACTCCACCGGCTCGAGGCTGATCGGATTTTCCGCGTCACCCATAGGCTCGAATTTGCCCAAGATCGCCGCCGGCATCGCCGACGAGATGATCAAGACGCTCATCGTCTTTGGCGAAGATGTGACCGAGTTTGGCTTGGGCGAGAATTTGCTCAACAAGCTTGATGCCCTGATCGTGTGCGACATCCTGCCCAACAAAACGACGGCCATGGCGCACTATCTTTTGCCCGGCTGCGCCCACGTGGAGAAGCGCGGCAGCTTCGTCAACGCCAAGGGGCGCGTGCAGCGCTTCATGCAGAACATCCAGCCCAAAGGCGAAGCCCGCCCGGAGTGGGAATTTTTGCACGAACTGACGCAAGGCCTCACGGGATTGAACGGGTATTCGACCGTCGAGGGCCTGTTCAACGAAATGGCGGCGGAGGTGCCCGCCTTCCGAGGGCTGACATGGGCCGCGCTGGGAGATTTGGGTGTGACGGTGCCGATATGAATTTGAGCGAATAAAAGTCATGGTCTGGTTTCATCATTTAAGCGCAATGCAGCACTTGATCCTTTTTAGCGCGATCAAGATCGTCTGCGTGTTTGCGATCGTGCTGCCGGCGGTGGCGTATGCGGTGCTGGCGGAACGGAAAATTTGCGCGAGCATCCAGGACCGGCTCGGGCCTAACCGCGTTGGGCCGGGCGGCCTCTGGCAGCCGCTGGCCGACGGCCTCAAACTATTCCTCAAAGAGGACTTCGTCCCGGCCCACGTTCGCAAGACTTATTTCTGGCTGGCGCCGATGATTCTGATGATACCCGCGTTCCTGGTGCTGGCGGTGATCCCATTTGGCTCGCGATTGGGCGGGGAGAAAATGGTGATCGCGGACCTCAATGTGGGCATTCTTTACACTTTTGGCATCGTTTCCCTGGGCGTGTACGGAATCGTTCTGGCAGGCTACGCCTCCAACTCGAAGTATCCTTTTCTGGGCGGCATTCGCTCCAGCGCCCAGATGATCTCCTACGAAATCGCCATGGGCATGTCGGTTATTCCCTTGTTCCTGATCGTGGGCGATCTGAATCTGGGGAAGGTGATCCAGTACCAGGCCGAACATGGCTGGCTGATCCTCTACGCTCCGTTGTCGTTTGTGATTTTTATGATCTCCGCCTTCGCCGAGACCAACCGGCTGCCTTTCGACCTGCCGGAATCGGAACAGGAACTGGTCGGCGGATACAACACCGAGTACAGTTCGATGAAATTCGGACTTTTCTTCATGGGCGAGTACGCCAACATGATCGCGGCCTCGGCCATGATGGTCACATTGTTTCTAGGCGGTTGGACGCTGCCCGTGGCCGGCTTGAACGCGCCGGCCGACTCCATCTTGATGGGGGTGGCCCACATTGTCATTTTCCTGGTGAAAGTGGCAGTTCTGATGGGCCTGTTCATCTGGGTGCGCTGGATGTGGCCGCGGTTCCGGTATGATCAATTGATGGATTTGGGCTGGCGGCGCTTTTTGCCGCTGGCGCTGGCCAACATCCTGGGCACGGCCCTCTGGCTCTGGGTGGCGGCTTAACTTGCTTGCTGGCATGATTGTCAAACGAACAAAACTGAACTTTTGGGAGCGGCTCTATCTGCCGGCGGTCCTGGCGGGCTTTCGAATCACCTTGCGTCACTTTTTCAAAAAGAAAGTGACCATGCAGTATCCCGAGGAAAAATGGACCGTGCCCGCGGACTACCGCGGCGCGCCCTACCTGGTCAAAGACCCCGAGGGCCGCACCAAGTGCGTCTCCTGCCAGCTCTGCGAATTCATCTGCCCGCCCAAAGCCATCCGCATCACTCCACCCGGCCCGGCCGGATCGCCCGAAGCCGGCAACGTGGAAAAGGCGCCGCAGGAATTCAAAATTGACATGCTGAGGTGCATCTTTTGCGGCTATTGCCAGGAAGTGTGCCCGGAAGAAGCCATTTTCCTGATGAAGGATTATTCCCTGACCGGGTTGACCCGGGAGGAGATGGTCTATGACAAGGCCAAGCTGCTGGCGCTGGGTGGCGTTCAGAACGACCAGATTTGGAAGTGGAAGCACAAGTAGATGCAAGCCATCTTGTTCTATCTTTTTGCGGCTTTAACCCTTTTGTGCGGGGCGCTGGTCATTGCCAATCCGTTCACCCGCAATCCCATCACCAGCGCCATGTTTCTCGTCTTGACCATTGTGTCGCTGGCCGGCTTGTTCGTGCTGTTGCACGCCTTTTTCCTGGCGGCGGTGCAAATCCTGGTCTATGCCGGCGCCGTCATGGTGCTGTTTCTGTTTGTGATCATGCTGCTGGATCTCAAGGAGGAGGAACGCCGGACCATCAAGGTGGTCGCGGCTCTGCTGGGAGTGGCGGCTGCCGGGGGTATCGCTCTGACCATGATTGGCGTCCTTCGGCATTCCAACGTAGGAGTGGGTCTCACGCCCGCCACCGTCGAAGGGTCCACCCAGGATTTGGGCGCCAGACTGTTCACCCATTACGCGCTGCCCTTTGAATTGATCTCTCTGGTGCTATTGGTGGCCATGATCGGGACCGTCCTGTTGAGCAAAAAGGACCTCAAATGACCCCGGTGGGCCTGCAACATTACCTTGTCGTCAGCGTGCTTTTGTTCTGCCTCGGCTTGTTGGGGGTGATCGTGCGGCGCAACGTGCTGGTCATTTACATGGCGCTGGAGTTGATGCTCAACGCCGCCAATCTGGCGCTGGTGGCCTTCTCCCGTTTCGACAACAATCTCGACGGCCAGGTCATTGTCTTCTTCATCATCACAGTGGCCGCGTCCGAGGTTGCCGTCGGGTTGGCGTTGATTGTCGCCCTTTACCGCCGGCGGCAAACGACGCATGTCGAGGACTTGGCCGCGTTGAAAGACTGACCCATGAACGACCCGCTTCCCTGGCTGATCCTGTGCCCGCCGCTGCTGGCGGCGGCATTGATCACGCTTTTTCTTCAGCGCAACCCGCCGTTTAGCGCCGTCCTTTCCGTTGGGGCCGTGCTGGTTTCATTCTTTGCGAGCCTGGTGTTGCTGGCCCAATTCCTGGCTTATGGGCGCGCGCCGGACATTTCGCTCCATTGGTTGCAAGTCGGGTCTCTCAACATTGACTTCGGCCTGCACTTCGACGCCCTGAGCCTGCTGATGCTGCTGGTTGTCACGGGTGTCGGCTCGGTCATTCATATTTATTCAATCCAGTACATGCGCGGCGACCCCGGCTACGCGCGGTTTTTTGCCTGCATGAGCCTGTTCACCTTTTCCATGATCGGGGTCGTGGTGAGCAACAATTTTTTCCAGATGTTTTTCTTCTGGGAACTGGTCGGCCTGTGCAGCTATCTGCTCATCGGCTTTTGGTATCAAAAGCCCGCCGCGGCCGATGCGGCCAAGAAGGCCTTCCTGACCAATCGCCTGGGCGATTTTGGTTTTCTGGTCGGCATCGTGCTGGCCTGGGCCATGACCGGAACCCTCAGCTTTGCGGTGATGAAGGATCAATTGGTGCGCGATCCGGAATTGTTCGACACGACGGCGACTATCGTCGGGCTGCTGATTTTTTGCGGGGCGGTGGGCAAATCGGCCCAATTCCCGTTGCACGTCTGGCTGCCGGACGCCATGGAAGGACCCACGCCCGTCAGCGCCTTGATACATGCGGCCACGATGGTGGCCGCGGGCGTCTATATGTTGTGCCGGGTCTTTTTGATTAGCAGCAACTTCTTCACTGTCCCCTCCCTGCATGTCATTTCGTGGATTGGCGGCATCACCGCATTGATGGCGGCCCTGATCGCCCTGCAGCAGGACGACATCAAACGCATCCTGGCTTACTCGACGCTTTCGCAATTGGGTTACATGGTCATGGCGGTCGGGTTCAGCGCGCCCACGGCGGCCATGTTCCATTTGACAACCCACGCGTTTTTCAAGGCGCTATTGTTTTTGGCGGCCGGCGCGGTCATTCATGCCGTGAGCCACGAGCAGAACATTTGGAAGATGGGCCGGTTGAAGGACAGGATACCCTTGACCTTTTGGACCTTCCTCGTCGGCACGCTCGCGCTGTGCGGCCTGCCGCCTTTGAGCGGCTTTTACAGCAAGGATGCCATCCTGGCCGCGGCGTGGGAGAACAGCAAAACGCTCTTTGCCGTCGGCGTGCTGGCGGCCTTTCTGACCACTTTTTACATGTTCAGGCTCTTCTTCGTGGTCTTCCTCGGCAGGTCCAAACCGAGACCTGGCGAACACCCGCCCAAGTCGCGCGTGATAGCTTATCCGCTGGTCCTTTTGGCGGTGGCCACCGCCGCGGGCGGCTTTATGGGAATCAGGCATTTCATCACTCCGCAGTTTTTGCCCGGCGCGGCGGCGGTTCCGGTTTTCGCTCCGCTGGAGCCGTTCACCGAGGCGCCCTATGCGGCCATCCTGGGATTCGCCGCGTTCTGGATCGGCCTGGGTGCGGCTTATGTATTTTACGCCGGCGCGGCCTCGGACCCGCTGCCCAGCAAGATGCCTGGCGTCTGCCGCATTTTGCGCGACAAATTTTACTTCGACGAATTCTACGCGGAAGTGGTTGACCTTTTCCACGACACCCCGGCCATGGCGGCCGACCTTTGCGACAAGCTCATCCAGCTTTTGGTGCGCCTGGCGCATGGGACGGTGGAATGGACCGGACGAGTCCTGCGCCTGGTCCAAACGGGCAACCTGCAAACCTACACCCTGATCATGGCCGCCGGCGCCGCGCTGGCGCTTTATTTGATGTTGACACACTGAAACATGTCCCCTTTGACGCTCATTTTTCTTGTGCCGCTGCTGGCCGCGCTGCTGCTGGCCCTGATCCCGCGCAATTTCCGGTTTGCCATTCGCGGCCTGGCGCTGCTGGCTGCCTTGGTCTCGATGCTCATCGCGGTGACCGCCTTTTGCAAATTCGACGGACGGGCCTCGGTGTCGGGATTTCGATTTGAGGAACGGCACTTCTGGGCACCGAGCGCGGGCATCAGTTACCACGTCGGAGCGGACGGGCTGAACGTGGGGTTGATTCTCATGGGCGCGGTCGTGCTCTTCGCCGCCGTCTGCGTTTCCTGGCGGATCAACAAGCGCGAGAAGGAGTACTACATTTTGCTCCTGATGATGGGCGGAGGCATCCTCGGCGCCTTGGCCTCGCTGGATTTGTTCTTCTTCTTCATCCTGCACGAATTGGCGCTGGTGCCGGCCTTCATCCTGATCGGCGTCTGGGGCACGGGAAAGGATAAGACCTACGCGGCCTATCAAATCACCCTTTATCTGAGCCTGGGGGCGCTGCTGGTCCTGGCCGGGTTGCTGGCCGTCTATCTGCAAATGCCCGCCCCGTCCCGCACTTTCGACATCGTTGAGTTGACACAATGGTTCAAGGCGCATCCCATGCCATCGAGGGTCGAACATTGGATTTTTCCCCTGCTCCTGTTCGGCTTCGGCATCCTGGTTTCGCTCTATCCCTTCTACACCTGGGCCCCGCTGGGTTACGCTTCGGCACCGACGGGCGCGGCCATGATTCATGCCGGGGTGCTGAAGAAATTCGGACTCTACGGCCTGCTGCGCATCGCCCTGCCGCTCATGCCATTTGAGGCGCAACGCTGGGCTTACATCCTCACGGCCCTCGGCCTGGCCAACGTCGTCGTGTGCGGCGCGGTGGCCATGCGCCAGCGGGACCTCAATCTGCTCCTTGGCAATTCCAGTGTCGCCCACGTCGGTTTTGCCTTTTTGGGCATCGCCAGCATGAGTTTGATCGGCTTTACCGGAGCGGTGGTGGTGATGATCGCCCACGGTTTCCTGGCGGCGCTGACCTTCGCTCTGAGCGGTTATCTGCGGGACGAACTCAAGACGCTGGACATGGATCAAATGGGCGGGTTGCTGCGGCGGCTGCCGTTCATCGGCACGGTGATGATCATGGCGATGATGGCAGGCTGCGGCTTGCCTGGCTTTGCCGGTTTTTTTGGCGAGACCCTCGTTTTCTTTGGCAGTTGGGGCCGCTCCGACGTGGTGACGATGCTGGCGATCTGGGGCGCGTTGATCATCGCCGGCGTCTATATGCTCCGGGCCATTCGCTCCATCTGGCATGGCGAAAAGGAGTGGCCCGGCGTGGCCGACGTCACCAATCCCTGGCGCAAATTGCCTTATGGATTGCTCCTGGCCGCCTTGCTCATCTTTGGCTGTTTTCCCCGGCTCTTGACCGACAATATCAAGACGAGCGTCGCACCGGTGGCGCGCCTGGTGGGCGAGGAGGTGGCCGGGGGCGCGCCGGTGGCCGGAGGGCCGCGCCGATGAATCTGGCAATACTGTCATCGGAACTGGCCGTCATCGGCCTGGCCCTGGCGCTGCTGCTCATGGACCTTTGGACGCCGCGCGCGTTCAAGCACCGGCTCGGCTATCTGGCCGCCGCCGTGCTGGTGGTCATCCTGGCTCTGAGTTACTGCGGCGGTTCGGTCAGCGCGCCGGCGGCGGAAGGTTGCAGCCACATGTTCATCCGGGACGGCTTGGCCCTGTTCTTCAAACGGATTTTTCTGGCGGCCGGCATCTTTGTCGTGCTCATGGCCGTGGAGTTCCGCGAACGCATCCCCATGGGCATCGGTGAATTTTTCACCATCACCCTGATCGCGCTGGCCGGGATGATGTTTGCCGCGTCGGCCAATGATTTCGTCATGGTGTACGTGGCCATGGAGATGATGTCCGTGAGCTTTTACGTGCTGGTCAGCTTCCAGCGGTCGCGCTCCAATTCGCTGGAGGCGGGCGTCAAGTATTTGATCTTGAGCGCGCTCGCCGCGGCGGTGCTGATCTTCGGCATCGCCCTGGTTTTCGGGACCTCCGGCCGGACTAATTTTGCCGCGGTGGCCGCGCAAGCAACCCGCCTGGCGTCGAACAAGGCCTTTTGGCTGGGCGCCCTGCTGGTGCTGCTGGGCCTGGCTTTCAAGATCGCCGCCGTCCCGATGCAGATGTGGGCGCCGGACGTTTATCAAGGCGCGCCGACGCCGGTGACGGCCTTCCTGGCCATCGGCTCCAAGGCGGCGGGTTTTGTTTTGGTGTTGCGGGTGTTGTTCGTGGCCGCGCCGGCCCTCGCGCAACACTGGGGCAAGCTGCTGGCCTGGACCGCGGCGCTGACGATTCTTTACGGCAACCTGTGCGCCATCCCGCAACGGAGCTTGAAGCGATTGCTGGGTTATTCGAGCATTGCCAACGCCGGCTATCTTCTCCTGGGCGTGGCGGCCCTCAACGTCTCCGGCTCCGTCGCGGTGCTCTATTATCTGGCCGGCTACGCTTTTACGCTGGCGGTGGTCTTTGTGGTCCTGTGCGTGGTCGCCAGAGAGAACGACGACATTGCCGTGCTGGCGGGATTGAACCGGCGTTCGCCGTTGCTGGCGCTGGCCCTGACGCTGGGCATGATTTCGCTGGCAGGCGTTCCGCCGCTGGCCGGATTTTTCGGGAAACTTCTTCTGTTGGAGGCCATCCTCGAGCGAGCCGCCGCCGATCGGATGTATTTGTGGCTCACGCTGACGGCCATTGCCGGCGTGGTCATTTCTTATTACTATTATTTTGGCGTCATTCGCGCCGTGTATTGGTCGGAAGCCGGGCCGGAGACGCCTCCCATCGCCGTCTCGGGGCCGATGAAGATTTCCGTGGGCGTGTGCATCGCCGCCATGCTGTATCTGGGCATTTTTCCCAACGAGGTCCTGTCCGCGGCGGCGGAAGCGGTCAAGGCCCTGCGGTTTTGAGCGGCCCGTTTTGCTTTTTTATCTTCAAAAAAGAGTGGAATTACCTGGAATTATCTGGAAGGCGTGATTAGCCGTTACCAGGCTTCGCCGGCCGCATCTTTGAATCTCCTGCATTTCCTAGAGATTCTTAAAGTCGAAATCGCGTAAATTTAACTCTCACATATTAAAGGGACTCGCGGCGCTCGCCCCTCCCAAAATCTCCTCGGGAGGGCGGAGCGCCGCGACGCCCAAATTTCAAATATCCTTGGCTGGAATTTGGGGATGCCATCGGCGAGGGCGCCGATGGCGACACGCGCGGCGCGTGTGCTCCCCGATCCGAAGCCAACCAAATTCATCGGCCGCCGAGCATTTTCCAGCCGGATGGAATTATTGCCAACGACAGGATCAACCGGAGATCCTGACAAAGCGGCCCGCAAAGCGGGTTTGGTGGAGATCCGCTATTGACACCCTCCTCCCCATCCCGTACGATGCACAAAAGATGATTCTCGGCGTAAAGCAGTTCTCCCTAACCCGGGTAGCGTCACGACTGGTGCCGCGGCAAAAAAGCACTTCCCTATTAGTTTACCAGTTGAAGCGTCGATACGGCGGCACTAACTGCAGACGCAAGGTTTCATACAGCCTCGCAGTTCAATGTGTGGCTATGTTGGCATGCCTCTGGCTCCTGGTCGGCTGCGGCAAACCCAAACAAGAATTGCTCGTCGGCACCTGGCGCGATGCCGATCCGGAGATCGAGGATCTCACTCTCTCCCCCGACGGCACATGCATAATGGGGTTTTACGTAAAAATGGCCAAGCAACCAGGCGAGCCTTTGATCCAGGGGTTCTCAGAAGCGCCCGGCACTTGGAAGATCGACGGAAAAACGCTCATTCTGACTGCTGATGTCGATAAGACCTCGCCGCGTCGTCTCGATATCATATCACTCAACGAAACCCATCTGAAGTATCGATCGTTAGGCCAACTGCACGAACGCACGAAGGCTGCGACCCCTTCGACAGATTCCCGTCGGCGTTGATTTGGGTTTTCTTTTTCCCGTCCAACCCGAACCGATGTTCAGTCATAAACGGGTCAGTCCTAGGATGCTGGTATCTCATGTCCGTTCAGCCTTCGGCCATGGCGCGAACATGGGCGATCTCGCCGCTCTGGGTGGCGCGCACTTGATTGGCCATCAGGGTGACGACCGCAATCGTATCCCCGTCCAAGGAAGTGAATTCGACCTCGTAGCCCGCGCCGCGCCGATGCACCAGCACAGCCGTGCCGATGTCGCCCACGCTCAAGCCATGCTCCGGCAAGTCGCACATCAGAATGACATCATCCAGTTCGTTGATCATATTCGTTTTCGTGGACGCAATGGGTAGGCCGTTGCCAGAAGGGCCGCCCGCTCGCCGGTCTCAATAAACCATACCGACCGAATTTGAGCAACCCCTCCGTCGTGCAAAGTGAGTGGACCTTCCACCACCAACCGCACACCCAACGGCGTCGTTTCCTGTTTGACGACTTCGTTTTCGCTCGCGTGGGTGCGCAAAGCCTGGGCCAATTCTTGCCAGCGTTCGGTGGCATAGCCATGACCGGCGAAGAAGCGAGCCTTGCTTTTGCCGGAACGATGATTCGGATCAAGCAGATAAGACACAATTTTGGCTCGCGGCACTTCGGCTTCATCGACCAACGGTAATTTCATTTCGTTCCAAACGTCATTCACTTTTGACGCTTTTTGCTGTCCAGGCAAGAAAAACGCGTCATCTATAGTTTCGCCGCCAAAGTTGACGACCCCACCTCCTTTCGCCTAAATTCCTTCGCTCATGCGCAAGAAATTCATTCCAGTTTCAATCATCGTAATTCTGTTAATCGCCACCGGCTGCCGCACGAACCCGGACCCACTCTGGTCAACCATAGGCGCATCGCCCACCCAAAGTCCCCCCGAAACACTACTCAACCACCTCGCCGGCCAATGGACCCTCACCGGCGCGTTCGGAGGCACCGCCACCGTCCATGAAATAGACGCGCGCTGGGTTCTAAACCACGAATACCTCATCTTCCGCGAAACTTCCCGCGACCGAACCACCAACGGCCAACCCGCCTACGAAGCCATCGTCCTACTCAGCGAAAATCCAAAGTCCCGCGACTGTTCCTGCCTCTGGCTCGACAACACCAGTCCCAATGGACTCTCCTCCGGCATCGTCGCCCACGGCCAAGCCACCGCCGACACTCTCCCCTTTCTCTTTCAATACCCCACCAACGGCACGTTACACACCACCTTCCACTACTCCGCCACCACTGACACCTGGCAATGGACCATCGAATCCGATCAAGATGGCAAACACGAAACCTTCGGTCGCGCCACCCTCGTCCGTAAACGTAAACGTTCTTGATATTGGCATCTCATTTCGGTGCAGACTAGGGGCCCGTGACCAGTGGCCGTTTTCATTGGTTTTACCAATCCCAAAGGGATTGAATCCTTTAGCCCAGCGGTTGCGAGGAACGAGCTACCCTGGGTGAGAATCCGTACGATTCCCTACCCTGAAAGGGTTGACTCTTCTTCATAAGGACTTGATATTCAACCCTTTCGGGGTTGCGGAATTTAAATGGCGTTACCCAGGGTAGCCCTCTCGGAATCGGGCCAACCCTGGGCTGAGTGATACAATCCCTTCGGGATTGGAGGACGGGTCTTCGAGGGCATTGATGAGCAGGAGCGAAGAGGCGGGACGCCTCTTCCACCTTGTCGCCTTTCGAGATAAGCCGTTTCCGGAGCAAAGACAGGGCACGACGCCAAACTCTATCGAATTTTGTGGCTTGCATTCCCATCTAAAGGTGGTAGTGTCCTGCTGTGGGGCGCTCGCGCGCTTGTTCTTTGAAATGGATGATAAGGGTTAGTGGTTAGTGGCTAGTGGCTAGTGGCCAGCCTGCCCGCCGTCTTGTCCTCCATAGCCTTGGCGAAGGAGGAAGCCTCGGCGCAGGCGGGTGGTTAGCGGCCGCCGGGAAACCGGCTCTGCAAAGGCTGCTCTCCCTTGCGTACTGGTGGGGCGGACCTCTCCCCGTTCTTTTGCGGTTAAATCAACTGCCGGTTTTAGGGTTGCCGCCCCTCAAGGACGCGGCGAGTTACGGTAAGTTACGGTAAGTTACGGTAAGTTACGGTGGGGATACCACCCCTTGAGTTGCATATACCCTAAAAAAAGCATTTGGAATGGCCGCAAAGGAACGTAAAGAACACATGGAAAACACGATGCGTGAGCCGGCCGGGAGCCAACGCCTTCACCCAAACGAGGATTCAAAATCAAGAGATCGAGAAGCCCGATCTGGTTTTCTTTGCGATCTGTGCGTTCTTTTGCGGCTCATCACAACGGCTGAATTCAGGGTCAGCGCTTCGGAGCGCCCGTGCTGGCGCGGACGATCAAGGCGGCGGCCAGGCGTTTGGAGGCCGGCTGCTCGCCGCGCAGGAGCTTCTGCATGATTTCCATGGCGGCGGCGCCCAGGCGCAGTTTGGGTTCCCGCACGGTGGTCAAGGGCACGCGAAAATGCTCGCTCAACATGATGTTGCCAAAGCCGCCGATGGAGAGATCGTCGGGAATCTTGATGCCCTGATTCAAAAAGACGTTGGCCGCGCCCATGGCCACCAGATCGTTGGCAGCCTGGATGGCGGTCATGGAGACCGACTCGTTAAGCATCTGTAGCGCGGCCTTCGCGCCTTCCTCCATGGTGGCGCCGGCGTTGAAGACGAGCCGGTCGTCCGGTTCGATTTGCTCCTCGCGCAGGGCGCGGCGATAACCTTCCAACCGTTCCTGCGCCCAGGGAGCGCCGGGGGGGCCGGTCAAAAAGGCGATTCTCTTGTGGCCCAACTCCAGCAGGTGCCGGCTCATTTGGTAACTGCCGCCCAGGTCGTCGCTTTCGACGTTGTGAAACTGGGCGCAAAAAGGCGCGCGCCGGCCCAGGATGACGGTCGGTGTCTGCCGTTGCCATAAGACATCGTAGATCGCGGCCGTGGGCGCCAGGCGGTAAATGGGAAAGATGAACAACCCGTCCACGTGGCGGGCCAGCAACCGGCGGATGCAGGCCTCCTCGCGTTCGGGAATGTTGAGCGTATGGGCCAGGATCAAATCGCATCCCCGTTCGTGCGCGCCTTCTTCGATGGACGTGATCGTGCGGGCGAAGATGGGATTGGCCACGGTGGACAGCACCAAACCGAGCAGCCGGGTCGTGCGGCTGCGCAAAGCTTGGGCCATCGAATTGGGGACATAGTCCATTTCCTGGGCCAGGAGCCTGATGCGCGCTCGGGTCCGGGCGGACACATCCGAAGCGTCGCGCATGGCTTTGGAGGCGGTCATCACAGAGACGCCGGCCCGGGCCGCGATGTCCTTTAATCGAATCATGCTCCATCCTCAAACCGATGAACCCCGCCAATGCAATTTCTGGCGGATGGTCTCGAAAAATGAAGTTTCGCCCGGAAGCAAAAGACGCGCCATGCGGCGGCTGCGCCGAATCGTCACGATGTCTCTCCCGGCCAGATCGGCTTGAATCTGGCCGTCGGCGGCAATGATGGTCTCCATGCCCTCGCTCAACAACTTGACCTTCACGACCGAGCTTAAGCTGATAATGACCGCGCGATTGGACAGCGCGTGCGCGCAGATTGGCGTGATGGCAAAGACCTCCGCGCCGGGATTGATGATGGGGCCGCCGGCCGAAAGCGAATAGGCGGTGGAGCCGGTCGGGGAACTGACGATGAGGCCGTCGCCACGGTAGCAGGTCAAGGCCTTGTCGTTGACGGATACTTCCAGTTCGATGAGCCGCGACACCGCGCCACGACTGATGACAATGTCGTTCAGGGCGGACATGCGGATGGGCCGGCCCTGGCACTGGCCGCTGGCTTCCATCAGGGGCCGGGTCTCGATGACAAAGTCATTGCGCCAAAGTTTCTCCAAGCCGGCCGCAATATCCTTGGAGGAGACGGCGGTCAGGAAGCCCAGGCGCCCCATGTTGACGCCGAGAATGGGTGTGCCCGAACCGTGGGTTTCGCGCACCATGCGCAGCATCGTGCCATCGCCGCCGAAGACCAGGAGCAGGTCGCACTGGCGGGCCAAGGCGGCAGGGTCGGCGTAGGTTTCGCAATTCAAATCAGCCTCGCGCGCGGTTTGAATTTCCGCCGCCACGGCGCGCCCGGCGCGGACGATGCGTTGCGCCGCATCGCGGACCACGGCCCGGCTGGAAGGTTTCTCGAAATTGGCCAGCAAGCCGATGCGGCGGAGTTGTTCAGCCTTTTTTTTCAAGCAGCACCAGGAATTCCTTGTTGCCGGCCGGGCCGAGCAGGGGCGAGGCGGTCTCGCCCGCCCAGCGCAGGCCGGCGGTGTCCGAGGCGAATGTTTTCAGTTCGTTCAAAACGCGAGCATGAATGGCCGGATCGCGGATGACGCCCTTGCCGCGGCCGGCTTCGGCTTTGCCGGCTTCGAATTGGGGCTTCACCAGGGCCAGGATTTTACCGCAATCCTCCAGCAATGCAACGGCGGGCGGAAGAATTTTTTGCAACGAGATGAACGAGCAATCCGCCACGATCAAGCCGGCGCCCGGGAAGTCCGGCGGGAAATCGCGGCGAGTGAGCCAGCGCGCGTTGGTTTGCTCCATGACCCTCACACGTTCATCGCGCCGGAGTTTCCAGGCCAATTGCCCCCGGCCCACGTCCACGGCATAGACGCGGGCCGCGCCGTGTTGCAGGAGGCAGTCGGTGAATCCTCCGGTGGAAGCTCCAAGGTCAATGGCCGTCACTCCCCCCACGGCGAGTTGGAAGTGCAAGAGACCGTGCTCCAGTTTGTAGCCGCCGCGGCTGGCATAACGTTCAGGGAGGTCCAGCGTCAGTGGGTCGTCCGGTTTGACAAGGTGGCCGGGTTTGCAGGCCACCTGTCCGCCCACGCGCACCTGCCCGGCCAGGATGGCGCGTTTGGCTCTTTCGCGGCTGGGGCAGAGGCCGCGTTCGACGAGGGCCTGGTCCAGCCGCGGTCGTGTCATGGGGCGGCCTTGGTCAGAGGGGCTTTTGATAGACGCGGCGCTGGATGTCGCGGTAGGGGGCCAGAAACATTTCGTTTTCCGCCAAGGTTTTTTGCGCTAATTCCGCGAACATCGGCAATTCGGAATAATTGATGACACAATGGACGCTTTGGGCGAAGGCCTGCATGGTGTTCAACGTTTCCATGCTCGCCCCCAGCAAAAAGACCACCGAATGCCGCCGCAGGCCCATCGACAGATTCTGCATCAACCGCAAAGTCGGATTCTCCAGGGAATCGGAGCCGGCGAAAGTCTCCTCGATGACGACGATTTGGTAGTTGCTTTGATTGTAACGAAAGTCGAATACTTCGTAATTATCCACCACATGCGCCTTGTAACCCAGTCCAGTCAAAGCCGTCTTAACCGTCGCCGCCACCTCCGGCGTGCTGATGGCCAGCAAGGCAGCTTGATCGCCAGGGCCGATGATTTCGAATTCTTCCATGATTTACTTCAACTTTAAATGGGCCGGGAAGGCCGGCGCGTGAGTCTTGGCCGGCTCCTTCATTTTCAGGTCTGTGCTGGTGACCATTTCGCCGCGGGCTTTTTTGACTTTGTCAATGCTGCGGGCGACCACGCCGCGTTTGCTGCAATAGAGCAGCGCCGTCTCCTCGGTGATGAGGTTTTGCTCGTATGCTTCCAGGCAGGCGGCGTCGAAGTTCCGCCAGCCGAAAGTGTGGTTGGCCTCGATGATTTCGTAAAAGCTCTTGCCTTCGACTTCCCCGTGAACAATGGTTTCCTTGGTGCGGAGATTGGCGCCCATGATCTCCAACAAGGCCTGGCGGCCACCCCCGACCCGCGGCGCCAGCCGCTGGCTGATGACCCAGCGCAAGGTGTCCGCGAGGCGGTTGCGGATTTGTTCCTGCTCCTCCATTTCAAACATACCCAGGATGCGGTTGATGGTTTGGCCGGAGTCAATGGTATGCAAGGTGCTCAAAACCAGGTGGCCGGTCTCGGCGGCGCTGAGGCCGATTTCGACCGTTTCGCGGTCCCGCATTTCCCCGACCAGCACCACCTTGGGCGCCTGGCGCAAGGCGGCTCGCAGGCCCGTGGCGAAAGTGCTGAAGTCGCTGCCCATTTCCCGCTGATTGAAAGTGGCCTTCTTGTGCGTATGCACAAATTCGACCGGGTCCTCCAGCGTGATGATGTGGACCGATTTGGTGGAGTTGATTTCGTTGAGCAGCGCGGCCAAAGTGGTTGTTTTGCCCGAACCGGTGGCGCCGGTGACCAGCACCAGCCCGGTCTTCTCCCTGGTGATTTCTAAAAAGATATCCGGCATCTTGAGCTGGGCCAGGGTGGGAATCTCCGTGTTGAGTTTGCGCATGACGATCGAATACTTGCCGCGCTGGCTGAAAATGTTGACACGAAAGCGCAACTTGTCGGCGACGCTGTAGGAAGAGTCGCAGGAGCCGGTGCGGATCAAGTCTTCCGTCAGGCGCAGATTGCCGCCGATCAGGTTCAGGGCAATCATCTCCGTCTGGTAGGGAGTCAGATGGTCAATGGGCGGATTGCAGGCCACGGGCGTCAGTTCCCCGTTTTGTTCCACCTGCATCGGGCGGTCCACGGTGAAGTTCAAGTCCGACACTTCGGTCCGCCGGCGGATGACCGTGTCGGTTTGCCTGTCCAGGCCCAGCATGGTGGAGAGGATGTAATCAAGTTCGCTGCGACGCATAAATTCAGGTTCAAGCCGGTTTACATTTCATCTTCTTCGGGAGGATGAGACAAAAACACGCGGAATTTTTTCTTTTCAATGCACTTGTCGTAGGCCTCCTCCGGCGAGATGCGCTTCATCTTCAAATGCTCCATGATGGAATCGTCCAGCGGCGTGTTGCCGTATTTCTTGCCGATCTGGATCATGCCGGGGATCTGGTGCGTTTTGCCTTCGCGCACCAGGTTGGCCACCGCCGTGTTGAAAATCAGAATTTCCAGCGCCGCCACACGGCCCTTGCGATCAATGCGCTTGAAAAGGTTTTGCGCCACCACGCCCTTGAGCGCCTCCGAGAGCGTGGCGCGGATTTTGTTTTGTTGGTCGCCCGGAAAAACGTCAATGATGCGGTCCACGGTCTTGGCCGCGCTTTGGGTGTGCAAGGTGCCAAAGACCAGATGGCCCGTGCTGGCGGCGGTCAGGGCCAGCTCAATGGTTTCCAGGTCGCGCAACTCGCCCACCAGGATAATGTCCGGGTCTTCGCGCAAGGCCCCGCGCAGGGCGGCGGCGAAGGACTTGGTGTGCAGCCCAACTTCGCGGTGATTGATCAGGCAGTTCTTGCTCTCATGCACGAACTCGATGGGATCCTCGACGGTGATGATGTGGTCGCGGCGGTTTCTGTTGGCGTAATCAACGATGGTCGCCAGCGTGGTGGATTTGCCGGAGCCTGTCGGCCCCGTCACCACCACCAACCCCTTGTGCAACATGGCAAATTTCTTGAGCACCGCCGGCAGGGGGGCGTCGAACTTTTCAAAATCCTCGAACGACAGCACCTTGCTGGGAATTTGCCGGAACACGGCCGCAATGCCGTACTTTTGCGTGAAAAAGTTGGCGCGGAACCGCGAGACGCCGCTGATCTCATGCCCAAAATCCACGTCCCCCGTTTCCTCAAAGGTCTTGATCTTGTACTCCGGGGCGATTTCGTAGAGCATGATTTTGAGTTGGTCATCCTCCAGCGGCGGATAATCCACGCGCGTCAATTCGCCGTTGATCCGTAAAATGGGCGGGTTCCCGGATGAGAGGTGCAGGTCCGATGCTTTCTGCTCGAACATTAAATTGAAAAGCGCGTCAATTCTGGCCATAAAACACTCATGTTGCCGAACACCACGATTCTACCAAATCCCGCCGGAAGCGCAAGCCTATGAATGCTCTGGCCGCGATGATGCGAGAAGAAATTCGAAGGCGCGGCCCGATTTCCTTCGCCTCCTTCATGGAATTGGCTCTCTACACCCCCGGCTTGGGCTACTATGAGCGGAGACGGGCCATCGGCCGCGGCGGCGACTTCTTCACCAGCGTTAGTGTTGGCCCGCTCTTTGGCCAGTTGCTCGCCTTCCAATTTGCCCAATGGATGGACGCTGATGGCCCCGCCGGCGCCATCCAGTTCATCGAGGCGGGTCCGCACCACGGCGCTCTGGCGGCCGATATTTTAGAGTGGACCAGCCGCCACCGGCCCGATCTGTTCGAGCGTCTGGAGTATTGCCTGTTGGATGCGTCACCCGCGCGGCGGGCCTGGCAGGAGGAAACTTTGCGCTCATGGCTGCCCAAAGTAAGGTGGGCGCCCGACATCGGATCGTGTGGCAGGCAGGCCGTGACAGGGATTATTCTTTCCAACGAGTTTCTGGACGCCCTGCCTGTCCATCGTCTGGCCTGGAGCGCCGCCCGAGGGCAGTGGCAGGAAGGCTTCGTGACGGTCCAAGGCGCGGCCTTCGCGTGGGAGTGGCGCGATCCGGCGGCGGCATTGGCGGACTCTTTGCCTCAAGTGCCCGGCGATTTGGCCGGCGTCCTGCCCGACGGATTCCTGGTTGAAGTTTGTCCGGCGGCAGTCGCGTGGTGGCGCGCCGCCGCGGCCACTCTGCTGCGGGGAAAATTGTTGACATTGGATTATGGGCTGGTGGAAGAGGAACGGTTTCAGCCCGGGCGCGCGCAAGGGACTTTGCGGGCCTTCACCCGGCACCACGCCAGCGCCGATCTTTTGAGCCGGCCGGGCGAAGAGGACTTGACCGCGCACGTCAATTTCTCCGCGCTCATGGAAGCCGGACACGCCGCCGGTTTGCGAACGGCGGCCCTGCTACGGCAATCCAAGTTCTTGACAGAAATCCTCGCCCGGACGCGCCTGGCCCCGGCCTCCTTTGAACCGTGGGACGAAAAGCGAACCCGACAATTCCAAACTCTGGCCCATCCCGAACACCTCGGACACAAGTTTCAAGTTCTAATCCAGACGCCTCAGCCGGAACGATGCATTTAAAGAACTGAATTTTGACAGGATTAACAGGATTTACAGGATGGAAAAGAGGATGTGGCATCAGAAATAATCCCTCACCGTTTGGAGAGATCTCCCTGTGCTGTCATTCATCCTGTAAATCCCGTTAATCCTGTCTCAAAATCTTCCTGTCTTGTTCTCCGGCTGCATGGATGCGCCTCAGTAATCGTCCAGGATGCTGGCCGTGGCGGCGCTGCCGAGAAGTTGTTGGGGCCGGTCATCGTCCGCGTTGAGTTTGTAGCGCGGAAATGCTTTGAGGGACAAGGTGACGCCGACGGTAAAATCCGTGGGCTGGCCCGCTCCTTGATCAACTCTAAAAGTCAACGCCCCGGTCCAGCTTCGCAAGTCGCGGTAAATGGAGTAGAGCTGCTCCTGCATCTTGCCGTTCTGCGCCTCATAACGTTCGGCCACGTGCAGACCCCAGTTCTCATTCATCCGGTAGTAGAGGCTCAAATCAATGAGGTTGTGGCCCGCCAGAGGCTGGCCCGGATAAGTCTGAAATTCAGGGTCGTTGTTCATCAGATAATAATAGCCTGCCGACAGGCTCAGGGCCGTGGTCGGCTGGATAAAGACGCGCTCGATGGCCTCGCGCCACCGGGTATCAGTCATGTCATAACGCGTCGAGGAATTGAAGGTGATCCAGGAGCGCGGACGCAGGTCCAGGTCGGAATACAAATCGGCGAAACCATGATTGGTGCCGCGGTTGAAGCTCCAGTCCGAATAGACCGCCCAATTCACCAGGTCCTCGATGCCGTCCCGCCGTTTGGTTTGCAATTTGTTGCGCAGCATCAGGCGCAGCACGTTCTCGCGCTGGATCGAATCAATGGAATTGTAGTCTGGAAAATCAATGGGCAGCAGCCGCAAACTGGGCAATTGGTAATCGAACAGCGGCACGTGGGTGGAGGTCGTGGGGATGTAAACGTAATCCACTTCCGGTTCGATGATATGGCGCAATTCATGCACGTCCCACAAGTCGCTTTCCACATTTCGGAAGACCTGCGAGGCCTTGAAGGAAACATCCACGCCCGTATTGAAGACGGCCCGCCCTTGCTCATTGGTCCGAATTTGCGGGCCTTCCACGTCGCTGTAATACGTTGCCCGTCCGCCGATGCGGGGCGTCACGTTGAGCCAGTCGAAAAATGTTTCCGGTAGCGTGAATTGGTGGAAGGTGTCCGCCCGCGCCGCCGAGTAATTGGGATAGCCTCCCGTTCTGCCGGCCGTCACGTCGTATCCCAAACCGTTGGGCATCAAAGCGTAATTGGTGTACGGCACGGGCACATTGGTCTCGGAGAAGGCCCGCTCAAAATAGCCGGCCGAGGTTTCACTCTCGTAATAAATCGGCGTCACGCCCACTTCCTGCCGCAACCCGGTCAATTTCACATCGGGCAGGCGCTCGACCGTTTCAAAGAAATTGACCAGCCGGGGCTGGGCCATCCCGTCCAGAACCCAATTGGGCCACAGCTCGTTGACTTCGCCGAAGGAGGCCGGCTCGACGTTCTTGTTGTACTCGCTCAGATAGAAATCACGAATGACCAGCGGATCGCTTTGATAGTTGGCCACCACCCTGGCCGTCAGGTTGGAAGTGGGATAAGCATCATAGAAGAACTGGCTCCGTTGCCGGTTTTCTCCCAAATGCGGCGCATTGAAGCCATCCGCCAGCGGGTCCTGGTCGCGCGCGTAATAGTAGCGGAACGCCGCCTCCCCCCAATCACCCAAGTGCAGCGCGAAATCCGGGCCGCCCGCCAGGCCGCGCCTTTCCCGTTCATCGAGGTGGACGGTTCCATCCAGCAATCCGTTGCCGTACCAGTTGTAAGCGGTGTATAAATACGGCCCAAAAATGCTGCGGTAGCCGGGCACGAACTCCCAGTTGTTCGGATGCTGCTTGAGGCTCCTCCGGTAATAGGGCCAGTAAAAGATCGGCGTCTTTCCGATGTACATGGTTGCCTGATGGGCCTCGATATAATCCCCGGGGGCAATGGTGATGGTCCGGGCATGGATGGTGAAAATGGGACTGTGATAATCATCGGTGGAGATGATCGCGTTGGTGGCTGTTTGCACTTTGTTGCTCACGCCCCCCATGGTCTGGCCCAGGATGGAATACGGCGCCATGATGGTTTTGAATCGCCCCGCCCGCACGTCCCCGGTTTTGGTGTTGTAAATGAAATTGGTGCCGCGCCAGATGTGGCCGTGATCCAGGATCGTCACGTCGCCTTCGCACTCAAGCAAGTCGGCCGCTTCCAGTTGCGTCGCCTCGTCAAATGTCACCATCGTGGTTTCATTGCTGGCCACGCCGCCATTGTGGTAGTAATTGGTGCCGCCCGAGAAATCGGACCAGCTTTGGCTGTTGATTCCGTTGACTCGAAACGGGCCGCCCTGCTGCGCTTGACAGGCACAGGCCCCTGCCAGAAACAGCAAGATCAGTTTCAGGAGCCAAGGATGTCTCATCAAGGCCGTCCAGCTAACCAGAAGCCAGAGACGCTGCCAAGGGGGGATTTCCGTCTTCCATTCCTAATCCTGATCTTACTCTTAATCTTAATCTCAATATTTTTTCATTGGCGTGTTTAGGCGTGTTTAGCCGTGATCGGTCAATCCTCATGCACGTTTAACGTTGAACAACGGGATTTTTATTTTTTTTCATTGGTTCGATTCGGCGTGATCCGCCCGGGTAAGGCACAACCTCGCGTTCGTTTGCCAAAACCCTTTTTTTTATTTTTTACTACTATCCAGTGCGATTGACTCCTATCCACTCCTATCCAGTCCGATTTTCAGGCCCAAGATGGACCAGGTCGTCTGCGCAGCCAGGACTGAAGAGCCTCGCGCAGAGGCGCAGAGAGCGCAGAGCACGGCCAAATTGGACATGAAACCAACTCTCGACGATATTTTGCCTAAGCCGGAACGATTCAGATGGATTTGGGAGCGCGACCGTCCCGGTCGCCCTGGTCGGCGTCTCGCTGGCCAGTCGTACGATGATTCTGCCAACACTATTAGATGCGGGGCCGAAGAACGGAAGGGTTTTCGGCGAGACGCCGAAAACGGCGGTCGAGACGACCGCGCTCCCCAAAGCAACTGCATCGTTCCGGCTAAGAAGGGGTTGTCTTCCTTTCTTCTCTGCGCCCTCTGCGCCTCTGCGCGATTCATTGCGTCCCGCTTTGGCGCGGGCTGGCTGTTCATATTTCTCATCGCGGGAACGATTTTGCCACAAATCAGGAAAAACAGAAAACCTACGGTAGGTTTTTAGTACGCTTTTTTTGCAAAAAATTGCATTTTGCACTGTTTTTTGGGACCTCCGAAAAATTCCGGTCTGCAACCCGCACGGAATCAATCATTTACAACCGGGCCAAAAACGCGCCATTTATTTGACACGGACGATTTTCCGGACATGGCGGTTGGCGGCCATTTTCTCAGCAACCTAATGAGGATCAACGGGTTCAGCGCGAAAAGAGCCTTGTTTGACCCCCCCCGATTTACTGTAAAGAAGAATACACACCTTTTTTGAAACCCGAAAAAACGTGATTTTTTGAGGCCGAATATTGATGCGTATAAATAATGTGACATTCCGCAGTCATTTCTCGGGAGGGGCGAGCGCCGCGAGCACCCATTATTTATGGGCGTCGCGGCGCTCCGCCCTCCCGATCCAAGTCAGTTATTTCGAGCGCAAATTGATTTCCGTGAAGCCGAGTTGGTAGAGCAGGATTTTCAATTGCGACTCTCCCATCTCGGTGGCGTCTTTCAAAATGCCGTTTTGCGAGGCCGCCAGGCGCAATTCGTCCACCGCCCGCTGGCGCGCGCTCTGTTCCAAGTCCTTGTCAAACAACCGAAAGGCGCCCGTGGAATGATCCAGGATTTGCGTCTGGTGATCGTCCAGATACACGTCGGTGATGCGCGGGCGCGGCAAGGTCAGGCTGATTTTTTTGCCGGAAATCTCGATGTCGTCCGGGCCAATCTGGCTTAAATCCATGCCCGCTTTGACCACCCCGTGCGCCACCAGCAGGACGCGGCTGTCGCCGTACCATTTGACGTCGTCAAATTCCACCACCTTCTCCAGCGAGTATTTGACTGTCACGAATTGCGAAAGGGTTTGGACTTTTGTCAGGAGGGTCGCGCCGCTGTAACCGCCCCCGCCGCGCCCCTGATACCAGCGATAGGAGAGCAGCCCGAAAAACAAGCCCAGCGCGAATATCACCGCCACGGCCGCCATCGTGCCTGCCACTTTCTTCAACATCTCCCCACCCTAAACCGCGGCGGCGGGCGGCAAAAGATAAAAGTCCGCCATTGCCGCAGCCGGTCGCTTTCATTACGCTGACCGCATGAGTTTTTCCGCTTTTGGGCAATTCCCAACGTGCCGGCCGCGCCGTTTGCGGCAGTCGCCTGCGTTGCGGCGGCTGGTGCGGGAAACCTCGCTGCACGCCGGCCAACTCGTGCTGCCCCTTTTCGCCCGCGCCGGCCGCAAAGTGCGCCGGCCCGTGGCTTCCATGCCCGGCGTCTTTCAATGCTCGCCGGACGAAATTCTGCGCGAGGCGGAGAAGGCGCATCAATTAGGCGTGCCGGCTGTGCTGCTCTTTGGCCTGCCCGAAACCAAGGATGAAAAGGCTTCCGGCGCTTACGCCCGCAACGGCATCGTCCAGCAAACCGTCCGCCTGCTAAAAAAACATCTGCCCGGCTGCCTGGTCTTGACCGACGTTTGCCTGTGCGAATACATGAGTCACGGCCATTGCGGCGTCGTGGAAAAGGCCAAAGGCGGACGCGTGGCCAATGACCCCACCCTGGCCTTGCTCGCCCGCACCGCCCTGAGCCACGCCGAAGCCGGGGCCGACATCGTGGCGCCCAGCGACATGATGGATGGCCGCGTCGCCGCCATCCGCCAGATGTTGGACAAGCACGGCTGGGCCGATACGCCGATTCTTTCATACGCGGCGAAGTTCGCTTCCGCCTACTACGGACCGTTCCGCGAGGCGGCGGATTCCGCGCCGCAATTCGGCGACCGCCGGGCCTATCAAATGGACGGCGCCAATGCCCTGGAGGCCCTGCGCGAGGTGGCCATGGACCTCCAGGAAGGGGCCGACATGGTCATGGTCAAGCCGGCGCTGGCTTACTTGGACATTCTCCATCGCGTCAAAACTGAGTTTGGCTGTCCGACGGCGGCCTACGCCGTGAGCGGGGAGTTTTCCATGATCAAAGCTGCCTCCGCCAAAGGCTGGCTCGATGAACGGGCCGTGACCATGGAAACCATGCTCTCCATGCGCCGGGCCGGGGCGGATTTCATCATCACCTATTCCGCCGCGGATGTGGCGCGCTGGCTCAAGGAAGGTTGACCGCCGCGGGCGGGATCATCCGGGCTTTTTGAAGACGAACATGAACACCAGCGCCACGACCGCAACAGCCAGCACAATGATGACGCCGATGAATATCTTGTTGGCGGTGTTGCTCTTCTTGGCAAAAGTGTTCTTGTCGAAGGCCACCGTCTTGGTGGGCGGCTCCTGGCCGAGCTTGACTCCCTGGGGAATGACCATCGTTTGATCGGGCAATTTCTTGGGCGTCGCCTTTTGCGCGCCGGCGTCTTCCAGGCGGATTTCCACCTGGCCCAAACGCAAAATCTGCCCGGGCTTGAGCACCGCTTCGCCCGTGATTTGACGGCCGCTGATAAACGTGCCGTTGGTCGAATTAAGGTCGTGAATCACCACCTCGCCCCCCCGCAGCAACACCTCGCAGTGATGGCTGGAAACCGAAGCTTCCGGGATGGGAAACGTATTGTCGTCCACACGTCCGATGGTGGTCTTGTCCACCGCCAGCTCGTATGCCTTGCCGGTAAACCCTTCACTGAGAATTACAAGTCTTGCCATATTCTGGGCGTGGCGGCATTATGGCGGTCTTGGGCCGCAAGTCAAACCGTTTTTCTTGACTTTTCCTTGAGCCAAAACCGCGCCGTAAATCGCTCACGCTTTTTCTATCATTTGCCGAAACTCCGCAAAAAGAGGCGTCGAATCGTGCGGACCGGGCGACGCCTCCGGGTGATATTGCACGCAAAAAATCGGTTTGCTCTTGTGACACATCCCTTCCACGGTCCGGTCGTTCAAATTGATGCGGTCCACCTCCACCTCGGCCGGCAGCGCCGCCGGATCCACCGCAAAACCGTGGTTTTGCGACGTAATGGCCACCTTGCCCGAGGCCAAATCTTTGACCGGCTGATTGCCCCCGCGATGGCCGAACTTGAGCTTAAACGTCTTCCCGCCAAAAGCCTGCCCCAAAATCTGATGCCCCAGGCAAATCCCAAATATCGGCGTTCCACTTTTGACCAAGTCGCCCACGGTTCGCACCGCGTAATCCAGCGCCGCCGGGTCGCCGGGACCGTTGGAGAGAAAGATTCCCGCCGGCTTGAAGGCCAGCGCCTCCTGCGCCGTTGTTGTCGCCGGCACCACCTGCGTCTTGAAACCGTGCTGCCGCAGCCGGCGCAAGATGTTGTATTTCATCCCGTAATCAAAGGCCACGATCGGAATATCCGCCGGCGGCAAAGGCGCGCTGCCGGACGCGTTGGCCGAACCGCGCGCCAGGGCGAAACTCCGGCTCTGGCTGTCCTCCCACAAAAACGGTTTCGCGTGCGTCACGCTTTTGACGTAATCCACCCCTGCCAGACCAGGCCAGTTTTTGGCCCGCGCCACCGCTTCCTCCGGCGAAATATCCAGAGTCGAAATAAAACCGTTGAGCGCGCCGCGCACACGCAACTTCTTGGTCAGCGCCCGCGTATCAATTCCTTCCAGGCCCGGAACGCCATTTTTCTCCAGGTATTCCGCCAGCGAGCTTTCCGCCCGCCAGGAACTCACGACCGGCGACAACTCCCGAATCACAAATCCTGCCACGTGCGGCTGCCAGGATTCCACATCGGCCTGATTGACCCCATAATTGCCAATCAGAGGATAAGTCATGGTCACAATCTGGCCTTTATAGGAGGGGTCGGTGAGGATTTCCTGGTAACCGGTCATGGAGGTATTGAAACAGACCTCGCCACAGGCTTGAGCTTTGGCGCCAAAGCCCCGGCCAACGAACACAGAACCATCCTCCAACGCGAGAATTGCTTTCATCAAGAGACCGTTTTGTCCGCCTCGAAACTAGGGCGATTCGCGCCCCGGTCAAGCCTTAATGACGGGGTAATTTGTTCCATACATCTTTCCACCCCCCCCTGTTCCGCGGTTGGCTTGCTATAAGAGCACCGCGGCCGTTGGCGTGGCCGTAGTTCATTCTTGAGCGAGATCGAGGATGTTCCGCACTGTCGCTGGGGTAAGTCGGAACCCCAAGGCGCCTAGTTGGTTCAACACGGGACGAACCGCGCGGAGATGTCCGGTATGTTTGGCGCGGAGAAGGATTCCCGCCGTGCCGAGCAAGGGGAGGTTCAAATGAACCGCCGCTTGCCGCGCCAGTTTGTCGTCCAGCACCACCCACGATCCCGGCTGCTCCAATGCAAGTGACAAAACCGCCGATTCGCCCGCTCCAAGGTCCCACGAAAGCAACCCGCCGACAGGGCTGGCAGGAAGACGCAGATCAATCCAATCAAGAGTTTCCGGTTCGGGCAGTGAAACACCGAGTCGCCGGCCTGCGGCAAGCTCCGCAGCCACGGCTTGGGGGACAATGATTCGCCCGAATAGTTTTGGAAAAAGATCAAGCTGCCCAATCTGGTGCAGATATTGGAGCGGAGAAGTATTGACGATGACGTCAGCCAAGCGTCAACTCCCGTTGCAGTTCCTCCTTCTTCAAGTCAAACGTGCAAACCCCATAATCTGCGAGCTTGGCCAGAAAAAGGGGCTTCGGCAGGCCGGCCAACTCCGCGGCGGCGCCCGACGAGAGCCTGCCGAGTTCGTAAAGTTTGACAGCGGCCATGAGAAGCACTTCCTTGCCCAAGGCCTCGGCCGGCACCTTCAGGGCCAATGACGCCTTCTCCGGGAGATTTATCATAACTTCCGTCATGCCCCAATTTTACGCCGGGAAGGTTCCATCGTCAAACTTTCCTCCATGAGTTTGAAAGCTTTTGAACCTACCGCCCCGCTCCGCGGTTGGCTTGCCATAAGAGAACGGCACCCACGGCCTGGAAAATGAAGTTGGGCATCCAAACGATCACGCAGGGCGCCCGCTCCGGGTGGTTCTCCCATGCTTGCGCCATCACTATGAAACTATAGTAAATCAGCATCAGCACCAGCGCGGTGGCGACGCCGATGCTCGTCTCGCGGCGATGCGCCCGGATGCCCAGCGGGATGCCGATGAGCGTGAAGCCAATGCATGCAAAGGAAAACGCCACCTCGCGGTGCATATACACCATGACCGACATCGTCTTGTCTTTGACCAACTGCTGCACCTCGCGCCGGCCCTTGGACGCCTCGCCGCCGGACTTGTCACGATAAACGCGCGAGGGCAGGGGATTCTCCAATTCATGCAGTTCCTCCCGCAATTGCGCGAAGGTCATGTCGCTGACCGGAACCGTCAGAAACGACTTGGCCTGCGCGTCAACATTAATGACCAGCGGGAGTTCGCCGCGGGCGGCGGGCACGCCGTTCTCCCAGGCCGACGCCTCATGGACGGTGAGTTTGATCTGGTGATTGGTGGGATCGCGCTCCAGCGTGCCGGTGGGTCCTTCGGCCCACTTTTCGCCCGTCTTCGTCCATTGGACGACAATGACGTGATCGAGATTGGTTCCATCCTTGTGGACCTTGCCGACCCAGACGAAGTAGTCGCCCAAGGGCACCAACTCGCCGTTGCGCAGGACGTTGGCCGGATGGTTGGTCTGCGCGGACCATAGCAGCTCGTGGTAAGCCGTGCGGCTGGCCGGGGCGATGTCGAAGTTGAGCCAGGCGCACAAGCCGCTGACGGCCACGCTCAACAACAAAACGGGCGTGATCAGGCTCACCAGACTGATGCCGCTGGCGCGCGCGGCGGTCAATTCCTGGTCCGCGCTGAAACGGCCGAAGACCAGCAAGGCCGCCGTGAGCATGCCGATGGGCAGCGAAAAGGCCAGCACGTAAGGGATCAGCAAGAGGATGCCGTGCAAGGCCAGGCCGAGCGTGGCCTGGCGATTGACCAGCAGTTTGAGAATCTCCTTGATGACGTTGCCCAGCAACAGAACCAGCGTGAAGACAAACACCGTCATCCCCAGCGTCGCCAACATCTGGCGGGCCAGGTATAGGTGCAGCGTTTTCATGTTGGCTGCGACGCCAGCCCGCCCGCGGGCGGACCGGCGCCAAAGGCCGCCACCTATTGGGACTGTTGCCGCGCCGATTCGTCGGCGGCGTCGAAGGCGTGTTGCAGCGCCACCAGGTCTTCGCCCGGCTTGAGCGAATCCAGAATGGCCTGCTCGGCTTTGAGTTGCTCGGTGGAATAGGCGGCCGCCTTGATGGAGAGGCCGATGCGCCGCTCGGTTTTGTCAATCTTGATGACGCGCGCGGTCACTTCCTGGCCGACCTTGAGGACGTTTTTGATCTTGTCGGTGCGCTCCTCGCTCACTTGTGAGATGTGAACCAAGCCGTCAATGTCGTGCTGCAATCCGATGAAGGCGCCGAAGCTGGCCAGCTTGGTCACATTGCCGGTGACGAGGTCGCCCACCTTGTAGAAATGATCAATATTGCTCCACGGATCAATCGTCAATTGCTTGACACCGACGGAGATGCGCTGGTTGGCCTTGTCCACTTCCAGCACGACGGCCTCGACTTCATCGCCCTTCTTGAAGACTTCGGAAGGATGATTGATTTTGCGGGTCCAGGAGATGTCCGAAACGTGGATCATCCCGTCCAGGCCCTCTTCCAATTCGATGAAGGCGCCGTAGCTGGTCAAATTGCGAATCTTGCCTTTGACCTTCGTGCCGGAAGGATATTTCTCGCTGGCCTTGTCCCAAGGATTGGCTTCGAGCTGGCGGATGCCGAGGGAAATTTTCTGCTCCTCGCGGTTGATGCCCAGCACGACCGCTTCGATCTCCTGGTCGGCCTTGAGGACGTCCGACGGCTTGGCGATGCGCTTGGTCCAGGATAATTCGGTCACGTGCACCAAGCCTTCCACGCCCGGTTCCAATTCGACAAACGCGCCGTAGGGCACCAGGTTGACCACCTTGCCCTTGACGCGCGCGCCGACTTGATACTTGGCGTCTATGTTCTCCCACGGATTGCTCAACTTCTGCTTGAGGCCCAGGCTCACGCGTTCCTTCTCGCGGTTGATGTCCAGCACCACCACGTCAATGTCCTGGCCGACTTTGAGGATTTCCGACGGATGCCCGACGCGGCCCCAACTCATATCGGTGATGTGGAGCAGGCCGTCAATGCCGTTGAGGTCAATGAACGCGCCGAAGTCGGTGATATTCTTGACGGTGCCCTTGCGGATGTCGCCCGGGGTCATTTCCGTCAGGAGTTTGCTGCGCTTGTCGTTGCGCTGCTGCTCGATCAATTCGCGGCGGGAGAGGACAATGTTCTGGCGCTCCTGGTTGATCTTGACCACTTTGAAATCGTAGGAATTGCCGATGAACTGGGCCAGGTTCTTGGGCGGAACCATGTCAATCTGCGAGGCCGGCAGGAAAGCCTCCACGCCGATGTTGACCAGCAAACCGCCCTTGACGGCAGCCTTGACTTTGCCGGTGATGGTGCCGCCTTCGTTGCATATCGTGAGGATTTTGTCCCAATTCTTTTTGAACTCGGCCTTTTCCTTGGAGAGGACGACCATGCCCTCCTTGTCTTCCAGTTTTTCGATCAGGACATCAATTTCATCGCCGATTTTGACCGATTTGATGTCGTCGAATTCGTTGGCGGGGATGACGCCTTCACTTTTGTAGCCGATATCAACGAGGACTTCTTTGGGACGGAGTTCGATGACTTTACCTATGACAATCTGGCCTGTGGCAAAGCGTGTGGAGCTTTGTTTCAGGGCTTCTTCCATCGTGAGCATAATTAGAATGGTATAATGACAAACTGCGCGGGAGACCTGGCCGGGACGCCGGCGAAGACTCCATTGCCTACCTGACCGCGTTGCCTGGCAACGGAGGTTGAAGGTTAGGTTCCACGGTTAACTTTTTTTTCTCAGCCTCAACGAACAGCCGCACACGCGGCGTTCAGGCAAGGGAAACCATACACCCCCCGCCGGCAAAGGCAAGGGGAAATCGCGCAGTGGTTGGAAAAGCCCCGATTACCCTCTGTTACTGCGGAACCCACGAGCCACCAACGGAATTATCGTCACAAGTGACGTGTTGTTGGAACCAAAACCAATCAGGATTGGAGGCGCCGCCGGGAGCATAGTGCTCAGTGACTCTGGCGGGCGGATCCAACGGCTGAGTATCGCCGGGCGCTGGATTTATAAGCGCTGTCGTCTGCCATTTGTGCAACTCGACGTGGCCGTCGGCAAAACTAAAGCCGCAGGCATGCCCCATGTAAGCGGCGGGGATATCGGGCCAACCTCCGTTCGGAGAGCTGGCAATCTCCAAGTATCCGTCATTGATGCTTTCGGGATTCTCATCCAGAAAATCAGAAAGCCCGGCTGGCGTTGGACAGACCATGTCGCTTCCTTTGCTATAATATCGGTAGCCAGTATTATACAAATCTCCGATGTAAACGGTGCCCATGCCGCCTTGCATGGAATAACTGCGGAGGCGCGGGCCGTCCCTGGCCGCAAGAACGTCGAAAGGACACTTATAAACGGCAATCTGATTGGCCATGTAGGGCGCCATCAGGCAGTTGAGATAAAGCGAAAGGTTGGTATTGACATCAACGGCGGGAGCCGCGCCGGTCCAATTTTCGTTCCCTGATGGACACCAAGTTTCATTTGGAGTAAAACCAGCCGGAGCATTGGGCATCAAATAATCGTTATTGTCATGTTTGTAGGTCTGCGCGCCCAATTCCAGTTGCTTAAGGTTGTTGAGGCATTGGGTGCGATTGGCTTCCATTTTGGCCCGGGCCAGGGCTGGCAGCAACATGCCGGCCAGAATGGCGATAATGGCTATTACCACCAGCAACTCGATCAACGTGAAGGCGCGGCGGTCCGGTGCCAGGCACGGGGGCATTTCTGGAGGCAACGAACGCGGCATTTCATGGGCGGAGGTTTGACTCTGGCACGGACTGTTCTCTTTGGCGGACAGGGCATGACATCCCACCGCGCGCGGGCTGCCACGCCACTCCGTCGAGGCGCACAGCCTAGTCATCGAACTCACGGGCTTGTCTGTTCAATTTTATAGAACGAGGTTGAATTAGTCGAGAAGGTGGCTTGATAGCCGTCCGAAACAGCCGTGATGACCGCGCCATTGACAGCCGTATAACTGCCGTTCAAAATGGACGAGCTTACAAGTGTGAAGGCCGAAAGAGCCGGACTTCCAGGAGCCGTGAACTTGATGGTAACGTTGGCGGAACCGGGGCCGGTTCGGACTGCGGAGATGGTGGCAATCCTCAACACCCCTTGCGAGACGACCAGTTGAGCCACCGCAACGGTGGTATTCGTGCTCGCTCCAGGCGGCGACCAAGCCCGCCACACATTGCGCGTGCTGGAGGCGCCATAGAGATTGCCCACATTGTCCCACGCCGCGCAGGGATATTGCTCGCCGAAATCTATGTTGGTCTCAACAAGGGAGCCAGTGGTGGCGTCGAGCAAACGAATGCCCGATCCATTGGTATCGTCGTTGCCGGCTCCTGTGGGGAACGCCACGATCGTTGGACTTGTCCGAGAGTTGATGACGGTATCTTGCACGGCTTCGAACGTGGGATCGGTGTCACAAGTGATATCAACGCCACAACCATAGCCCCATCCGACCTGTCCCACAACGGTGCCATCCACGAAGTTAAACCCGCTGGATATAGGAGGGAGAAGGCCGGCATTCCAATTGGTGAAAACCATGGCGTCATAAACCGGATTCTCGCCATTCCGGGTTTGGGCACAGAAGATGTCAAGACTCGTATCAACGGAACAACCACCGGAAGATACCAGGCTGAGGTCTCCGCCAGTTGTCACAGCCTGTGTCCCGGTGTCAGTCGTAACAGACTGGCCGTTTGTAAGGCGGTACATCCAAATGCCCCAGTTGGGATAATCAGCGTCACACAGCCAGATAGCGGCGTTGGTCGTGGTCGTGGATGTCACATCAAAATTGATAATACCGTATGCGAGATCGGCCAAGTCCGGGTTGCCGGAATAATTATGGGGGCCGCCCAGAGCGCCGCCGTCGGATCCGCCGTCGTCAATCACGACCTGGTTGGTGGTCACCTGCATGTCAAAAGAGACAATCGCGCCTTCGTCGCTCCAATCCAGCATGTAAATTCGGTCATCGTCACCGATCCTCAGCCTCCAGGGAACAACAAAGGAGGCGGTGGGCATCTCATTGGTGGAGAGATGGCCGCCATCGTCCATGGTATAGCCTCCATAACCAAAACCGCCTTCATCAGCAAAGCTGCCGTCGGCGTTCATTTTGTAAATGCCATCCAGGATGAGCGCCCCCGAAACTGGGTTGGTCGCGGTGCCGTTGGCGTAGGAGCAGCCCACCACGACGCGTCCATAATAGGGGCTGTTGGTATTGTTATCCACAGCCATGCCGTTCGGGTCAAAAGCATAGTTGCCGGCATTGGCATCCACGCTGATTTGCTGCCAACTGGTGAAGCCGGAGGCCGCCGCGGTGATGCTCACGGAATAAATTCCAGTGGCCGCAGCCGCGCCGGAATTATTGGTGCCGCCCCACACGACTGAATTGAGGCCCATGCTCGTTCCGCCACTTATCGTGGCCACAACGGTGGCGCCTTGCAAGATGGTAACCGTGACGCCCAGCGTGGCCGCTTGATTGAGGCGGTAGCTGATCGTCACTGGACTGGCAGCAGGACTGATGATGGAGAACAAACTTCCATTTAATTTGATGTCGGTGGCATAAACATTGGCGCGAGCGCTCAAGGTGGAGAGAACGACGCCGGTAACCAGGCAAAGAAGGAATCGAAACATTTTCATCTTATTATCGAGCTTAACTTTTGTGTTTAACAGCAATTTGATTCGCGGCACGGGGAGGGTCGCCAACGCCGCGAAAAAACAAAAATAACCCAATTTCTGCCATCATGTCAACCGGCAAATGTAAAAAAAAATGAAACTTTTTTTGCCCTGGGGTGTCGGGTACGCCTAGCGGACGGCGCTTTGGCAAGACATGCCGCCGGTTTCGCCCATCTACCGCAATCATCAGCGACTTCTTCAGAAGCGCGGTCGTCCTGGCGACAGAATCCCTCGACCGAAACTGGCCATCCTTTTGGTGAGTCGGCAACCACATCGCTAAAGATTTGGGCCCTTCAAACAGGCGCCATCTTAGGCTTGCCGTGAGAGCCAAAAAGCGGTTGGCTTGACGCGTGGATGCCCGCGAAGCTTTGGTGGCTTTGAATCTGATTGAAGGCATCGGCCCGGTGCGCGCGCGCCAATTGCTCGAGCACTTCGCCGAACCGGCCGCCATCCTCCGCGCCGGCGCCGGCCAATTGCAGCGCGTCGCCGGCATCGGGCCGGAAACCGCCGCCGCCATCGCCGGCTGGGAAAAGAGCATTGACCTCAAGGGCGAGTTGGAACGCATCGAAAAATTCGGCTGCCACATTGTCATCCAGGCGGACCAAAATTATCCCGAACTGCTCAGGCAGATTTACGATCCGCCGATTGTGCTCTACGTCAAGGGCGACTTATGCGCGAAGGACAAGAACGCCGTGGCGGTGGTTGGCTCGCGCATGACTACGCATTACGGCATGGAGACGGCCCGCAAGCTGGCTTTTCAACTGGCCTACATCGGCGTGACCGTCGTCAGCGGCGGCGCGCGCGGCATTGACAGCGCCGCCCATCAAGGCGCGCTTCATTCCAAGGGGCGGACCATCGCGGTGTTGGGCACGGGCATCAACATCGTTTTCCCGGCCGAGAACGCGGAACTTTTTGAGCGCATCGCCGCCCAGGGCGCGCTGGTGACGCAATTTCCGTTCAATCGCAAAGCCGACAAACAGAGCTTCCCGATCCGCAACCGGCTGGTCGCGGGCATGACCTTGGGCACGGTGGTGGTGGAGGCCAACCTGACCAGCGGCGCGTTGATCACGGCCAGAATGGCGGCGGACAATGGCCGCCAGGTCTTCGCCGTGCCCGGCCGCATTGATTCCCCGCGCAGCAAAGGCTGCCACGATCTGATCAAGAACGGCGCCAAGCTGTGCGAGGGCGCGGAGGACATCCTGTGCGAATTCGAGTACCTTTTCCCCGCCAGCAACCGGCCTTCCATGCTCAAGGATTCCCCCGATCTCCCCGCGCTGTCGCTGTCGGAAAACGAGGCGGCGCTCTATGATTTGGTTGACAAGGAGGAAATGGGCATTGACGACCTCATCCGGCGCAGCGGGTTGCCCGCCTCGGCGGTCTCGGTCGCGCTGCTGGGCTTGGAAATGAAGCGCCTGCTGCGGCAACTGCCCGGAAAGATGTTTGTCAAGAATACGTAAATATGCAAACGCCGCCCCTCATTTCAGAAGTCCACGTTGATGACGAACTGCTGGCCATTGACTTGGAGGATGGCCGATTCATCAGCGTGCCGCTCTCGTTTTACCCGACGCTGGCTTTGGCTACACGAGAGGAACGGAGCCATTTTGAAATCAACGGCTCGTCAGTATATTGGCCGGATTTGGACGCGGATATTGGCGTTGAAGGGCTTTTGGCGGGAGCGCGCGAGCATCCTTATTACGCGCGGAAGGCAGTGGAACGGGCCGTGCGCCTGGGACGATTGCCTGAAACGGTTCTGGAAAAGACTCCATGATTTTGTTGTGTTTGTTTCAGCATCCGAACAGGAGGCTCGTGAACTCATGAATGGCGACCCAGCGGTAAAGCAAGGCGTCATGAAGGCCGAGCTTTTCCCGTTCAATGTCGCGCTGTGGTCACCCAAAGGGCCTGGCGGGAGCGAAAAAAACGCCTGATGCCTGGTTGCGGCGGATCACCCTTGCAACCCCAGCCCCAGCGTTTCCTTGCAATAAGCCAGGCTGCGTTCCAGGCCGCCTTTTTGGTATTCCTGCTCCGCCGCCGTGTCGGCGGAATGGTGCTCCGGAATCATTTTGCCCAGCCGCGTCAAGGCGTCGAATTTGGCGAAGTCCCTGGCCCGCGCTTTGGGCCAGACGTTCCAATAGTCTTTGCGAAAATACGGCAGATCGCGCGTGAAGCCGGAAATGATTTCCACGTTGACCGGCACCTGCGGGCACAACTCGATGAAGCGCGGCACGAAGGCCTTGTAATCAATGACTCCCTCTCCCATAGTCGTCCATTGCACGGCGGCCCCGTGCGGTGTCGGCCAGATCATGGAATCGCGCAAGGCCGAGGCCGCCACGTAGGGCGCCATGATTTCCAGGCTTTCCATCGGATCCTCCATCGTCCAGGTCGCGTTGCCGGTGTCCAGAGTGACGCCGACGTACTCTTTGCCCGCTTCCTCGCACAAGCCGGCCAACTCCCAGGCCTGCATATCGCCGGCATGATTTTCAATGGCGATCTTGACACCCGCGTCCAGCGCCTGGCTGCGCGCGCTCCGGCAAACCTTGATCGTGTCGGCCATGCGCGCTTCAATCCCGCCGGGGGTGGCGCGGTCATCGCCCATTCCCAGGATGCAACGGAAGACGGGGGATTGCAGGGTCTTGGCCACGCGAATGCCCAGGGCCAGATGTTCCTCCGCCGTGCCCCACTTGTTTTTGAAAAACTTGGAGGTCGGACAGATGCTCCACGAACCGGCGTAAATGACCAATCCGTTGTCGTCGGCCTTCTTCTTCACGTCGCGCAGATAACCCTCCTGGAAGTTTTCATAGACGTCCAAATCTGTCAAGAATAGCGAGTCAAGCTTCAGCGACGCCGCGTAATCAATGAGTTGCCCCGCGTTCCACTTCATCGCGCGCACGGAAAAATTGTCGAAGCCCAGCCGCGTCTTGCGCGCGGGCTTGGCGTCCTGCTGCGCCGCGGGCGCGCTCTGGGCCAGGGCCAATCCCGCGCCAGTGGCCGCCACGGCCTTGAGAAATGTTCTTCGATTAGTTGATGTGTCCATGTTATGTTTCAGCCTCCGCCGGTTCGTGGTCCTCCTCGGCCGGTTTGGCGTCTTTGGCCGGTTCCTCGGCTTCGTCTTCCTCCTCCTTTTCGGTCAGTTTCATCGCGCCCACAAACAGGCCTGTGAAGAGTCCGCCGCTGGAGAGAGTATTGCGAAAGAATTCCCACGTTTGCGCATGGCCGGGCTGCCCGATGGTCAAGGCTCTGATCCAGCCGGCCCATGTTTTCGGGTAGTCCAGCATAAGCCACGCGGCGGTATTGGTCACCAGGTAGAAGAGCATTGCGCCCACGATGCCACCGCCCACAAGCAGCCACCACGGCCTCTTTCGGCCCAAGGAGCGGCCCAGGGCGATCAAGCCCGCGTAGGCGGCGTAATTGGGGGCTTGATCCAGCAAGAAGCGGCTCCACGCAAAGTATTGCGGGTAGAAGACCAGGCTGATGATCAGGTCGGTGCCTGCCAGGACGGCCAGAGGGATGATCCAACCCGCCACCCCTGGCACATACAGGCCGGCGCAAAAAACGATGGCGTAGGCGGCGCTGAAATTATCAGGCAACAAGCCGGGCCATCGGCTTAAAGCAAAGACCAGCACCAGCAGCAAGGGCCATCCAACGTTTGTCTTCACTGAGCCACGTTAAACGCACCCGACCCGCCAAGCCAAGGAAAAAAGCAAAGCGTCGTTCGGCGCCCCAATCATTAGCGACTTCTTGGGGAGCGCGGTCGTCTCGACCGCCTCCGTCGGCGTCCCGCCGACGGAATCCCCTGAGCGAGACTGGCCCACCTTTTCGGTGAGTCACCAAGCGCATCGCTAATGATTTGGGGTGCCGCGACAAGTCAATCCGCACAAAGTGAAAGCGGGGCACGAAAGCACACACCATGCCAAAAACTTCCACCTGTTTTGGGAGCATTTTCTTATTGCACATCCCGCGGATCAGGAGCATACTGCGGTCAATGCCTGACGATTGCGCCATGCCGTCGGCGGCCTCGACTTCTTTGCGAGACTGCTGCGCGTTCACTTCCCCGAGTGAAACCCCCCTATTTTTCGCCAGACCATCAACAATGGAACGCCTATGAATCAAAAACTCACCTCTGCCACGAACCGGACGGAAAACCGCCCCACCGCCTTCACCCTCATTGAACTTTTGGTGGTCATTGCCATCATCGCCATCCTGGCTGCAATGCTGTTGCCGGCCCTGGCCAAGTCCAAGGACCAGGCGCAGAAAACGATCTGCACCAACAACCTAAAGGAAATGGGCCTCGCCCTGCACATGTACGGCGACGACAACAAGGATATGATGGCCTTTCCCAATTGGGACGGTTTCGGGGGGACTCCAGAACCTGGTGGCGGCTGGCTTTACTCGATCGTTAATGGCACTGGTCCGGACCCATTTAAGTCGCCTTGGTCAGTGAATCCTCAGTCGGCTTGGACCAACGGGGATTGGTGGAATTACATCCATAACTCAACCTCCTATCTCTGTCCTGTGGACGTCACTCGTAGCAAGGATTACGCTCAAGAGCCAACTTCAGATACTCCTGGAGCCGGAGGGCGGCCCAACAAATTATCCACTTATGTCATGAATGGCTCGGCGTGCAATTTCTCAGACCCGCCAGTCAAGACCATCAAGATCACCGACGTATGGACTCCATCGTGCTATCTGCTGTGGGAACCAGACGAGTACCTTAAGTGCCCTAGTTATCCAGAGGGAGAGCTAAATTTCGAGTGGAATGACGGAGGCAACTCACCTGACTGCCCGCCCACTGGTTCAGAAGGGATTGGACGTCTTCATGGCAACAATGGCGGGAATATTCTCGCCTTGGATGGTCATGTGGATTACATCAACACGAACACCTTCAATAGAGAATCAGGCCATTTGGGCGGCGGTCCCGAAGGCAGAAGTTTGCTCTGGTGGGCTCCTGGCGTAACTGAAGGCGGTTTCCCTTGACCTTGAACGGAGAGCAACATGACTCCATGGTTGGGGAGTTTGCCATGACCGTAAAAGACTCCCCCGTTTTGCCGGAACCGTCGGCGGTGGAACAATCATGAACCGAAAATCTGCCTCTGTCACGAATCAGACGGAAGGCAGTACCACCGCATTCACCCTCATTGAACTTTTGGTGGTTATTGCCATCATCGCCATCCTGGCCGCGATGCTGTTGCCAGCCCTGGCCAATGCCAAGAACCAGGCCCAGAAAACGACCTGCACCAACAACCAAAAGGAATTAGGCCTCGCCCTGCACATGTACGGCGACGACAACAAAGATGGCATGGCCTATGCCAATTGGGCGGATTTCAACAATGGCAACAGTAGTGGCTGGCTTTACAACAGCGTTGAAGGGACAAGTCCGGACCCGTTTCTGTTCCCTTATTTAAACACCCCGCAGACAGCCTGGACCAACGGGCTTTGGTTTAATTACATCCATAACCCAAACTCCTATCTCTGTCCAGTGGACATTATTCGAAGCAAGGATTACGCTGAACTCCCTCCTTCAGATACGCCTGGAGCGGGTGGACGCTACAACAAACTATCCACTTATGTCATGAATGGCTCCGTATGCGCTTTCAACGGGCCGCCCTCCCCGATCAAATGCAAGCTCACCGACGTGTGGAGTCCATCATGCTACCTGCTGTGGGAGCCGGACGAGTACCTTGTGTCGGCAAATTATCCGCAGGGAGAGCTAAATTTTGAGTGGAACGACGCGGCCAACTTTCCTGACGCCCCGCCGCATGGTTCAGAAGGGATCGGACGTCTTCATGGCAAAAATGGCGGGAATATTCTCGCCTTGGATGGTCACGTGGATTACTTAAACACAAACATCTTCAGCAGAACTTCGAACAATCGTGGGGGCGGGCCTGGTGGCAAAGGATTTCTTTGGTGGGCTCCCAACATAGTTGACGGCGGATATTCTGAAGACGGCCCGTGAAATGCCGCTCCTGTGGGTGAGTTTGCCACATTATATACAGGGACTCGCGGCGCTCGCCCCTCCCGAAATCACATCGGGAGGGCGGAGCGCCGCGACGCCCAAATTTCAAATATCTTTGGCTAGGTTTAATCCAGCCAGCGTTGTGAACAATTTAATCAAATTTCCCGGGTTGGCCGCTGCGGCGGCGATTCTTCTCCTTTCCACCCCATCCGCCCGGGCCGCCGATCCCTCTTCCCGTGAGCGGTTGCTGCTGGACTTCGGCTGGAAGTTTCACCTTGGCGACGACTGGGGTCTGAGCCAGCGCCTGGACAAAGCTGGCGTCAACCCTGGGCCGGCCGGGCAGACGTTCGCCGACGCCAACTGGCGCACAGTCAACCTGCCCCATGATTGGGTGCCCGAACTGCCATTCGATCAAAACGCCAATCCCGATCACGGCTTCAAACCGATAGGCCCCGGTTATCCTTCCAACAGCGTGGGCTGGTATCGCCGCGTCTTCCAACTGCCCGAGACAGACCGAGGTCGCCGGTTGATGCTGGAGTTCGACGGCGTCTATCGCGATTGCCGCGTCTTTTTTAACGGCTACTTTCTCGGCCATTACGAAAGCGGTTACGACGGCTTCCGCTATGACATCACCGACCTGGCCCACTGCGGCGGCGCCAACACGGTGGCGGTGCGGGTGGACGCCTCGCAATTTGAGGGTTGGTTTTACGAAGGAGCCGGCATTTATCGCCATGTCTGGCTCACCAAGACAGGCCCGGTGCATATCGCTCCCGAGGGCGTCTTCGTCTATAGCCGGTTTGCCGGCAATGTCCCGGAAGGACCCGCCACGGTCTGCGTTCAAACAATGCTGGTCAACAGCCAGAACAGCCGCGCACAGGCCACGGTCCTCTGCGAGATCCTCGATCCGGCGGGAAAGTCCGTGGACCGATTCCGGCAGTCCGCCACCATGCAGGCGTTGACAAACCTGGAGGTGTTCCAAAAATCCGCGGTCTCCGTGCCCGCCCTCTGGTCGCCTGAAACTCCCCATTTGTACAAGCTCATCACGACTCTCATAGTCGAAGGCAAGGACGCTGACCGCATGGAAACGGAATTTGGCATCCGCACCATCGCCTTCGATCCCGGCAAGGGCTTCTTGCTGAACGGCAAACCTTACGAAATCAAAGGCACCTGCAATCATCAGGACCACGCCGGCGTCGGCTCGGCCCTGCCCGACCGTTTGCAGTACTTCCGCGTCAGCCGTTTGAAGGACATGGGCGACAACGGCATTCGCACTTCGCACAACCCGCCCACTCCCGAATTGCTGGAAGCCTGCGACCGGCTCGGCATGTTGGTCATGGACGAAAACCGCCTGCTGGGCAGCGATGCCCAAAACCTGGATTATCTGGCCGGACAAATCCGGCGCGACCGCAATCATCCCAGCGTATTTATCTGGTCCCTCTTCAACGAAGAAGACCAGCAAACCACCCCCACCGCCCGGCGCATCACCGACACCATGCAGCGCCTGGCCCACGAACTGGACCCGACTCGCCTTTGCACCGCCGCCGCCAACGTCGGCAATGAATTCGAGGGCGTCAACAGCGTGCTCGACGTGCGCGGATGGAATTATTATCCCGACGCCGTGGATGCCTACCACAAAGAACATCCCACGCAGCCGGAAATCGGCACCGAACAGGCCAGCACCGTCTGCACCCGCGGCATTTACGCCAACGACGAAAAGCGCGGTTACGTCAGTTCCTACGACGACAACGCGCCGCCGTGGGCGACGACGGCGGAGAAATGGTGGAAAGTCTATGCCGCCCGTCCCTGGCTTTCCGCCGGGTTTGTCTGGACCGGTTTTGATTATCGCGGCGAACCGACGCCTTACAGTTGGCCGTGCATCAACTCTCATTTTGGCATCATGGACACCTGCGGCTTTGCCAAGGACAATTTCTACTACTACCAATCCTGGTGGAGCGATCGCACCGTCTTGCATCTGCTGCCGCATTGGAACTGGCCCGGAAAGGAAGGGCAGGAGGTGGACGTGCGCTGTTTGAGCAATTGCCAGGAGGTCGAGTTGTTCCTCAACGGCCAAAGCCTCGGACGCAAATCCATGCCAGCCAACTCCCAGCTCCGGTGGATGGTCAAATACTCCCCCGGCACCCTGCTGGCCAAAGGCTACAAGGACGGCCAGGTCATCGCCGAACAAAAAGTGGAGACCACCGGCGCGGCGGCCGGCGTCAAACTCACTCCCGACCGCGCTTCCATTGACGCCAACGGCGAGGACCTCTCCATCATCACCGTGGCGGTGACGGACGCGGAAGGGCGCGTTGTGCCCGTGGCCGAAAACCACATTCAGTTCGAACTGAGCGGCCCCGGCCGCATCATCGGCGTCGGCAACGGCGATCCGAGTTGTCACGAGCCGGACGTGTATTTCGCAGCCCAGTCCGGCAGCACGGCCGCCTTGAAGGACTGGCGCATCAAACGCGGCGCAAGCTACCCGCGCCCGGAAGAATCCGCCGAAAAATTCGATGCCAGCGGATGGCCCACGGCGGATGTGAACAGCCAGGAAGGGCCGTTGAATCCTGGGGAGACCGCCGTCTATCGCGCCGAGTTCGACGCCACCCCGGCCATGCTCGCCTCGCACAATGTCACCCTCAATTTCGGTATGATTGACGATGAGGGTTGGGTTTACGTCAACGGCCACAAAGTGGGCGAATCCCACGACTGGACGGCGCCGGCTTCCTTCTCCGTGGGCCAATTCCTCCATGAAGGCGTCAATTCCATCGCCGTCTCGGTCCAGAACCACGAAGGCGCGGGCGGAGTCAACCGGGGAGTTTCATTGATGATCCTCCAGGAGCCAGTTCCACCTGCCTGGCAGCGCAGCGTCTTTAACGGTTTGGCCCAGGTCATCGTGCAAGCGGACCAGCAGCCCGGCACGCTGACCCTGACGGCCCGCTCCCCCGGTCTGGAACCGGCCACGCTCAACATCACTGCCGGAGCGGCCACCCCCCGCCCGGCGGTGCGGTAACCATGCATGAGGGTTTAACGCAAAGACGCAAAGACGCAGCGCGGCAAGCCGCAACCAAACACATTTTTTGAACATGAGGAAACGGAGGCAACTGAGTGATGAAAGATATAAAATGAGTCTCTGTTCTCTCCGTTTTCTCCTGTTCAAAAAAAATCTTGTTAAAATGGCAAGATTTCAAGGTATTGCACTGCAAAGGTAGAAAGACGAAATGGCGCCCTGACGAACGATCGCCATTTGGTGGCTGGAAAGGCAACGCAAAATCCGCTTTGCGCCCTTGCGTCTTCGCGTCTTTGCGTTGGGGTTTTCGCGCTTTTACTGACAGGACCTGTCAAGGAGCACCAAATTAGGAAACACCCGCTTGCCGAAAATGCGCTTTGCTCGCGCCTGGACATCCGGCCATTTGACGCGGCGCGTTTTGCCTGCGAAGGCTTTAAGCTTGCCCGCTTTGCGCGCAGCCCTGATCTCAGCCAGGGCTGAGTCTTCCGCCGCTGTCGCTTGCGCCAACGTCACGCCGTATTCGTCCAAGGCCGGAAAATCGCTCGGGCGGAAGGGCAATCCGCGCAATTTAACCATTTGCGCAAACAACATAGATACCGCCGCCGTCGGCGTGATGCCGATTTCGCGGCACACCTCCTGCGCCTCTTCCGCCAACCGGCGGTCAATCCGAAGCCTGATTTGCTCAGTCATGTATCAATTGTGCCATGATGTTGAACGATGTCAAGGCTGGCCATCAAGGGGCAAGCGTCGGCTGATTCGCGCAATAGGAAATTCCGGACTGCGAACCCTGAACTCCGTCCCGGCGGAAAATTTGTTTCATTTTTTTGTTTGCGCTCCCACTACAACGTGGTAATATAGAATGCATGAAGCGCTCATGCGCCGGTTTTGTCAGAGTGTGCGCGGCCTGGCCTCCCGGAGCCGGCCGGCGATGTATTGGCCGCGAAAGAACCATCACCAAAGAAACCCAACCATTCCAACCAAAGGAACCCCATGACACGAAACGGAAAAATCGCGCGGCTGCCTCTGGCCATCCGCCAGGAACTCAACCAACGCCTGCAGGATGGCCAAAAAGGCCGGCAATCGGTCGCCTGGCTCAACGGGTTGCCGGAGGTCCAGGCGGTGATGGCGTCCGAATTTCGTGGAAAACCCATTGCCGAATGCAATCTGAGCGAAAGGCTCCGGCTGCAATGGGAAAAGCTCGGCTTCCGCCGCGAAGTGAGCCAATGGAGGGCGCGGAAGCCCTCGGCAGGGCCGCCGGAGCGAAATCCAGCGTGAAGCCTTCCGAGGTAAATTGCGGTAAATTGCACTGAATTGCGCCAAAAAATTTCCCCGCCTCATGGACATATTTTCAGACCATTATTGGAATCACGACAACCCTGGGACATCCCAACCGGCGCGGTATTGGCGGCGGAGATATTGGTTGGCGTCGGCCACGTTGTCGAACTTGAGGTCCCGCGCGTTCCATTGGAGTGTGGTTCGCGGGAACCGGCAGGCCACGCTGCCTAACAGGACGGATTCGGTCAGGGGACCAGCGTAGTCGAAACCGGCCGAGGTCCGGCCCTGGCCGAGGCAGGCCTCCACAAATTGCTTCCAGTGGTCGTGCTCCTGGACATGGGGGCGTTCATAGGCGGCGAAGTCCTTGTCGGGAAAAAGCTGCGCATGATCAATGTGCGGCAGGAGCAACGTGCCTTTGACGCCGATGAAAATGGATCCCTGGCCGGGCAGATTGTCGCCTTCCAGCAGCGCCTGCACATCCTTGGATGGCCGCTCGTCGCCGTCGTACCAGGTGACATTGACCGTGTCGCCGGCGGTGTGAGAGGTGCCTGGAAAAACGTAGTGGACGATGGCGTTGGTGGCCCAGTTCCAGGCATTGGGCGCGGGACCGACGGAACGGACAGAGATGGGGGCGGTGAGTTGGAGGGCGTCGAATACCGGATCAAAAATGTGGCAACCCATGTCGCCAAAGGTGCCGGTGCCGAAGTCCAGCCGCTTGCGCCAGTTGGCCTGATGGTAGTAACTGTTGCCGAGAAATGGCCGTGTGGCCGCCGTGCCCAGCCATTTGTCCCAATCGAGGCTGGCGGGCACGGGATCGGAGCGATCGGGGCGCGGTTCCGGGTCGCCCCACTTTTTGTCGCTCCAAGAGTGAACTTCCTTGACCTTGCCAATGACGCCGTCCCGGATGATGCGCACGGCCTGTTGGTACACGCCGGCGGAATGAATCTGGATGCCCATCTGCGTGACCAATTTCCTGGACCGGGCAAATTCGGTCAACTGCCGCGTCTCATAGATGTCGTGGGTCAGCGGCTTCTGGCAATAAACATTTTTGCCCAGTTGCATGGCCGACATGGCGATGGGCGCGTGCATGTGATCGGGCACGGTGACGTTGACGGAGTCAATGGATTTTTCCTTGTCCAGGAGTTCGCGCCAATCCTGATAAATCTTCACGTCCGGGAATCTGGCCTTGAGAGCCTCGGCGTTCTTGAGGTCAACGTCGGCCACGGCCACCAACTTGAGGGACGGGTGGCGGGTCAGGCTCTCGATGTCGCTGGCCGCCATGCCCGACGTGCCGAAGCTGGCGTGATGGATGATGTCATTGGGCGAGGCTGCGCGCAGATGGCGCGTCAGAGCGGGCGCGGCCCACAGGCCGGCAGCGGCGAGAGAAGCGCGACGGAGGAATTTGCGGCGGGTCAATGGAGTTTGCATGGCGTGGTGGGGCGTTATTCGAGGCGTTTGATGGAGAGGTTGCGGAACATGACCGGGTCGTCGTGACCTGCCAAACCGAAGTGGCCGCTGGTGCGATCCTTGCCGGGATGCGGGCTGTCGTGCATGAATTGCGTCACCGTGCTCAGGTCGCAATCGAGGATGAGGGAGCCGTTGAGTTCAACCTTGATTTTCGGGCCGATGACGGTGACCTCCTCATAATTCCATTCGCCGATGGGGCGCTGGTAGCCGCGCGCGGCGGCGATCATGCCGTAAGCCGAGCCATGAGCCTGGCGCGGGTCAATTTTCTCGCCGGTGGCCTTTTCGTAATTGTCGTCGAGCACCTGGACTTCGCACATGCCGACGTAGGCGGTGTCGCCGTGGCCGGGATAACGGATGGCCAGGCCGTTGTTGCCGCCAGGGGGCAGCTTGAATTCGAGACGGACGATGAAATTGGTATATTCGGCCTTCGTGTAAGGGGTGCCTCCCTTGCCCCTCTGCCAGACAATGGCACCGTCCTCGACTTTCATGCAATCCAGTTCCCCGGCCCAACCATCGAAGTCCTTGCCGTTGAAAATCGGCTCAAAACCCTCCGGGTCCGTCCCGCGCAAGAGTTTATTGGCCTCATCCGTTGGAATCTCGCGGACGGCCAGGTTGCGCCAGCGGATTTCGCCGCCGTGAGTCTGGAGTTGAATCGGCCCGACCGGTGGAATGGGCAGCTTGCGGTTGAAATAATTTTCCAGAATGGCGTTGTCCACGACCAGCTTGTCATTGAACACCACGGTGGTGCGGCTGCCGAGTTGACGGATGCGGAAATGATTCCATTCGCCGAACGGTTTGTCGGCCAGGACGAGCGGATCTTTGCCGGGCGCGCCGGGGGAGTTGTTCCACAGGCCGCCAGAGCCTTTGTCGGACCCGAGCTGGAATTTCGCCTGCTCGGTATAATCCCAAATCTGGACCTGCGGGCAGCCTTTGAGGTAAATGCCGCTGTCCGCCAGGGGTACGGTTTTGTAATCCACCAGCAGTTCGATGTCGCCGTAATTCTTTTCCGTGGTGGCGTAAAGGCCGCTGCCGTCGTTGACCAATTCGCCGTTTTCCACGCGCCAATGTTGGCGGATGTCCTTGAGGCTGTCGTCGTGCTTCTTTTGAAATTCCGCGGGCGGCAGAGCCATCCATTGGCGCGGGTCTTCGGTGGATGCGCCCCACCAACCGTTGAGAGTCTGGTCATCGAAGAGGGGGGTGAAGCCCGGTGGAATGTCGGCGGCAAGCGCGGTCCAAGTGGAGAAGAAAATGAATCCTCCCGACAATAAAATTCCGGACGCCTTTAAGAGAACGCGGGGTTGGTTCTGACGATGCGGCATGTTCATGGTACTCGTTCGGATTCGTGACTGTTCAAGGCATGATAATATACTGCAAACCATGATGAGCGATTGGAACTTGGGACGCAAGGCCAAAAATTCGGCCAAAAATTTGGCAGCGCCTTACTTTAGGTTCTTAAAGTCAAAATCGGATAGATTTATCTTTCGGATATTTCGGGGCTCGCGGCGCTCGCCCCTCCCGAAATCGCATCGGGAGGGCGGAGCGCCGCGACGCCCAAACTTGCGAATAATCTCGTGGTCAGGGCAGCGGCAGCCAGTTCTGGAAGCGGTAACCGTACCAGATCCAGACGTAGTCGAGGTCATTTGGGTCACCGCCGGGCGCATAGTAGTCGAAAACGCCCCGCGCGACCGCCTGCTCGGCGGTGATGAGCTTCTGGTTCTTCCAGGAGTGGTCAACAACATGGCCGTCGGCAAAAGCGAAGGTGGAGACGACGCCGTGAAAGATGGCGAAATTATCAACCCAGCCTGAGTCGCCCGCAGCGGTGGACCGGTCCACGACCCAGGTTCCTTCGTTGTAGCCTCGCGTATCGGCTTCCTCAAGGAAGACAAAGGCTTGCGATGGCGGAGTGACAGTGGAGAGCAAAATATAAGGATCCTGGTTGCCACCCGGGGTACCTGGGTCGCTCCAATACCCTGCATTTTCGTAGCCCATCCCGTTGGCCTTGGAGTAACTGACGTAGGCCCAGGCGCCATTCGCGCCGTCCACAGGAAAGGTTGAACGCGTATCGCTCGGGCAATGAAAAACATGATAATTGGGCGCATAAGAGTAGAACGGGCACGTGGTTTGTATGGCGTTGGCTAAAATCTGCTCGGCGGCCTCCTTGGACGTGCCCCCCGGAAAAGTCGGCTCAACGTAGAATCCGGAGCCGCTATAGTTGATCGCTCCAACGTCGGTGGCCTGCATCTTGTCGCGATTGTCGCCGGCATACATAATGAACGCCTCGATCAACTGGCGCTGGTTGCTCTGGCAATCGGCCTCGGTGGCCTTGAGCTTGGCCCTGGACAAAGCCGGCAGAAGCATCGCGGCCAAAATGGCAATAATGGCGATGACCACCAGCAGTTCGATCAAGGTAAACGCGGCCCGCAGGTCGGACCCGGAGCATGTCACAGGTGTTGATTTCATATCAGTTATAACTGCATTGAGTGCGTTGCATGAACCTTGGTTATTCTTAGCATGAGTTCGGATCTTGGCAAGCGAATTTGGATGAATAATGAAGAGCGATTCTCGTGCGTCTATGGAGAGGACGCGGGCAGAGCGAGATCATCAGGTTTGACGCCCCGGCGGAACCGATTGGGACCGTAGGGCGTGGGTTGAAAGTCTCCCACCAATCGCACATCGGCTTTGGCCGGCACTTCCATGCCAAGACCCCAATAGACAGCGTTGACGAGCAGGCGGCGCAAACTTTCGTCGCGCAAGTCCGTTGAGCTGCCCATGGTGGTGCAGAAAGCCTTGTTGGTCGTGCCGGCTTCGTTTCTGTGAATGCGAAACCAGGCCAGCGGCCGCAGGGGATTATTCTTGCCGGTGGCTTCCGGCGGCGCATCAGGGGTCGTTCCCGCCAGCACTTGGCCGCGCAGCAGAATGGTGGAGTCTGATTGCGGGTTCACATGGTACTCGCCCGTATCGGCGAAGATTTGGCCCACACCGCGCAACAAAGGCTCATTCGCGGACGATGGCTCGATGATGCCGCGGGTGGCTTCCTTGTGGTTTTCCCCGAGGTGGCTGACCCACGTTTCGCCCAGCACCTGACGGCCAAAGCCGCCGGGCCATTCTTTGCTGTCATGGGAATATTTGGCGTAAATGGATTTGGACTCCTTGGAATATTGGAAGGCGTGCGTGCTCGTGCGCAACCCGATAATCGGCTTGCCCGCCAGGTAGGCGTCCACGAAGTGCTTCATGGTCGCGTCGGGCCAATGGCGAAAGCGCAGCATCATGAAGATGGCATCCGCGTGATCCAAGGCCTCGGCCCCGGTGAGGTTGTCCCCGGCGTTGGGATTGATCGTGCCGTCCTTTGCATCGAGCGAGAAGAGCACGGTGCATGTGAAGCCGTGGCGCACGGCCAGAATTTTGGCCATCTGCACGAGGCTTTCTTCAGAGCGATATTCTTCGTCGCCCGCGAGAAAGACGATGTGCTTCCCCAACCCCGGTCCGGCCTTGCCTTCGTAAACGACTGAATCCGCCGCGCGAACATGGCCAGGCAACAAGGTGGACAACATCACAGCAGCGATGAGGAGAGAAGAAACATTGTTTTTCATAAAAGGAAATTTGCGACGAACGGGCACGCGGTTGTCGCAACTCTGCGTTGGCAAGCCACTTGCTTATAGGGATGCAAGATAATCATGTTATGAAAGTTAATCAAGTCTCTCAGAGGGAAGTTCGGTCCAAAGGAAAGCCGTTGACCTTCGGCGATTTCGTGGCGGGTGTTTACGACACTTGGGGCCAACGCAGGGCCAAAGGAATTGTTCGCCTCGCCGTCAAAGTGCGTATGGTTGAGTTTTGCGGACCGGAACGGTTTGTGGTTTCTTGAAGGCTCCAACCCGGGAGCGAAGATAGGAACTCAGATTCGGCTCTCCGAAAAGTGAAAGTGATCATTTTGCTTCGGTCTATGAACGATCATCGCCACTGTCGCGCCCAAACTCCCGCCGGATCACAGAGGCGGTAACCGCCGCCTGTCCTTTCCAAGCAATTCAAGCGTTTTTCGAGCTTGATTACGGCCTTCTTTGAGGGTAAAATCAAAGGCAACGATATGGAAATCCATGCCAAGCCATTGACGGGTTTTCTTTGCTCACTCTTCCTCGCTGCCGCCCCTTGGGGAGAGGCGAGCCAGATCACCCACTCGTTTTTGGCTTTGGGGGCCGAGACCTACATCCGGTCCGGTGACGGGCAAATCGTCTGGCGTTATCCGCACAGCACTCGCGACGGTTGGGTGCTGCCGGACGGAAACATACTCCTGGCCGTATCAAAGGGGGATGAATATCCCGGGGGAGCCGCCGTGGAACTGACTCGTGATGGCAAAAAAGTTTTTGAATTCAAGGGAACGCAATCGGAGGTAAACACGGTTCAAGCCCTGGGGAACGGAAACATCATGTTGACCGAGGCCGGCGAGAAACCCCGCCTGCTCGAAGTGAATCGGCAGGGCAGCGTGATCGTGGAGTTTCCGTTGAACTGCCAAACCACGAATCAACACATGGAAAGCCGCATGGCCCGGAAGCTGGCCAACGGCAATTATCTTGTGCCTGAGCTTCTGGACAAGGTGGTGCGGGAGTACACCCCGGCCGGCAAGATCGTCTGGGAGGTCAACACCCCGAATTGGCCGTTCACCGCCATCCGGCTCCCCAACGGCAACACGCTCATTGACTGCACTTACGGCCATCTGGTCATTGAAGTGGACGCGGCCGGGAAGACGGTTTGGGAGTTGAGCAACAGCGATTTGCCGAAACCTCTCATCAAGGATGCCTGCGGTGGGCAGCGTCTGCCGAATGGCGACACCGTCATCACCAGCTATGGGATCGGCGTGGATCAAACCAAACTTTTGGAAGTCACCCCGGAAAAAAAGGTCGTCTGGACTTACACCGACGAAGGGAAGAACGGCATTCATCATTTCCAGATACTTGATACGAACGGCAAGCCACTGGAAGGAACACCTTTGCGTTAAGGATCACCAGGCTTGTCACCAACACCGATGATTTACCCGCGCAAATTCGAGTGCGAAGATTGGCCCCGCGGATTCCGCCGACGGCTGCTCTTATTCCTCGTCACTTTGGCGCTGGCTTCCGTCGCGCATGGCGCTGAAATCGCCCCGACGCCAGAGGGGATCGAGTTTTTCGAATCGAAAATCCGCCCGCTGCTGGTCGAGCGTTGTTACAAATGCCACAGCGCCGGCAGCGAAAAACTCAAGGGCGGTCTGCGCCTCGATTCGCGCGATGGCATGCTGGCAGGGGGCGACACTCGTCCGGCAGTGGTTCCGGGTGATCCTGAAAAGAGTCTGCTCCTTGAGGCCGTTCGTTATGGGAACAAAGACCTCCAAATGCCCCCTAAATCGCGGCTCGCCGACACGGAGATTTCGGACTTGGCCGCCTGGGTCAAAATGGGCGCGCCCTGGCCGAACGGAACCGATCAAAACGCGAGCGCAAATGTTTCCGCGTTCAACTTGGAAAAGCGCCGGCAGCAACATTGGTCGTGGAAACCCATTCAGCCCATCTCGCCGCCAACGGTGAAGGATGCGACATGGCCGGTGTGTGCAGTAGATAAGTTTGTTCTGTCCAAACTCGCTGCGAACCACTTGAAACCTGCGCCGCCAGCCGATAAACGCACTTTGATTCGCCGCGCCTATTTCGATCTGGTTGGATTGCCGCCCACACCCGCCGAGGTTGAAGCATTTGTCCAGGACTCTTCGCCGAAGGCATTTGAGAAGGTCGTTGATCGCTTGCTGACCTCCCCGCAATTTGGCGAACGCTGGGCCAGGCATTGGCTGGACTTGGTTCGCTATGCTGAAACCCTCGGCCATGAATTTGACTATGCCAACTACAACGCCTGGCGCTATCGCGATTATGTGATCCGGGCTTTTAACGCGGATGTGCCTTACAACCAGTTCGTCATGGAACAGATTGCCGGCGATTTGCTGGACAACCCCCGGCGGCATCCAACCGAAGGCTTCAACGAGTCCGTGATCGGCACCGGCTTTTATTGGCTGGGGCAACGAGACCATTCGCCGGTGGATGTGCGGCAGGCGGAGGCCGTCTTGGTGGATAATCAAATTGACGTTACGGCCAAGACCTTCCTGGGGCTTACCGTCGCCTGCGCGCGCTGTCACGACCACAAGTTTGATGCCATCTCCACCCGGGATTATTATTCCCTGTTCGGCGTGCTCGGCAGTTCACGCTATGCCCAACGCTCGATTGATCCGCCTGCGAAACTGGCGGCGCAAAGAGAGGCCCTCCTGTCACTGAAGAAAGAGCTTCGCCCTCTCATCGGAGCCATGTGGCTGGGACAAGCCTCCAATGTGGCGCCTTACCTGGTCGCGGCCCGCGCCGTTGGGGCGGTTGACGCCGGCGGCAGCCTCAGTAACCGCTGTCGGGAAGTGTCCTTGGTCCGGCATCTCAACCCAGCGCGGCTGGAGCGATGGGTCCACGCGCTCGGGGACAAGGAAATCACGCAACCGGATCACCCGCTGTTCGCCTGGTCGAAAATAGGCGCGCTTGCCAACCAATCCACGAATTCTTTCCGGGCGCAATGGGAGTCGGTGGTCAGCGCATTACGGAAAGCAGTCCCGGCATCCGCGCAACCTGCGCCCGCGGAGGTGTTCGCCGATTTCTCCAGATCCGATTTTGCCGGATGGTCTGTGGAAGATGAGGCGTTCGGCCCTTCGCCTTCCGAGGCGGGCGATTTTGTGGTTGGAGACGAACAGCGTCCGGTGCTGACGCTTCTGCGCCAACCTGCTGCCAACAGCGCGAGTGTGTCACGGCGGCTCGAAGGTGTGCTGCGTTCGCCGACCTTTACCATCCAGCATCGGTACGCGCACATCCTCGCGGCCGGAGTGGACAGCCGTCTCAATGTGCGGGTGGATAACTTCACCATGATCCGCGATCCAATATACGGGTCGCTCAAGCGGACTTTGGATAACGAGTCGCTCCAATGGATCACGGTGGATCTGGATACGTGGAAAGGACATCGCGCCTACTTTGAGTTCAATGACCTGATGACGGCCGATCCATCGGAGGAGGATAAAAAATACAGTCCACTGGCTTATGTGGCGGTGAGTCGCGTGGTTTTCTCGGATGATTCTCAACCGCCTCCAATCTCCGCCGCGGGAACTTCGATTCCCTCGGCGGACGAGTTGGCGAAAGTTGGGTCTCTTGAGCAACTGGCGGACCTCTATCAGGACGCCACTCTCGTTGCCGTCAAAACCTGGATGGATGGGCTATGCTGCGGCGACGACGAGTCGGCGCAAATCGGCTGGCTGGATTGGCTGGTTCGCAACTCGTTGCTTGAGGGCGTGACTCCCGAGGACCCGGCCACCGAGCAACTGGCCAGAGCTGTCGGTGAATTCCGGCAGATCGAAGACTCCATTCCCGAGCGCGCCCGAGTCCTGGGGATGATTGATGGAACCGGAGTGGATGAGAATGTCTTCATTCGTGGAAACCCGAATACGCCGGGGAAGTTGGTGCCGCGGCGATTTCTTGAGGCCCTCGGTGGTTCGGAGCGGACGCGGTTTACCGAGGGCAGCGGCCGGCTGGAACTGGCGCGAAGCATCACCAATACTTCGGACCCCTTTCTTGCGCGCGTGATGGTGAACCGGGTCTGGCAACATCTTTTTGGACAGGGCATCGTGCCGACACCGGACAACTTCGGCGCGCTGGGCCAGCCGCCGACAAATCCGGAACTGCTCGACTGGCTGGCCAACTGGTATCGAACCGAAGGCGGCTGGTCCACCAAGAGACTGATTCGGATGCTGGTGACCTCAAGCACTTATCGGATGTCCAGCCGCCCCGCTGATTCCATGGCCGAGGAGAAAGATCCCCAAAATTTGCTGCTGCACCGGATGCCGGTTCGCCGCCTTGAAGGGGAAGCCATTCGCGATGCCATCCTCAAAGTGTCGGGGCGGCTCGATCCTGCGATGTTCGGGCCGCCCGTGCCGGTCTTCCTGACTGAGTTTATGGAAGGTCGCGGGCGGCCAACCCACAGCGGACCGCTGGACGGCGCCGGCCGACGCAGCATCTACCAGGAAGTCCGCCGCAATTTTCTGCCGCCCATGATGCGAGCCTTCGATTCTCCAGTGCCTTATACCACCATTGGAAAAAGAACTTCATCGAACGTGCCTGCCCAATCGTTGGTGCTCATGAACGATCCATTCGTGATCGGTGCGGCGAAGACTTGGGCGAAATCCCTGCTGGCCAGGCGCGATCTCTCTCCCAAGCAACGAATAACTTTGATGTACGAAACCATTTTCAGCCGCCCGCCCGCGGCGCAGGAATTGGCAGACGCGAAGGCGTTTCTGGATCAGCAGGGCGAAGCCTATGGCCTGAAGCCCTCGCAACGCGATTCTGATCCGGCGCTTTGGGCGGACTTGTGCCATGTTCTTATGAACGTGAAGGAATTTGTCTTTATCAACTGACGTATAAAAAGCATGATCAAGTCCATGCATCATTGCGGAAAGTTTCTGAAGCAGCCGTTGTCCCGGAGGGAAATGCTGAGCCGTTGCGCCACGGGCTTTGGTTCGGTGGCGCTTTGGGGTTTGCTCGGAGACAAGGCCTTTGGAGGCGTTCCGCCACCGTCCACCGACCCTGCCACGGCTCCGTGGGCCGTGCGGCCACCCCATTATCCAGCCAAAGTCCGCAACATCATTTTTCTTTACATGGACGGCGGCGTTTCCCAAGTGGACTCCTTTGATCCGAAGCCCCGGCTCACGAAGGAGAACGGCCTGCCGTTCAAAATGAAGATGGAGCCGACGCAGTTTAACAACAATGGAAATACCTTGGGCAGCCCCTGGCAGTTCAAGGAATACGGCCGATGCGGGATGCCGGTCAGCGATCTTTTCCCGCACGTCGGCCAGTGCGCCGATGACCTGGCGGTGATCCGCTCGATGACATCGGATTTTTCGGAGCATACCAACGCGAACTATTTTCTCCACACCGGTCTGGGCTTGTCGGGGCGTCCGAGCATGGGCGCATGGGTCGGGTACGGATTGGGCAGCGAAAATCAAAATCTTCCCGGCTTCATCGTCCTCAACGGCGGACTCATTCCGCCGGGAGGCCTGGAGAATTTTGGCAACGGCTTTCTCCCGTCCGCCTTTCAGGGTTCCATGTTCAAGGCCGGAGCGCATCCATTGGCCAATATCGAGCCGGCCGAGGCGAAGCCAATCCTGCAGCAAAACAAACTTGCGCTCATACGGAAGCTGGACCAAGAGCAGTTGGAACGAACGGGCCATATTGACCAATTGGAATCCGCCATAGCGAATTACGAACTGGCTTACCGCATGCAGTCGGCCGCGCCGGAATTGATGAATCTGAAGGGTGAATCAGAGGCGACACGCGCGCTTTATGGTCTTGACGCCGCTTATGAACACACCCGCACTTTCGGAACGCAATGCCTCGTCGCCCGCCGCCTGGTCGAGCGCGGGGTGCGGTTCATCGAATTGACCTGTCCTGCCATCAATGGAAACGATCGCTGGGATCAGCATGGAAATTTAAAGGGCGGCCACGAAAGCAACTCGCGGGCCGTTGACCAGCCGATTGCAGGATTGCTGAAGGACCTTAAGGCGCGGGGATTGTTCGAGCAGACCCTTGTGGTCTGGGCCGGCGAATTTGGGCGGACGCCTTTTGCGCAAGGCGCCGACGGGCGCGACCACAATCCGTTTGGCTATTCTATCTGGCTGGCTGGCGGCGGCGTCAAAGGAGGAACCATCTATGGCGCCACCGACGAATATGGTTACAAAGTTGTGGAAAATAAGGCAACCATTCACGACCTCCACGCAACCATGCTCCACCTGCTGGGCATTGACCACAAGAAGTTGACCGTGCGTTTCTCGGGGCGGGATATGCGATTGACCGATGTTCACGGCGAGGTCCTCTTCCCGATCCTGGCGTGAGGCGCAACGCCCGCGCAGCCGGACGGCCTTCTTAATAATAAAAGCGTGCCTTCCACGGTGATCTTAATTCTGTTCTTTGGCTCCGGCGCGACTGCTCTGGTCTATGAAGTCATCTGGTCGAAGTATCTGGCATTGCTTTTCGGCAGCACCATCCAGGCGCAAACCGTCGTGCTGGCCGTGTTCATGGGTGGATTGGCTTTGGGGAACAAGGTTTTCAGCCGCCATGCCGACCGCGCTCGACATCCCCTGGTGATGTACGGCTGCATCGAACTCGCGATTGGGCTTTACGCTTTTCTGTTCTATTTTCTGTACCGTGGGGCGGACAGCGCCTTTGCCTCGCTCGGATCGCCGCTTCTGGATCGGCCCGGCTCATTGCTGCTGCTCAAAAGTGTTCTGAGCACGATGCTCTTGCTGGGTCCGACCATTTTGATGGGCGGCACCCTTCCCATCCTGGCCGCCTGGCTGCAAAAGAACACAGCGGACGCGGGCCGCCGGTCGGCGCGCCTTTATTCCATAAACTGCCTTGGCGCCGTCTGCGGGGCGGGCCTGACGGGGTTTTGGCTCGTCCCATGGCTGGGTCTGCGGAAGACCATGGATTTTAGCGCCTGCGTCAACATGATTATTGGCCTGACCGCCATCGTCATGGGGAGAATGCAACCGGCGGAAAAGCCGGCCCCAAGCCGATCTGCTGCGGCAGCCCAGTTAAAGTCCGATCAAACCCAAGCCAGTGCGGCGATTTTTCGGCGGGCCTGCCTCGTGGTGGCGTTGACGGGCGCGGTTTCAATGGGATTGGAGGTGTTGGCTTCGCGTTGTCTGTGCCTCATCTTTGGCGCGTCGTTGCAAGTTTTCGCAATCGTGCTGATGGCCTTCATTTTGGGCATAGGTGCCGGAAGCGCGGTGATTGCCTCGCCTCGTTGGAAACACTTGCGCGCCGAAACGACGGCTATCTTTCTGCTGCTCGGGGCGGCGACCTTAATCGGGCTTGTCGTATTCAACATCGAGAATCTGGTTGCCATTTATCTCGCCGCGCAAAGCGGCCTGAGCCGCAGCGTCATGGGTTATTGTTTCTACCGGACCCTGGCCGCGGTCGTTTCGATTTATGTCCTTGGTCTGCCGGCCGCGGCCCTTGGCTCGGTGTTGCCTCTGTGCATTCGCGCGGCCTCCGAAACCTCCGATCTGCTCGGTGACCGCGTGGGGCGGCTCATGACGTGGAACACGTTGGGCGCCGTAGGGGGATCATTATTGACGGGCTTCGTGCTGATGCCAAAGATCGGACTTCACGGGTCGTTCACCGTATTGGCATCGGGATTGGTGGTCGCGGCGGTTTTTGCCGCCATCGGCACACGCCGGCCCCTGGTCATTGCGGCCGGAGCCGCCGTGGGTCTTTTCGTTATCGTGGCGTCGTTGCATGGCGATGAGGGCTGGCGCTACGTGTTCAGCGCCGGAGTTTTTCGCCAGTTTGACCCCTACTATTCCATGGCTCGCATTCTGGACCGCCGAAAATCTGTGCATCTGGATTTTTATGAGGATGCCGCGGACGCCACGGTTTCGGTGGAGCGCGAATTGGGCGGCAAAAAAGACATCTGTCTGCGCATTGACGGCAAGATTGACGCATCGGCAAAGTGGGATTCATCCACGCAACTGTTGCTGGCTTACTTGCCCCTGATGATGAAACCGGAGGCCAAGGACGTTTTTTGTTTCGGTTTGGGCAGCGGAATCACCGCCGGGGCGGCGCTGGACTGTCCCATCGAGCATTTAACCGTGGCGGAGAACTGCGGCCCGGTGCTGCGAGCCGCAAGACTATTCGAGCCTTGGAACAACGGTGTGCTCACCAACCATCGCGCGCGCATTTATGAGGAGGATGCCCGCACGGTGTTGAAACTGAGTCCAATGAAATACGATGTCATCATCGCCGAGCCTTCCAACCCGTGGATGGCCGGCGTGGGGAGTGTGTTTACCCGCGAGTTTTACCACTTGGCGGCCAGCCGGCTCAAACCGGGGGGTCTCCTGGCGCAGTGGTTTCACACCTACGAGATGGACGATCCCACCGTGGACGTGGTTCTGCGCACTTTCGGAACGGTCTTTCCCGAAATGGAGATTTGGGACCTGGAGCAAGGGGACATCGTTCTGCTCGGCTCCGATCGGCCATGGCGATCCAATCCCGAAGTTTATCGGCAAGCGTTCGCATCGGAGAAAGAACGCAAGGGTCTGGCCTCAATTGGTCTTGAGACTCCTGAAGCGATCCTGGCGCGGCGCATGGCATCCCAACGCACGGGCTTCGCCATCCCGGAGCCGGGTCCAGTTCAAAGCGATGACCTCCCAATCCTGGAATACGCGGCGCCACGGGCGTTTTACATGTATCTTTGGAGCAGAGGGGTTTTCCGCCTTCAGAGTTTCGATGAACGAACCTGGCAAATGGATCTTGCTCCAGACGAGGCCAACAACGATTTGGCGCAACTGGAACCGCCCGCATTGAACACCATTTTCGGCGGCGGCCACGCTTCCGCAAATCCGGACTTGGAATTATACTTGAAAGATCGCTATGCGCAGTATATCGGGCACGCCACGGGCAAACCCATGATCATCGGAAATCGCGCGATGCCCTGCAGTTTGCAAGGCACAAATAGAAGCATGGGCGTTGCTTCTCCTCCGAGTGCCGCCACCAACGGGCTGACGCGCCAACTCGCGATGGCGGAGTACGTCTTGCGCAGCGACCCTGCCAGACAACTGGAGGCCATCGCGAGCATCGAAAATGCCTTGCATTCCGTGACCAATTACCACTCCGAGGAGGCCGACTGGTCGCCAGCCTATTACGCCGACCTGGCAGTTAAAGCCAGTTTGCGCGCATCCGATCCAGTGCGAGCCAAAGTGATTTTACTGCGCGGGCTGCAATTGGAGCCGGATTCGGACCAACTCCATTACTTGTCACGGATTTTGGCGCGGGAAAAGATTCGTTGATGACAAGGAGCCTGGAGGCAGGTTAATGTGCCGGCGTGTCTTCACGTGGATGCTGAAATATGAATTATGTTCCTGCTGAGACTCGTTACGATCAGCCCGGCTTTTACCGCAACTGCGGCCGTTGGGGACTGAAACTCCCGGCGGTTTCGCTGGGTTTGTGGCATAATTTCGGGGGAGTGGATGCCTTGGAAACCGGGCGCGCCATGGTGCATCGGGCCTTTGATTTGGGCATCACGCATTTTGACCTGGCCAACAATTACGGACCGCCTCCCGGCTCGGCGGAGGAGAATTTCGGGCGCATTTTGCGACAGGATTTGCCGGAGCACCGCGACGAGCTTATTATTTCCACCAAAGCCGGCTACCTGATGTGGCCCGGCCCATACGGGGAATGGGGTTCGCGCAAGTACTTGCTGGCCAGCCTGGACCAGAGCCTCCGGCGCCTGGGCCTGGAGCATGTGGATATTTTCTATTCGCACCGGCCCGATCCTCATACGCCGCTGGAAGAAACGATGAGCGCGGTGGCGCACGCGGTGCGCGCGGGCAAGGCTCTCTACGCCGGCCTCTCCAATTACAAGGCCGAGGAGACGCGGCGGGCGGCCCAACTGCTGCGGGAGATGGGCGCGCCGTGCCTGATTCACCAGCCGCGCTACAGTATGTTTGATAGATGGGTGGAAGGCGGATTGTTGAGGGCGTTGTCAGAGGAAGGGGTGGGCTGCATCGCCTTCAGTCCGCTGGCGCAGGGACTGCTGACCGAAAAGTATTTGCAGGGCATTCCCGAAGGCTCGCGCGCCTCCAAGCCGCATGGCTTCTTGCGTCCGGCCCACGTGACGCCGGAGAAACTGGCGCAAGTGTCGCGCCTGAACGCGCTCGCCTCCGCGCGCGGCCAGACGCTGGCGCAACTGGCGCTGGCGTGGGTCTTGCGGCAGCCGCCGATGACCTCCGTCCTGATTGGCGCCAGCAGCGTGGCGCAGATCGAGGAAAACATCAAAACGCTGGAACATGCGTCCTTCAGCGATGACGAGTTGAGGGCCATCGAGGCCATCCTCGCGCCAGGGTGATTTACTTCCAGCAAAGTTCAAAGTTCAAAGTTTCGCCAGAGTACAGCCCGGTGAACCTGCCTTCAGTGAGAAGGGATTTTTCTAACCACGCGCGCGCCCAAGAAACTCGCCGGCGGCTGTCTTGTAGAGCGCCAGGAAAAGGACGTGAATCCGCACTCCATGCTTCCGCGCAAGATACTGCATGATGCGCTCGGAGGAGGCGTCCAATTCGGAAGCCAGAATAACCATGGATTGACTCGCGTTGACGGTCTTCGGAATGTCCTTGCCAAAATGGTCGCTAAACGCCTGGCCCAGCGGCTTTCCTGTGAAAACTTTGGTGATCGCGTCCATTTGTTTATGGGAGAGGCCATTCACCCAGGATGCGTGATCGAGCGTCTGCGCCACGATCTCATGCGGCGATTTGTCCCGTTTCAATGCCAGCACCACGAGGTTCGCCTGACCGTCCAAGGCGAGCAGGTCTATGCACCCGCCGGCGGCCGTTTTTACTTGTCTGCCGACGATCAGCACGTCAAATCCGAGGATGGTGTTGCCGCGAGCGGTCGCGACGGGCGGAGATGGATTGGCATTTCGTGGCTCCACGGTTGAGCTTGCGACAACTGCGTTATGACTAATGGTTCGATGCAAAGCCGCGCCTCCTTTGCGAGCAAGGAATTCCTGGGAGAGCCGCAGGCCTTTCGTAATTTGCGCCGGCGTCATGGAATCGGCAAGGCTCTTGCGGTTGTGAATGGCTTTGGTGTCAAATTGCGCGGCCGCGAGGGTGTACCACTTGTAAGCCTCGGCATAATCCTGTGGCGCACCTTGCCCAAGGCCATACAAAATTCCGAGTTGGCGTTGTGCCGCCGGCTCGCCCTGTTCAGCCGCTTCACTGTACCACCTCGCGGCTTCGTCGTGGTCGGGCGCCACTCCCACTCCAATGTAAAAGGCGTCACCCAGCTTGCCTTGGGCCACGGCATCGCCCTGTTCGGCCGCTTTGCGATACCACTTGACGCCTTCGGTGTAATCTTGAGGGACGCCTTGCCCGTTGCAGTAACACAAACCGAGCTTGTATTGGGCCGCCGCCTCCCCTTGCTCGGCAGCGAGGCTCCACCACTTGACGGCTTCAGCCGTGTTTTGCTTGACGCCCTGCCCGTTGCAATAACAAAGACCGAGTTTGTATTGCGCCGCCGCCTCTCCTCCCTCCGCCGCCTTGCGATACCACTTGCCGGCTTCGGCGGAGTCCTGTGGCACGCCCTCTCCCCATTCGTACATCTGGCCGAGATTGAATTGTGCGCGGGCATTGCCCTTTTCGGCCGCTTGGCGGCACCACTTTACGGCTTGGGGGCCGTCCGCCGGCACAGGCATTCCAGGCCGATAGATAAAACCAAGCGCTCCTATCCGGCGGAGATTGCTCATGGCCCGGTCATCGCCCTGTTCCGCCGCCTTGCGGTACCACTTGACGGCTTGGGCGCCGTCCACGAGCGCATCCATGCCCAGCTCATACCGAAATCCCAGCGCGGCCTGGGCGGCGGCATCACCGTTTTCCGCTCGCGCCTTGATTTCCTGAAAGGCCGTCGCATTGGATGCCGGCGAAGAGGATTTAGGCTGGCCGTTGGTTTTGCCGCCAGCGTCCAGGACAGGCCTGGAATGGACAACCATCAACTCCGATCCGACATTGTGACTCGCGCCTTGGACGAGCCAATCTTGCAATCGCTCTTCGTCGCTTAACTCTTCGCCGTTGATTTCCCGCAAGTCCTTTCCCTGGACCTGCCAGAATTTCATGCTGGAGGGCATATCGCTTAGCCCCGCGCGCGCCCAAGAAACTCGCCGGTGGCAGTTTTGAAGAGGGCAATGAACAGCACGTGAATCGGCACGTTATGCTGTTTGGAAAGATACTGCATGATGCGTTCGGATGAGGCGTCCAACTCAGGAGCCAGAATAACCATGGAATGACTGGTATTGACGGTCTTGGGAATGGCATTGCCAAAATGGTCGCTAAACGCCTGCCACAGCGGCTTGCCTGTGAAAGCCTTGGCGATCGCGTCAATTTGCTCATAGGAGAGATCGGCGACCCAGGAAGCGTGATCGAGCGTTTGGGCCACGATCTCATGCGGCGACTTGTCCCGCTTCAATTCCAGCACCACGAGGTTCGCCTGGGCGTCAATGGCGAGTAGGCCAATGGTCTCACCGGAGGCCGTGGGCACTTGTCTGCCCACCAGCAGCACGTCCATTCCGAGGATGGTCTTGTCTTTGACGAGCCAGTCCTGGAGCCGCTGTTCGTCGTTCAACGATTCGCATTTAACCTCGTGCAAGTCCTTTCCTTTGACTTGCCAGAGATTCATGTTGATTGGCATAGGATCGCTTTCTCTCTATTAATTACGATGTCTTTCACGCCTCAGCCCTCACCTGCGCTCAATTTGGCCGGGGCAGCGACTGCAAGATTGGTGTCACCCCGTTAATTTGCAACTTTGAGAGCCGAGAGTCAACCACCCCTTTTATCGGGTTTTTTACGCCTTTGCATAAATGTCTGTAAATCATTGGAAATCAGCATTTTACTTCTGGATGATCTCCATGTCCTCGCCCAGGGCGCGTTGGAGATGGGAGCGGGCCACGGCGTAATCGTGCAGGGCCTGGACTTGGGTGGTGCGGGCCTGGGTCAAGGCTGTTTGCGCGCCGAGCACGTCCAACTGGGTGCCGGTGCCGGTCTTGTGCCGGGCTTCGGCCAGCCGCAACGCCTCCAGCGCCTGTTCCTGCACCAACTTCTGCGACTCCAGCACTTCGCGCGCCTCGATGAAATTGGAATAGGCCGTGCGCACCTCCAGCTCGATCTGGCGGCTGGATTCATCCACGTCCAATTGCGCCTGTTCGTGGCGCGCCTTGGCTTCCATAACCTTGCCCCGCGTCAATTGCCCGTCGAAAATGCTCCAGTTTAATTGCGCGCCGGCTGTCCAGCCGGACAGATCGGCGCTCAAATCGTTCTCATAAGGCAGGCTCTGCCATTGATAACCGCCGAAAAGTTGCGCGCTGGGCTTGTAACCGGACTTGGCCTTGACGAGGTCCTCGCGCCGCAGGGCCTCGGCTTTGCGCAACGCGGCCAGTTCGGGCCGCCTTTCCAAGGCGCGCGCCAGGGCGGTGGGCAGATCAATGCCGTAGGGGCGGGCCTCCAGCGTGTCGCTCAATTCAAGCGGGATGTCCTCCCAAATGGTTTTGGGCAGACGGACGGCCAGGAGGTTGAGCAAATTGTCTTTGCCGACGCGAAAGGCGTTTTTGGCCTGGATGAGGCGCGGGCGCTCGTTGGCCAATTCGACTTGCGCGCGCAACACGTCAAATTGCGGCACGGTCCCCGCGCCGAAGCGTTTTTGCACGTCGGCCAACTCTTGCGTCAACAACTGGACCGACGATTCGTGGACGGCCATTTGCTGCGCGGCCACCAGCACGTCGTCGTAGGCGACGCGCACGGCCAGGAGCGTGTCGGCCAGCGTGGTCTGATAATTGAGCAGCGCCTCTTCGCGGGTCAACTTGGCGGAACGAAAGGCCGAAGTGATGCGGCCGCCCGCGTAAATCAATTGCTGCACCTTCACGTCGGCGTTCCAGTTTTGATTGGGGAACTGGATGTCGCTGCTGTATGGCGCCGGAAGGGGAAATTGCTCGATGAGGGTGGATTGCAGGGCATTGTAGCCGCCGCCGGCGGTGAATTGGGGCAGCGCGATGGCGCGCAGTTGCACCTCGATGCCGTAGGAGGCCCGCAAGTCGGCCTGGCCCTTGAGGATGGCGCTGTTCTGGCGCAAGGCGATCTGGACCGCGTCCGCGCGCGAAAGGGGCTGGGACAAAATGTCGGCGGCGGCGGTTTGATTGGTTTGCGCGCGCACAGGCCGGGCCGCGAAGAACGCAAGCCACAAGGCCGCCAGGAAGGACATTTGCTTCATATAGACTTCAATCAAACCGATTAAGATTGCGATTACGATTAAGATGAAGAGGAAAAACCGCCGCCCAAAAAGCGGCCCGGGCCCGATTCATCATCGCCACAGCCACCACGTCAAAAGAGGGGCCAAGGCCAGGCTCGGAAAGTAATCGGCTACCTCAACCTTTTTCAGCCCCAAAATAATCATGGCCACGCAAAAAATCAGCAGGCCGTCGGCGATGTTGACGGCATCGAGCAACGGCCAGGGCCGCTGATACAAGACCGGCTCCAACAGTTGCGCGCCCCGGATCAGTGTGCTCTCCAGGGCCAGGACCGGAATCGCCGAAAGAATAACACCCCATCCAAAGGTCTGGCAAAACGCGTAGGTGGCCAGCCCGTCAATGCCGGCTTTGACCAGGAAAACCGGCGAGAAGCCGGTCAACCCTTCCTGCACCGAGGCCAACAAAGCCAGCGGCCCGGCGCAAAATAAACCCGTGGCCAGCAGGAAGCCGTCATTAAAGCGGCTTTGACTCGCCGGCGCGGCCAAGGTTTGGCTGGCGCGCCGGCCGATGGAGTTGGAAAGCTTTTGCAGGCGCAATAATTTGCCGGCCACTTTGCCCAACATCATCGCCAGAATGACGATGCCCAATTCTTCCACCAGTTGGCGGAAGCTCCCGTTCAAACTGACCCACGCCAGCTTGAGTCCGAACCAGACCGTACAGACGCCCAACATGATTTTCAGCGCCGATGGGTAGGGGGGTGGAATGGGCTTTGCGGCCGCCAGACCCCAGGCGCCGCCCGCCACGATGCCGAGGGCGTTGATCCAGGCGCCGGTCATGCGAGGGAGTCGTTGCTCCTCGTCCAGGATTTTATGTCTTCGGCGCAGCCGCGCGAGCGCAAGTAGGCGGCGTTCCATTCTTCCGCGGGAAAAGGATCCGGCGGAGATTCCCTGAAGCCGATTTGGTCCGCGATGTAAAGGGCGGAAGCCAGCGTAAATCCGGCGGCCCGCTCATTCTCCGGATGCTCCAAGAGGGCAACAGCGGTGACCGCGCCATCGGGCATGCCCCATAAATCCAGGAGATAGGAGGCGATTTCGCAGGGCGCAACCCGGCAGACTTCGCGCAACCGCGGCCCCAGGGGCGAACGGGCCTGGCGGGCGGCGTCGCAGGCCGCCTGGTATTGGCCGGGGAAGTTGTCCATGAGGATCAACCGTCCGGTTTCATGCAGCAGCCCCGCCAGAAAGGCCTCCTCCTGCGTCTGGCGGGGCAATTTCTGTTCGCGGCAATAGCACTGCGCCAAGGCCGCCGTTTTCCAACAATGGTTCCAAATCTGCGGCAGGGAAAATTCCCGGTGGGAGTTGGATTGATAATGCTTGAAGAGAGTTTGCGCGAGCACCACGGCGGCGATCATGCTGGTGCCCAGGCAAAGCACCGCTTCCGCCGGACTGCTGACCACGTACTCGCGCCCAAAGAGCGGCGAGTTGGCCAATTGCAGCACCTTGGCCGACAAGCCCGCGTCCTGGGACACGATCTGGCCGATGACCGCGCTGGCGCCATGATTGTTCTCCAACTCGGTCAGCAAAACGTGATGCACTTGCGGCAACGATGGCAAGGATCGGAGCGAAGTCACCACAGCTTGCAATTCTTTGTCCCGCACACGCTCGCGGGCCGCAAAAGTCCGCTCCAACAATCCCTTGAGTTGCAGGGCGTGGAAAGGTTTGGCCACATACTGATGCGCGGAAGTGATGGCCGTCAGCTTGTCCAGGGCCACGAAGCCGGACATGATGATGCGCAGAGTCCCCGGCGCTGCCACGCGCGTCTCCTCCAGCAGCCGGCTCCCCTGCATGCCCGGCATGCGTTCGTCCGACAGGATCAAGTCCGGCGGGCTGGAGCGGACCGCCTCCAAGGCTTTGAGCGGATCGTTAAATCCGGTCACGGCCGCTTCCGGCATCACGGCGCAGACGATGGCCACGGCGGTTTCCAGGACCAGGGGCTGATCGTCAACAATATAAATTCGTCGCTTTATTTTCCCGGACATAAGACTAAACGGCAAAGGCTAGTCGAGCCGCGCTGAAAATAGAAGCGCAAAACGCGCCGGGCGCGTCGGGCACCCGAAGCGTGAGCGATCGGGTTGCTGACTGACCAAAACAGGACCTTTTGGCTGGATTCACAGGATGATGTCTTTTTCATTCTCCTGACAGACGCCAGGGGCAAAATTTGCCGCTTGGGGACGGGCAGCAAGTATTTTATTTTTTTGAAGGAACATGTGCGCGCACAGTCGCAACGCGGCGGGCCGCAACCCAATCTTCACCACGAAGATCACGAAGAAAAATCATACAATTTGTCATATTCAATACTTCGTGTCCTTCGTGCTCTTCGTGGTGAAAAGGTTTTGTCAGAAATGAGTGAATTCTGGATATTGCACTGCCAAGGTCGCGGAGATAAAATAAATGGCGGCTTTTCCTTCCAGATGTTTCTCTGCGCTCTCCGCGTTCTCTGCGCGAAAAAAATCCTCGCGAATACGCGTGATGATGAAGGATTGTCATGCAAAGAACTTATAGACAGGAACTTATATTGTTCTTCCTTTGCGATCTTTGTGTTCTTTTGTCAAGACCAGTCGGCACATCTGACGGCACATTGGACGCGCACCGAGAACGCGAAGCGTCCTGGAGTGCGGAACGCCAGTTCCGCTTTCGCCTCGAACAAACGTGGAAAAGCGTGATTCGACTCAAAATACTTTGAATTTGTGTGCTTGCTTTCCCATCAAAGCATGGGTAGTGTAGCGTCCGTGAGGCGCTCACGCGCCTGTTCTTTGAAATAGTGGCTAGTGGCTGGGGGTTAGTGGCCAGTGGGGAAAGGCAAAGCAAGTCCACCCGATTAATCGGACTGGATAGGAGTGGATAGTAGTCAATAGGACTGAATCGGACTAAAAAAAATAAAAAAACGTGAAAAACGCATCATCAATGAAACCCCATTGCGATGATGGAGATTAAAATCAGCAACCTTGTGCTACCCGCACGCTTCTTCCTTCTTCCTTCTACCTTCTTCCTTTCTTCCACAAGTCGTTGATTTCCATGATAATTCCAGATAATTCCGGGTCGGTTTTATCAATACCTCATGTCCGCCACCGTCCGCCCGGCCGGGATGAAGGGCATGACGTGCTCGGTGTAGGGGCAGATCACGTCCAGCACGTAGGGCTGGTCGGAATCAAGCATCTCCTGCAAGGCGGGCCGCAGGTCTTTCTTATACATGACCCGCTGGGCGGGCACGCCGAAGCTGCGTGCGATGGCCACGTAATCGGGATAAATCTGCCGGCGATGATCCGGGTCGCCCAAATAAGTGTGGCCGCGGTTGCCGTCGTAGAAATTATCCTCCCATTGCACAACCATGCCCAGGTGCTGGTTGTTCAGGATCATGGCCTTGGCCGCGATCTTTTCGATGTGCGCCGTGGCCAATTCCTGCACGTTCATGAGAAAAGAGCCGTCCCCGTCAATGTCAATCACCTGCTTGTCGGGCAGCGCGACTTTGGCGCCCAGGGCGGCCGGATAACCAAAGCCCATCGCGCCCAAACCGGCGCTGGTCAGGAACTGGCGCGGCGAGGTGAATTTATAATACTGCCCGGCCCACATCTGATGCTGGCCCACGCCGGTGGTGATGATGGCCTCGCCCTTGGTCAATTCATAGAGCGCCTCAATCGCCATCTGCGGCAGGATCACTTCACTCTCGCGGCCTTGGAGGTGGTCGCGCATGTGCTCGGAGCGGATCACTTCTTCGGTCACGCCATAATGGAACGGCGCGCGCGCCTTCCACTCCTCGATTTGCTTGTGCCAGGCGGTGAAGGTTTTGCGGATGGGTCGCCGGCGGATCATCTCGTTGAGCCGCCGCAAGGCGTAACGGATGTCGCTCTGGATGGCCAGTTGCACCTTGCGGTTCTTGTTGTGTTCGGATTGATCAATGTCAATATGAACAATCGTGCCCGTCTTGCAAAATTCCTGCGCCTTGCCCGTCACCCGGTCGTCAAAGCGCACGCCGAAGGCCAGGAGCAAATCGGCCCCGTCTTTGAGCTTGACCATGGGTTGGTCCGGGCTGTTGCGGCGCTGGAATTCGCCGCTGACGGCCCAATTGGCGTAGGCCGTGCCGTGCATGCCCAGCCAGCGCAGGGAAAGCGGATGCGTTTCAGGAAACGCTCCGCAACCCATGATCGTGGTCGTGACCGGAATTTGCGTGGCCTCGACAAACTGGCGCAATTCACCCGCGGCCTCGCCGGTGATGATGCCGCCGCCGCAATAAAGCACGGGCCGCTCGGCCTTCTCGATCAAGCCGATGATCTCGTTCAGCGCCAGATCGTCCGCCCGCGGCTCCGGGTCGTAACCGCGCAGGGAAATTTCCGACGGCCAGACGGGCTGGGTCCTGGCTTGCTGGAGGTTTTTGGGGAAATCAATCACCACCGGGCCGGGCCGGCCGGTGCGGGCGATGTAAAAGGCCTCCTTGACCACGCGCGGGATGTCGTTGATGTCGGTGATAAGATAACTATGTTTGACAATAGGCAGGGTCATGCCGAAGAAATCGGTCTCCTGAAAACCGCCCTTGCCGATCATGGCCTGCGGCACCTGGCCGGTGATGGCCACCATCGGCACCGAATCCATGTACGCGTCGGCGATGGCGGTGACGAGGTTGGTGGCGCCGGGGCCGCTGGTGGCCATGCAGACGCCGGGCCGCCCCGTGGCGCGGGCGTAGCCATCGGCGGCGAAGCTCCCGCCCTGCTCGTGGCGCGGCAGGACCGTGCGGATGGTCGAGCGCGTCAGCGACTGATGCAGTTCCATGCTGGCCCCGCCGGGATAGGCGAAGATGCACTCGACTCCTTCCCGTTCCAGGGCGCGAATGAAAATGTCGCTGCCCGGCATGGGCTGGCCGATTTCCGCTTTGGGCGGCGCGTTCTTTTTTGTTCGGACTTTGGTGTTCATTTTGTTTTTGGCTGGCGGGCCGGGGGCCGAAGAAAAAAACCACGACCGGTTCCAGCCGTGGGTTTTTGTCGAAAATCGCGTCAATTGCGACAAGTTCCCACAGCGCGCCCGCCTGCGACGGCGGCGACGCCTGACAGAATAACTTGCAGCGTATTTACTTGCATGAAAGGACAATTAGCGTACCGGCCGCCTGCGGTCAAGGGCCAAGTTGAGGATGGAGGGTTCTTACTGGCCGGCGGTAAGTTTGCTGATTTCCCGGGCGTATTGTCTGGCCTGGCGGGTGCGATGCAGGTCGGTGGCCAGAGCTTCCATCCTGGTGTAGAGGGCGACAGCGCCGGGGTAGTCCGGGCGTTTCTTCAAAAAATCGTCGCAAAGCGCCAGGGCCTCGGCCTCCTTGCCGGCCGAGGCCAGCCTCTCGGCCAGCGTCAAGGTCAATCGGACCTGCTGCTGCGGCGTCGGATCAAACTTCAGGGCGAGGCGGAGGGAGGCGATGGACAATTCGTCTTGACCTTGCTGATGATAAAGGTCCGCCAACTTTTCCTGCAGCACGGCGCTGTCCTGGGGCACGCCGGCGCCCTGAAGGTATTGTGCCATCTCGCCGGGCGTGGCGCCCAGGACCAGGCCTTTGTCAACAATTTGGAGATCGGCCCACTCGATTAACTTGCTGTGGCGCCGCTCCAACGCCTCATGCTGTTCCTGGGGCGATTTTCCAAAGGGCCGGTAAAGCGGGTCGCCGATCACCGTCGTTTGCCACGACAAAACTCTCTGGCACGCATAGGCCGCCTCGCCAAAAGTGAATCCTTCCGGCAGCCAGCACTCGAAGAAGACCTGCATATCGGGGGTGCCGTCCAGGAACGGCTCGTCAATGCATCCCATCGTGGCCGTCGCGCCGGCGGCCAGCAACGGGCCGCACCAGTACTGGTTGGTGCTGCGAAGGGTGTGGGCGCTGAACGAATGCAAATGATAGGCGAACGCGCCCGACATGAACTCGACCTTGGGCCGCGCGAACGGTCCCGAGACATTCCCGTCATACCAACCGGCGTAGAGCGCGATCTGGCTCATCGGAAAGGCGGCGGAGAACGTCTCCGGCTTGTCATCCACCACCGTTTCAAATCCGAAGCGGTGCGTGATCTTGGCGGCGGCCTTGATCCAATCATCGCCCTTCTTGTATTCCCCGTCGGTAATGCCCCGGAGGTCGAAGTAAGCGCGGCCCCAAAGCCCGTTGATTTCCGCCTCCAGCGCCTTGTCCACCAGCGAACGCGCAATGGCCGCGCTTGGCCCGTCCAATCGCGCCACCAGCAGCAATCCGTTGGTCGGATTGAGCCACGGCGCGGGAACTCTGTCGAAGAACGGATTGGCCTGCGGCCCGGCCAGCGGCGCGCTCGGATTCTTGACGGGCAAGGTGCAAAGTTCCGAGTCCACCGCCGCGCCGTTGCGCCGGAGTGGTTCGGCGACTCTTTCCGCGCCCGGATCGGCCAGCGAGGGGTCTTCGGCGATGCGCAGCGGCACGCCGTAGCAAAGAACGGCGTAGCGGACTTTGGCCGCGATGGGCCTGACATCCATTGCGTCGCCGCCAAACCTTGCAGGCGGATAGACGAAGAGATTGTTCTGCTCGAGAAACTTGAGCAACGGCTCTTGCAATTGCTGGCGATATTCCGTGCGCGACATCGTCTCGCCGATGGGAAGGTCCAGGCCGAGAATCTGGCCGGCGGGAACGTTGCGCCGGGCCGCGTAATGGTCCGCCACGGCCTTGGAGTCCAGCAACTTCGCATTGTAGATCAAAACGACGGATTCACCCGATTCCGCGCCGCGCAACGCGGCCACCAGCGCCATCACACTGAGCGTCCCCGCCAAAAAGGTTCTGAAGACCATGCCTTCAGTTATTCTATCACAACCCGCAGACCGTCGAAAGCAAATTCCACCTGCGGCGGCAATTCGGCCTGGGCTTGGTCGTGATCGTAGTCATGGGTCAGATGCGTGAAACAGGTTCGCTCCGCCCCGATCCGGCGCGCCGCCGTCAGCGCCTCATCCAGGCACATGTGCGACGGATGCGGCTCCCGGCGCAAGGCGTCCAAGACCGCGACCTCGACGCCGCGCACTTGTTCAAGCGCCGCCGGCGGCACTTCCTTGCAGTCGCTCAGGTAAGCCAGCCGCTTTTTGCCGTTTTGCCGGAACAGGTAGCCGGTGGTGGTGACGGTTCCGTGAGGCAAATCCATCGGCGTGATTTCCAGATCGCCCAGCGCGAAAGGCCCCTGGATGACGTGCGGTTCCGGCCAGAAATAACTCTTGGGAATGACCTTGGCGTTGAAGGCGTAATCGAACACGCGGCGCAGATGACCCATCGTCACCTCGCTGGCGTAGATGGGCAGCGCCGTGCCGCCGCGCAAATCGCAGAAGCGCCGGCAATCGTCCAGGCCCATGATGTGGTCGGAGTGGGCGTGAGTGAAAAGCACCGCGTCGAGCCAGCGGATGTTTTCGCGCAGGATTTGCACGCGGAATTCCGGCGTCGTATCCACCACCAATTTGACCTGGCCGGTCGCGACATAAATGGAAGGCCGGGTGCGATGGTTCTTCGGATTGGCCAGGAACTCAGGCGGATAGTCCTTGCCAATCATCGGCACTCCTTGGGAGGTGCCGGTGCCGAGAAAAACCACGGAAAAAGACATAATTGGAATCTACCGGCGGCACGCGCGCTTGCCAATGGAAACAAACGTTGTGGCATTCTACTTTGCGCCGGCATGGTCATCTTCCTGGCGGCCGTTGCCTTGGTCGAAGTAGGCGACGCCATTGACTTCGGAGATGTCCAAATACTGGCGCCAGGTGAAACCGTCCCCTTGCCAGGCCGCTTCGATGCGGCGCGATTGGCAGGACTCGACCGCCGGCCCGGCCACGGTCAGCGCCTCGGTCAGGACGCGGCCGGACATCTTCCGTTTCGGCTCAACGCCCAGTATCCAGAGGATCGTGGGAGCAATATCAATGTTGCCTGTCGGCAGGGAATCCCGCAGGCCGCGCGCAAAATCCGGCCCGGCCGCAAAGCCGATGTTGTGCATCTCCGTCGGGCTGAGCGTGGCGTGCGTTCCTTTGTAGGACGCATCCGATGTTCTGTCCGCGTAAATCAGGCCCGGGACGCCATAAACATTCAGCCCCGGTTTCCAACGCATGACCACAACGATGTCCGCCGCGTAAGGCGAATCCAGGTGGCCATCGGCGAGGCTGAAAGTTCCCGCTACCGGTTTGCGCGTGAAAAGGACTCCGGCGTAAGGCTCCGCTTGCAGGCAATGCGCGGCCTGCTCGATCAGTTTTTCGTCGTGACCGGCCACATAACAAAGAACAGCCCCGCCGAGGCTCACAGTCAGGATGTCGCCCTCGCGCAGTCCGTCGGAAGAAAGTTCACGCACGGCGTGGAACCCATGCCCGTTGAGGGTCGCCGTCACATCGGCATGATCCTGCACCGTCGAAAAACCGTGATCGGACACAATGATGACATCGGTCGAGTCCAGCGCGTTCTTTTGTTTCAACGTGTCCAGGACGAGGGCCAGGTTATCGTCGTCGTGCCGGATGGCCTCCAGCGCCGGCGGCGCGCCGGGAGCGTAGCGGTGCTGGGAATAATCCGGTTCCGCCTGCCAGAGCAGGGAGTAGGGGGGAACGCCTTGGTCCCAAAGAGGGCCGGTCAGCGCCTTGGCCGTCCAGAGATCAATTTGGAATTTATTGCTTCCGGCAGGCGGGAATTTCCCCAACAGCCCTTCCAGTTTGTCTTTCCAATCTTCCGGCAAGGTTTTCCCGGCGAAAAGGGTCACGCCGAGAGCGTCGTCGCCCCGCGCCGCACGATCGTGCAGCAAAGCCACCGGTTTGCTTCCCGCGACCACGGTGCGGCGCCCGTTGTCGTGCAAAATTTCGCAGACGGTCGGAAACGCCAGGTACTGATTGTTCCACAATTGGTCCCCTTTGCGCACCGTGGCCAGCGACTGGAGTTCGACCGCGCGCTGGGGATTGATGTCCGGCCGATACTCGTCATTGGCCGTGACGGTGCTTTGTCCGGGATAAACCCCCGTGGCCAGAGCGGTGCCGTTGACCTCCGTCGAACTGACATAGACCGGATGATGATGCAGAAACGTGACGCCGTCCCGCGCCAGTTGGCACAAGGTAGGCGTGTTCGCCTCCGACACCAGGTCCGGACGCATCCCATCCCAAACAATGAGAACGACATGGGAAGCCTTGCCGGCGGCGGCGGCGGCCGTCCGGCCCAGCATCGCCAGGCCAGCCAATACGAGTAGAATCTTAATAAAACGCACGGGGCGAATATCCCGACCCTGACGATGGCAGGCAAGTTAAATGGCGGAAACAAAATCCCGGGCTGGATCAAGCCGCGCCGTGCAAAAACGGCGCATCCTGGTGTCCCCCAGCAATGTTCCACACTTCTTGCAGATCAGCGACCCGCGAGTGGTTGGTAAGCGCAACTCATGGGGTGGTATCCCCCCTTCACCTACCGTAACTTACCGTAACTTACCGTTACTTACCGTTACTTACCGCGTCCGTGAGAAACTATCCCTGCCCGCGAATTACCGCGAATTGGCCGCGTTTGACCGGTAAAACCTGCCCTTTTGGAGGCACAGCATGAGATTCTTAGAGTCGAAATCGCGTCAATTTATCTCTCAGATATTCAGGGACTCGCGGCGCTCGCCCCACCCAAAAAAACAAAGGGAGGGCGAAGCGCCGCCACCCCCAAAATTAAAATAAATTTTTATGGGTTTAATACATCTAACTTCGA
>Ga0302326_10000813_pt1 | contig 81456 bp, 77 predicted proteins | sample Palsa_T0_3_FD_202264 | JGI IMG/M metagenome (GOLD analysis project Ga0302326, IMG submission 202264) | Peat permafrost microbial communities from Stordalen Mire near Abisko, Sweden - Palsa_T0_3 | ecosystem: Environmental > Terrestrial > Soil > Palsa > Peat permafrost | place: Sweden: Abisko...
CGGATGTTCCCGACTCGTTCGCGGCTGCGCAATGGACTCGACTGCCCGGCGGAAACACGCCGCCGGCCTTCGTCGAGCGGATGGGGCGCCTGCTGTCCTCCAACGAGCAGGGTGCATCGAGTCCTGCCCGTTCGCCAGCCGTCGCAGCACCCGCCAACGCAAACTTGCACGTCGCGCCGGCTGCTCGCGTCGACGATGCGCCTCGCCAACCTGTGGCGGCGGGCAGGCCGAAACTTGCGTGGCTACTCGTGGCGGGGGCAGTCGTCGTCGCGGCGGGTTACGTCGCGGTCGACCGCTGGATACTGTCGAAGCGCGCCGCGCAATCCTCAGCCGCCGCAGTCCAAGCGGTTGGTCCCGGACAGAACGCCATACCCGAGAAATCGATTGCGGTGCTGCCATTCGTCGACATGAGCGAAAAAAAGGACCAGGAATATTTCTCCGATGGTCTTGCCGAGGAGCTCATTGACCTTTTGGCGCAGGTGCCGAATCTGAAGGTGACCGCGCGCACATCATCGTTCTACTTCAAGGCTAAGTCCGAGGACATCGCGACCATCGCGCAGAAACTGCGCGTAGCCAACGTTCTTGAAGGCAGTGTGCGCAAGGCGGGCAATACGATGCGCGTCACGGCACAGCTGATCCGCGCCGACAACGGCTACCATCTTTGGTCAAAAACCTACGATGAAGACGTCAAGGACATCTTCAAAGTCCAGGACGAGATCGCCGCCGCCGTTGTTGCGGCATTGAAAGCCCAGTTGTTGCCCGCGCAGCAGCTCTCGAGCCGCCACCGCAGCGACAACACAGAAGCCTATGCAGAATATCTACTAGGCAACGAGTTCCGCGTTCGCGACACGGTGGATTCCAACCAGCAGGCACTTGCGGCCTACCGCAGAGCCGTGGCGCTTGATGCCGGCTATGCCGCGGCCTATAGCGGGATCGCCGACGCCGTATGGCGCATCGCCGACCAGACGGGCGGCCAGGCAACCGACTACCTGAGTGCTGCTGCAGCGGCCGACAAGGCCATTGCGCTAGCGCCGGATTCACCCGAGGGCTACTGGGCGCGAGGCCAGCTGCGAAATTATTATGATTTCGACTGGCATGGCGCCGAAGAGGACTACCAGAAGGCGCTGGCGCTCGATGCGAATTTCGTGCCGGCGAAGGTGCATTATGCCGACCTGCTTGCGACTCTCGGGCGAGTACCCGACGCACTGGCTGTGCTGCATGAAACTCTTGCGCTCGATCCGCTGTCAGTGCGGGCTTGGCGCTCGCTCGGCCGGCTGCTGGTCGACGAAGGCCAGTTTGCCGAAGCTCGCATCGCCGCAAAGCGTCTGGCAGAGATCAGGAATGGAGATCCCAGGCAAATGGCTTCGTTCGTCGATCTCTATGACGGTCATCCTCAGCAAGCTCTTGCGGAGTTGCAGCCAAGCAGCGACTCGAGTCACATCTACGCTTTGATGCTCGGGGCAATGGCCAACTACACGCTAGGCCACAACGCCGAGTCCCAGCGCGCACTCGATGAAATCGTCGCAACCCGAGCCGCGGCGCTCGCCTACCAGATTGCCGAAATTCATGCATGGCGCGGCGAGCGCGACCAGGCATTCGAGTGGCTCGAGCGGGCCCGCCGGCAGCACGACGGCGGACTCTCCGCTATCAAAATTGATCGCACGCTGACGAGCTTACACAACGATCCGCGCTACCACGCCCTGCTGCGCGAGCTCAAGCTGCCGGAATGACGGAGTGATTCGAGGGGACCTCGTGTGGCGCTCGTCATTTTTCTAAGAGGAGTTAATGTCGGGGGCCATAGGACTTTCCGGCCAAGCAAGCTCGCCGGAGCGCTGCAGCACCTGGGTGCCGTCAATATCGGCGCGGCGGGCACGCTGGTCCTGCGGGAGGCTATAACCCAGGCGCAAGCGCGCGCCGAACTGGCGCGCCAACTTCCGTTCGTCGCCGAGATCGCTGTTTGCCAGGGCCGCGACATCGCGAGCCTGATTTCGAGGAATCCTTTTGAGGGACGGCCAGTGCGACGCGATGTTGTCCACTTCGTCAGCGTGTTGACCCAGCGCCCGCGCTTGACGCCATCAACGCCGATGCAATTGCCATCCAGTGGTCAATGGCTGCTGAAGATCCTCACGAGACGAAACCGGTTCATCATTGGAATGTACCGGCGCCAAATGAAGGCCATCGGATTCCTCGGTGCATTGGACCGGCTCTATGGTGTCCCAGTGACCACTCGCAACTGGAATACCATAGCAGCGATTGCGAGAGTGCTGCGTAACGACCCTTCAGATTGAACATCGATCTCGCCCGCGATGAAAAGCTGCCGCCTTCCTCAGCAATCACTGTGTGCCCGCCCGCAGGCTTTAGCTCAGGCGGTCATGTAAGGCGCGGCCAGCTCGGTACGCTCTTCACTGCGTGCGGGTCAGCTCCACCTGCCAGGAGGACAGTTTGCGACCGCTGAAGAGCAGCATGGCGCAGGCTCGATAGTTCTGCGGGCTGACGAGCGTCAAATACTCGGTACCCTGGTAGGCGCCGTCGGAGGAGTTGAAGATCGACAGGATGGAGTCGCCGACGACGGAAAACACGCCCTGCAGCTTTCCGAGCATGGCGTTCTCCGCGGTCCACTTCAAGGTCGTGGCATCACGGCCGGGCAGATCGATCGAATAGGCGCTGACGAATTCCACCGGCGGGGAGCTCAAGACCTTCATCGATCCCGCAAGCAGCCAGCACGTGTCGCGATGGGTGATCTCGATGCGTCCCTGCGCATCGATCGACCGCCGGTCGCCGGCCCAGAAGGTGCCGCCGACGCTCCACACGGCAGGTTCAAAAAGGAACGTGTGCTTCAGAGGTAGCCCTCCTGCAATCGCCGCCATTATGGCGTGCCGCGGGGTTTGCGGGTACGGTGCACATTATGCTGATCGAGCGCATCTGGACCGCGAACGCGCTGCGCAACTTCCACTATCTCATTGCCTGCGCCGAGACGGGGGAGGCGCTCGCTGTGGATCCCCTCGAGTGGCGGCGGGTCCTCGACGCCGCGCAAGTGCGGGGCTGGCACATCCGGCAGATCCTGAATACTCACGAGCACGGCGATCACACCGGCGGCAACGCGGGCCTGGTTGCCGCGACCGGGGCGCGAGTGCTTGCACATGCCGGCGCGGCGCGCCGCATCGGCGGCGTGGACCGGGGTCTTGCCGCGGGCGACACCATCCGCGTGGGCCACACCGTAGAACTGCGCTGCCTCGACACGCCCGGCCACACGCTGACGCACATCTGCGCACTCGCTGATGCCGAGGAGCCGGCGCTTTTCTCGGGCGACACACTTTTCAATGCCGGCGTCGGCAACTGCCACAACGGCGGTGAGCCGGGCCTCCTCTATGAGACCTTTGCGCGGCAGCTCACGCATCTGCCGGATGCGACCCGCATATTTCCCGGACACGAATACCTTGCGCGCAATCTCGAATTCACCCTCGATCGCGAGCCCGACAATGCGGCGGCTCGGGAGCTCCTCGCACGCGCGCGCGCCCAGGATCCGGCCACCGGCCTCGTGACGACCCTGGCAGAAGAGAAGCGGATCAATGCCTTCCTGCGCCTGCAGGAACCGCAGATCATCGCGCGCCTGCGTGCAGGCTGTCCCGATCTTGGCGCTGCCCCGGACGCACGCGCCGTGTTCCTGGCGCTGCGCAGGCTGCGCAACAGCTGGTGACTTGGCTTTAAGGCGGGCGGCGGGTCAGTGGCACATGCCCGGGCTCTGCCGCCGCGCGGGCAAGCCACGCGCGCACGTGCGGGTACGGGCCAAGCTCAAGGCCGCCTTCGTCGGCCACGTGGGTATAGGCGTAGAGCGCTATGTCGGCAATCGTGTAGCGCTCGGCCACAAAGTAACGGCGCATCGCCAAATGCGCCTCCATGACTGCGAGCGCGGCGCGCCCCTGCTCAAGACGCTTGGACAACTCCGCGTGGCGCGGCGATTCGGCGGGCATATGCTTCTTGATGAAGCGCGGGGTCGCGACGTACGGCTCGTGACTGTACTGCTCGAAGAACATCCACTGCAGCACCTGCGCCCGGCCGAGTGGCTCGGGCGGGACGAAGCGGGTGCCTTCGGCGAGGTACCAGAGGATGGCATTCGACTCGGCAAGAAAAGTGCCGTCCTCCAGCTGCAGCGTCGGGATCCTGCCGTTCGGGTTTTTCGCGAGGAACTCCGGCACGCGCGTGGCGCCCGCCAGGATGTCGAGTTCCACCCAGCGGTAGGGACGATTGAGGAGCGCGAGCAGCAGGCGGATCTTGTAGCCGTTACCGGAATCGAGATAGTCGTAAAGAGTAAGCACGGCGTCTGAGCATTCTGCTGCGGCTCGCCCAGAGTATCCGTCGCAACCACCGCGCTGCCAAGTCAGGAACGACGGGGAGGCGACGCTCATGTACTCTCCCGCTCCACTCGACCCTTGCGGGTGCGGCGGCCATGTACTCAGCTTTTTACCGGCGCTCATTCACGATCGCGACCGTCGTCATTCTGGGCTATGCGCTGCTCAAGATGCTCGTGCCGTTCTGGGGCCCGCTCGGCTGGGCCGCGTTTCTCGCCTTCTTTCTGCACCCGCTGCACGGCCGCCTGACGCGCAAATGGGGCGGCCGCGCTGGATGGTCCGCGGCGCTGATCACGGTGCTGACGCCATTCGTCCTGATCGCGCCGCTGTCGGCTCTGGGCCTGGTGTTCGCAAGACAAGTGGGCATCCTCATCGGCTACCTGCGCGCGCATTCGATGCCGTCGTTTCCGACGATCCGGCAGAGTCTCGACGGCTATCCCGTGATTGGGCCGCTCCTGCGCTGGGTGGACGCGGACGTGGCGGTCACGGCGGCGCAGGTGCAGGAGTGGCTGGTGAACGGCGCGCAGTCGGTGTTGCGCGAGGCCGCCGGAGTGGGCGAGCAGGTGGCGCTCGGAGTCTTTGGCACGGTCGTCGGCTTTGCACTCATGGTGTTCCTCCTCTTTTACCTGCTGCGCGACGGCCAGGGGATTTTCAACCGCCTCATGGACCTTGTGCCGCTGGAGCCCGAGCGCCGTGCGAAGCTCGTTCAATATTTGGCCGAGGTCACACGCGCAGTAGTCTATGGCCATTCTTTGACGGCGCTCGCGCAGGGCACCCTGGTCGGTATCGGCTTTGCGATCGTGCACCTGCCGTCGCCGGTAGTGTTCGGTGTGCTGGCTGCGCTCGCCGCGCTCCTGCCGGGCGCCGGCACCGGCTTCGTGCTCATCCCGGCCGTGCTGTACCTCGCCTTCGACGGGCGCTGGGGAGCCGCGGTGTTCCTGGGAATCTGGGGCTTGGGGATTGCACTGTGCGACAACGTCCTGCGGCCCTATCTCACCCGGCAACACGCCGCCGTATCCACGCTGACGGTGTTTGTTGGCGTCATTGGCGGCCTCGTCGCCTTCGGGCTCATCGGGCTTGTGTTGGGTCCGGTGCTCCTCAGCCTCATCGTTGCGCTCCTGCGCTTTGCGCGGGAGGGCCTGACGCACTCTCGCGGGGCGCCCTCCTGAGCTTGGCAAGGGGCGAAGCAGTTACAATGGCGCCCCCATGGATGTCTCTCCTCTCCTTGATCCGCTGAACGACGCACAGCGCGCAGCGGTAACGGCGCCGCTTGGCGCCATGCTGGTGCTGGCCGGGGCCGGCAGCGGCAAGACCCGCGTATTGACGCATCGGGTGGCGTGGCTGATCCAGGTCGAAGGCGCCGCCCCGCAGAGCGTTCTTGCCGTCACCTTCACGAACAAAGCGGCCGGCGAGATGCGCGGCCGCATCGAGCAGCTCCTCGGCATGCCGGGCCCGGCGCTCTGGGTGGGCACGTTCCACGGCATTGCGCATCGGCTGCTGCGCATCCATTGGCGCGAGGCCAATCTCCCGCAGAGCTTCCAGATTCTCGATTCCGAGGACCAGGCGCGACTCATCAGGAAGGTCCTGAAAGCGCAGGAGCTGGATGAAACCCGCTGGATTCCGCGCGAGATCCAGTGGTTCATCAACTCGAATAAGGATGAAGGCCGCCGCCCGGCCGTGCTGAAGGACGGCGGCGACTCCACGCGCCACCAGTTCATCAAGCTCTACGCGGCCTACGAGGCCGCCTGCGCGCAGGCCGGCGTCGTCGATTTCGCGGAGCTTCTGCTGCGCGCCTTTGAGCTGTGGCGCGATCACCCCGAAGTGCTCGCGCATTATCGGCGCCGCTTCCGCCATGTGATGATCGATGAGTTTCAGGACACGAATGCCATTCAGTACGCCTGGATGCGCCTGCTCGTGGGTAATGAGGGATTTCCGTTCGCCGTGTTTGACGATGATCAGTCGATCTACCGCTGGCGCGGCGCGCGCGTGGAGAACGTGCAGCAGTTTCGCAGCGACTTTCCGGGAGCCCAGCTCTACCGCCTAGAGCAGAACTACCGCTCCACCGGCGCCATCCTGGAAGCTGCGAATGCACTGATCGCGCACAATTCCGGGCGCCTTGGCAAGAATCTGTGGACGCACGGCGAGCGCGGCGAAAAGATCCACCTGTACGCCGCCTTCAACGAGCGCGACGAGGCGGACTTTGTCGTGCAGCGCATCCGCCAGTGGACCAATAGCGGCGGCGCGCGGCGCGACGTCGCCATTTTGTACCGCTCGAACGCGCAGTCGCGCGTGCTGGAGGAGGCGCTGCTGAGCGCGCGCATGCCGTACCGCGTGTATGGCGGTCTGCGTTTCTTTGAGCGTGCAGAAATCAAGGATGCGCTCGCGTACCTGCGGCTCATCGCCAACCGCGGCGACGACGCCTCGTTCGAGCGCGTGGTGAATCTGCCGACCCGCGGCATTGGCGCCAAGAGCCTGGACATCGTTCGTGAACAGGCAAAAGCCGCCGGCACTTCACTTTGGGAAGCTGCCGCCGTGTGCACGGCCGACAGGCTCGGACCGAAGGCGTCGAGCGCCGTGCAGGGCTTCATGGCGCTCATCGAGCGCCTGGCACGCGAGATCCAGGACCTGCCACTCTTTGAGCAGGTGGATCACATGCTGCAGGCGAGCGGTCTCCTCGATCACCACAAGCGCGAGAAGGCCGACCGTGGGGAAGCCCGGGTCGAGAACCTCATGGAACTGGTGAGCGCGGCGCGCGGCTACGAGCCCGAGCACGGAATCGAGGAGCTGCCGCCGCTGCAATCGTTCCTGTCGCATGCCGTGCTCGAATCCGGCGAAGGCCAGGCGGAGGCCTGGGAAGATTGCGTACAGATGATGACGCTGCACTCGGCGAAGGGCCTGGAGTTCCCGGTGGTCTTCATGTGCGGCATGGAGGATGGACTCTTCCCGCATCAGCGCTCGGTCACCGATATTGGCGGCCTCGAGGAGGAGCGGCGCCTGTGCTACGTCGGCATGACGCGCGCCATGCGGCAGCTGTATTTCACCTGCGCGGAGCAGCGCCGGCTGCACGGCACCGACAGCTACGCGCAGCCGTCGCGCTTCATCAAGGAGATCCCCGAGGAGCTCATCGAAGAAGTGCGGCCGCGCGTGCAGCTCGCACGTCCCATCGCCGTCGGCCGTTTCCGCAACGAGGAGCCCGCGGCACCGGGCGTGCACCTGGGAGCACGCGTACGGCATGGCAAGTTCGGCGAAGGCGTCATCCTCACGGTCGAAGGCAACGGCCCGCACGCGCGCGTGCAGGTGAGCTTCGAGAAGCAGGGGACGAAGTGGCTGATGATCCAGTACGCGAACCTGGAGCCGATGCGGTGAAAATTGTGATCCTGGGGGGCGGCCAGGTTGGTCGTACCGCCGCCTATCACCTCTCGCGCGAGGAGGCGAACGAGGTCACGGTAGTCGACACCGACGAGGAGGTGCTGCGCGATCTGCAGGACCGACTCGATGTGCGCACCGTGGCCGGCAATGCCTCCTATCCTTCGGTGCTCGAGGCGGCCGGCTGCGCGGAGGCCGACATCCTGATCGCCCTCACCTCGAGCGATGAAGTCAACATGATGGCCTGCGAGGTGGCGTTCACGCTGTACCGCACGCCAACCAAGATCGCGCGCATCCGCGCGGCCGAATACACCAGCCGCCCGGAGCTGTTCAGTGAAGAGGCGCTGCCGGTCGACGTCTTCATCAATCCCGAGCAGCTCGTCACCGAGTATGTGGAGCGCCTGATCCATTATCCGGGCGCGCTGCAGGTGCTCGATTTCGCCGACGGCAAGGTACGCCTGGTCGCCGTGCGCGCGCACGAGGGGGGGCTCCTAGTTGGGCAGCAGCTGCGCGCGCTGCGCGAACATGTGCGCGACATCGAGGCGCGCATCGTCGCGATCTATCGCGCCGGCCGCAGCATCACGCCCGGTGGCGACACGATCGTCGAAGACGGCGATGAGGTGTTCTTTCTCGCGGCACGCAACGACATCCGCCGCGTCATGAGCGAGATGCGCAAGGAAGAGCATCCCCTGCGGCGTGTCGTCATCGCCGGCGGCGGCAACGTCGGCTTCCGCCTCGCCAAGGCTCTGGAGAAGCACAATCAGGTGAAGCTCATCGAACGCGACGCCAAACGTGCGCGGCGCATCTCGGAACTGCTCGAGAACACCATCGTGCTGAACGGCGATGCCGCGGACGAGGAGCTGCTCATCGAAGAGAACATCGACGGCACGGACGTATTCGCCGCGCTCACGAATTCGGAAGAGGCCAATATTCTCTCGGCGATGCTCGCCAAGCGCTTGGGCGCCCGCAAGGTGATGGCGCTCATCAACAAGCCCTCGTATGCCGAGCTCATCGAGAGCGGCAGCATCGACATCGCCATCTCCCCGCAGACGATCACCATAGGCTCATTGCTCGCCCATGTGCGCCGCGGCGATGTAGTGCGCGTGCACTCGTTGCGCCGCGGCGCAGCCGAGGCGCTCGAAGCAATCGTCCACGGCGATGAGCGCAGCTCGCGCGTGGTCGGCAAGCGCGTCGATGAGATCAAGCTGCCCGACGGCGCCTCGATCGGTGCCATCGTGCGCGGCGAGACGGTGATCATGGCGCATCACGATACCGTCGTGCAGTGCGATGATCACATCATCCTGTTCCTCTCCGACCGCAGGCACGTCGACGCGGTCGAGCGTCTGTTCCTCGGCCCCGCGCGCTAGGACGACGCCACGGGTGCTGCGGGTCGCACATGTTCTGGGCCTGATGCTGGCGGCGTTCGGCGCGACGTTCGTGCTGCCTATCATCACCTCGTGGGTGTACGGCGGCAGCGGCAAATCGTTTGTGATCGCGGCGCTTGTGTCCGTGGGGGCAGGCATGCTGCTCGCGACCAGCACGCGCCGCTACGCGCGCGAATTGAAGCCGCGCGATGGCTTCCTGCTCGTGACCCTGGGCTGGATACTGATGTCGGCAGCGGCCACCATCCCGCTGCTGCTCATCCTGCCCGGACTTTCCTTTACGGGCGCCTTCTTCGAGACGATGTCGGGCCTGACGACGACCGGTGCCACGGTATTCAAGGGACTCGATACTCTGCCGCCCGCAGTCAATCTGTGGCGCGCCGCGCTGCATTGGTACGGCGGACTGGGGATCATCGTGCTGGCGATCGCCATCCTGCCGCTCCTTGGCGTCGGCGGCATGCAGCTCTACCGAGCCGACTCGCCCGGGCCGGTGAAGGAGGAGCGTCTCGCGCCGCGCATCTTCCAGACGGCAAAGTCGCTGTGGTTCGCCTACACGTTCCTGACGATCGCCGGAATCATTGCGCTCAGGGTATGCGGCATGTCGTGGTTTGACGCCATCTGTCATGCCTTCTCGGCGGTGGGACTCGGCGGCTTCTCGACCCACGATTTGAACATCGCGTACTTCAACTCCGTGTCCATCGAATTCGTGCTGATCGTCATCATGGTTACCGCGTCGCTCAACTTCGCCTGTCATTTCGCAGCGCTGCGGCGCCTCACGCTGCAGCCGTATTTCACCCACCCGGAAACCAAGGCCATATTCCTGCTGCTGACCGTGAGCGTGCTCGGCATCGCGATCCTGCTCACGGCGCACGGCGTGTATCCGGATTTCTTCACGGCTCTGCGGCACGCGGCCTTCAATGTCGTGTCGCTGGCGACGACGACGGGATTCGTGACTAAGGATTACACGCGCTGGCCGGTATTCGCGCCGATCTGGATGCTGTTCCTCTCCTGCATCCTGTGCAGCACCGGCTCGATCGGCGGCGGCATCAAGATGTTCCGCACTCTGGTGCTCTCCCGCCAGGCACTGCGCGAATTGCGCCTGCTGGTGCACCCGAGCGCAGTGTCGCCGGTGCGCGTGGGCGGCAAGCCCGTTCCGGATCGGGTCGCAGCCTCGATCCTCGCGTTCATCTTTCTGTATTTCATGACCGTCGCGGCGCTCACCTTCGCGCTTCTTCTGACGGGCCTCGATTTCGATTCGTCCTTCGGCGCCATCATCGCCTGCATCAATAATGCGGGTCCGGGCCTGGGCGTAGTCGGGCCATTCAAAACCTACCAGAGTCTCACGGATCTGCAGACGTGGATCTGCACCATCGCCATGCTCCTGGGTCGCCTTGAGATCTTCAGCGTGCTGGTGCTCTTCACGCCGACTTTCTGGCGCAAGTAGGAGCCAGTCGATCAACCTCGGTGCAGGCGCAGCTTTGCGTCTCAGCTGTGGATATAGCTTTCCAGCTGCTCGATCGTGTGCTGCTGCTCTTCGATGACCGCTTTGATGAGATCGCCGATCGACACCACGCCAATCACACGAGCGTTCTCTACTACGGGCAGGTAGCGCACCCGTTGCTGCGTGACCACCCGCATGCATTCATCGAGCGTGTTCATGGGCGAGACGGTGATGACGGGTGCCGTCATGATCTCGCGCACCTCCGTGTGCGCGGAGGAGCGTCCGAGGAGAATGACCTTGCGCGCGTAGTCGCGCTCGGAGACGATTCCCAGGAGCTCCTCGCGTTGCATGACGACGAGCGCACCGACGTGGTGTTCTGCCATCAGGCGGATCGCGTCGAGCACCGGAGCTTCGGGCGCGATCGCGCGCACCGCGCGGGCTTTCCTTTCAAGCAGGTGCCGTACCGTCAGCATGCGATCCCCCTTCGGACGCGCGCTCACTCAAGCGCATCGGCGATGTCCAGCAGCAGGCCCTTATCCTCGGGCTTCGTGTCCGAAGCGTAGCGCTTCAGCACTCGCCCGTCACGGCTGATCAGGAATTTCTCGAAATTCCAGCCGATGTCCCCCGCAAAGCCGTTCTGCGCTGCAGTAAGAAAGGTATACAGGGCGTGACGCTGCGGGCCGTTGACATCCAGCTTGGCGCTCATCGGGAAGGTCACATCGTAGGTCGTCTGGCAGAAGCGCATGATCTGCGCATCAGTGCCCGGCTCCTGTTCGCCGAATTGATTGCAGGGAAATCCAACGACGCTGAAACCTTCCGCACGCAGGTCACGATGCAGCTGTTCGAGCCCCGCGTACTGCGGCGTGTAGCCGCAACGGCTGGCGACGTTGACGGCGAGGACGACCTTGCCGCGCAGCGGGCCCAAAAGGTCCGGCGAGCCATCGATGCTGTTCACGGGAATGGAAAAGAAATCGGCCATGCTCAAACGCACCTGCAGTTGCTGCAGGTGCTCATTCTAGATCGGCGGACTGCAGTTTTGCATCCGCGCGGCGGGTATGGATCCTGTTAAACGCCGGCCGCCCACGTGGAACCTGTGCGCATTCACACACCGCGGCAGCGTGCGGCAGTTCAAAGTTTGGACAGGTAACAGCACCCTCGCGGCCGCATGCCGGTATACAGCCAATCATGGAGATGCGTCACAGGCAGGTCAGCGTGCCCCCGGATCGCTTTGAGGTGGTCGCGGATGACGCGGTTTTCACGGTCGACCTGCACTCCGCGCTCGCCGTGTGCATCTACGACGCGGTGGACGAGGCGGGTGCGCTGCTGCATCTGCGCGTCATCACACGCGGCGCGCAGCCGACTGAAGCGACGGACACGACGCTTGCGACCGAACTGTTGCTCCTCGATCGCTGCGTCGAGGCGCTGCGCGAGCTTGCACCCGACGCGCGCGCCCTGCAGGCGAAAATCGCCGCGCACCTTCCCGAGGGCGCATCGCACCAAAGAGCCTGCGACTCCGTGCTGACTCTGGTGCGGCACTTCCTGGCCGACGTCGATATCACGGAGATCTCCGCGGACGTCGCGGCCGGCGCACCGCGCAAGCTGCGCTTCCGGCCGAGCATGGGCACGCTGCAGATCAGCTGACACACTGCCTGGGCGGCGCGCGCACTTGCCGCTATTTGGCCGCCGCCGGACTACCGATAAGGCCCAGATCCTTGCTGTAGACCACGTTCATGACATTGTCGTACCAGCCCGTGACATTGGGCTTTACCAGGTGCTTATTGACGTAGAAATACAGCGGCATCAGCGGATGATCCGCCAGCATCAGCCGTTCGGCCTGCTCGAGCAGCCGGCGGCGCGCGGCGACGTCAACCTCCGCCGCGGCCGCGCCCAGCAGCTCGTCGTATTTGGGATTCTTGTAACGTGGCAGATTGATGCCGAAATCGCTCTTCAGGTACTGCGCGTAGGTGTACGCGTCGTTGTAATCCCCGACCCAGCTGGAGCGGAATATTTCGACATCGCCGCGGTCGATGTCCTGCATCAGCGATTTGAACTCGACGGCAACCAGGCGCGTCTCCACACCGAGCGCTTCCTTCCACATGGACGCGACTGCGATGGCGAGCTTCGTGTGGATCTCGCCATCGTTGTAGCGCAGCTCAATCGACAGCGGGGTGCGCGCCGAATAGCCCGCCGCGGCGTACAGCCGGCGCGCCTCGGCGATTCTCTGCGGCAGCGGTGTCGCGCGATAGTCGAAGGATTGCGACGTGTAGTCGTGGATGCCGGGGGGCACCCAGCCATACGCAGGCAGCTCGCCCACGCGCAGCACGCGCTGCGCAAGCTTGTCACGGTCAATCACCAGCGACAGCGCGCGCCGCAGACCCGGATTGTCCTTGAACGGCGCGCGCGCGAGATTGAACCCGTAAAAGTAGGTGTTCAATTGCGGCGCGATGTGCAGCTCGCCCGCGAGGTGCTCCTTGATCCAGTCAAATTGACCGCGCGGCACGACGGCCGTGATCTGCAGCTCATCAGCGCGGTAGCGCGTTAGCTCCGCGTTCTCATCGGTGATCTGCAGATATTTGACGGCCTCGAGACGCGTGGCGCGGTCGTTCCAATAGTGGTGGTTGCGCAGCGCGAGCACGTATGAGCCCGGCACCCACTCTTTCAGGACGAACGCGCCGTTCGACACCATGATGCCGGGACGTGCGAACGCGGCACCGTAGCGCGCCAGCGTCGGGCGGTGCACGGGACAGGTGCTCGGATGCGAGAGCAATCCCGGCAGGTACGGCGCAGGTCCCGCCAGACGTATCACGACGGTTGCGTCGTCGGGGGCGGCCACGCCCAGCGCGTCGACGGGCATCTTGCCGGCGATGATGGCGCCGGCATTCGCGACGACGTCGATCACCTGGGCGTACTGCGAGGCGGTTGCCGGATCGACGAGGCGCTGCAGTGCCGCGAGAAAATCCGCAGCCACGACGCGATCGCCGTTTGACCAGCGCGCCTCCGGGCGCAGATGAAACGTATAGGTGCGGCCGTCGGCGCTCACATCCCAGCTCGTCGCGACGCCCGGCGCCGGCGCGGCATCCCTGTCGAGCGAGGTCAGGCACTCGTACAGGTCGCGCAGCACCATGTGTGCCTCGGTCACGCGTGCCTTCTGCGGATCCAGGGAATCAGGCCCGGGGCCATTGCCGATGAGCAAGGTCGCGCCCGCATCGGGGCCGGCAACGCCGTGCGTGCGCTGCGCGTCCGGCGAGCGCGCGCAGCCGACGAGCACGCCGAGCGCGACGGCGAACGCCGTCGCCGCGGCAAGCCTACGGCGCATCGCCGCGTTGGCGGCCGGCATTGACCTCATCCCGCAGGCGGATGGTGGCCGCGCGCGCCGCGGCGGCAAAATCGACGCCTGAGGAGGCGTGGATGATGGCGCGCGATGAGCTCACGATGAGACCGCGCCCGTCGGCGCTCTGCCCGGCCGCGACCGCCGCGCGCACATCCGCCCCTTGCGCGCCCACGCCGGGCAGGAGAAAGGGCATATCGCCGGTGATGGCGCGCACCTCGGCCAGTTCCTGCGGATAAGTCGCGCCCACCACGAGGAGACAGTTGCCGCGGCTGTTCCAGCGCGTGGCGGCAAGCTCGGCCACCACCGCGAAGAGCTTTCTGCCGCCGACGTCGAGGTCCTGCAGATCGCGGGCGCCGGGGTTTGATGTGCGGCACACGACGAGGATGCCCCGGTCGGCATAGCGCAGAAAGGGCTCAAGGGAGTCACCGCCGAGATACGGATTGACGGTCACGGCGTCGGCGCCGTAGCGCTCGAAGGCCTCGATGGCGTATCTCTCGGCCGTGCTGCCCACGTCGCCGCGTTTGGCATCCAGGATCACGGGAATCCCCGGGTAGGCGCGGTGGATGTACTCGATGGTGCGCTCGAGCTGGTCTTCGGCCTCGCAGGCGGCGTAGTGCGCAAACTGCGGCTTGTAGGCGCACACTAGATCCGCCGTGGCGTCAATGATGGCCTTGTTGAAGTGGAAGATCGGCGAGGCGTGCGCCGCAATGTGCGCCGGCAGGCGCTCGATGAGCGGATCAAGCCCCACGCAGGCGAGCGAGTTCTTCTCGTCCCACGCCGCGCGCAGGCGAGTCACGAATCCCGTCATGCGACGCGGCTGCGGCCGGTGAGACTGCGCTTCTTCAGATGCACGAGCAGGATGGAGACGGCCGCCGGCGTAACCCCCGGCACGCGTCCGGCCTGTCCGATGGTCGCCGGGCGGATCCGGGAGAGCTGCTGCCGCACTTCGTGCGATAGTCCGGCAAGCGTTGCGTAGTCGAGGTCGGCGGGCAATGCGGTCTCCTCGTTTCTCCTCTGCCGCTCGACTTCCTCTTCCTGGCGCTTGATGTAGCCCGCGTACTTGAGGCGCGCCTCGAGCTCGGCTCGCAGCTGCGCCGGCAGGCGGTCATCGATCTGCGTGCCTTCGGCGCCACCGGAATCGATGAGCCGCCGCTTCTCCTCGAAGAGACTCCAGCGCTCCTCGTCGATGAGCCCGAGCCTGCGGCCGACGGGGGTCAGCCGCAGGTCCGCGTTGTCCTCGCGCAGCAAGAGCCGGTGCTCCGCGCGGCTGGTGAACATCCGATAGGGCTCGAGCGTGCCGCGCGTGACGAGATCGTCGATGAGTACGCCGAGGTACGCCTCACTGCGCTTCGCAGTCCACGGCGCCGCGCCGCGGCAGGTGAGCCCGGCGTTGATGCCCGCGACCAGGCCCTGGGCGGCCGCCTCCTCGTAGCCCGTGGTGCCGTTGATCTGGCCGGCGAAGAAGAGCCCCTCCAGATGCTTGGTCGCCAGCGACGCAGACAGATCGCGCGGATCGAAGTAGTCGTATTCGATTGCGTAACCCGGTCGCGTCAGATGGGCATTCTCGAAACCTGCGATGGTGCGCACGAACTGCTGCTGCACATCGAAGGGCAGGCTCGTCGAAATCCCATTCGGATACATCTCCTGGGTGTCGAGCCCCTCAGGCTCGACGAAGATCTGATGCGAGCTCTTGTCGGCGAAGCGCACCACCTTGTCCTCGACCGACGGGCAGTAGCGCGGACCAATCCCCTCGATCACTCCGGTGAACATGGGGGAGCGATCGCTGGCCGCCCGAATTATCTCGTGCGTCCGCTCGTTCGTCTTGGTAATGAAACAGTTTATCTGTCTTGGGTGCTCACTGGCTCGCCCAAGGAACGAAAACACTGGAGGTGGCTCATCTCCCGGCTGCGGGACCATGACCGAAAAATCGATGGTGCGGCCATCAAGCCGCGGTGGAGTGCCGGTCTTCAGCCGTCCCACGCGCAGCGGCAACTCACGCAGGCGCGCCGCCAGGCGCTCGGATGCTGGATCGCCACTGCGGCCGCCCGAGTACTGATCAAGCCCCACGTGGATGCGGCCACCGAGGAATGTGCCCACGGTGAGCACCACCGCGCGTGCCGCGAAGGTGATACCGGTGACCGTGACCACACCGGTGACGCGGCCGCCCTCGATGGCGAGATCCGCCACCTCTTGCTGGAAGAGCGACAGGTTCGGCTCGCTCTCGAGCATCAAGCGGATGGCGCGCCGGTAGAGATGCCGGTCAGCCTGCGCGCGCGTGGCGCGCACCGCCGGACCCTTGCTCGCGTTCAGCGTACGGAACTGGATGCCGGCGCGGTCGGCGGCACGCGCCATGGCACCGCCCAGCGCATCGATCTCACGGACCAGATGACCCTTGCCGATGCCGCCAATGGCGGGGTTGCAGCTCATCTGGCCCAGGGTGTCGATGCTCTGCGTCAGCAGCAGCGTGCGCGCGCCCATGCGCGCCGCGGCAAGCGCAGCCTCGGTGCCGGCGTGGCCGCCGCCGACCACGATGACCTCGAAGGAGTGTGCAAACCGCATGGGGATGACCGGGCGCGTTTTGAAAAAGCCGCGCATTGTACCCGAACCCCTAAGGATGCCGGGAGAGGAGCGCGCGAAAGCGGCACAGGTTGGTCTGGGCGAATTCGCGCGCCTCGACCTCGAAGCAGTTGTCCCAGTAACCGCGCCGCAGCCACTCGATGACATATTTTGTGCGCGTCAGCCGCCGTGGCTGCCATTGCAGTAGTACGTGGCAATACTCGTGCAGCATGAGAGAAGGATCCGCGAAGAAATCGGCGGCACTGCCGCTGAGATAGATGCTGCCGCGGCGTGTCGTCGCCACGGCACCGGCGTGCAGTCGAGCAAAGAGCGAGTGCTCGACGAGGCGTACCTGGCGCACGCCGTCCCCGAAGATGCCGGCAAGCGGCTCCTCGATCGCCATCGGCAGGGAAACGACACTTCGGCGCCACATATAGCGCGACAGTGTCCATTCGAAGCCCACGCCGCGGCAATGTCGGCGTGCGCTACATGGCTGACGCGGTCTGCGGGTCCCTCAGCACGCGGGCATCCGCCGCCCGGTGCACGCGGGCAGCCGCGAAGAGCTCGATATCGCCCGCCACAACCTGCGTCTGCGCGCGTAATTCCGGGACGGCGGTCAACTCCCATTGACTGCCGCGCGCGAGAGTCCCGAGCGCATACAGCGTGCGCTGCACTGCGCCGTCACGTGCGATGACGCGGGAGCGTTGATCCGTTGCGAGCCCGAGCGCGAGCGGATCCAGCCGCGCTACGCCGTCGGCGATGGCCCGGTGCAGCAATGGATTCGCGGCGCGCAGCGGGTTGGTCTGCGGCCCGGTGCAGTTGATCAGGACCGCACCTTCAAGGAGTTGCCGGCCGTCATTGCCGCGCAGCGTGGCGCGCAGCGCAGCGCGTGCAGCGACATAGTCGAGTGATTCGAGCCGGCCGCGCACGATGGTCAGCTGCCCGCGCCTGATCGCGCCCGCGAGCCGTGCATGCACCAGCGGCGCAAGGCGATGCCTATGCACATCCCAGAATGGTCGTACATGACGCAGGAAACGCCGCCGTTCGGCTAAATCCCAAGTCGCCCACAGCTGCGGCGCCATCGCCCGCAGCTGCGTCATCACGCCGCGCCATCGAGCCCCGCTCGCATCCTCGCGCGTCAACTCGCGAACACGTTTGACGATGGCGCGCAGCGACGCGGGCAGCGCGCGCTGCAAACCACCCGGAAAGGTCACCGCCGCGCCATGACTACGCGGCAACAGAGCGCGCCGCGAGAAGGCAAATATGGGCCCCGCATGGCGGCGATGCAGGAGTTCAACGACAACATCCACAGCCGTCAAGCCAGTGCCGGCAATGAGCACGGCGGCGTCGCGCGGGATCTCCTTCTTGCGCTCGCTCTCCCAGGGATTATTGAGTATGAGACTCTGCGCCCGCTGCTCAAGATCGGTGCCGAGCGGCGCGGGCGCCTCGTTGCCGGTGGCAAGCACGACGATGTCGGCCAGTGCGCTTGCTCCCTGCGCCGGAATGACTTCCCAACCCTGGCCGTGCGCAACAATGCCTTGAGCTGCGGTGCGCAGCCAGGTCAGCTGGATGTTTGACGCGGCACGAATCTCCAGGAGCTTGGACAGCAGGTATTCACCATAATACCGGCGTGGCGCGAAGTCCTCTTCACCCCAATTGAAACCGCGCTGCGGGCGCTCGCGCTGCAGCCACCTTAAGAACTCGGTGGCATCGCCATTCGCTGACATGTTGCAGGCGCGGGTATTGAGTAGGTGCACCGGGCAGGCCGTCGAGTACGCTACTCCCGCGCCCGGCTGATCCCGCGGCTCCATGACGGTCACTTCATAGCGGCGCGGGCTTTCCTCTTTGAGGGCAGCGAGCAGCAGCACGGCGCTCGCTCCGCCACCGCAGATGACGAGCTTGACCGGCTGCGCGGCTTTATTCGTCGTTGAGTAGGAGGCCATGCCATGAAAGGGTACGGATGGCGGGTTACAAAGTCGGTAACAACCGCGCGGCGGGATATCCGGGGCCTACACCAGGTTCAACAGGAGCTGCGCAGCCGCCAGCCCTCGCAGGCAAATTGCAGCCGACTCACGCGCCGCGCTTGCGCAGCAGAGTCAGGCCGTCACCGATCGGCAGCAGCGACAGATCCACGCGCTCATCGCGATGCACGTGCTCGTTGAAGGCGCGCAGTGCAACGGTGCTCGCGTCGTTGATTTTCCTATCCGCCACCGCGCCATCCCACAGAGTATTGTCGACTGCAATGAGGCCGCCGGTGCGCACCAGCTCGAGCAGCTTTTCGTAGTAACCAAGATAGGCCGGCTTGTCCGCGTCAATGAATGCGAAATCGAAGCTGCCCGCGCCGCCCTGCGCGATGAGCTCCTGCAATGTCTTGAGCGCCGGCTGCAGCCTAAGATCGATGCGCTCGGCGACCCCCGCCTCGCGCCAGTATTGACGGGCGATCGCGGTCGTTTGCGGGTTGATGTCGCAAGTCACGATCCTGCCGTCCGCGGGCAGCGCAAGCGCCACCGCCAAGCTCGAATAGCCGGTGAATGTTCCCACCTCGATGTAGCGGTGCACATCCAAGAGCTTGACGAGCAGACTCATGAACTGTCCCTGTTCCGGGCCTATCTGCATGTTCGAATCAGGAATTTGCCGCGTGGCCTCGCGCAGGCGCGCAAGGATCGGCGCCTCGCGCACGCCGTACCTCACGAGATAGTCGTAGATATTTTCGGTGAGTGTCAGCGTTCGTCCCGTCATTGATGTCACTTCCCCACGCAAAATCCTGAAAAAATCCGCCCGAGAAGATCCTCGGTAGTGAACTCCCCGGTGATCTCGCCGAGCGCCTGCTGGGCGCCGCGCAGCTCCTCTGCCACAAGTTCCCCGGCGCGCCGCTCGGTCAACTGGCGCGCCGCCTCATCAACGTGGGTGCGCGCGCGCGCGAGCGCGTCGAGATGACGTGCGCGCGCCGAAACCGTGCCGCCATCGAGTGCGTGATAGCCCATGCAGGATTTTAAGTGCGCGCGCAGCATGTCGATACCCTGACCGGTGGCCGCAGATAGTGTAATGCGCGGCGGCCCGGATCCGGTGTCGGCGACCGGCAGGCCGATGGCCAGATCGCATTTGTTGAATACCAGCGTCACCGGGACATCATCCGGCAGGCGCTGGCGCTCCTCTTTATAGGCTTTACCGACGGCATCTTCCACGGCATCAATGACGAACAGCACTCGATCCGCGCGCAGCATTTCCGCCTGTGCGCGGCGGATGCCCTCTTCTTCCGCAAGATCAAGCGCGGTGCGCAGGCCCGCCGTGTCGAGCACGTGCAGCGGCATGCCGTCGATGTCAATGCGCTCGCGCAGTACATCGCGCGTCGTGCCGGGCTGGGGCGTCACGATGGCGGCGTCGTAGCCAGCCAGGCGATTCAGGAGACTTGACTTGCCGGCGTTGGGACGCCCGGCGATGACGACGGTCATGCCTTCGCGCAGCAGGCGGCCCTGACGCGCACTCTGCTCGACCACGTCAAAATGATCGCGCACGTCCTGCAGGCGCTGCGCGAGCGCCCTATCGGCCAGGAAATCGATTTCCTCCTCCGGAAAATCGATCGCGGCTTCCACATAGCTTCGCAGTTCAATGAGCGCTTCGGTGGCGCCCTTTACCATGACGGAAAACTCGCCCTGCAAAGAGCGCATGGCTGCGCGTGCCGCTTCGCGCGACCCCGCTTCCACCAGGTCGCCGATGGCCTCGGCTTGAGCCAGATCGAGCTTGTCGTTGAGGAACGCGCGCTGCGTGAACTCACCGGGCCGCGCGCGCCGAGCACCGAGCTCAATGACACGGGCGATGAGTGTTTCCTGTACGACCGGACCGCCGTGCCCCTGCAGCTCGAGTACGTGCTCGCCGGTATACGAATCCGGAGCCGGAAAGTACAGCGCGAGACCCGCATCAATCGGCTCCTGCCGGCCATCGAAAAAACGCAGGAAAGTCGCCATGCGCGGGCTCGGCAGCCGGCCGAGGAGAGCGCTCGCGATCTCCGGGATCTTCGGCCCCGACAGGCGCACGATCCCAATCCCGCTGCGCCCGGGGGGCGTCGCCTGCGCGACGATGGTGTCGGTGGCGTCCATGGCAGCGGGAGCCTAGCACCTACGTGGTCTTTTTCGCTTGAGCAGCGCCGATTCTGCGATTGATGTTCCATTGCTGGGCGATCGACAGGAGAGTATTGGTGACCCAGTAAAGGACGAGCCCGGCGGGGAAGAAGGCAAACGTGAACGACATGACGAGCGGCATGATCATGAAGACCTTCGCCTGAATGGGATCCGGCGGCGTGGGATTCAATTTGTACTGGACTAACATCGCCCCGGCCATGATCAGCGGCAGGATGAACAACGGATCGCGCGAGGAAAGATCGTTGATCCAGCCGGCAAACGGCGCCTGCCGCATCTCGACGCTCTCGAGCAGCACCCAATAGAACGCCAGAAAGACCGGGATCTGGATGATGATCGGCAAGCAGCCCGCCACCGGATTGATCTTCTCGCGCTTATAGAGCTCCATCATGGCGCGGCCGAGTTTCTCCTTGTCGTCCTTGTAGGTTTCCTGCAGGTTCTTGATGCGCGGCGAGAGCGTCTTCATCTTGGCCATCGACCGGCCGCTCGCCTCTGATAGGGGATAGAACAGGAGCTTCAGGAGAAAGGTGACGACAATGATGGCCACGCCCCAATTGCCGCAGAGCGCATAGACCCTTCCGAGGAGCCAGAAAAGCGGTCGTGCGATGATGGTGAGAACGCCGTAATCGGCGACGAGTTCGAGCCGTGGCCCGGTGGTCTCCAGATCGGCCTGCAGCTTCGGACCCACATACAGTGTTTCCTGAAAAGTGGCCGTCGTATCAGGGGCGACGGTGCGCAGCGGTCCGGTCGTCGCGAGCTGAAACTGGCGCCCCTGCGTGCCGAGCGTAATGCGGTTCGTAGTATCGGCCGCCGGAACGATGGCGCTCACGAAATGGTGTTGCAGGGCTGCGAGCCAGCCATTGCGCACTTCCACCGCCAAACGCCGATCATCGGTGTTGTCAATCTTGAGCTTGCGATACTTGGCGCCGTCATAGATCGCAGGGCCATGAAAGGCATTGCCTTCCACATTGAAGAACATGGAACGCGTGCTCGGCGGATCGTAGCGCAGGATCTGCGCATAGATCGCCGCCTGCCACGGCGCGCTCGAGCGGTTGTCGACCGAATAGGCCAGATCAATCCGATAGTCGCCACGATGAAAGGTGAACGTCTTGGTGACCGTCACGCCATGGCCGTCGGTCCATGTGAGCGGCACGGCAAGCTCTTTGGCGCTGCCGAGCTCATAGTCGAGGTGGGGCGCCGCGAAGGTAGCAAGCTGCGTCGGATGCGGATCACCGGGTCCTGTAAGCCCGGTCTTGAGCACATACCAGCTCTCCTCGCTGTCCTCGTTCATCAGTCGGACGGGCTCTGAGCCTCCCTTGACCTTGGGATAGCGCAGCAGATCCGCTCTCTGCAGCGTGCCGCCTTGCAGGCTGATTTCCATATCGAGGACATCGGTGCGAACGTGCACATGCGGCGCGGTGGAAGGGGCGTGCTCGGCAGGCTCTGCGCCCGGCGCAGCAGCTGGCGTCGATGCCGCAGCCGGTGCGGCGGCGCCCGGCGGCGCGCTCGAGTCGGTGCTAAACGTCTGCGGCACGGACGAGTCGAGGCTGCCGCCCGTATCGCGTGCGCCGCTCGTCGCCGGCGCATGCGCCGTGGGCGCCGTGTCGGCCGCGCCGTAGTCATGCACCCATGCCTGATAATTGAGCACCAGGATCGCCGCGAAGGCGAGCCACAGCATGACGCGCGGATTGTTCATCGCGCGGCCCGCGGCGGGACCGGATCAAGACCGCCCGGATGCCAGGGATGGCAGCGCAGCAGGCGCTTGATGGCAAGCCAGCCGCCGGTGAGCACGCCAAAGCGCCCGACGGCCTCGTGCGCATAATGTGAGCAGCTCGGATGAAAACGGCAGCGCGGGCCCAACAGCGGACTCACCGTCCACTGATACAGCCGAATCAGGAGCTGTGCCACGAACCGCATTTTGTCCTCACTTCCAGCCATAAAGACTCGAGCTGTGCGCGCAGCTCAGTAGCGACCGTGCCGCGCGCACGCGGCCGGGCGCTCACCACCAGATCGAGCGCGGGAATCTCGTACCGATGCAGCCGAAAGGACTCGCGGATCGCGCGGCGAATGCGATTGCGCTCGACGGCATTCCCCGCTGTCTTGACGGCAACCGCCAGCCCCAAGCGCGGCCAGCCTTTGTCGTTGACGTTCACCGTCACGCCGAAGAAGCTGTTCCCGAAGCGCCGGCCGTGTGCATAAACTGCGTCGAATTCGCGTTTCCTGCGCAGGCGCCGCTCCTTGGAGTGAGTCAGCCGCTGTCGCCCGGCGCAAACGCGAGTCAAGTCCGTGGACTTAGGGGATGAGCTTCCTGCGGCCTTTCGCACGGCGACGGCTGAGGACCCGGCGGCCACCCTTGGTTGCCATGCGCGCGCGAAACCCATGTGTGCGCTTGCGGCGTACTTTACTCGGCTGGTAGGTGCGCTTCATGGTCTGCAGGCTCTTCGAAAAAGGCCGGCAAGGCTAAGCCGCCAGGCGCGAAAGTGTCAACACAATACCTAAGCCTTCAGCCCTTGCGCCTCTAGGTATAGACTGCGCAGCCTTTTCCCCTCCTCGTAGCACGAGACAGTCGTCGGAGATCAAGAGCTCGTGGAAGCGCCGCTGTGGATTCGTTGCGTACGCGCGCTGGAGGCGGAGCTTCCTGAACAGCAGTTTAATACCTGGGTACGGCCGCTACAGGTACTCGAAGGCGCGGGCGCCCTGAAATTGCTGGCTCCCAATCGCTTCGTGGTCGACTGGGTAAACGCCAATCTCCTGCCGAGAATCGGGGAACTGCTGCGCCGCCAGAACACCGGCGATGCGCCGATCATCACCGTGGAAGTCGGATCGCGGACGCCTGCTCCCCCGGCCAGCACCAGTCCGCCGGCGCGGCCCCGGCGCGCCGAGGGGCTGGTCGTCGGTGCGCGCCTCAACCCGGATTTTAATTTCGGGACTTTTGTCGAGGGCAAGAGCAACCAGCTCGCGAAGGCCGCGGCGCTGCAGGTCGCGGAGAACCTCGGGCGCGCCTACAACCCCCTGTTCCTCTACGGTGGAGTCGGCCTCGGCAAGACTCACCTCATGCACGCGATCGCTCACCTGACGAAGGGCCGGGACACCGAAGCGCGCGTCGCTTATGTCCACTCCGAGCGCTTCGTGAGCGACATGGTGCGTGCTCTGCAACACAATAAGATGAACGAATTCAAGACCGCGTATCGCTCGCTCGATGCGCTGCTCATCGATGACATTCAGTTCTTCGCCGGCAAGGAGCGCTCGCAGGAAGAGTTCTTCCACACATTCAACGAGCTGCTGGAAGGCCAGCACCAGGTCATCCTCACCTGCGACCGCTACCCGAAGGAAGTCGAGGGCCTGGAGGAGCGTCTGAAGTCGCGGTTCGGGTGGGGGCTGACGGTGGCGATCGAGCCGCCGGAGCTTGAAACCTGCGTCGCCATCTTGATGACCAAGGCGCAGGGCACCGGGGTCAAGCTCCCGGAGGAAGTAGCCTTTTTCATAGCCAAGCGCATCCGTTCAAATGTTCGCGAACTCGAAGGCGCGCTGCGGCGCGTGATCGCAAACTCGCGCTTCACGGGGCACGCCATCACCATAGAATTCACCAAGGAGGCGCTGAAGGATCTGCTGTCTCTGCAGGCAAAACTGGTGACAATCGAGAACATTCAGAAGACCGTCGCGGACTATTACAAGCTTAGAATGGCGGACCTGCTCTCGAAGCGCCGCAGCCGCTCGGTGGCGCGGCCGCGCCAGGTGGCCATGGCTTTGGCAAAGGAACTGACGACGCACAGTCTGCCGGAAATTGGTGATGCCTTTGGAGGTCGTGATCACACGACGGTGATGCACGCGTGCAAGCGAATCAAAGCGCTGCGCGACAGCGAGCGGCGCATGACTGAAGATTATTCAAACCTGTTGAGAACTCTGGCCGGGTGAGTGCATTTTCCTGTGAATTTCCTGGGGATAGATCGGCCGGCAATTTCACCTACAGGATATCCACAGCTCGCGCGCAGCTCGTTCCATGGGTTTGCAGCCAAATATTTGAATGCAAGCGGTTGAGTACGCAGCAGTTGAGGAGTTATCCCCGGGATTCACACGACCTACTGTAGCTACTACTAAAATCAAATCCTTAAGAAAGAGTTATTCATGAAGCTCACGGCCTCACGCGATGATCTCCTGGCTCCCTTGCAAAGCGTCATCGGAGTCGTGGAGCGACGGCAGACCATGCCGATTCTCGCCAATGTTCTGTTGTCCGCGCATGACAACCGGTTGAGCGTGACCGGCACGGACTTGGAGGTTGAGCTCGTCGCGACCGCCAACATCAGCGTTCAACACAACGGCAGCATCACGGTACCGGGCAGAAAACTACTGGATATTTTTCGCGCGCTGCCCGAGAAGACGAGCGTCACGCTCTCGAGCGAAGGCGAGCGCCTGTCGCTGCGCGCCGGACGCAGCCGCTTCACCCTGTCGAGTCTTGCGGCGGCTGAATTCCCGGTAGTGGATGAAATCAATGCGCAGCAGACGCTCACCGTCGCACAGGGCGAGTTTCGCCGCCTGATCGACAAGACGCATTTCGCGATGGCGCAGCAGGACGTGCGCTACTACCTGAATGGCATGCTGCTTGAGACCGAAGCCACGGCGCTGCGCGCGATAGCAACGGACGGTCATCGTCTTGCCCTGTGCGAGGCGCAGCTCGAGAGCCGCGTAAAGTCTGCCCAGCAGGTGATACTGCCCCGCAAGGCGGTGCTTGAGCTGCAGCGGATCCTGGGTACGGCGGGCAACATTGAGGTCGCCATAGGGACAAATCATGTTCGGGCCCAGATCGGCGAAATTCGCTTCACATCGAAGCTGATCGATGGACGTTTCCCGGAGTACGGCCGTGTTATCCCGGCCGCGCCGACCAAAATCATCGACGCCGAGCGCGAAGGCCTGCGCCAGGCACTGCAGCGCACCGCAATCCTCTCGAACGAGAAGTACCGGGGGGTGCGCGTGTCGGTAAAACCCGATCTCATGATGATTCAGGCCCACAATCCTGAGCAGGAGGAGGCTGAAGACGAGGTCGAGGTGAACTACAAGGGAGATGAGGTCGAGATCGGGTTCAATGTCAACTACTTGCTGGACGCTCTGAGCGCGATCGACACAGATCGCGTCGAGATTGGTCTCACGGATGCCAACAGCAGCTGCCTTATACGCGCCCCTGGCACGACGAATACCAAGTACGTCGTCATGCCGATGCGTCTCTAGGCTAGCCGCGCCCGCATGCCGCTGGCAGAGCTGGCGCTCGAAAATCTACGTTGCATTGAGCGGGCCGAGCTTGCCCTGGCGCCGGGCGTTAACGTCATTCGCGGCGCAAATGGCTCCGGAAAGACGTCGCTTCTGGAGGGTATGTATCTTCTTGGTCGCGGCCGGTCCTTCCGTACGCGAAACACCGAGCGCTTGATCCGGCATGGGCAGCACCGCCTGCAGGCGATGGGCCGCACGCTGGGAGCCTTCAGCCAGCGCATTTCCGTGCGAGTGGCTCGTGATGAGCCGACCAGCGCCGACATCGCCGGTGTCCCGGTCGGCTCCCTCGCGCAGCTGGCGCAGGCTTTTCCGGTTCAGGCTATTGAGCCCGGCATTCACCGGCTCATTGAGGAGGGAAGCCTACGACGCCGGCGCTGGCTCGACTGGGCAGTGTTCCACGTGGAACCTAATTTTATCGATACGTGGCAGCGCTACGCACGCGCGCTGCGTCAACGCAATGCGGCCCTGCGTACGGCTCCCGACACCGCCCGTGCCTGGGACGGGGAGCTCGTGCGCCACGGGGAGGCCCTCACGGCTGCGCGGGGAAGACTCCTGGAAAGCCTGACACCCCACTGGAACGAGACCGTAGAGCAGCTTGCTGATCTTCGCGTCGACCTGCGCTACACCGTTGGCTGGCAGCAGGATGCTGCGTCCCTTGAGGAGGCTCTGGCGGACAGCTGGGACCGCGATCGTCACCGAGGCGTGAGCCACGCTGGCCCGCACCGCGCCGACGTCCAGGTGCGCATCGACGGGCGCGCGGCTCGGGAGATCCTCTCGCGGGGCCAGCAAAAACTTGTCGCGACGACCATGGTGCTGGCTCAGCTCAAGATGCTGCGCGAGCGCACGACGATAGTGCCGACGCTGCTCCTGGATGATCCGGCCGCGGAGCTAGATACGCAGAAGCTCGAGCGGTTCGTCGAACAGGTGAAGAGCCTGCAGTGCCAGCTCGTGCTCACATCGTTGAGCGCCGCCGAGCTGCCATTCGGGCCTCCCGATCGTGTGTTCCACGTGGAACAGGGGAGGGTCGAGCCGGTATAATGTTGCATCTCATCACGAGTGCATACATGTCAGACACAGACGTCTACGATTCCAGTAAAATCAAGGTCTTAAAGGGCCTTGATGCGGTGCGCAAACGACCCGGAATGTACATCGGCGACACCGATGACGGTTCGGGGCTGCACCACATGGTTTTCGAGGTGGTGGATAACTCGATCGACGAATCCCTCGCCGGTCACTGCGATCAGATTGTAGTCACCATCCACGCCGACGAGTCCGTCACCGTATCGGACAATGGACGCGGAATTCCAGTCGATATTCACCCCGAGGAGGGGGTTTCCGCTGCCGAGGTCATCATGACCGTGCTGCATGCGGGAGGTAAGTTCGACGACAGCTCATACAAGGTGTCGGGCGGCCTGCACGGCGTGGGCGTATCAGTGGTCAACGCCCTGTCCGCCTATCTGCAGCTATCCATCAGCCGCGACGGCAAGTTGCACCGGCAGGAGTACCAGCTTGGGGTGCCGGTCGCGCCGCTGGCCGTTGTAGGGGAGGCCTCGGAGCGCGGGACCATCATCCGCTTTCGGCCGAGCGCCCAGATCTTTACGCACATCCAGTTCAACTACGACGTGCTCGCCAAGCGGCTGCGCGAGCTGTCGTTTCTCAATTCCGGGGTGCGGATCGAGCTCATCGACGAGCGCGAGAACAAATCCGACGTGTTCGAGCATGCCGGCGGCCTGCAGGCGTTCGTCAAATATCTCAACCGCGCTCGCACGCCGATTCACGATTCGGTGTGCGGCTTCAAGACGCAGGAGGGCAGCGTCAACGTGGAAGTGGCGATGCAGTGGAACGACTCCTATCAGGAGAGCATGTTCTGCTACACCAATAATATTCCTCAAAAGGATGGCGGCACCCACCTGGCGGGCTTTCGCAGTGCGTTGACGCGCACGCTGAACGATTACATCGAAAAGGAGATGTCGGGTAAACGGGAGAAGATTCCGACGACCGGCGATGATGCGCGCGAGGGATTGACGGCCATCCTCTCCGTGAAGCTTCCGGATCCCAAGTTCTCCTCGCAGACGAAGGACAAGCTCGTTTCCTCGGAAATCAAGGGCATTGTCGAGACGGCGGTGAGCGCCAAACTGCAGGATTTCCTGCTCGAACATCCGGCGGACGCCCGCGCGATCGTCGCCAAGATCATTGAAGCGGCGCGCGCACGCGAGGCTGCGCGCAAGGCGCGCGACATGACGCGCCGTAAAGGCGCGCTCGACATTGCAGGGCTTCCCGGGAAGCTTGCCGACTGTCAGGAGAAGGATCCGGCCCTGTCGGAGATCTTCATCGTCGAGGGCGATTCAGCTGGCGGATCAGCCAAGCAGGGCAGGGATCGGCGCACACAGGCGATTTTGCCTTTGAAGGGCAAGATCCTGAACGTCGAGAAAGCGCGCTTCGACAAGATGCTCTCGTCGGCCGAGGTGGGGACGCTCATCACGGCACTGGGCTGCGGCATCGGGCGCGATGAGTTTGATATCGAAAAGCTGCGCTATCACCGCATCATCATCATGAGTGTGGATGCGCAGGAGCATGTCTTTGTGCGTGGCGCAGACGGCGTGCGCATGACCGCAATCGGCGAGTTCATCGATGCGGCGCTTGAAGGGCTAGAGCCTGATGCAGAAGGTGTTACGCGCCGGGTGCGCGATTCATCTCTGGGCGAAGTTCTGTGTTTCGGCTTGGATGATCATCGCGTCCGCTTCCGACCCGTCAAAGGCGTCATCCGTCATCCGCTCGATGAGGTGCTCTACGAGGTGAAGACCGCTTACGGCCGGTCGATCCGAGTCACCGCAAGCCACAGCATTTTTGTTCAGGAGAACGGAAAAGTCTGCCTTAAACGGGGCAAAGATTTGCGCGTCGGCGATCAGGTGGTTGCGCCGAAATCGATCCGGCTGCCACAGAACCCACCCAAACGCATCGATCTGCTGCGAAAGCTGCATGCGGTGCCTAGCGCGCGCGAACAGATCTGGGTCAGAGGATCTGCGGTTGAGGACTGGTACCGAACACGAGTTGCGCAGGAGTACGCGGATAGGCCGGAATTCTCCGCGCCCCGTGTTGATTTGCCCCCGGATGTGCGCGCGGAGCTCGCTTCACTGCGCCGCGCCAGCGGAATTTCCAATGCAGACCTGTGTCGCAGAGTCGGAATCCGGCAGCCGGCGACCTTTTACTCCTGGGAGAAGGGTGCATCCAGGCCGACACTGCCCAACTGCGAGTCATACCTGAGTGTGATTGGCGCCAATGCGGCCGCCGTGATGCCCAGAGTCGTCGTAGGGCCGAGTCGGCTCGAGCGTGTGTGGGAGGAACAGTACCGCGGCTCGCCATGCAACCGCGTGCGGCTCTCGGCGCTGGAAGCGGAGGACCTTGAGTGGTTCGAGGGCCGCGAAGATTTGGAGTTGACGCCGGAGCATTACGCCGACAAGGGAATAGCTCGGTTCGTAAATGTCACGTCAGAACTCATGACATTGCTGGGATTCCATTTAGCCGAAGGTTCCTGCTCGGATCGCAATGGAGTTCGGCTGAGCATCGGTAAGAGTAATCAGCGTTTCCTCGATGAAATGGCTGCGGCATTCACACAGGTTTTCGGGCTGTCTCGAAAGAAGTACGAGATCAATCGCGGAGCTGGCGAACTTAAGCTCGTAAATCGCACCGCCGTACTTGCATGGCAACATGTCTTCGGCTTCAACGGAATGGACTCAATCACTAAACGAATTCCCGATTTAGTGTTCAATGTTTCCGAGCCACTGCGGCTCGCTTTCCTGCGCGGTTATTTTCTGGGTGACGGCACCATCGGAGAACGCCAGATCTGTTTCGGCACCTCGTCCTATGACATTGCCAGCGGGATTTCCTATTGCCTAAGCTCTCTTGAAGTCGTTGCTTCACTGACCAGGATGGAACCTGACGGCGTCGTGCGCGAGATCCGCGGCGCGCCCTGCGAAACGAAACATCCGCATTGGCTGATTTCCGTGAGTGCGAAGGATGAGCTGAGGAAATTGCAGGCGGTTTGGCAGGATCATGCGTCGGCGCCGAGGCTCGCGAGCTTTGCCAATTCAGCCGAGCCTGCAAATATCAAGAATCGCGCCTTTACGTGCCTCGACGGCGATCTCATGGCGTTACCGATCGTATCCATAACTCCCGTCGAGGCTTCAAACGGAAATGTTTACGATTTTTCAGTGTGGGGCGATGAAAATTTCATCTGCGGCTTTGGCGGGATCGCTGCGAAAAATACCGATGCGGACGTTGACGGCAGCCACATACGCACGCTGCTGTTGACGTTCTTCTATCGTCAAATGGCGCAGCTCATCGAGCGGGGCCATATCTACATCGCACAGCCGCCGCTCTACAAAGTAAAACGCGGCAAGCAGGAACACTACGTCAAAGATGATATCGAGCTTGATGCGGTGCTGCTCAACACGGCGCTGGAAAACGCGGCTCTGCACGTCAATGCCAACGCTCCGGCGATTCTTGGGACCGCCCTTGAGATCCTCGCGCGCAAATACGTGGAAGTGCAGGCGATCATCAAACGGTGGTCGCGGCGCTACGATGATCGACTGCTCGAGCAACTCATCTACATGCCCGAAGTGACACCTGCGAATTTCAACCAGCGCGACTGGCTGCGCGATTGGGCGCACGAGCTCAACAATCGCCTGAACGCCCTGCACGACGGGACCCGAACATTTCGCGTGGAGCTGCGCAGCGCCGTCGACCCAAACGCCTCGCGGATCATCGTCCACAAGACGGAGCATGGCACGCCGAGCGACAAATTCCTGCCGCGGGAGTTTTTCGAGTCCGCCGAGTATCAGCACATCGCCGATCTAGCGCGCACGCTGGCTGGACTGATCGGTGAGGGCGCCTACGTGACGCGCGCTGAAGAGCGCCATGATATCGGCGGTTTCAAGGAGGGCATGACCTGGCTCTTCGAACAGGCGAAGAAGGGCCAGACCATTCAGCGCTACAAGGGCCTGGGCGAGATGAATCCCGAGCAGCTCTGGGACACGACCATCAATCCGGAGACCCGGCGGCTGATGCAGGTACGAATAGAGGATGCCGTAGCGGCGGATGACATCTTTACGACGCTGATGGGCGATCAGGTCGAGCCGCGCCGGGAGTTCATCGAGAAGCATGCGCTGACCGTCACCAATCTGGACATCTAGCCTGGTCGGCGGATACCCTCCTTATTGGCTCTCTATTGAGACAATAAGGTCAAAAATACCCTCACTGGTTCACTTACAGGATCAGTAGATCCGGCGCGCCAATCTTTGAGAGGGCGCGGGTCCTGGTGGCGCGGACTCGGTTACGGCTTTTCCCAGCTGCGGATTTTGTTTTCGATCCAGGACTGCGCGTCGTCGTTGATCTCACGCACTTCGCGCTCTGCGGCGCGGATGGGGGGACCAATGGCAACGCGTATGGTGCCGGACTTCTTCATCAGGCCGCGACGTGGCCAGTAGTCGCCCGAATCATGGGCCACCGGCACGATCATCTTGCCGGTCTCGCGGGCGAGCAAGGCGCCGCTGCCGCCGTACTTGCGCGTCTGGCCGCGCGGCATGCGGGTACCTTCCGGAAAGACGATGATCCACGCCCCTTCGGCAAGCCGTGCCCGGCCCTGCTCGATGACCTGGGCGACGGCGGAGCCGCCGGACTTGCGATCGATGGCGATGGCGTGCAGCTGGCGGATGCCCCAGCCGACGAAGGGAATCCAGGTGAGCTCCCGCTTCAGTACCCATACCTGCAGCGGAAAGATCACGGCCATCGCGATCGTTTCCCAGGACGAGGAATGCTTCCAGAGCGCGACGTGATTGCCGGGGGGCAGGTTCTCCCAGCCCTCGACGCGATAATCGAGGCGGCAGGTCCATCTGAGCACCGCCAGCAGCACGGCTCCCCAAAAGCGCGCGAGGGCAAAGCGCAGTCTGAAAGGCAGGAACAGACAGGCGGCGCAGAAAAATATTGCGTAGAAAAATGTCCAGAAAAACAAAAAAGCCGTGAAGGCCAGAGAGCCGATGACCTGCATGCGAACGTCTAGCCCGGTAAACGCGATAGATCCGCCACACCTGCAAACAGCCCGCGCAGCTCCTCGAGCAGGGCCAGTCGATTGGCTCGGAGCCGCTCGTCAGGGTCCATCACCATGACCTCGTCAAAAAAAGTGTCGACGGCGCCGCGCAGCTGCGCGAGGTGACCGAGGGAGGCGGTGTACTCGCGTTGCGCGGTGCTGTTCGCCACGGCGCCCGCGAGCGCGCGCATGGCATCGAAGAGGCGCACTTCGGCGGGCGCGTTGAGGACTGCCACGTCGACGGCTGCGCGCGGCGCGCCGTCCGCCTTGCGCAGGATGTTGGCGATGCGCTTGTTGGCGGCAGTGAGGCTTGCCGCCTCCGGCAGCTGCAGGAATGCGGCGAGCGCCTGCAGGCGCGCGTCGAAATCGAGCGGCGAGCGCGGCTGCAGCGCAAGCACCGCATCAAACATTTCCGTCGAGATCGCAGAAGTCGCCGCCGCGCGGCCGGCACCCTCGAGGTAATACGCGCGCAGCCGCTCCAGAACGTAGTCGTACACCTCATCAGCCGTGCGCGCTGCCGTCACCGGCTGCAGCGCTACCGCCCGCTCGATCAGGCCGCGCAGATCCAAATCAAGCCGGCGCTCGATCAACAGGCGTAACACTCCGATGGCGGCCCTGCGCAGTCCGAAGGGATCGCGGGTGCCGCTTGGCTTTTGGCCGCTGGCAAAAATACCCGCCAGCGTGTCGAGCTTGTCCGCCAGCGCCAGCGCCATGCCGGCATTTGACATCGGCAGCGCGTCGCCTGCGCTGCGCGGCAGGTAGTGCTCGCGGATGGCATCGGCCACCTCCTGCGGCTCCGCGTCGTGGATTGCGTAATAGCGCCCCATGATTCCCTGCAGCTCGGGGAACTCTCCGACCATCGCAGTCACGAGGTCGCACTTGCACAGTTCGGCGGCGCGCTCGGCCGATGCGCGCTCGATGTGCATGGCGGCGGCGATCTCGCCGGCGAGAGTGCGCACGCGGCGGGTCTTATCCCCGAGCGAGCCCAGCTTCGCCTGGAACGTGATGCCATCGAGTGCCGCGCCGCGTGCGGCGAGCGATTGCTTGCGGTCCTGCTCCCAGAAGAATGCCGCGTCCGCCAGGCGCGGCCGCACGACGCGCTCGTTGCCTTCGCGGACTCTGTCGGGTTCACGGCTTTCGATGTTGCTCATAGTGATGAACCAGGGCATCAGCACGGCGAGTGCATCCTCCACCGGGAAGTAGCGTTGATGGTCCTGCAGAGTCGAGATCAGCACTTCGCGGGGGAGGTCGAGAAAGCGTGCATCGAAGCGACCTGCGACAGGCACCGGCCATTCCACGAGCGCGGTCACCTCATCCAGGAGCTCGGCATCAAAGAGCGCCCGGCCGCCGAGCTCAGCTGCCTGGGTCGTCGCGAGCAGCCGTATTTTTTCGCGCCGCTCGGCGAAGTCCGCAATGACGTAGCCGCGCGTGCCCAGGAGGCGCGCGTAACTTCCCGGCGTCGCCACGCGCAGCGGCCGCGGTGCAAGGAAGCGATGGCCATGCGTCAGATTGCCCGAGACGGTGTCGAGAAGCGTTGCGGGAATGACCTCCCGGCCGTAGAGCATGACGAGCCAGTGAACAGGGCGGACGAATTCGGCGCTGCCCGCGCCCCAGCGCATGCGCTTGGGGATAGGCAGCCCATCAAGGGCGCTTTGCGTGATCCCCGGCAGCAGCGTCACGGCATCAACACCGCTCTTCGTGCCGATAAAGAAGAGAAACGAGCCCTTGGGTTCCTCGAGCTTCTGCAGCATCTCAACGGAGGTGCCGCAACTCTGGGCGAAAGCGAGCGCTGCGCGCGTAGGGTTACCCGCGGCGTCGAACGCCGCGCTCACCGCCGGGCCGCGGCGTTTCAAATGCTGTTCGGGCTGCCGTGCGGCAAGACGCTTGACCCAGATCGCGAGCCGGCGCGGCGTTGCGAAGGGGCGGATCTCGCCGTACGCCAGGGCCGCCTGCTGCAGACCTGTCTTGACGCCCGCGACGAATGCCTCGGAGAGCTCGAGGAGTGCCTTGGGCGGCAACTCCTCCGTACCGATCTCAACAAGAAAATCGCGCTGTTCCCCCCTCATGCGCCGACCGCTGCTCGCGCGGGCTTCGCGAGCGGAAAGCCGAGCGCTTCGCGGCTTTTGTAATAGGCCTGCGCGACGCCACGCGCCAATGTGCGCACGCGCAGCAGGTAGCTCTGCCGTTCGGTCACCGAGATCGCATGCCGGGCATCCAGAAGGTTGAAAGTGTGCGAGGCCTTGAGGAGCTGCTCGTACGCGGGCAGCGCAAGTCCCGCCGCCAGCAGATCGGCGCAGGCTTTTTCGTGGTCGATGAAGTGCCGGAGCAACACGGCAACCTCGGCCTGCTCGAAGTTGTACGCCGACTGCTCCACTTCATTCTGATAGAAGACGTCGCGGTAGGTGACACGTCCCTGCGGGCCCTCGGCCCACAAAATGTCATAGATGCTCTCGATGCCCTGCAGGTACATGGCGAGCCGTTCGAGTCCGTAGGTGATTTCGCCGCTTACTGGGCGGCAGTCCAATCCCCCCACCTGCTGGAAATAGGTGAACTGCGATATTTCCATGCCGTTCAGCCACACCTCCCAGCCGAGGCCCCAGGCACCGAGGGTTGGCGACTCCCAGTTGTCTTCCACAAAGCGCACATCGTGCACCAGCGGATCCAGTCCCAAAGCACGCAGGCTCCCGAGGTAGGTATCGAGGATAGCGAGCGGCGAGGGCTTGATGATCACCTGGAACTGGTAATAGTGCTGCAGGCGGAACGGATTATCTCCGTAACGCCCGTCGGTCGGCCTTCGCGACGGCTGCACGTAGGCCGCGCTCCACGGCTCCGGGCCGATGGCGCGCAGGAACGTCGCGGTGTGGAAGGTGCCGGCTCCGACTTCCATGTCGTAGGGCTCGAGAATGACGCAGCCCTGGTCGGCCCAGTAGCGCTCCAGGACGAAAATCAGCTCCTGGAAAGTGCGCGGCGTAGTGCCGAGGCGTGGGGGCTTCATGGGGCCGCGAGTATAAATGCTAACCCGTTAAACAGCGGGCCGCCGGTGGGGTACAATCGCGCACCGTCTCGGTGCACGCAATTTTCTCATGCGCACCAAAACGGTGCGTTCCCGAGCCCACATCCTGCCAAAGCGCTTGATTCCCAAGACCTTCAAGCCTGGCACAGGCCCTGCACTGATCATGACCCTTACTAGGGGGGAAGTATGACTCCGAATGACGTGTTCAAGCTGATCAAAGAGAAAGAGGTCAAGTTTGCTGACCTCCGCTTTACCGATACGCGAGGCAAGGAACAGCACGTGACCATTCCTGCGCGGCTCGTGGACGAGGAGCTATTCCGCGACGGCAAGATGTTCGATGGCTCCTCGATCGGCGGCTGGAAGGGCATTAACGAGTCGGACATGATTTTGATGCCCGATCCGCACACCGCCGTCATCGACCCGTTCTTCGAGGAGACGACGGTCGACATCCGCTGCGATGTGATCGAGCCTACGACCATGCAGGGCTACGAGCGTGACCCGCGCTCGCTCGCCAAGCGCGCCGAGGCCTACTTGAAATCTACCGGCATCGCCGATGGCGCGCTCTTTGGGCCGGAAAACGAGTTCTTCATTTTTGACAGCGTGCGCAGCGGTTCCGACGTACGCGGCTCGTTCTACGAAATCGACTCCGTGCAGGGATCGTGGAATTCGAGCAAGGATTATCCCGACGGCAACCGCGGCCATCGACCGGGTCTCAAGGGCGGCTATTTCCCAGTGCCGCCGGTGGATGCTTTCCAGGACATCCGTTCGGCCATGTGTCTCGCCTGCGAAGAGATGGGCCTGGTGGTGGAAGTGCATCACCACGAAGTGGCGACCGGCGGCCAGTCGGAGATCGGCATCGGTGCCGGCGGGCTCGTCCAAAAAGCAGACCAGGTGCAGCTCCTCAAATACTGCGTGCTCAACGTGGCGCACGGCTACGGCAAGACCGCCACGTTCATGCCGAAGCCGCTGGTCGGCGACAACGGTAGCGGCATGCACGTCCATCAGTCGCTGCAGAAGGAAGGCAAGGCGCTGTTCGCCGGGGACAAATACGGCGGCCTGTCGGAACTGGCGCTGTACTACATCGGCGGCATCATCAAGCACGCCAAGGCGCTGAATGCCATCACGAACCCCGGCACCAACAGCTACAAGCGCCTGGTGCCGGGATTTGAGGCGCCGGTCATGCTCGCCTACTCGGCCCGCAACCGCTCCGCCTCGATCCGCATCCCGTGGGTGTCAAATCCGAAGGCGCGGCGCATCGAAGTGCGCTTTCCGGACTCGTGCGCCAATCCGTATTTCGCGTTTGCCGCGATGATGATGGCGGGCCTGGATGGAATTCAGCACAAGCTCCATCCTGGCGATCCGGCCGACAAGGATCTTTATGACCTCGAACCCGAAGAGGCGAAGCACATCCCCACGGTGTGTCATTCGCTCGATATGGCGATCGAGCATTTGGACAAGGATCGTGAGTTTCTGACCCGCGGCGGCGTCTTCACGAACGACGTGATCGACGCCTACATTGGCCTGAAGATGCAGGAGATCACGCGCTTTCGCATGTCCACGCATCCAATTGAGCTGGAAATGTATTACAGTTGTTAACTGCTACCGATCTGCCTTTGTTCTTCGGCTCCGGCGCAGCTATGCTCAGCTTGTATGCGCGCCGTTCTGTTTACCTTAATGGGGCTGGTCGCCGTGTCCGCGTTGGCGAACACGGCGGCAGTCTACAAATGGGTCGACGAGAATGGCGTGACACACTACAGCGATCAGCCGCACCCGGGGGCGCAGAAGATCCAGATCCAGGAAGCGCAGACATACAAGGCGCCGGTCGGTCAGCGCGCACCGCCGGCCATTCCTCGCCGCCCGTCAACAGCTGCCGCGTATTCGACCTGCGTCGTGAGCCGCCCGACGAGCCAGGAAATGTTCCAAAACACCCAGACCGTGCCGGCGAGCGTGCATGTGGAGCCGGATCTGCGGGCGGGCGATCGCATCTCGGTGTTGATGGACGGTGCGCCGGTGTCGGCCGACATCCCGGTAGACAGCGAGTTTGCGCTCAACTCGGTTTATCGCGGCTCGCATTCGCTTGTGGCCCGGGTCGAGGACTCGACCGGAGCGGTCGTGTGCCAATCCCCGAGTGTCACCTTCAACGTGCGCCAATCGTCCCTGCTCTCGCCCAATTCGCCGCTGGCGCCGCCTCCGACCGTGGCCCCGCCTTCGACCGTGACGTCGCCTTCGACGACAGTAGCGCCCGATACGGCCGTGCCGCCCACCGCGCCGGTGCTGCGTCCCAGGTAACGAGTCCTCCGCCGGCCCGTGCCCACGTGAGGCGCCGTGGCCGTTGAACACAGTCTGCCCTCGGTTCTATCGCATTTCGATCCGGCCGACCTCCTCGATGCATTGTCAACAGGCATCGTGGTACTCGATTCGCAGCTGTGCCCCATCTACGCCAATGTTGCGGCGCAGGACGTCCTCGCCTTCAGCCTGAACCAGGCGCGCGGCCGGCCGTTCGGCGATTTCTTGCACGAGTCCAATGGACTGGTCGCGACGCTGCGCCGCGTGCTCGAGTCCGGAGTGGGAATCGCCGATCGCGAGCTGGTGCTGAAACCCACCGGCACATCGCGCGATGCGCGCGTGCTCGACGTCACGATCACTCTATTGGAAGGACAAATCACCGGCACGCATCTGCTGCTTGAGCTTGCCGACGCAACGCAGCGCCAACGCATCTCGCGCGAGAGCGACTTGCTCGCGCGCCTGGAAAGCAGCCGCCTGATGATTCGACAGCTGGCCCATGAGATCAAAAATCCCCTGGGCGGCCTGCGCGGCGCGGCGCAACTTCTCGCACGCGAGCTGCATGACCCGACGCTGCATGAGTACACCGGCGTCATCATCGGCGAGGCGGATCGGCTGACGGCGCTCGTCGACTCGATTGCTGGCCCAGGACGGCCGCCGCTGCGCAGCCTGGTGAATGTGCACGAGCTTTGCGAACACGTTTTCCACCTATTGCGCGCCGAGGCGCGCTCAACGGTGCTGGTGGAGCGCGATTACGACCCGAGCCTGCCGAGCGCCATGCTCGATCGCAATCAGATCATCCAGGCGCTCCTCAACGTCGCAAGAAATGCGCTGCAGGCGCTCGGCGAGCGCGGACGCGTCACGCTGCGCACCCGCGCGCTCTCAAATGTCACGATCGGCCTCGTGCGCCATAAGCTCGTGGGCAGCCTACAGGTTGAGGACAACGGGCCCGGCGTGCCGCAGGAGCTGCGCGCAAGTATTTTCTATCCGCTCGTGACTGGGCGCGCGAACGGGACCGGATTGGGTCTTGCCGTCGCTCAGGATCTCGTTACGCGACACGGGGGGCTGATCGAATTTGAAAGCGAGCCTGGTCGAACTGTCTTTACCCTGCTGTTACCGCTCTCGGAGGCATCATGAATTCCGCACTGCATGTTTGGCTCGTCGACGATGACGCCTCTATCCGTTGGGTGCTGGAACGCGCACTGCGCGACGGCGGCATGGCGCCACGCGCCTTCGAGGCGGCCGAGCCGGTCCTCGATGCGCTCAAGCGCGAGTCGCCGGATGTGCTCGTCACCGATATCCGCATGACGGGCATGTCCGGGCTCGATCTTCTGCAGAGGATCCACGAAACGCGCCCCGCACTGCCGGTCATCGTGATGACCGCGCACTCGGATCTGGGTAGCGCCGTGTCCGCCTATGGAGGCGGAGCGTTCGAGTATCTGCCCAAACCCTTCGACATCGACCACGCCGTGGATCTGGTGCGGCGCGCGGCGCGCGCGCGTCCGCACGGCAAAATCGAAGCGGTGCCTGTGCCGCGCATCCCGCAGCTGCGCGGCTCGGCCCCCGCCATGCAGCAGGTGTTTCGCGCCATCGGCCGCCTCGCCCGCTCGAGCGTCACGGTGCTGATCACCGGGGAATCGGGCACCGGCAAGGAAATCGTTGCGCGTGCACTGCATGACCATAGCCCGCGCGCGGGCAAGCCCTTCATCGCGCTCAATACGTCGGCAATCCCTGCGGATCTGCTCGAGTCAGAGCTCTTTGGCCATGAGAAGGGCTCGTTCACCGGCGCGGATGCTCAGCGCCGCGGCCGCTTCGAGCAGGCCGACGGCGGCACACTGTTCCTCGATGAGATCGGCGACATGTCAACTCCGCTGCAGACGCGGCTGCTGCGCGTCTTGGCGGAGGGCGAGTTCTACCGCGTTGGCGGGCAGACTCCAATTCGTGTCGACGTGCGCGTCATCGCGGCGACGCACCAGAATCTGCAGACGCGCGTCGAGCGCGGACTGTTTCGCGAGGATCTCTATCACCGCCTGAATGTCATCCGCATCGAGCTGCCGCCGCTGCGCGCGCGGGCGGAGGATATTCCGGATCTGCTCGAGCACTATCTGCGCTTCGCAACCCAGGAGCTCGCGGTGGCGCCGAAAGTTTTTGCGGCCGAAACGGTCGCCAAACTTGCCGCCTACAGCTGGCCGGGCAACGTCCGCGAGCTCGTCAATCTTTGCCGGCGCCTCGCGGTGCTCGCCCCCGGACGCGAGGTGCGCATCGAGGATCTGCCGCCCGAGCTCACGGCGGCGGGGCCGGCCACAGCGGTGGATGCCGACTGGGCGCGCGCCCTTGCGGTGTGGGCGGACGCGCGGGCGATGACGGCCAAAAAGCCGCTCCTCGATGAGGCCCAGCCGCAGCTCGAACGCGTGCTCATACGAGCTGCCCTGAAGCGCACCCAGGGCCATCGCCAGGATGCGGCCAAGCTTTTGGGTTGGGGCCGCAACACACTCACCCGCAAGTTGAAAGAGCTCGGCATGTCCGACGCAGACCGCACACCCTCCTAAGCGCGCCTGATGCTTGACTCCCTTGTGCGAGAATAAGACGTGATCCTGACGTACCGCTATCGTCGTGCGGCTTGGTCATCCACCGGGATTACAATGCGAGCTTGAACATTCTCCGCGCCGGGGTTCGCGCGGGGGCGCTTAACGTGATCGGTTGCGATGAGCGTGCGCCCGGAAACATGTGCTGACTCCCGCGCGGGAGTTAAGTATATAAATCCCCATATAATCCGCGGTGGCTTGAGCACGGCGGAGTTCTGATGCCGAACTGGCGCGACATCTGGGATATCCAATTTTTCAGCAACAGCGTCGCGGCGTGGGCGATCGCTCTGGCTGCCTTTCTCTTTACGTTCACGGTGCTGCCGCTCGTCAAGCGCTTCATGGCCGCGCGCCGCCGCACGTGGCAGGAGGCGGGTCAGACACATCCGCTCGCCGTTGAACTGACCGCGCTCCTGGTCGCACGCACGAGCCGGGTTTTCCTGTGGATGCTCGCGCTGTGGTTCGCCTCGACGCTCCTCTACCTGCCAAACCGCGTCGATCGAATCATTTACGTCGTCATCGTCTTCAGCTTTTGGTTTCAGGTGGGCCTGTGGGGAATGGCGGCGGTGCGCTATGCAATCGAGCGGCGCGGCCGCCGCGCGGGCACCACCACCACCCCGGCCCAGTCCGGCTCCATCGACATCATCGTCTTCATCGCGGGACTCACGATTTGGACGATGGCCTTTCTGCTCGCGCTCGACAATCTGGGCGTGCAGATCAAGCCGCTGCTCACCGGCCTTGGCATCGGCGGCGTCGCGGTGGCACTTGCCGTACAGAGCGTGCTCGGCGACGTGCTCGCCTCGATGTCGATCGCGCTGGATAAGCCCTTTGGCATCGGCGACTCACTCGCCGTCGACGACATTCAGGGCACCGTGGAGCACATCGGCGTCAAGAGCACGCGGCTGCGCAGCATCTCCGGTGAGCAGATCATTCTTGCGAATGCCGATGTTCTGAAGGCGCGCGTGCGCAACTACGGGCGCATGCGCGAGCGCCGCTCGGCTTTCCGCTTGAACGTCGTCTACGACACGCCCGTGGAGAAACTGCGGGCCGTTCCGGCGGCGGTGCGCATGGTGATCGAGGCACAGCCGCAGACGCGCTTCGACCGCTGTCATTTCCTGGCTTTCGGCGACTGGTCACTGCAGTTTGAAGTAGTCTACTACGTGACGGTGTCGGACTACCGCACCTACGCCGACCTGCAGCAGACGATCAATCTGGGAATACTCGAGAGCTTCGCGGCCCTCGGGGTCGAGATCGCCTTTGTCAGCCATTCGTTGCACACGCCGCCGGTGAAGAAGCAGCTGTCCGGGTCCTAAGTTTTTTCTCGACGACGCTCCGCACCGTGGGAGCGCGTCCGTTAAAGCTAATTTCAAGATTGACGGGGGACATGATGGAAAGCGCAGCGACCGATCATGACGGGGGATGCCTGTGCGGCGCGCTGCGGTTCCGGGTGACGGCAGCACCGCTTGACAGTGGCTATTGCCATTGCCGCATGTGTCAAAGGAACTCGGGTGCCCCGGTCGTCGCGTGGGTGACATTTCCGGCGACAAGCTTCGCTTGGATCAAAGGCATGCCCGGCAGTTTTGCATCCTCAGCACACGCACAGCGGCAGTACTGCAGCCACTGTGGCAGTTACCTCGTATTCCTGAACGCCCAAGCCCCAGCCGAAATCAGCGTCAATACCGCCTCTTTGGATGATCCGGGTGCGTTCCCGCCGCGGAAGCACATCTATTCGACAAGCCGGATCCCGTGGTTCCGTACGGACGATAGCCTGCCGAGACATTTTGGCAACGAATTGTCGCCTCTGGTGGATACCGGCGAGGCTAACAGTTGACGTCGAAGATCGTCACGATTGCCTGCACGGCGATTGCTGCCGTAGGTTGCGCGCTGCCACTTGCCCGCAGCGCTCCCGCCGCCTACGACCCCAAGCCGTGGCTGGAGGATCTCGAGCAGACGCGGGACGCCTTTGCCACCAAGTATGCCAACCTCGAATGGGCGGTATTTGAAGAGGAGCTGAACCTCGGCTCCCTATTCGATGACACGCGCGCGCGAGTTGAATCCGCGACGAACTCGGCAGAGGCGCGCGCGGCGTTCGACAGATTGGCGCGAAAAGTTGGCGACGCCCACGTGCGGTTTCGTTGGCCGAGCGAGAAAACCTCCACAGGATTACCGGGCACAAGCTGCGCGGCGCTCAACTACGACGAGCGCATGCAGGGAGCGCCGGTCGCGGCGCTCGTGCCGGGCTACATGCCCTTGACGGGGGCGCCCGCCGCTGAATTCCCGTCAGGAATCATTCAAGTTGCGGGTCACAGGGTGGGCGTCATCAAGATTGGCGTCTTCACTCCAGAGGGCTTCCCCAATCTGTGTGCGGCGGCACTCGCAGCCCTGCAATTGGATTCGAAGACACCCTGTGACGATGCATGTGCGGATCGGATTGAGGCGTGGGCGTCGCAGCAGATGACACACGATCTTGCCGATCTGCTGCGCGCGATCAAAGCCGCTAAAGCTGAAGTTCTGCTCGTTGACCTCACCGACAACGGCGGTGGAACGGAATGGGCGGAAGCCGCCGCACGGATGGTGACTGCGATCAGAATCAAATCGGAGCGAACGGGTTTCGTGCGCGGCCCGCACTGGATCGACGAGTTCGCCAGGAAAGAAGCTGAACTGCGCGCGGCGGCGCTGCAGGCTGTGGGTGAAGATCGAGCACTGCTCGAGGGATTCGCCGGCCAGGTTGCAGGGCGCCGGCGTGAAGCGCAGATTCCCTGCGACTCAAAGCCGATGTGGCGCGGCGAGCGACCGCAGTGTCAGTGGTTGGGTGACGGATTTTTTTCTTCAGGCCTCGTCGACTCGGCCACCTCTGATGATCTGCGCGCCAAGACTTGGGCACCCATGGTGTTCGCGCCGACGGAATTCGATTACCAGGACGCGCTCTGGCGCGGACCCCTCATCGTGCTCGTAAACGGCGGCACCGGATCGGCCGCGGAGGAATTTACCGCGGTATTGCAGGATAACCATGCGGCGGTGGTCATGGGCGCACCGACTGCGGGCGCGGGCTGCGGCCACACGGACGGCGGCACACCCACCACATTGAACAACAGTCGCGCCGTGCTGGAGTTGCCCGATTGCGCGCGCTTTCGGGCGGATGGATCCAATGAGGTAATGGGTATTCAACCCGACGTGCTGGTCGGATTGCGCACGGCGGACGGCCCGCACCGCCGCGGCATGCGGGTTGCGGGGAAGCTGTCGGAGGCGGTGCGCCGCGCGCTAGAGATGGGCCACGCGCATTAGCTGCGCGCAGAATGCTTCCCCACTGAACGCAACCTGCAGCCTCTTCTAGGCTTGCTAGCCAGATACGGCGCAGTCCTGGATCTGGGCATTCGTGCTAAGCGTGCCCACGAGCTCCGCCACATTGGCAAAGCCGTGTGCCCTGAGATACTCGGCGATGCCCTGATTGATCTTCTTGCACACCATCGGGTCATAGAAGAGAGCGGTACCGATGCCGACGGCGCTTGCGCCGGCAATGAGAAACTCGAGCGCGTCCTTCACGGTAGTGATGCCCCCCTGGCCAATAATAGGGACGCGGTGCGGGCGCGCGATCTCGTACACCTGGTGCACCTTGAGAAGGGCGATCGGCTTGATGGCAGGTCCCGACAGTCCCCCTTGCACATTGCCGATGATGGGGCGGCGAGTCTCCACGTCGATGGCCATGCCCATCACCGTGTTGATGACGGCGAGCGCATCCGAGCCGGCTTCGATGCAGCGGCGTGCGTTTTCCCGTATGTCTGTCTGATTGGGTGAGAGCTTAGTGATGAGCGGCTTGCGGGTTGCTGCACGGCACGCCGCAACCACCCGCGCGGATGCCTCGGGATAATTGCCGAAGGCGACACCGCCTTCTTTTACGTTCGGGCAGGAGATGTTGATCTCGATCGCATCGATCGGCGACTGATCGAAGCGCTGCGTGACTTCGACGTACTCCTCAATGGTTGAACCGCAGACATTGGCGATAAAGCGTGTCTCGGTGAAATCAAGCTGCGGCAGCACCTTGTGCACCACGTGATTGGCGCCCGGATTCTGCAGGCCGATAGCATTCAACATTCCGGAGGGCGTTTCGAACACGCGGTGCGGCGCATTGCCGAGCCGGGGATTGAGCGTGGTTCCCTTGAGCACCACGGCGCCGGCGTCGGTGTTTGAGAACCCCTCGACCCGCGTGTACTCCTCGCCGAACCCGACACACCCGGAGAGGAGAACAATCGGCGAGGCGAAGTCGAGTCCGCAGAAGGAAAACTCCAGGGGATTCTTGACATCATCGCGGGCGGCGTTCATACGGAGCATTATCGCCGAATCCCTTCCGATAGACGATTCCGCTCTTGTTTCACATCCTCCTGTTGCAGCCGGAGATTCCGCCGAATACCGGCAACATCATCCGGCTGTGCGCCAATACGGGCTGCACCTTGCACCTGATCGGACCCTGCAGCTTCGATTTGAGTCACAAGCGCGTGCGCCGCGCGGGCCTTGACTACGCCGAGCTTGCCGCGGTCGTGGTGCACGCCAATCTCGAGGCTTGTCTTGCCACCCTGGCGGGCACGCGGGTGTTCAGCGTGGAGACCGGCGGCGCGCGGCGCTACAGCGACGCTCGGTTCTGCTGCGGCGATGCGCTGCTCTTTGGCTCGGAGACTCGCGGGCTGCCTGCCGTGGTGGTCAATGGGATTCCGCTCGAGCAGCGGCTGACGATTCCGATGCGCGCCGGCAATCGCAGCCTCAATTTGGCAAATGCCGTGGCGCTCGTCGTGTACGAGGCATGGCGACAGAACGAATTTGGCTAGCGATCGGGACGCCTTTGAATGGGCTGCCGCGATTGATCACCCGGACGGATTTTCACCCGCGAAACGGATCGGCGTGGCACCGGTCACCGGACCGATCGTCGCGCTGTCACTGACGTACAGCCGTACTTCGCGCTCGAATCGGAGGCTGCCCGCAACCGTCGTACCCGGTCCGATCACGATGCGCGGCACACTGTTCTCCCAGTGGAAGAGACGGTATTCGGGCTTACGCACCAATATGCCGCCGTCAATGCGCGAGGTGCCGCGTAGGCTGATGTCGCCGTTCACAGTTTCCAGACCGCCGGCGACGTGCGCCGCCGTCAACGCGATGCTGCCATTTACGCTTTTGACCGCGCCTGCGACCTGTGCATCATCGTGCAGCGCGAGGGCGCCGTTGACGGTGGTGACCGTCGCTTCCACGCGCGCGCCTGTGCCGAGCGTGATGGAACCATTGACTGTATGCAAAGAAGCGGCCGTCGCGTGCGCGCCGACTTGGATGTCGCCGTTTACGGTGTGCGCGTCCGACACGGTGGCATCATTGCCGACACGAATTGAGCCGTTGACAGTGGTGAGTTCCCCGCGTTTGACGCCCCGCGGCACCTGGATCGAGCCATTGACGCTGTGAGTATCGCCGTCGCTCGCCGTGACATCGGCATTTGCCGCGACACTGTCGTCCGACGCGTTGATGCATCCTGCTGCCCCGAGCAGTGCGAGCAGGGCAATGGGCACATAGCGATTCATAAAGCTCTCCTCCTAAAGGTTGGGGGACAGCCTGACAGAAAGGGCGCACCGTTTGACACGTGCCTGCGGCAAAACGATTGCCTGGCGCGATCGGTTTGCAGGGTACGCCCTGACAGGGCGCGGGCACCCCGCCCCCGCGGGCTTGGCTTCCAGGCGCTAATCTGTCTCCGCCTTGATCGGACGGCTCATGAGACCGCGAATGACCTCATCCACCGGCAGGCGCTCGTAGAGGACCTGATAGACGGCTTCGCAGAGCGGCATTTCTACTGCGAGGCGCTGGGCGACCTCGCGAGTCGCTTTGGCGGCAATGTAGCCCTCAACAATCTGTCCGATTTGAGCGAGCGCGGTTTCCGGCGTCCTGCCATCGGCGAGCAGCAATCCAAAGCGGCGATTACGCGACTGATCGTCGGTGCACGTGAGGACGAGGTCGCCCAGGCCCGCGAGTCCCATGAACGTATCGCGGTGGCCCCCGAGCGCGACGCCGAGGCGCGTCATCTCCACGAGTCCCCGCGTGATCAGCGCAACGCGCGTGTTCGCGCCGAATTTCAATCCGTCGGAGAATCCCGTCGCGACGGCGAGCACATTCTTGACGGCGCCGCCGACTTCCACGCCGATGATGTCGGGCGAGGTGTAGGCACGGAAATTTCCGACGGACAGATCATGCGCGAGGGCTGTTGCGAACTCCGCGTCCGGCGAGGCAATCGTCATCGCGCTCGGCAGGCCTGCGCCGACTTCGTGCGCGAAGGTGGGTCCGGAGAGGACGGCGATCGAGTGTCCGGGCCCCAGCTCCTGATGCGCTACCTGATGCGGCAGCTGACTCGTCGTGAGTTCAAATCCTTTGGACGCCAGCGCAAGACGCATGCCCCGCGCCAGGCGCGGCGCTATGACGCGCAGCACGCTGCGCAATGCGTGGCTCGGCACGGCGACGAGCACGTCCAGGGCGCCATCGAGGGCTGCGCCGACGTCGCTGACGACGCTCAATGCCGCGGGGAACTCGGCGCCGGGCAGATAGCGCAGATTGCGGCGTTCGCGCGCCATGGCGTGCATCTGCGGCGCATCGCGCCCCCACAGCCGCGTGCGCTTGCCGCCGCGCGCGAACTGAATGGCAAGCGCAGTACCCCATGAGCCGGCGCCGAGGACGGCGATCGGTGCCTGGGGTTCGGGCTCGCTCAATTCTTCGTCACCGCCCCATTGGCATCGCCGCGCGTCTGCAGCGCATCAAAATTGACGGGCGGCAGCAGAAACTGCGGGAACCCGCCCTGCGTCACCAGGTGCGACACGGCGGCGCGCGCGTACGGAAACAGGACGCTCGGGCAGATGCTGCCGAAGGCACGACCGGTCTCGGTCTCCGAGAGGTTGCGCATCATGAAGATGCCCGCCTGCTTCACCTCAACCAGGAACACGGTCGTCTCCGCGTGCTTGGCGGACACCGTGACGGTGAGGACCACCTCGCGCAGATCCGGCGTGAGCGCATTGACCGTGGTATTCAGATCAAGGCTGATCTGCGGGTTCCACGTGCCTTCAATGCGCGGACCGTTGGGCGCCTCGTACGAGCAGTCTTTCAGATAGACGCTCTGCAGCGCGAGCTGCGGCCCGGTCAGCGCGTCGCGCACGTCGGCTGCGGCTGGGTCGCCGGTGGTTTCCTTGGTGGTCATGATTCTTTCCTGGGTTTGATGAGTGGGTCCAAAGTGCCGGCTGCCTCGCGCGCCAACAGATCATCGCTTCCGCCAATATGGACGTCGTCGACGAAGATCTGTGGGACCGTGTGGCGGCCGCAGCGCGCCACCATTTCCGCGCGCGCCACCGGGCTTGCGTCGACGTCAATTTCTTCGAATGACACGCCCTTGTCCTGCAGCAGGCGCCGCGCGCGGCTGCAGTACGGGCACCAGTCGGAGGCGTACATTTGTATTTTCGGCGTGCTCATCCACGTGGTCTTTGGAGCCGCGGGTCAGCCCTTGGCGACCGGCAGATTGTCCGTGCGCCACGCGGCAAGTCCGCCACGCAGGCTGAAGACCTTCGTAAAGCCCTGCGCGATGAGCTCGCGCACGGCCGCGGCCGCCACCGGGCCGGATTCGCAGTAAACGACGATGGGCTTGTCCTTCTGCCTTTTCAGCGTCTCGCCCGCCTTGGCGATCTGGTCGGACGGCATGTGGCGGGCGCCCGTGACATGGCCGGCTGCGAAAGCCTCCTGCGGCCGCAGGTCCAGAACGAGCGCGTTCTGGTTCATGAGCCTGATGACATCCTGCGGTGAGGCGGCGGCAAAGGTCTGGGCGCGCGCGCGCAGCTCGACGCCGATCACGACGAACGCCATGAGCACGGCCGCCGCGGCGAGAAAGGAATGATGTCCGGCGTATTCGATGAGGCGGTCCATACGACCCATTATAAAGCGTAGTGGACCTGGTGCGGGGAGGTTAGGCTTCGGCTCCTATAGCCATATGAGCAGCAGCCGATTGTTTCACGCGTTTGCGCCGCGCTCTCGCCCGGGCGCCGCGCGTGCGCCTGTTGCGCGTGCCGGGGCGACCTGCGCGCTCGTGGTGCTCCTGTCAGCCGCGGCCGCCGCCGCGCCACAGCCGGATCGGAAGAAGGCCGAGGCCGAGCTGCAAGCCATCAAAACAGAGATCGGCCGCATCGCAAGCCAAGTAAACCGCGATCAGCTCGAGCGCGACCGCCTCGCTCGCGAGCTGCGCGCGGCCGAAATGTCGGTAGGCAGCGCGCGCGACGGCCTGGATCGCGTGAAGAGCGAGCACGCACAACGCTCGGCGCGGCGCGCTGCGCTCGCTCAGGAACAACACCGCCACGAGCTCGATCTGGCGAGCGCCCGCCAGGACCTGGCAAGCGAGCTGCGCGCCGCCTATCTGATGAGCAATGTGGAGCCCTTGAAGCTGCTTCTGAATCAGCAGGACCCGGCGCGCGCCGGCCGCCTGTTCGTCTACTACAGTTACTTCGGCCGCGCCCACGCCCGGGAGATCGACCGCGTCAACGCCGAGCTGGGCGCGATCGGGCGCCTGGATCAGGAGTTAGCCGCCGCGGAGGCGCATCTGCAGGAGCTCGAAAACGAACGCCGCGCGCAGCTCGCCGCGCTCGAGCAGGCGCGGCTGCAACGCGCCCAGGTGCTGGCCAATTTGCAGATAGAAGCGCGCAACCGCGTGCAGAACCTCGAGCGGCTGCAGCGCCAGAAGGCGGGGCTGGAGAAGCTGCTGCACGATCTGGAGCGGGTCGTTCCCAGCTATCCGGTCAATGGCCAGGATGCATTTGCGCGACTGCACGGCAAGCTCGTCTGGCCCGTGAGCGGGCGCGTCGTGACGCATTTCGGCGATACCCGCGTGGGCGGCATCAAATGGGACGGCCTGCGCATTGCGACCGAACGCGGCTCGCCGGTGCGCGCAGTTTCCGACGGCCGCGTCATCTACGCCGATTGGCTTCCGGGTCTGGGACTACTCGCCATCGTCGACCATGGCAGCGGCTACCTGAGCCTGTACGGTCACAACGAGCGTCTCCTCAAGGGGGCCGGCGACCACGTGGCGGCGGGGGAGCCGATCGCCGCGGCGGGGGACTCCGGTGGCGAGGACAGTCCCGAGCTCTATTTTGAGATCCGCAGGGCCGGCAAGCCGGTCGATCCGCGGCCCTGGTTCACGACGCCCGACCCAAATCCCTGACGCGCGCGCAGAATTAAGTTCAATTGCGCCGGTATGCACGCCGCCAGCGCACATTTAACGAAAGCGCCAACTCGTTCAACGATTCGGGGGTGACCGCTCTCCTATCGTGCGCTCGCCCTACTAGGCCTTGACCTCGTCGCATGAGTGCAGCTGGCAAACCATCGGCAGATACGAACCATTGGGGTTCCTTCGAGCCCTACGCGCAGCTCGTCATATCGCAATTGCCGCGCGCGGCGAGCGTGACCCTGTTTGATTCGAAGGGCGGGCTGCGCTGGTCGACTGATCCGACGACGGGACCGGATCTCGTGTCGCTCATCGAGGAGACGCTGGCGGTTGCCGAGACCGCGGCCGACAACGCGGGCGAATTGAAGATGCTCGCCGGCGGCTTGCCGGTGTACGTGTGCTGGCTGCGCACCGACGCCGGCGTTCCCATCGCCATTTTAGCCATCACGTGCCGCGCCGCCGACACCGAGGCGCGCAGTTTTCAACTGGTGCATGCGCTGTTGCGGCCTGCACTTGAGTGCTTGCGCCGCGATCTGCTGGCGCGCGCTGCTATTTTCGATCTTGGCCATCGGGTGAGTTCGCTCGACAAGGATCTGGAGCTGTTGCTGGCCGACCCGGTGGCGAAGGGCGAAACCGCCGGCGACGACTCCGATGAGTTGAAAGGCATTCTGCAGCAGGCGAACGACTATCTGCGCTGTACCATGAGCGCGCTCTTTGTTCCGGACAAGGGCATCGTGCTCATTCGCTCGACCACTGGCAAGCCGCCCGACAGCCAGATGGTCACGCGCACGCACCGGCAGCTGCTGTCGATGGCGCAAATCCGCCGCGAGCCGGTGATTATCAATCAGTTGGCTGCCAGCGGCGCAGCAGGCGCCGTGCCCTACCGCATTCTCTCCTGTCCGCTCAAGCATGCGAGCGGGCGCGCAACCGGCGTGCTCGCGTTGTTCCGCGACGAGTCGTCCGATGAATTCCTGGACCGCGATGCGCGCCTGGGGGATGTCCTCGCGCGCAAGGCGGCAAGCGTGATCGAGAGCAGCTTCGATGCGATGAGCGGTCTGTATACGCGGCAGGCGTTCGAGCACCGCGTGCGCGCCGTCGTCACCGAGCCCAATCGCGCCACGGCCTGGAGCGCTTTGTACATCGATTCGGACCGGCTGCACGTCATCAATGACAATTTCGGCATGCACGTCGGCGATGGCATCATCGCCCAGATCGGTGAGCTTCTGCGCCGGCGCTTGCCGCGCAGCGCCTTCGCGGCACGCATATCGGGCGACCGCTTCGCGGTGCTGCTGCCGGTTGTTCTGGAAGACGCAGCGCAGTTCGCCGAGTCGCTGCGCGAGGGCGCCGAGCAATTGGGGACTCTGCGTGGGGATGCGCGCCTGCACGTGTCAATCAGCATTGGCGTCGCGCCGTTTGAGCGCGAGGCGCGCGAGCTCATGCATTCACTGGCCGCGGCCGAGACGGCCTGCAAGGCGGCCAAGGATCGCGGCCGCAATCGCGTGGCGGTGTACGAGCCCAATGATGCTAGCATCGTGCGCCGCTTCACCGATATCAACATCGCCTCGCGCGTGCGCGAAGCGATCGAAGCGGACCGGCTGCGCTTCGACGCGCAGCTCATCCTGCCGTTCGCAAGCTCACAGCACATGCGGCCGCACTACGAACTGTTGCTGCGGATGATCGATGAGGACGGCAAGACGGTCGGGCCGGATCGCTTTCTCTCCGCCGCCAATCGCTATCAGCTCATGCCGACCATCGATCGCTGGGTGGTGCAGAAGGCCATCGCACTTCTTAAGCCGCACGCCGCGCTGCTTGCCGCCCGGCCGTGCGTGTTCGCGATCAATTTCTCAGGCCAATCATTGAATGACGACGGCTTCGGCGACTTTCTTCTCGAGCGGATCGAGTCGAGTCGCCTCAATCCTGCCATCTTCTGCTTCGAGCTCACCGAGAATGCGACGGTCGCCAGCATCGCGCGCGCCGAAATACTGATGCGCCGCCTGCGCGGGCTCGGTTGCGGCGTCGCACTCGATGACTTCGGTACCGGCCTGTCCTCTCTTTCCTACCTGCGGCAGCTGCCCGTGACGATGCTCAAGATCGACGGTAGCTTCGTCCGTGACATCCTGAAGGATGCGCGCGCGGAATCCATGGTGCGTGCCATTGCGCAACTGTCGCGCAGCATGGGTATCAGTACCGTCGCCGAGTATGTCGAGACCGAGGAGATCCGTGCCCGGGTCGCCTCGCTCGGTGTTGACTACGGCCAGGGCTTCGCCATCGGCCAGCCGGCGCCCTTTATCGACCTGTTGTCCGTTGAGCTGCCGTTGCTGGCGTCGGCCGCGACGGTGGACTGCACCACCGAAGAAAGAATGCCCGAGGCGCTCGCGGCCAACATGTAGCCGCGCGGCTTGACAGAAATTGGGTTGACCCGCGTCACGCGGCTGTAGTATCGGTGCCCGGAAGCAGTGCGGGAGTTCTTTAGCATGTCGATGCGGTCGCGAACCCTCGTGACGCTGGGCGCGGGAATCATTCTGGGATTTGCTGCGGCGCTTGCGGGAAACGCCGTGGCGGGACGGCAGTCCGATGAGGCGCCGTCGGCCCCTCCCGCCGCGCTGCCGTGGGAGGAAGCCCGCCTGTTCGCGGAAGTCTACGAGCGCATCAAGCGCGAATATGTTGACGAAGTAGACGATCACGAACTCATGGAAAAAGCGGTCCGCGGCATGGTGGCCGCGCTCGATCCGCATTCGGCCTTGCTGGACAGCGAGGAATTCGAGGAGATCCGCCTGTCCACCATGGGCTCCTACCCGGGTGTCGGGATCGAAGTCGTGGCCGAGGATGCAGGCGTAAAGGTCCTGCGTCCGATCGAAGGCTCGCCCGCCGAGCAGGCCGGCATGCTGTCCGGTGATTTCATCGTGAAGATTGATGGGGTCGACGTGGGCGCTGATCTCGCCGGCGCCATCAATCGCATGCGCGGCCCCGCCGGCAGCACGGTGCGACTCACCGTACGGCGCCCAGGGCGCAGCGAACTCCTCAATTTCTCACTGCGCCGTGCCAAGGTCGAGGTGCGCAGCGTCGCGCAGCAGGATCTGGAGCCGGGGTATGGCTATCTGCGCATCACCGGCTTCAGCGAGACGACTGCCGATGACGTGACACACGCGCTCGCGCGCCTGAAGCGCGATAATCCGCACGGCCTGAAGGGGCTCGTCATCGACCTGCGCAATAACCCGGGCGGCGTGCTGGAAGCCTCTGTGGCGGTGGCCGATGCGTTCCTGGATCACGGGATCATTGTTTCGGCCGATGGGCGCACGGCGGACTCGCAGTTTCGCATGGACGCAACGCCGGGCGATCTCATCGACGGAGCACCCATCGTCGTGCTCGTCAATGGCGGCTCGGCCTCCGCAGCAGAGATCCTGGCGGGCGCCCTCAAGGACCATGGCAGAGCCGAGCTCGTCGGCCATAAGACCTATGGCAAGGGATCGGTGCAGACCGTGATGCCGCTGTCGCATGGCGGCGCGCTCAAGCTTACAACTTCGCGCTACTTCACACCCTCCGGCGCATCCATTCACGAGAAGGGCATTTTGCCGGACGTTATCGTCAATGGACCGGAAGAGCCGCCCGCTGATCTGGATGCAGCCTCGACGGTTTCTCTGAGCAAGCGCGATCCGGAGGTGCGCCTGGCGCTCGAGGAGCTCAAAGCCCACGCGCGCCGGCCGCAGCAGCGCGTCGCGCTCGCCACTGTGCAGTAAGAAGCCACGCCTTGGAAACCGTACATTGGGCGGTCAATTTCGTGCTGCATATCGACCGCCATCTCGTCGAGATGCTTGCGCTCTACGGCGCGTGGATCTACGGGATCCTGTTCCTCGTCATCTTTGCAGAAACCGGCCTGGTCGTGACGCCATTCCTGCCTGGAGACTCGCTCTTGTTCGCGGTCGGGGCGCTCGCGGCGGTCGATACGCACGGCACGCTTACGGCGCCGTTTGCTTCGCTGCTGCTCGCGACGGCGGCAATTTTGGGTAACACGGTCAACTATTCGATCGGGCGCGTCATTGGACCCGCGGCGTTCAGCGGACGCCATCGCCTCTTGAAACAGGACTATCTGCGCCGCACCGAGGAGTTCTTCGCGCGCTACGGCGCCATGGCAGTCTTTTTGTCGCGCTTCATGCCGATCATTCGCACCTTTGCGCCCTTCGTCGCGGGCGTCGGCCGCATGCCGGCCGCGCGCTTCCTCGCCTACAATCTGGCAGGCGCGATTTGCTGGGTGTTGCTCTTCATCTGGGGCGGCTATTTGTTCGGCAACATTCCGATCGTCAAGGACAACTTCGGTGTCGTGACGATTGGCATCATTTTCCTATCCTTGCTGCCGATTGCCGGCGTGCTCCTGCGGCGGCGTGTTACTGCCTGAATATCTGCAGAGCGATGCCAATGAGGGCGCCCAGCAATAGGATGACCATCGGCAGAAACGACACCGCGAATGCTGCGCTCCTCTGGGCCGGATCGCGTACGTACTGAACAAAGTACCAAGCCCGTCCGACCAGGAAGATAAACCCGAGGATCGCGGCGACGCGCGGCTCGACGTACTGCGCGAACAGGAAGATGCTCGGTATGAATACGACGAGCTGCTCCAGAGTATTCATCTGGACGCGAAAGTAACGCTCAAACATTTCATTACCGGTTGTTGCCGGGGCCTTCACACCGTACTTCTCGCGCGCCTTACCGACAGCAAAGCCGAAGCGCAGGAACTGAATAAGGGCAAGGCAGACAATCACCTCCACCAGGTTCATGCCCGTCCCTCCCAGGTGCACAAAGTTCATAACCCCCCTCCTTGCTGGGCGGCGCACCATGTCTTTTTGGTGTTACGCCGTCACATGGCACAATGGCGCGCATGGCCCACAGACTGCGCGGCTACGCGCATCGTACCGACATCGCCGCCGACGTGCAGACCGTTTGGCGCGCCCTGACGGACTCGGAGAGCCTGGCACGTTGGTGTTCGCCGGACGCGTGGATCCGCCCCAAGCCCGGCGGCCTGTTTCGCGCCACGGTTGATAGGGTGACGCAGCTCGAGGCGCACATTGACGTGTGCGAGCCGGCGCGCCGCCTGCGCCTCATCTATCTGCCCTGCGCTGCGTTGCCCGAGGACGAGGCGGTCACCGACGACCTCATGCTGGCAACCCACCCGAAAGGCACGATCCTGAGGCTCATCGGTTCCGGCTTTGTCGCATCCGCGGCCGGGGACGTGCAATATCGGCGCATGCGCACCGGCTGGGAGCGCGCGCTGGCGCGCCTGAAGGTGTTCGTCGAACAACTCGAACGCAAGGCGTCCTGATGGGATTTCTGATTCGCGCACTGATTGCAGCGCTTGGCCTGTGGCTCGCCACGCGCTGGGTTGCGGGCATCACTGTCGATGATGCAGGAACGCTCATTCTGGCGGGCTTCCTGTTGGGGGTCATGAATGCCATCGTGCGGCCGATCGCCATAGTGCTTACCATTCCCATCACGATCGTAACGCTCGGATTCTTTCTGCTCGTCATTAATGCCGCCATGCTGGCGCTGGTCGCGGCCTTTCTGCCCGGACTGCATATCGCCGGATTCCGGGCGGCGCTTCTGGGCGCGCTCATCGTCAGTATCACCGGGTGGATCGGCTCGATGCTCGTGGGTTCGCGGGCGCAGGTGGAGTTCTACTCGAACCGCAAGCGCTAGCAGCGGCGCCGCGCCGCGGGCCGCGCGCCTTACTTGACTAGTGGTGCGCGGGGGCTGCGGACTTTGCGACGGCCGCACGGTATAGAAGATACGCAAGCCCGGCGAGAATCATAAGTCCTACCACGCCGCCGAACTGCAGCGCCGCCGGCAGTGCAAATACGTCGTCATGATGCGTGAGCACGATCGGAATGGCGATCAGCACGCCCACGAGAGATTCCCCAGTGATAAGCCCCGCGGCGAACAGCATGCCCTGCTGGTTCTCGCGATCGGCTTGCCTGCGTGCCGCGAGCGCGGCGAGCACACCGCCCAGGAATATCGGCACCGATAACTCAAGCGGCAGGTAGATGCCCACGGCGGCCGCCAGCACCGGCGTGCGGAACGCGACCTTGCGCCATTTGAGTATCTCATCGCAGACGATGATCACGATGCCGATGCCGACGCCCAATATGACCATGGTCCACGGCAGCTTTCCGCCGAACATGCCGCGCGAAACCGCTTCCATGAGCGTCGCCTGCGCCGCCTGCAGCGATTGCGGGTGCGCACTCGTCGCCGGCCCCATGCCGTAGGCCTGCAGCAGCAGATTCAGCACCGGCGCCATGACGAGCGCGCTCGCGAGCGCTCCGATGCCAAGCATGAGTTGCTGCCGCCACGGTGATGCGCCGATCAGGTAGCCGCACTTCAGGTCCTGCAGATTGTCGCCGGCGATGGAGGCGGCGCAGCACACGACGGCGCCGATCATGATCGTGGCTACGGGTCCGGCGGCGGCATGGCGTCCCATGAGCAGCGCGAGTATCAGTGAGGCAAACAGGATCGTGCAGATCGTGATGCCGGATACGGGGCTGTTCGATGAGCCGACGAGGCCGGCCATGTAGGCCGACACGGAGCAGAACACAAAACCGGCGACAATCATGATTACCGTCATCGTCACGGCTACGCCCAGGTCCCCTACGATGGCCTGATACAAAGCCGCGAGCGGCAGCGTAAAAGCCACGATCCCGATCAGCACGTACTTCATCGGCAGATCGCGATCCGTCGGCAGCAGAGCCGCGGCAACGTTGGCGCGTGTGGCGGCAAGCCCGCTCCTGACGCCAGATAAAATCGACTTCCTGATGGAGATGAGCGCCCAAACGCCGCCTATCAGCATGGCGCCGACGCCGAGATAGCGGATCTGTACGCCGCGAATCGCATCCGCCGCATCGGTCGCCGACATATGGGCAACCGCGGCGGCAAGCGCAGAGTCGGTGTCGAGGAAGTAGCTGGCATAGATCGGAATGGCAATGTTCCACGCGATCACGCCTCCCATGAGCATGACCGTGCCGATGTTGAAGCCGACGATGTAGCCGACGCCCAGCAGCGCAGGCGAGAGGTTGGTGCCGAAGTACGCGATCCCGCGCCCCACGTAGGTCGCGTACTGAGCCGTATCGGGAATGAGGCGCAGCCCACTCGCTGCGGCGAACTTCATGGCGCCGCCGGCGAGCGCCGACACGGCCAGGATCTTGGCGCCGGCGGCGGGATTTGCCCCGGCTTTCAAAACCTCCGCAGCCGCCTGGCCCTCGGGGAAGCTCATCTGCTGCTCGACCACGAGCGAGCGGCGCAGTGGCACCGAGAATAGCAGTCCAAGCAGTCCACCCAGGCCCGCGATCGCGAGCACCCACCAGAAATGAAATTCCTGCCAGGCGCCGAGAAAGATGAGAGCGGGCAGCGTGAATATCACTCCCGAGGCGATGGAGCAGCCCGCCGAGGCGCCGGTCGAGACGATGTTGTTCTCAAGAATGCCGCCGCCGCCCAGCACGCGCAGCACGGCCATTGACACGACCGCCGCGGGAATGGCCGACGCAATCGTGACGCCGGCAAAGAGGCCGAGATACACGTTGGCGGCCGCGAGGATCACCGCGAGCACGATGGCGAGGATGATTGCGCGCGCCGTCAGCTGCGGCGCGGTGCCTGCCTGTTTTACCATGAACCCCCTCAGCCGCTGCCAGCGGCCCCGGCCACTTTAACGCAAAAGCGCATTTGCCATATCAAGCCCGCGGCGCCGCGCGGCCCGCCCCGCAAGGCGATTACGATTTCTTAACCGCCGCTTAGGCATGGCGCCATGGGCGGCAGGTTAACGTGGCGCGCGCTGCAGCCCTGCAGCTTTTTTGCCAATTTAAATGAGGACGCCCATGAAGCTTTTTTCCGCTCTTGCCCTGACCGCTCTCCTAGGTACCACAGCCGCTTTCGCCCAGACCACGGCTACCGCGCCGACTAATGCGTCGCCGACCACTTCAGTCAACCCCGCTACCGGTAATCCGACCGCTGCGGCCTGCAGGAAACAGGCGACGGATAAGAATCTGACCGGTGCCGACAGGAAGCAGTTCATGAAGGACTGCAAAGCCGGCAAAGCGACGAGCTAAGCAGTTGCATTGACACGCGGTGTCGGCAGCGCCGGCACCGCGTGCTTCTGCGGCGCATTCTCGGGCCGAGTCGCTTGAAACTGCACCACGACGCAAAGTCCGGGCGCATTGTCCTCGAGCAAGAGGCGCGCTTGATGGAGCCGCGCGATCGCTGCAACGAGGCTCAGACCCAAGCCGCTGCCCGTCGACTTCGCGCTGGACAATCGCACGAAGGGGCGCAGCGCCCGCTCCCGGTCCTCGACCGGAATACCCGGGCCGTTGTCCGCCACCTGAAGTCGTACTCCCTCGGCGTTTGTGCGCACCGTCACGTGAATGAGCGCGCCCGGGCCTGCATAGTTGACGGCGTTCTCGATCAAATTGGCGAGCAGCTGCGTGAGTAGCTGCCGATGACCGTTCACCCAGCTGCGCTCCACATCGCAGTCTAGGCTCAAGCCCTGAGCGCGTGCGGCCGGCTCGTAGAGCTCGGTGATCTCCTGCACGAGCTCCCCGAGATCGAGGCGCGCACTCTCCGCAAGCGCGGCGCCGGACTCGGCTTGCGCGATCTGCAGCAGGATCGCAAGCGTACGCTGCACGGAATCGATGTCCTTCAAGGCCCGATCGATGCTGCTGCGCCCCTCCGCATTGAGCGCCGTGGATCCCTGCAGCTCCTCAAGGCGCCCGCGCAGACGGAACAGCGGGCCGCGCAGATCATGGGCGGCGCTGTCGAAGGTCGCCCGCACCGTCGCGGTCTGCTGATCCAAACGCGTGAGCACGTGGTTGACGGCGACCGCCAGAGCGTCAAATTCGTCGCGGGATCCTCCGACCGGCAGGCGGCGTGCGAAATCGCCGGCGACGATTTGCTGGCAGGCGGTGGAGATCGCCCGCACCCGCGCCATCAGGCGGCGGCTCAACCACAGCCCCATGAGTGCCCCCAGAAGTGCCGTCGAGCCGATGGCCCACAATGTCGCCGAGCGAAAGCGCTGCTGGAACTGGCGCCGTTCAGAGACCTCCGTGCCGACGAGGAGGCGATAGCCGTCCGGAAATTCGACCACGCGCGCACGCACCGGATCGCGCACGATTCCGCCATCGCGCAGCGCTTCGATGTCAAATTCGAGCCAGCGCTCCTTCGGCACGCCGTTGAACGGCCACGCGGTGAGATTGCCCGCGCGCTTTGCAAGCGACGGATCGACGAGGAGGTAGATCGCCCCGGCCCGGCCCCAGCTTTCGCGCAGCCGCGTCAACTCCGCGATGATGCCGTCCTGTCCCTCGCGATCGTATTCGTCGGCGAGCGCGTCGAGCTCGATCAGAATGACGTTGTCGACCTCATTCGCGAGCACGCTGCCGGTGATCAAATAAATCGCGCCCAAGAGCGCACTCACGCTCACCGTGAAGAGCAGGCAGTACGCAATGGCGAGCCGAAAAGCGCTGGTGCGGAAGGAATTCGAGAACGGTGGCCGCTCGCTAGGTGCCATCGTCGCGCACCACGTAGCCCGCACCGCGCACGGTATGGATCAGGACCCGGTCGAAACCACGGTCGACCGCCTGCCGCAGGCGGCTGATGTGCACGTCAATGAGGTTCGTCTGCGGGTCGAACTGCAGATCCCACACGCCTTCGAGCAGCATGGTGCGCGTGACCACCTGGCCCGCGCGCCGCACGAGAAACTCGAGGAGCGTGAATTCCTTCGACGTAAGATCGATCTCGCGACCGGCGCGGCGCGCGCGCCGTCCCAGAAGATCGAGCTCCAGATCCCCCACCTTCAATGTCGTTGTCGCCTGCGGACCCGCCTTGCGGCGCAGCAGCGCCTCGACGCGCGCCAGCAGCTCGACGAACGCGAAGGGCTTCGTGAGGTAGTCGTCACCGCCCGCGCGCAGGCCGCGCACGCGATCATCAACATTGCCGAGCGCTGACAGCACCAGCACCGGCGTATCGCAGCCCTGCTGACGCAGCACCTGCACGATCGCAAGCCCATCCATGTGCGGCAGCATGCGATCGGTAATGATGGCGTCGTATTTGCCCTCGGTCGCGCGGAACAGGCCGTCGCGGCCGTCCGCGGCATGCTCGACCGAGTAGCCGCCCTCACGCAGCCCCTTCAGCACGAAGCGTGCGGCTTCCGGGTCGTCTTCGATGAGAAGCAGGCGCATGCAGATTATGCCGCCGACACCGGTGCTATTCCCAGCCGCACTGCCGGTTCTTGTTCTGCCCGCCGAGGCAACCCATGAGCGGCTGGAAGTGCTCAATGATCGCGGCGGCGTCGATGCGGCGCGTGCCCGTGAGCATCTGCATCGTATCCTGCCAGGGTTCGCTCGCGCCCTGCGCGAGCATCCGGGCAAAGCGCTCTCCCGCCGCGGCGCTGCCGAAAATGGAGCACTCATACAGGGGTCCTTGCTCCCCGGCGGCCGCGCACAACGCCTTGTGAAACTGGAACTGCAGGATAAACGACAGGAAGTAGTGCATATAGGGCGTATTGGCGGGGATGTGAAACTTCGCACCCGGGTCGAAGTCGGCCTGCGTGCGCGCGACGGGCGGCGCGATGCCCTGATAATGCCTGCGCAGCTCCCACCATGCCGCATTGTAGCTCGCGGGCGCGATTTCGCCTGAAAAGACCCGCCAGCGCCACAGGTCAATCAAGCGGCCGAAAGGCAGGAAGGCGATCTTGTCGAGCGCCATCTTCATCTGCTAATTGATAAGCGCTTCGCGGCTCGGCGGCATCGCCGGTACCAAGCCGATCCTCGCCAGATACGCGGGCGTCACCGAGAGATTGACCGTATCGCCGATCGACTCGTGGAAGCCGTCATTGGCGCCGCCGCGAAATAGGTACGGCTGAGCACTTTCCTTTTTGACACAGCCGATGAGGCCTGCCGCAAACCCGATGCATAGGATGAGGCGCGTCCTCATCTAGGCGGGCTTCACTACGCAGGCTCCGCCGTCGCGTCGCGCACGTAGGTGCGTTCGCGGTAGAAGCCCGCGACGAAGACGAACAGCACCGCCACGGCGCCTCCCAGCCCTGCAAAGAACAGGAAGTACATGGGGCCCACCAACCTGTAGGTTGTGACGTCTGTTTGGGCAGGCTTGAATTCCCCTGAACTCACCAAGGGCCGGCGATGGATGACATCCATCAGCCGCACGCGGTTGTGAGCCGCGTCGATGTCGCTGATCAGGAAGGTGCCATCGAGCGGCGCAGGCGTGCCGTTGTCAGTGATGAATTTGACGCCGGTGTCACCGCCGAAATCAATTTTCTGTCCACGCTGCAAATTCGTAATACTCTGCAACTGCGCCCAGGTCTCAGCGCCGGTGGTCATGGAAATTGTCGGCAGCGGTTTGACCATGGCACCGTTCACCTGCGCGGTAAAGGCGTTGCCGATGCTCACCGCCAGCAGGTAGGTCACCGCCATGATGAAGCTCTTCACCTTGAGCGGCGCCTGTTTATAGGAAAATTCGAGGGCGGTGATGGAAATGAGCACCTCTGCTGCCGTCAGCACGACGTAGGCGAGGATCTGCCACCACAGGCTCACGCTCTCACCGTGCATGATGTGGTTCTCGATTGAAGCCACTATCAGGTACGAGGCGGAAATCACGAACAGGCCGATGCCAATCTTACGCAGGGGGGTCACGGTGAAGAATTTGCCCATCACCGGATAAATCACAAAGGTGAAGATGGGCACCATGGCGAGTATGAAGAGGCCATTCACCACCTGAATCTGCGACGGCAGCATCTGGTAGCTCGCCAGGCCGGCAAAGGCAGGAATGCCTGCGAGAAATCCGAACAGATGCTTATCCATCAAATCGGACGTGGCCTGCAAGGTCCAGGTCTGGCCGTTGGATTGGTCCCACAGACACCAGAACATCGCGATGAACACGTAATAGATGAGGGCAAGACCGGTGATCTGTTTGAGCGCGGGGCCCGTGAATGCTTCTTGCATCCAGTCGAGCAGCTGCGCCGGCAGCGCACGTTTGAGACCGGTATGGAGGCTCAGATACACGACCAGCACGAGGAGCGCGAGGAGCGTGATCAACGCTGCGAGCGTGCGGTAGTCCGGACCCACGACATTGAAGATCCAGGCGGAGATGCCGAGCACCGGCAGGAGGCCGAGAAGGAACAACACAATCCCACGGTTTGCGCCGTGGGTCATCGCCGGCGGCACGACGACGAATTTCCTGCGGCCGAGCCCGAACGCGATGGTCGCGAGCAGCATCATCGCGGCGGGTACGCCGAAGGCCACCCGCGGGCCGTAGGCATTCAGCCATATCGGGCAGAAATATATTGAGATCGCGGAGCCTGCGTTGATGGAGAGATAGAAATAGCTGAAGGCGCGCTCGATGAGGTGCTGGTTCTTGGAGGTGAACTGGTCGCCGACGTTGGTTGACACGCACGGCTTGATACCGCCGGTTCCCAGAGCTATGAGGCCGAGGCCGACGGCCAGCGTCGTCGGACCGCCGCCGCTTGCCAGCACGACACAGCCGGCGCAGTAGACCAGCGCCAGCGTCATGATGGTGCGGTATTTACCCCAGAAAACATCGGAAATGATGGCGCCGATCAGCGGGAAGAAATAGGCTCCGAACTTAAAGAGTGACTGCCAAACAGTCGCCTGCGCCTGCCCAAAGTGCAGATGCTGAGTCATGTACACGGCGAGAATCGCGTTGATACCGTAGAAGCAGAAGCGCTCGGCGAACTCGTTGGCGATGATGAACGGGATGCCGGGCGGCATTTGGTCGACGTTTTTGGTGCTCATGTTCTTCAAGATGACGCCTCAAGAGGACCTCGGCATGATCTGCAAATGAGCCGCGCTTGTCCACTTAACGGGGTCGTATTGACAGCGGCTCAGGTGCTATGGAATTGCCTGCGGGTCGCGCTGTTTAAGGAGCCGTAATGGCGCGCGATGGCACGGGCGCAGCGCCGCTCATAAGGCAACGCAGCAGGCTCAGGTGCCGCCGGATCCTGTGGCGGCGGCGGCTTGGATGCTCACACCTTCGCGGCGTCGCGTTCGGCGGCGGTGCGCTGCATGCGCTGCATGATCTGCGCCATCAGCACGCCGCCCTCGTAGAGCATGTACATCGGCACGGCCATTACACATTGCGAGAGCGCATCAGGCGGCGTGAGAATCGCCGCGATGATGAAGATGGCGATGAGAACGTAGCCTCGATTCGCCTTCAGTTTCTCGATCTTCACGATTCCCGTCAGCACCAGGAGCACTACGGCGACGGGCACTTCGAACGCAACGCCGAATGCGAGGAACATCGTGAGCGCGAAGTCCATGTAGCTTGTGATATCCGTCATCATCGATACGCCCTGGGGTGTCGTGCTCGTGAAGAAGGCAAATATCATCGGGAACACGACCACGTAGGCGAAGATGACGCCGGCGTAGAACAGCACGATCGAAGAGACCAGCAGCGGCACGGCGAAGCGTTTTTCGCGCCGGTAGAGGCCGGGCCCGACAAACGCCCACACCTGGTACAGCACGTACGGCATGGCGATGAAGAGCGCGACGAAGAACGACAGCTTGAAGGGTGTCGTGAACGGCGTCATCACACCGGTCGCTATCAGCGTGCCGCCTTTGGGCAGCTTGTCGAGCAGCGGCTTTGCGATGAAGGTGAAAATCTGATTGGAGTAATACGCGCAGGGAATGAAGAAAAGCCCCACGGCCGCAAGTGCGCGAATCAGTCGGGAACGTAGCTCGAGCAGGTGCGAGATCAACGTCCCTTCGGAAAGCTTTTCAGGCTCCTCGCTCATGGGATGCCGGGTCTGGCGTGACGGAGTCTGTGGCAGCAGACGATTGCGCTGCGGCCGGCGCTGGCGCCGGCACTGGCGGCGGCGCCGGGCGCGTGGGATCTACGACCGGGCGCTGCATGTTCTGGGCTTCCTCTTCGAGCTGATCGCGGAATTGACGGGCCATCGCGCGCGCATTGCCGAGCCAGCGGCCGACCATGGCGGCGACCTGCGGCAGCTTGTGCGGGCCCAGCACGACGAGCGCGACCACGAAAATGATCAAAAGCTCCGGAAAGCGACCCTCGAACATGGCGGCTGTCTTATAACTTTAGGAGCGGCCGATCGCGAACGGCGTCAGACGGGACGATCGCGCTTGTCGGCGGTTTCGCGCGCTCGGGCGTCCGTGAACTCGGCGTCGGTGCTCTTCGGCGGGATCTGCTTGGCCGTGGCGTCGGCCTCCCCTTCGTTCACCGATTGCTTGAAGCCGCGCACGGCGGCACCCAGGTCGGAACCGATCGTGCGCAGCTTCTTCGCTCCGAATACCAGCAGAACGACGAGCAGCACGACGATCAAATGCTTCATTTCGAACATGGGCTTAGGCTCCCTCTAAGGGATGTCATCAGTATGGGTCATGATAGGCCAAAAGCCTGATCCGAGCCGAGAAAGATCAGGCCCAAAGCGTGACCGGGTCACTGTTTCCGCCGGGTTAAGTCTCGAGCCAGAACGTCACCGGACCGTCATTAATCAGCGACAATTGCATGTGTGCCCCGAAATCGCCGCTGGCGACACGATGGTGGCGCTCACCCGAGCGTTGCACGAGGTAGTCGAATAGAGCGCGCGCCTGCTCCGGGGCCGCCGCCGTGCTGAACCCGGGACGCATGCCGCGGGCAGTATCTGCCGCGAGCGTAAATTGCGGCACCAGCAGCAGTCCGCCGCCGACGCTTCCCAAGTCAAGATTCATGCGACCCGCGCCGTCCGGAAAGATGCGGTAGCCGAGAACGCGCTCGATGAGACGGTCCGCGTCGCTCGTAGTGTCGGTGCGCCGCACGCCCACGAGGGCCGCGATGCCAAGCTCAATGGACCCCAGAAGGCGCTCGCCCACGCGCACTTCGGCGCGCGTGACTCGCTGGATGAGTGCGATCATAGTATGGGTATTGTGGCATTTGCGGCCGTGACTCCTTAAGATTCAGAGCCGTTTTGCAGGCGACGCGGAGAACAATTATGGGGTCTCGGATGCGCACGGGTGTTGTCGGTGTCGCGCTCGCGCTGAGTGCACTCGCAAGCTTCACTCTTAGGGCTCAAGAGGCGACCCTGAAAGGCGATCCCATCCATGGAAAGGCCATTTCCTACACCTGTCTCGGCTGCCACGGCGTGCCCGGCTACAAGAACGCATACCCGAATTACAGCGTTCCGGAGCTGCGGGGCCAGCACCCCGAATACATCGTCGCTGCATTGCAGGAATACAAGAGCGGCGAGCGCTCGCACTTCACCATGCATTCGCAGGCAGAAGAGCTGTCCACGCAGGACATGACCGACATTGCGGCCTTCTTCGCGGGTACGCCGCTCACGGCCGGCCATCCGGGCGCAGCGCAGGTTCCGGAAGTTGCGAGCCTGTGCGTCTCCTGCCACGGCGCCGATGGCGTGGGCATTACGCCGCTGTATCCGACGCTTGCCGGCCAGCACGCCGACTACCTGGTGCGCGCGCTCGATGAGTATCAGAAAGGTGCGCGCAAGAATGTGATCATGGCCACTTTCGCCGCCCATCTGACGAGCGCGCAGATGGATGCAATCGCGGAATTCTTCTCGAAGGAGCAGCCATCACTGCAGACGCTGCCGCGTCCGGCAACGCGCATCAGCGAAGAGTGACGCCGCGCCGCGCTCGCGCAGCCGCTTCAGGGCTTGGCGAGATGCTGCAGGAACAGGGCAGCCGTGTGCAGGTAGAAATCGCGGTTGGTCTTCTTGCGAAAGCCATGGCCTTCGTCCTTCGCGGCCAGGTACCACACCTCCCCGCCGCCTGCGCGGATGCGCGCCACGAGCTGCTCGGATTCCGCGCGCGGCACGCGTGGATCGTTGAGTCCCTGCACGACGAGTAGCGGGCGGCGGATGGACGCTGCGTTGGTGAGCGGTGAAATCCGCGACAGAAACCCGCGCATCTGCGGATCGCGCTCGTCACCGTACTCGGCGCGCCGCAGATCGCGGCGGTAGGCGGAAGTGCCGCTCAGAAACGTCACGAAATTGCTGATGCCGACCACGTCGATGCCGCCGCGCAGCCGGTCGTTGTAGGCCGCAAGCGATGCGAGCGCCATGTAGCCGCCGTACGATCCGCCCATCACGACCACCCGATCGCGGTCGAGGTCGCGCTGCACGCCGATCCACACCAGGAGCGAACCGATATCTTTGACCGCGTCCTCGCGCAGCACGCCGTTGTCGAGCGCTAGAAAACCTTTGCCGTAACCCGAGGAGCCGCGCACGTTTGGCGCGATGACGACATAGCCGAGTTCATTCACGAGAAACTGGGTGAACGCGTCGAAATCGGGGCGGTACTGCGACTCGGGTCCGCCGTGAATGTTGATGATGACCGGATGCGGACCGCTCGTGCGCGGCTGATAGAGATAGGCGGAGATGAGCCGCGGCTGGCCCTCGACGCGATCCCAGGTCGGATAGCGGATACGCTCGGCGCTGACAAAGGTGCGCGCATCCACCGGCCCCACCTCGCTGCGGGTCCAGCGTTCGAGCGCGTTGGTTTGCAGATCGTAGACGTAGACATCGCGCGGCGTCTGCGCGGTTTCGGCCGAAAAGGCCAGGCGGCGCCCGGAGCGATCGAAGCGCAGGTCATAAATATGACCGTCCGGAATGCCGGGGGGAATGAGCTCGCGTTTCTGCGTATTGTCGACCACCGTCAGGCGGCTTATGCCGTCGGCGTTAGCCACATAGGCGAGGTAGCGTCCGTCGGAGCTCGCATCGAAGGAATCGATGTCCCAGGGTATGTGGGAAGTCAGCTTGCGTGATTCGTGCGTGACGCTGTCGACGTAATGCAGCTGCGCGAATTCGCCATCCTCGTCCGACACCACGTACACGCCGCGGCCGTCGGGTGCGAACTTGGCGGAGCGAATGCCGATCTTGCGCTTCGATTTATCGAGCGGCGTCAGCGCGCCGGTCACCGTATCGGCGATGTACAGATAGCTTTCGCTGATCGAATAGTACTTCCACACGAGGAGTTTGCGGTCGTCGACTGACCAGTCGAGCGGGTACCAGGTGTCGGCGCCGCCGCCGATGATGAGGCGCGGCGCACTGCCGGCGGCGATGTCCGCCACATAGACATCGAAGCTCACGCCGTCGCGGTCATTACCGTAGAACGCGATGCGCTTGCCGTCATGCGACCAGACGACGCTGCCATGCAGGGACTTGCCGTCGCTCACGAGCCGTACGCTGTGGTCGGCCAGGCGGTAATAGTAGACCTGGGAATTCTCATCCCCGCCCTGGTCCTTCAGGAAGGCAAAACCCTCGGCGCCCGGGTTCTGCGGAGCGCGTGCGGCAGTCACGGGGTCGGGATAGAACGTCAGCTGCTCGCGCATGCCCAATGGAGCGCCGAGCCGATGGATCCCCTCGACGTCGCCGAAGCGGGTCGCGATCAGCATGCCGCCGTCGGGCAGCCAGTCGAGAAAGGTGGCATTGCGTGAGTACAGATAGCGCTCGAGGCGCGCATCAAGCGCCGGGTCGGCCTCCGGAATGCCCTCAAGAACGAGGTTGCCGCGCTCCTGGTGCACCGGTGTCGGCATGCGCGCCTGGGCATCTGCCGCGCGCGCGCGAGCGCCGCAAAGCGTGACTAGAACGGCTACGGCGAACGCGGGGAGTAGGAGTGGGGTTCGCATGGCGGCGGTGTGAAAACGGGTCGTGATTTTGCTATGGTGCACGAAATCCTCGCACGATGTTGCAACCCCGACTCACACACTACGCAGACGGCATCACGGCCGTCGATATCGAATACGTGCGACCCGGCATGGCGGCTGCGCACATCATCGAGCAGGACGGGCGCGCAGCCTTTGTGGACACCGGCACGACACATTCGGTGCCGTATCTGCTCGCCGCGCTCGACGAGCTGCACATCGAGCCCGCGGCTGTCGACTTTGTCTTTCTGACCCACGTGCATCTGGATCACGCCGGCGGAGCCGGAGCTCTCATACAGGCGCTGCCCAACGCGCGCGCGGTCCTGCATCCGCGCGGCGCTGCGCATCTTGTTGATCCGGCGAAGCTGATTGCAGCCGTGAAGGTAGTGTATGGCGAGGCGGCCTATCGGCAGCTGTACGGCGAGCTCGTGCCGCTGCCGAAAGAGCGCATTCTCGTCACCCAAGACCTCGAGCGCATGAGTCTCGCGGGGCGGCAGTTGGAGATCGTGCACACGCCCGGTCACGCGCTGCATCACCAGGTCATCGTCGATCTGCAGCATTCCGGTATCTTCAGCGGCGACACCTTCGGCCTGTCGTACCGTGAAATGGACACCGCGAACGGCGCATTCATTGTGCCGACGACGTCGCCGAGCCAGTTCGACCCGGAGCAATTGCTACAGTCGGTCGACCGCCTGAGCGCCTACGCCCCGCGGTACATGTATTTGATGCACTATGGCCGCGTCACCGATGTGCCGCGACTCGCGCGGAATCTTAAGCACCAGATTCGCGAATTTGAGCGCTTTGCGCTCGAATACGCTGCTGCTCCTGATCCGGCTGCTGCCATCGATCATGCGATGCGCGAACTGTGGCGCGATCTGGCCCGCCGGCATGGCTGCGATTTCACAGACGCGCGACTTGATGAGATCCTGGGCAAGGACGCGGAACTCAATGTGCAGGGACTTATCGTTTGGCTCAAGCGCCGCAAGAAGGGATTGAAGCAGCAATGAAGAGCTTTCGCGCGTTTCGCATTCACGAGCATGACAAGAAGATCGTTGCACGCTTCGAGGATCTCACCCTCGATGATCTCTCGCCCGGCGATGTCGTCGTGCGCGTGAGCTACTCCGGCATCAACTACAAGGATGCGCTCGCCGCGACCGGCACCGCCAAGATACTGCGGCGCTATCCGCTGGTCGCCGGCATCGACCTTGCCGGCATCGTTGAGTCCTCATCCGATGCGCGCTTTCGCCCGGGTGACCCGGTGCTCGTTACCGGCAGCGCGCTCTCGGAGACGCACGACGGCGGCTATGCCGAATACGCCCGGGTCCCCGCAGACTGGGTCATCCCCATGCCGCCCGGACTCGATGCGCGCTCGGCCATGGCGCTCGGCACGGCGGGCTTCACCGCCGCGCTTGCCATCCACTTGATGGAGCGTAATGAGCAGGCGCCGGCAGGCGGACCCATTGTGGTCACGGGCGCCACCGGCGGTGTGGGCAGCATCGCCATAGACATGCTCTCGGGCCGCGGTTACGAGGTGATCGCGGTCAGCGGCAAAGCCGACGCCATCACGTACCTGAGATCTCTCGGCGCCGCCCGCATCCTGCTGCGCGAAGAAATTGATTATGGCAAGAAGCCCCTTGAGGCGGCGCAGTTCGGCGGCGCCATCGACAATGTCGGCGGCAAGACTCTGGCGTGGCTGACACGCAGCGTGGACTTCCGCGGCAATATTGCCAGCATCGGCCTGGCAGGCGGCGCGCAGCTTGAGACCACGGTCATGCCCTTCATCCTGCGCGGCGTGAACCTCCTCGGCATCAATTCCTCGGCAACGCCGCGCGCCCTGCGCCTGGCGGTCTGGCAGCGCATCGCAACCGACCTTGCGCCGCGTCACCTGGCGCGCATTGTCACGCGCACGGTCGCCTTCGCCGATCTGCCGGACGCGTTCGCTCCGCTCATCGGCGGAAGCAACCTCGGCCGGACGCTCGTTGAGATCGGATGACGTGTAAAATGCCCCGGTCAATTTCAGGACGAATCCATGTCGCCACCCTCCGCCGGGGCACGGCTGCGCGAGGCAGTCGAGTCCGAGCGTCCTTTGCAGCTCGTCGGCGCCGTGAACGCATTCTCGGCGCTGCTCGCCGAGCGCAGCGGCTTCAAAGCCATCTATCTCTCCGGCGCAGGGGTCGCTAACGCCTCGCTGGGAGTGCCGGATCTGGGCATCACGTCGCGCAATGATGTCTGCGAGGACGTGCGGCGCATCACTTCCGCGACGGCATTGCCGCTCCTCGTGGATGCCGATACGGGCTGGGGAGCCGCGTTCAACATCGCGCGCACCACAACCGACCTCATCAAGGCCGGCGCGGCCGGGATGCATCTTGAGGATCAGGTGGCTGCCAAGCGCTGCGGCCATCGGCCGGGCAAGCAGCTGGTCTCAAGCGCGGAAATGGTGGATCGCATCAAAGCTGCGGTCGATGCGCGCACCGACCCTGGGTTCGTCATCATGGCGCGCACCGATGCGCATGCGGTGGAGGGGCAGCAGGCGGCGCTTGAGCGCGCGGTTGCCTACATCGACGCCGGCGCCGACATGATTTTCGCGGAGGCCCTGACGAGTCTCGAAGAGTACCGGCAGTTCTGTGCCGCCGTGAGCGTGCCGCTCCTTGCCAATATCACCGAATTCGGCAAGACGCCGCTCTTCACGCGCGATGAGTTGCATGCGGTCGGCGTGCGTCTGGTGCTGTATCCGCTGTCGGCGTTTCGCGCCGCGGCGCGCGCATCGCTCGAGGTGTACGCCGCCATTCGCCGCGACGGCACTCAAAAAAGCGTGCTCGATCGCATGCAAACGCGGGCGCAGCTCTACGACGTCCTGCGCTATCACGACTACGAACGCAAGCTCGACGAGCTCTTTGGGGGAGCCTCTTGAAAAAAGACAAACAGAAAGCCGCGCCGCAGGCGCCGCCGCCCAAAAAATCCGTGGCGCTCTCCGGAGTGCCGGCGGGCAACACGGCGCTGTCCAGCGTTGGCCGCACGGGCAACGACTTGAACTATCGCGGCTACGACATTCTGGAGATCGCCACCGCCTGCGAATTCGAGGAGATCGCCTATCTTCTCATTCACGGCAAGCTTCCCAATCGCGCCGAGCTTGCGGGTTACAAGGCGAAGCTCATCTCCCTGCGAGGCCTGCCCGCGACGGTGCGCGCAGTGCTCGAGGTGCTGCCGGCTGCAGCGCATCCCATGGACGTCCTGCGCACCGCAGTCTCCGTGCTCGGCAGCACTCTGCCGGAAAGCGAGTCGCATCCGGCGGCCGGAGCGCGCGATATCGCCGACCGGCTGATCGCCTCCCTGGGCTCCATGCTCACCTACTGGTATCACTACAGTCACAGCGGCAGCCGCATCCACGTCGAGACCGAGGACGACTCGATCGGCGGCCACTTTCTGCATCTGCTGCATCGGCGCGCGCCCGGCGCGGCGTGGGTCCGGGCGATGCACACGTCGCTCATTCTCTATGCCGAGCACGAGTTCAACGCCTCGACTTTCGCGGCACGCGTGATTGCCGGTACCGGCGCGGATCTGTATTCCTGCATTGTGGGCGCGATCGGCGCGCTCGCGGGACCCAAGCACGGCGGAGCAAACGAGGCGGCCGCGCAGATCCAGGCGCGCTACGACAACGCCGCAGACGCGGAGGCGGACATCCGCGCGCGCCTCGCCAACAAGGAAGTCATCATAGGATTCGGGCATCCGGTTTACACAATCGCCGATCCGCGTAATGAGGTGATTCGCAAGCTCGCGCGGGAATTGAGCGAGGACGCCGGCGATCTGAAGCTCTTCACGATTGCCGAGCGCATCGAGCGCGTGATGAAAGACACCAAGAAGATGTTCGCGAACCTCGACTGGTTCTCTGCGGTGTCCTACCACAAGATGGGCATACCGACCGCGATGTTCACGCCCCTGTTCGTCATCGCACGCACCACCGGCTGGGCGGCGCATGTCGTCGAGCAGCGCATCGACGGCAAGATCATCCGCCCGACAGCCAATTACACAGGCCCCAAGAACCGTCCGTTCGTGCCGATCGATCAGCGACCGTAGGCGCAGCATGCAGCACGATAAGTCGGCCAAGCGGCCGGATCCGGATGCGATCCTCGTAGCCATCGCCGACTACGCGCGCGCCTTCACGATCAGGAGCGATACTGCTTACGACACCGCGCGCGACTGCCTGATGGATACGCTCGCCTGCGGCTTTCAGGCGTTGAAATACCCCGCCTGCACGAAGCTTCTGGGGCCCATCGTGCCGGGCGCCAGCATGCCCGGGGGCGCGCGCGTGCCTGGCACGTCCTACGAGCTCGACCCGGTGCAGGCCGCGTTTTCGATTGGCGCAATGATCCGCTGGCTCGACTTCAACGATACCTGGCTCGCGGCGGAGTGGGGGCACCCATCGGACAATCTGGGCGCCATCCTGGCGGTTGCCGATTACATCGCGCGGCAGGCGCGCATGCACGGCAAGCCTCCCCCGACGGTGCGCGACCTGCTCACTGCGATGGTGAAGGCGCACGAGATCCAGGGAATTCTCGCGCTCGAGAACAGTTTCAATCGCGTCGGCCTCGACCACGTGATTCTGGTGCGCGTGGCCTCCACGGCCGTCGTGACCGCGCTCCTGGGCGGAACTGCCGCGCAGATCGTTGCCGCTGTATCAAATGCCTGGATCGACGGCGGCAGTCTGCGCACCTATCGACACGCGCCCAACACCGGCTCGCGCAAGAGCTGGGCGGCGGGGGACGCGACCAGCCGCGCCGTGCGGCTCGCGCTTATCGCGCTGACCGGAGAAATGGGCTACCCGTCGGCTCTCAGCGCGCCGACGTGGGGTTTCTACGACGTACTCTTCAGGGGTAAGCCCTTCTCCCTGCCGCAGCCCTTCGGCTCCTACGTCATGGAGAACGTACTTTTTAAGATCTCCTACCCTGCCGAGTTTCACGCGCAGACTGCGGTCGAATGTGCGATGCAGCTGCATGCGCTCGTGGCGCCGCGACTTTCTGAGGTCGAGCGCATCGTGATCGAAACCCAGGAACCGGGCGTGCGCATCATAGATAAGACCGGCCCACTGGCCAATCCCGCGGATCGCGATCACTGCATCCAGTACATGGTGGCGGTGCCGCTCATCTTTGGCCGCCTGACGGCCGCGGACTACGAAGATGAGGTGGCGGCGGATGTGCGCGTCGATGCATTGCGCGCACTCATGCAGGTGCGCGAGAACCCCGTATTCACGGCTGACTATTACGCGGCCGACAAACGCTACATTGGCAATGCGCTGCAGGTGTTCTTCCGCGACGGCTCGGCGACGCCGCGTATCCAGATCGATGTGCCCATCGGGCATCGCAGGCGCCGCTCCGAGGGGCGCCCGTTGCTCATCAAGAAGTTCGAGGCGTCGGTCGCGGCGCACTTCCCGCCGAAGCAGGCCGCCCTCATTCAGAACCTGTTTGCCAATCCCGTGAAGCTCGACGCCACATCCGTCAACGAGTTCATGTCGACGCTGGTGACGAACTCCTAAGCTGTGCCGCAGCTACGGAATCGTGGTGCTCGCAATATTCGAAACCGCGCTCTCGGTGCCGGCCGTCGTGTAGTCGTTGATCGAGAAGTACCAGGTGCCGGAGGCAAGGTTCGTGAGCGCGTAGCTCGTGAGCGCGGGGTTTGCGATCTGCACCGACTGATTGAGATTGCTGGCCGAGGTGCCGTAGTAGATATTGAAGCCGGCAAGGTTCGTGAGCGGCGTTCCATTGGTGTTCTGCGTCGGTATGCTCCAGGTGAGCGTGGCGCTGCCGATTGCAGGCTGCGTCACGCTGATGCTGAATGCTGCGAGCGAGGCGCTCGAAGTGCCGTCGGTGACGCTGATGATGATGTTCGCGTAACTGCCCACATCGCCGGCGCCCGGCGTTCCGGAGAGTTGTCCGCTGGCGCTGCTGAAGCTCGCCCACGACGGCAGGTTCACGACCGAGAAGGTAAGCGCGTTGCCACGGGGATCGCTTGCCGTGGGTTTGAACACATAGTTCTCGTCGACGATGGCGCTCGCAGGCGGTGTGCCGGAGATGACCGGTGCCTGGCCCGCGGGCGCGTTCACCTGGATCGAGAATGCGGGCAGCGCGACGCTCGCACTGCCGTTGCTGGCGCTGATGATGATCGCCGCGTAGCTGCCGACGTTGGCCGCTGTCGGCGTGCCGGAGAGCTCTCCCGTATCGGTCGCAAAGGCGGCCCACGAGGGCTTGCCCTGAATCGAGAAGGTCAGAAGTCCTCCGGGGGGATCGGTGGCGCCTGGCGTGAATGCATAGGCGCTGCCGGCGAGGACGCTCGTCGCGGGTGTGCCGGAGATTACCGGCGTGTCGTTCGCGGGCGCCTGCACTTGGATGGCGAAGGGCGCGAGAGAGGCGCTCTGGGTGCCATCGCTCACCGTGATGACGATGTTCGCGTCCGTGCCCACATCGGCGGACGGCGGCGTTCCTGAGAGTTGGCCGCTGCCTGCGCTGAAGCTCGCCCACGGGGGCGCATTCGCAATGCTGAATGTCACCGGGTTGCCGTCCGGATCAGTGGCGAGCGGCGTGAAGGAATACGGTGTGCCGGCGATCACCGTGGTGGCAGGGTTACCTGCGATCGTCGGCGCGTTACTGGCCGCGGCGAGCACCTGAATGGAGAAGGCAGGCAGCGACACGGTCGCCTCTGCGGCCGCGACGCTGATCAGAATATTGGGAAACGTGCCGACGCTGGCACTGCCCGGCGTGCCTGCAAGCGCTCCCGTGTCGGTATTGAAGGTCGCCCATGCGGGCATATTGACGATCGAGAAGCTCAAACTTTCGCCACTGGGAGCGCTCACGACCGGGGTGAAGCCAAAGGACTGGCCGGCGGTGATGCTCGCGGGCGGCGTGCCGCTGATTGTCGGCGCGGCCGACGGTTGAGCAGTGGATGACGCCGTCGACGGGACTACCGTGATCCGAAACGGCCCCACCGTTGCGCGGTTCGTGCCGTCGGATACGGCGATCTGGATGGCGGCCGTGGTACCGACATCACTGACGCTCGGTACTCCCGAGAGCTCGCCATTCGTTTCCCCGAAGGTCGCCCAATCAGGCTTGTTGGTGATCGCGTAGGAGAGCGCGCGTCCGTCAGAGTCGGCAGCGGTGGGAATGTACTGATACTTGGCGCCCGCCCTGACCGAAGTCGGCGGCACACCGTTGACAATGAAGGGCTGAGTGGCTGCGCTCGTCGTGCCGTTGGTTACCGCGGCAGTTCCGTCATCGCCGCCGCAGCCGGCGAGCGTGACTGCGACCACGGCGCACCAGGCAAGATGCTGGATCGTGGAATTTGCGCCTGATAATTTTTCGAACATTCGTGGACCACGCTCATGCAAGGCTGCCGCGGGCTGCAGAGCGCGATCATTGAGGTCACGAATAACACCGGATGAACTGACGACCGCCGCCACGAAAACCGCAGCGCCTTAGCCGGCAACCCCGCTGTCTTCACAAGCCGTATAGGCTCTCAAGACCGGAAGCTTTGCGTCCCCGCCTCGCGACGGGTTTGCCCTTAAACTCACGCGAGTAAAGCGTGTACAAATTTGATTTGCAAATGTCGGTACAGGCCGACAGCGTGTTTACTTAAGCACGCACGCACGTTGTGCGGGCAACGCGTTTATGGAGGTTGATTTGAACCGCCGTGCTGCTCGACGGACGCGGCCGGGAGCGGCGCCGCTGAGTAGATTTCATTGCGTTTAACAAAAGACAGCATGAAGGATGAGGTGAGGCGCATCTGCGTTTCATATAAACCTATGGCAGTCGCTTTCTGGTCGCGCTCGGCAGGCAAGAGCATGAAGTCCTGCCAGGGCAGCGCGCGTGCATGTGACGGCGGCACGAGCGCCTCTTGCGGATGCAGGCCGCGCGGCCAGGGCCAGCCGATGCCGCCGTGCACGATCCAGTAACGCACGCGCTCGAGGTGCCCGAGGCCGTGCATGGTGCGCATGACGAACTCGCCCGTCGCGCGATGATCCTCGTGTTCATCGAGCGGCGTCGGTGCGAGCACCCATGTGGGTTGCACCCGCTCGATGAGCGCGCGCAGGTTCTGCTCGAGACTCGCCCCGGTGTAAGCGGCGCCGGGGAGGAAAGCCTGTGCATACGGCACGGCGCCGACTCCCGTATGCGGCGATCGGTAGGGCAGATCATGGTTTTCGCTTAGGAGGTGCGCAATTCCGCCGTCGGGATAGCCGAGGAAGAACTGCTGCGCTGGGGCGACGCCGAGAAGCTGCGCCGCGCGTGCCGCCTCCTGCATGCGCAGCCCGGCAAGCTCGAGAAGACCCTGCGTGCCCGTGAACAGGCGGTGTTCCACGACGTGCGCATCAAGCTCGAATCCATCGCCGCTCGTGATCCATACGATGGCCACGCGCGCCCCGGCTGCGCGCGCGCGCTGGATGGCGCCCGCGCAGCACAGCGTTTCGTCGTCGGGGTGCGGCGCGACCACCAGAAGCACATCGGCGTCCGTGAAGCGGCCGAAGCCGTCGACAGATGCCCGCACCTGCGGCGCGCCTGCGATGACTGCGGCCAGCAATACGCAGCCCGCGCACCAAAGGCGTGCGTGTATCGTGCGCATGGAACTCATGAGGCTTCGCATGTGATGCGACTTACGCCAAGGCAACATCTTCGATGAGCTTACTCCAGCGCCTGCTGCGCGATGCCGCAACGCTGGGCGTCACTCTCGCGCCCGAAGATGGGGCGCGTCTGTGTGTACTTCTCGATGAGCTTGCGCGCTGGAACCGTACATTCAACCTCACGGCGATCAAGACCGAGGACGAGATGCTTACCCATCACCTTCTCGACAGCCTCGCGATCCATGCCGACCTCGTGGGCGAGCGGATCGCCGATGTGGGAACCGGTGCGGGCTTTCCAGGCCTGCCGCTCGCCCTCGTGCAGCCCGAGCGGCGCTTTACGCTCATCGACTCGAACGGCAAGAAGATTCGCTTCGTCTCGCATGCCGCGCGCACGCTGGGGCTCGCCAATGTCGAGCCGCTGCAGGCACGCGCTGAGGAGCTCGCGCCTGATGTGCCCTTCGATACAGTGGTCGCGCGCGCCTGCGCGCCGCTGCCTGAACTCCTGAGCAAGATAGCGGGCCTTGCAGGTCCGGGAACTCGGGTGCTGGCGATGAAAGGCAAGCGGCCGGACCGGGAGATCGAGGCACTGCCGCGCACCTGGCGTGTCGTTGCCGTGCGTTCGCTCACCGTCCCGGGCCTTGCCGAAGCCCGCTGCCTCGTTACGCTTGCGCCGGCCGCGGCAGCGGACGATGGCCGAGCGTAGCGGCTCCAATATCAAGCGGCAGCGCCGTCGTCTCTTTGATCACGGACAGCGCGATGGATGAATTGACGGACTGCAAGGCGGGGATCCGTGACAGGTGGTCGAGGAAGAAAGCCTCGTAGCTCTTGATGTCGCGCGTGACGATGCGCAACAGAAAATCCGTTTCGCCCATGAGCGTATAGCACTCGAGCACCTCGGAATGCTGCCGGATGACCTCGCCGAAGCTGCCGAGTTCATCGCGCCCATGGGTTGCAAGCTTTACGCGCGAAAACACGGTGACATTGAGGCCGAGCTTCTCCCGGTCCAGAAGTGCCACCCGGGTTTTGATTACTCCCAGCTCCTCCAGGCGGCTGATCCGTCGCCAGCAGGTGGAGGCAGTCAGGTCCACGCGCTCGGCAATGTCCGCGGCCGACAGATCGCCGTGATGCTGCAGGACCTCCAGAATGCGCAGGTCCGCGCGGTCGAGTTCAACTTGCATGAACCATCCATTTAACAGTGAATAGTGAAACAAATATTCCATGAAATGCCGTAAATAGGCAAGTTTTGTAACACTTCCTGCGACCCATGGGGCGTAGCCTTTTACTGCTTAGACAAGAATCGGAGGGAGCGTGCGCATGGGCGTCTTTGAAATGCCGGAATTCGATGACCACGAGGACGTCGTTTTTCACCACGACGCGGCTACGGGTCTGCGCGCCATCGTTGCGATTCATTCCACCGTGCTCGGTCCGGCGGCCGGCGGCTGCCGCATGTGGGCCTACCCCTCAAGCAGCGACGCCCTGGGCGATGTTCTGCGGCTATCGCGCGGCATGAGCTACAAGAATGCCATGGCGAATCTGGCCTTCGGCGGCGGCAAAGCGGTCATCCTCGCCGACCCCAGGCGGCCGAAGACCCCCGAACTCTTCGAAGCCTACGGCCGCTTCGTCAACTCGCTCGGCGGCCGCTACATCACGGCGGAGGATGTCGGGACGACGACGACGGATATGGAAAATGTGGCACGCCAGACGCGTTACGTCAGCGGGCTCGCCAGGCAGACTGGCGCAGTCGGCGGCGATCCTGGCCCCAAGACGGCGCTGGGTGTGTATCTGGGCGTGAAAGCAGCCGCCAGGTTCCGCCTCGGCCGATCGGAACTGCAGGATCTCAAGATTGCCGTGCAGGGCGTGGGCGGGGTGGGTTATCACCTGTGCCGACTGCTGGCCGCTGATGGAGCGCGCCTCTACGTTGCGGACGTGCGCCCCACAGCAACTGAACGCGCGGCCGATGAGTGGCGCGCAGTCCCGGTTACGGCGCAGGACATTCTCCACCAGGACGTGGACGTTTTTGCGCCCTGTGCGCTCGGCGCCATTTTGAATGCACAGTCGATTGCGCGACTGCGCGCCAAAGTCGTGGCGGGCGCCGCCAACAATCAGCTGGCGCTCGACCGCGATGGACTTGCGCTGCATACGGCCGGAGTTCTGTACGCGCCCGACTATGTGATCAACGCGGGCGGCATCATCAACGTCTTCCACGAGTACTACGGGGTCTCAAGCGAAGCGCAGGTCCATGCTGCGATTGCAGGAATCCCCGCGCGCCTCACCGACATTTTCGAGCGTTCGCGCCGCGAGAATCGCCCCACTAACGCGGTTGCCGATGAGCTCGCACGCGCGCGCATCGAGCTCGCACACACCCGGCTCGTCGCGTAGCGCACGCGACTTAAAACCGCGCCGCGGCAGTGCAGTAGACTGTCGCAACATGAAGCGCGTGATCGCCATTGCGAACCAGAAGGGCGGAGTGGGCAAGACGACCACGGCGGTCAATCTTGCAGCCTCGCTTGCCGCGACCAAGCGCACCGTGCTGCTTCTGGACCTGGATCCACAGGGCAATGCCACGATGGGCTGCGGCGTGGATAAGTCGAATCTCGCGCGCGGCGGCGCGCTCGAAGTGCTCCTCGGTGAGGCCACCATCGAGTCGGCGCTCATCAAGATCGAGGTGGCCGACTTTACCCTTCTGCCTTCGAATCAGGATCTCACCGCCGCTGAAGTGCGGCTGCTCGCGATGAGCGCCGGGCGCGAAACCCAGCTGAAGAACGCGCTCGCCTCCGTACAGGGGCGCTTCGATGTCATCGTGATCGACTCGCCGCCGGCGTTGAACCTGCTCACCGTCAATGCGCTCGTCGCCGCCGACAGCGTGCTGATCCCCATGCAGTGCGAGTACTACGCGCTCGAGGGTCTCTCGGCGCTGCTGTCCACGATCGAACAGATCAAGGCCGCCGCCAATCCCGCGCTTGCGATCGAGGGTATCCTGCGCACCATGTTCGACCCGCGCAATAACCTTGCGAACGAGGTGAGTGCGCAGCTCATCATGCATTTCGGCGACAAGGTGTTCCGCACCATCATTCCGCGCAATATCCGCTTGGCCGAAGCGCCTTCGTTTGGCGTGCCTGCGCTGTTTCACGACAAGGACTCGCGCGGGGCGCTCGCCTATCTGGCGCTCGCCGGCGAGATGATCCGCCGCGAGGAAGAAGAAGCCGGACATGCCGAGGTAGCCGATTCGTTATGATCGCGCGGCGATGATGCACAAGAGACCCACTCTCGGCCGCGGACTTGCGGATCTGCTCGGACAGTCCGCGGCGGCCCGCATCGCATCCGCCCCCGGCGCGAATGAAGCCCCGAAGGGCGAGGAACTGGCCAAGCTTCCGCTCGACCTTTTGCAGCGTGGTCGCTACCAGCCGCGCACCGACCTGCGGCAGGAGACGCTCGAGGACCTTGCGAATTCCATCCGTGTGCAAGGAGTGATTCAGCCCATCGTCGTGCGTCCCCTCGACGGCCCGGCTCAAGGAGAGCCGCAGCGCTACGAAATCATCGCCGGCGAGCGGCGCTGGCGCGCGGCGCAGCTCGCCGGCCTCACCGAGATTGCGGCCGTCGTGCGCCGCATTCCTGATGAGGCGGCGATTGCCGTGGCGCTCATCGAGAATATCCAGCGCGAAAATCTGAATCCGCTGGAGGAGGCGCGCGCCCTGTCACGCCTCATCAACGAGTTCGAGATGACCCATCTGCAGGCGGCCGAGGCGGTCGGTCGTTCGCGCGCCGCGGTCAGTAATCTGCTGCGGCTCCTGGAGCTGCCGAACGAGGTGTGCACGCTCGTCGACAAGCGCGAGCTCGAGATGGGCCACGCGCGCGCTCTTCTGGGCCTCGCCAATCGCCGGCAGCAAACCGAAGTGGCGGCGCTGGTCGCGAAGAAGGGTATTTCGGTGCGCGAAACCGAGGCTCTGGTGCGGCGCCTGCAACGACCCGCAGGCTCCAGAGGAGCCCAGGATGAGAGCCCGGCGGATCCGAACGTCGACAAGCTGGCCCAGGATGTGGCGGAGAAGCTAGGCGCAGCGGTTGCGATTCAGCATGCCGCGTCGGGCCGCGGAAAACTCGTCATCAGCTACAACAGCCTGGATGAGCTCGATGGCATCCTGGCCCACATTCAGTAGCCTTTTTGTAGTGGCCTCTCTATAATCCCGCGGCTTCGCGTCCGGGGCGTAAGTGGTTGTTCGGCCATAAGTAAAAGCGAAGTCACTTCCATCGCGTCACAGGTTCGAGGAGTGGCTTTTCTTGTCTACCGCGCAAGCAAACGGGGTGGCGATCGACCTGCCTAGGGCACGGCGCTTTGCCTTGTGCGTCGTCGCCGGCCAAGCGGCGGTGACGGTCATCGCCGGGATCTTAAGTTGGGCGCTGGCCGGTCCCACCGGAGCGCGCTCCGCGCTGCTCGGTGGGGGAATCGGCACCATCGCAAATCTCGCCATGGCTCTGTTGAGCTTCGGCAGCCGGGCAGGATCGGATGCGCCGCACGCGATGCGCGCGTTCCTCGTCGGCGAGGCGGTCAAGCTTGGCCTCGTGGTTGTATTGTTCGTGCTGGTTTTGAGGGTGCTGAAGGTCACACCCGCAGCGCTGTTCGCAGCGTACGTCGCGACCTTCTTCGTTTACTGGATCGCACTTGCGAGTGCTCTGCCGCGCTTCGGCGCACTGGCAGCGCCGCACGAGCGCAAAGATTGAAATTGACTCAGGGCTCCATTAGATAAAGCACATGATCCTGGAACACGCTGCGGCAGAGGCGCCGAACGCCAACGAGTACATCGTGCACCACCTGAGCTTCCTGTCGAACAAGGAAGCGCAGGGCATCGTCGATTTCTCCGTCGTCCATTGGGACAGCGTGTTCTTCTCCATCGGGCTTGCACTGCTGTTCGGCGGAAGTTTTTATCTTGCCGCGCGTCAGGCGACCAAGGGCGGCGCGGGCGCAGTGCCGACGAAGTTTCAGAACTTCGTAGAGCTCATTGTCGAACAGACCGACAAGCAGGTGAAGGACACCTTTCAGGGCACGAGCCGCCTGATCGCACCGCTGGCACTGACGATTTTCTGCTGGGTCTTTCTGTTCAATTTCATGGATCTGGTGCCGGTGGATCTGCTGCCCACCCTTGCGCACGGCGCGGGCCTCGCCCACTTGAAGGTCGTACCGAGCACGGACATCAACGTCACTTTTGCCCTCTCACTCACCGTGTTTGCGCTCATCATCTACTACAACATCAAGATGAAGGGCCTGGGCGGCTATTTGAAGTCGCTGCTCCTGCATCCGTTCGGTCCGTGGTTGATGCCCTTCAATCTGCTGCTTGGCATAGTCGAATTGCTCGCGAAACCCATATCGCTCGCGCTGCGGCTGTTCGGCAATCTGTATGCCGGCGAGATGATCTTTCTGCTCATCGCGCTGCTTACGCTGTCGCACGGCTTCAGCGCGCTGATCAGCGTCGGCGGCTGGGGCGGCATTATTGGCCAGATCATCCTCGACACCATCTGGAGCGCATTCCACATCCTCATCATCCTGCTGCAGGCTTTCATATTCGCCATGCTGACCATCGTCTATCTCGCGCAGGCAAGCGAGCATGGCGAAGACCACTGATTGAGCGCACTCGTTTTCGTATCGAATTAGGAGAGTTGAATGGAACACATCGCACTTGTCGCACAGATCCAGTCCATGACTGTGCTCGCCGTCGGTCTGATTTTTGGCTTGGGTGCACTCGGCACTGCCATCGGCTTCGGCATTCTTGGCGGCCGCTTTCTCGAAGGCGTCGCGCGTCAGCCGGAGCTCGCACCGGCACTGCTGGTGCGCATGTTCATCGTTGCGGGCTTGCTCGACGCGGTCGCGATGATCGGCATTGGGTTCGCACTGTACTTTACGTTTGCCAATCCTTTCCTGGGCGCGCTCGGGGCACATTGAGCAACGGCGCGTACGCTGTCGCCAGCTCTTAGGAGGGGATCGTGAACATCAATCTCACGCTCATCATTCAGATGCTTGTGTTCGCGGCGCTTGTATGGGCGGTCATGAAATTCATCTGGCCGTCGATTCTCGGCACAATGGATGAACGCGCACGCAAGATTGCGCTCGGCCTGGAGGCTGCCGAAAAGGGACAGCTACAGCTGCAGGAGGCCCACAAGGAAGCTGAAGTCATCATCCGCGAGGCGCGCGAGCGCGCGCAGAAGA
>Ga0302326_10000816_pt1 | contig 81353 bp, 73 predicted proteins | sample Palsa_T0_3_FD_202264 | JGI IMG/M metagenome (GOLD analysis project Ga0302326, IMG submission 202264) | Peat permafrost microbial communities from Stordalen Mire near Abisko, Sweden - Palsa_T0_3 | ecosystem: Environmental > Terrestrial > Soil > Palsa > Peat permafrost | place: Sweden: Abisko...
GGATTGGGAGATCCCGATCACCAGGTCCTCGGGACCGACGATCGGATTGCGGTACCGGTACTCAGAGGCGATGTCGACGTCGACGGGCACTCGCGCCCACTGTTCGATGGCGTAGCGGCCGATCAACCCCGCGTGGTAGGCGGTGCCACAGGCCACGATCACGATCCGCTTGATGCGCCGCAGCAGATCGTCGTCGATCGCGCCGAGATCCCCGAGGTCGATCCCGACTCCCCGCGCCGCCCGCTCGCCGATCGTCTCGGCGACGGCATCGGCCTGCTCGTTGATCTCTTTGAGCATGAAGGTCTCATAGCCCTGCTTCTCGGCCGTATCGGCGTCCCAGTCGATCTCGACGATCTCCCGCTCCACCGGCTCGCCGGCCGCGGTGAAGAACTCGACTCCGTCGGGCCTGAGCACGACGATCTCGTCGTCGCCGATGTATTGAACCCGACGGGTCTCGCGCAGGAACGCCGGGATCGCCGAGCCAACGAACTGCTCGCCGTCCCCGCGGCCGATGATCAGCGGGCACTCCTTGCGCGCGCCAACGAGCAGGCCGGGTTCGTCGGCGCTCATGGCGACGAACGCATAGTGCCCGCGCAACTCCGCGTACGCGTTGCGCACGGCGTCCACGAGGTCGCCATCGTTGTGCCGCGCGACCAGGTGCGCGATCACCTCGGCGTCGGTCTCGGAGGTGAACACCGCGCCCTCCTCGATCAGGCCGTCTTTGAGCGCGACATAGTTCTCCACGATTCCGTTGACGACGATGTGGACGCGGTCGCTGGTGTCGTAGTGCGGGTGCGCGTTCTCCTCGGTGACCCGGCCGTGAGTCGCCCAGCGCGTGTGCCCGATCCCGGTCCCCGGCTGCGGTCGCTCGGCCACCGCGACCGGCGCCGCGGTTGCACCAGCGTCGAGTTCGGCTCGCGCGGCCAGTGCTCTGCGCAGCGCGCTCAGGTTCCCCACGGCGCGGACAGCGTCGATGCGATCGCCGTCGAGGATGGAGATGCCGGCGCTGTCATAGCCGCGATACTCAAGCTTCTCGAGCCCGGCCAGCAGCAGTGGAAGCACCTTTCTGGGACCGACGTAGCCGACGATGCCGCACATAGGGCAGGACTCCTCGTTCGCGGGGAAAGATCAGACCAGCGGCACGTCCGCCGCTACAGACTCATCGGCGAACCAGCCGTTTGATGTTAACGGTCGTCGAAATCGGGCCGGCCCGTTCGGTGCGCGAGCCCGATCGGACGCGGCCTCACGTGCCCGCGATCGCGGTCTTCACGACTGCGGTCAACCGCCCGCACACGTCGTCGGTCTCCTGTTCGGTCGGTGCCTCGACCATCACGCGGATCAGCGGCTCGGTCCCCGAGGCTCGGACCAGCACCCGACCGCGGCCATCGAGGCCCGCCTGCTCACGCTCGATCGCGTTGCCGACGTGGGCATCGCGCATCGCGGTGCTGACCGCGAAGCGATCCGCGGCACGGATGTTGACCAGCCGCTGCGGCAGCTTCTCCATCGCATCGCGATCGCACAGGTTGCGCGGGCCGAGCGCCTCGAGCGTCAGCAGGGCGCTGGCGATGCCGTCCCCAGAGGGTCCGAAGCCGAGCTCGATGATGTGCCCCGACTGTTCGCCGCCCAGCGCCCAACCTCGTCGGCGCAACTCGTCCAGGACATAGCGGTCCCCCACCGCCGTGATCGCGACGTTGACCCCGGCCGTGGCCATCGCGGTGTGAAAGCCAAAGTTGGTCATCACGGTGACCGCGACCCCGTTTCCGACCAGGCGATCGCGCTGGCGCAGATCGATCGCCGCCAGTGCGATCAGCTCGTCTCCATCGACGACCGCGCCGGTGCTGTCGACGGCGAGCACGCGATCGCCGTCACCGTCGAAGGCAAAGGCAAGATCGTAGGTTCCCTTCGCCATCTGCTCGATCACCGACTCGAGATGCGTCGACCCGCACCGTTCGTTGATGTTGCGCCCGTCGGGCTGATCGGCGATCACGTCGAGATCGGCGCCCAGTCGCCGAAACATCTCGGGGGCCGCCCGATACGTGGCACCGTTCGCGCAGTCGAGCAGGATCCGACGCCCGCTGAGGTCCAAGCCCGAGAAACGGGAGTGCAACTCGCGGAGATAGTCCTCGAGCGCGCCGTGCAGGCGACGCACCCGGCCGATCCTGGAGGGAGCGACGATCGGCTGGTCGAGTTCGGCCTCGATCGCGTGCTCCTTGTCGTCATCGAGCTTGAACCCGTCGGCGGCGAATAGCTTGATCCCGTTGTCCTCGTAGAGATTGTGCGAGGCGGAGATCACCGCCGCCATGTCGAGGCCGTGGCGGAGCACCAGCAGCGGCGCCGCGGGCGTCGGCAGCACACCGGCCAGCAGGGCGTCGCCCCCGGCCGCGGTCACACCGGCCGCAATGGCTGACTCGAGCATCTCGCCTGACTCGCGGGTGTCGCGGACGATCAGCACCTGCGGGTGCTCTTGCGGCGCCTGGGCGACCGCCGCGCGGGCCAGGGCTAGCGCAAGGTCGGCGGTGAGAAAATCGCCGGCGCGACCCCGGACTCCGTCCGTGCCGAAAAGCTGGCGGGGCATGCGGCCCAGAAGTGGATTAGCGCTTGGAGAACTGCGGCCGCTTGCGGGCCTTCTTCAGGCCTGCCTTCTTGCGCTCCTTGACCCGCGGATCGCGGGTCAGGAACCCGCGTCGCTTCAGCTCCCCGCGGAGGTTGGGGTCCGCTTCGAGCAACGCTCGCGAAATGCCGTGCCGCAGCGCGCCGGCCTGCGCCGCCACGCCACCACCGTGCATCCTCGCGACCACGTCCATCCGAGACTCGTAGCCCACTGTCTCCAGCGGGTGCCGGATCACGCGTCGTAGCGTGTCACGCGGGAAAAAGACTTCCAGCGGCTTGCCGTTGATCGAGTACGTGCCGGTCCCCGGCTTGAGGATCACGCGCGCGACGGCGGTCTTGCGCTTGCCCGTCGCGGTGTAGCGAGCGCCCGCGGCGAGGTCGATCGCGGCGTCGGCAATCGGCTGGGCCACCGCATCGGGGTCCTCCTCCTGCTCGCGCGCGGCCGCCGCCTCGGCCTCGGCCTCGGCGGCAGCGCGAGACTCGGCATCCAGGAACTCATCGCTCTCCGAGACGAGGTCAGGGACGAGGTCGGCGCCGGGGATCTCCGGGCGGGCCCGGGGGGCGATCTCGACCTCCTCGACCTCGACCTCGACCACTTCGGGGGCCGGTTCGGGTGCGGGCTCCCCGCCGGCAGCATCGGCAGCCGGCGCGGGCGGCTCGGGCGGCCCGGGCGCGGCGTCGGCCACGGGCCCGGGCGCGGCGTCGGGGGCCGATTCGGGTGCGGCGTCAGCAGCGAGCTGTGGCTCTGGCGCGGTGGAATCGGCGCCAGCCGATTCCACGTTTTCGTCTTCGGTCACTGCTCAATCTCCATCGGTTGCGGCTGCTGGGCGACGTGCGGATGCTCGGGACCGGCGTACACCTTGAGCTTGGTCAGCTGCTTTCGGGCCAGGCGGTTGCGCGGCAGCATGCCCTTGACAGCAAGGCGGATGACCTCCTCGGGCCGACGTTCGAGCATCTCGGCGAGGGTGCGGGACTTCAGCCCGCCCGGATAGCCAGAATGGCGGTAGTAGCGCTTGCCGGTGAGCTTGTTCCCGGTGACCGAGATTTTTTCGGCGTTGATGACGATCACGAAGTCGCCCGTGTCGACGTGCGGGGTGTAGGTCGGCTTCCGCTTGCCGCGCAGCGCATCCGCGATTTGCGTGGCCAGCCGGCCGAGCGTTCGCCCGGAAGCGTCGACGAGCAGCCAGTTTCGCTCTCGATCTGCTGGTGTGGCAACGTATGTCTTCATGGCATGGACAAGCCGCGCGTTACTCGCGCGGCTTGAGGCAATGATAGGGAATCGCCACGGCGTGAGGGCTTAGGCTGCTTGTGTGCAGCTCCCGGTCGCTCTTCGTCGGCTCGCCTACCGCGCCGCTTACCGCGGGCTCCAGCTCGCCTGGGCGGTCAAGCCGCCGACCAAGAGCGGGGTCAAATGCATCCTGACCGACGGGGATCAGATCCTCCTGGTGCGCCACACCTACGGCAACCGGAGATGGGATCTGCCAGGGGGGTCGCCCAAACGCCGCGAGCCTCCGCTGAGCGCCGCCCGACGCGAGATGCGCGAGGAGCTCGGGATCGAAATCGCCGAGTTCTCGGAATTGGGGCTGGTGCACGGCAGCCGGCGGGGCCGCCGGGCCCCGGTCCACTGCATGCAGGCGGAGCTCTCAGCGCCCGCGATCACGATCGATCGAGGCGAGCTTTCGGCGGCACGATGGTTCCTCCGCACCGGGCTCCCGTCCGACCTGGGGCCCTACGTCCTCCCGATTCTGTCGCGCATGGCTGCCCGCCCGGCCGAGTAGACGGCGCCGTGGCGCCCGGGACTTGGGGCACCGCGGGAGCCCTTACTCCCACTCGATCGTGCCCGGCGGCTTGCTCGTGATGTCGAGCACCACGCGTCCCACGGGCCGGATCTCATTGATCATCCGTGAGGCGATCTGCTCCAGCAGGTCGTAGGGCAGCCGGGCCCAGTCGGCGGTCATGGCGTCGTCACTGGTGACCGCACGGATCACGATCACGTTTCCGTACGTGCGCGAGTCTCCTTGAACACCGACGGTACGAATGTCCGGAAGCACGCAGAAGGACTGCCAGAGCTCGCGGTACAGGCCGGCCTGACGGATCTCATCCTGGAGGATCGCGTCCGCCTCGCGCAGAATCCCGAGCCGTTCGCGGGTCGCCTCGCCTCCGACGATCCTGATCGCCAGACCAGGCCCTGGGAAGGGCTGTCGCCACACCAACCGCTCGGGTAGTCCCAACTCCGCCCCCACCGCTCGGACCTCATCCTTGAACAGCTCTCGCAGGGGTTCCACGAGCTCGAACTCCAGATCCTCAGGCAGGCCGCCGACGTTGTGGTGGGATTTGATCGTCGCCGCCCCGGTTCCCCCGCCGGACTCGATCACGTCCGAGTACAGGGTGCCCTGGACGAGATAGTTGACGTTCTGCAGCTTGGCCGCTTCCTCCTCGAACACGCGGATGAACTCGGCGCCGATCCGCTTGCGCTTCTGCTCCGGATCACTGATGCCGCGCAGTCGGGTCAGGAAGCGCTCCGAGGCGTCGACGGCAACGAGTGGCACGTGGAAGGTGTCGCGAAACGCCGCGATCACCTGCTCGCCCTCGTTCTTGCGCATCAGCCCGTGGTCGACGAACACACAGGTGAGGCGGTCCCCGATCGCGCGGTACACGAGCAGCGCAGCCACGCTCGAGTCGACCCCACCCGAGAGGCCGCAGATCGCCCTCCCGTCGCCGATCTGAGCGCGGATCCGCTCGATCTGGTCCTCGATCACCGAAGCGGCGCTCCAGGTCTGTTCACAGCCGCAGGCGTCCTGCAGGAAGTTGGTCAGCACCTGCTGTCCATAGGGCGTGTGCACGACCTCGGGGTGGAACTGGATTCCGTAGACACCGCGCGGCTGGGACTCGAACGCAGCCACGGGCGAGGCCGTGGAGGACGCCAGCGCAGAGAAACCTGGCGGCGCCGAGAACACCGTGTCGCGGTGCGACATCCAGCAGGTCTGCTCGTGCGGGGTTCCGGCCAGCAGGCGCCCGGGCTGGTGCACCGTGAGCTGGGAGCGCCCGAACTCCCCCACTTCGGCTGCCTCGACGCTCCCGCCCAGCTCGCGGGCCAACAATTGCATGCCGTAGCAGATCCCCAGGACCGGAATCCCCAGCTCGAGCAGCTCGGGCTCCAGCGGCGGAGCGCCGTCGGCATACACCGAAGCGGGTCCGCCGGACAGGATCACTCCCTTGGGCCGCCGCCGTGCCACCTCTCGCGCGCCCACATGATGGGGCAGCAGCTCGGAGAACACCCCGGCTTCACGAACCCGGCGCGCGATCAGCTGCGAGTACTGACCGCCGTAGTCAAGGACGACGATCTCCTCGACCGCGCTGGCCGGAGCCACGGGCGACGAGGATCCCGACGCCTCGCTCGCGGCATCCTGGCCGACCGGAATCTCGACGTCCGACGTCGTGGAGCGGCCGCTAGTCGGCGACACCGACTGTGGCTGCTCGACCGCTCGCACCCATACCGACGCCCTGCTCGCGTTGGAGCTGCTTGCCCTCGGTCTGCAACGAGGGCGCGACCATCAACTCGGCGCGATTGAACTCGGCGATATCCCGATAGCCGCAGGTCGCCATTGAGGTTCGCAGCCCGCCCATCAGATTGAAGGTCCCGTCGTTCTCACGCGCGGGCCCCTTGATGATCTCCTCGAGGGTGCCGTTCTGCTTGGTGGCGACGCGCGCTCCGCGCGGTAGGGTCGGGTGGAAGGTCGCCATGCCCCAGTTGTAGCCGCGGCCGGGGGCTTCGTAGGCGCGAGCCAGCGCTGACCCGAGCATCACCGCGTCCGCCCCGCACGCGATCGCCTTGGCAATGTCGCCACCGTTGCGCATTCCGCCATCCGCGATCACCTTGACGTAGTCACCGGTCTCGAGCATGTGCTGGGAGCGGGCGGCAGCCACGTCAGCGATCGCCGTCGCCTGGGGCACGCCGATACCGAGCACGCCGCGGGTGGTGCAGATCGCGCCCGGCCCGACTCCGACCAGGACTCCGGCGGCACCGGTCCGCATCAGGTGAAGACCGGTGTGGTAGGACGCGCAGCCGCCGACGATCACCGGTGTCGGGGCGAGCTCACGAATAAATTCCTTCAAATTCAGCGGTGGGCGGCTCTCGTCCCTGGACACGTGTTCGGCTGAGACGACGGTCCCCTGGATGACGAGGATGTCGAGCCCGGCCTCGAGCGCTCCTTCGTAGTGCGTGCGCACCTTCTGAGGCGTGAGCGACGCGGCGGTCACGACGCCTTGGGCTTTGATCTCGGCGATCCGTTGCGCGATCAGCTCCGGCTTGACCGGCTCCCGATAGATGTCCTGCATCTCTCGGGTCGCGATGTCGCGCGAGAAGCTCGCGATCCGCTCCAGCTGAGTCTCAGCGTCCTCGTAGCGGCAGAAGATGCCCTCGAGATTGAGGACCGCGAGGCCGCCGAGGCCGCCGATCAGACCAGCCGTCCCCGGCGAGACCACCCCGTCGAGCGCGGCAGCCAGAAACGGCTGCTCAAATCGGTAGGGCCCGAGCGTCCAGGAGATGTCGACGTCGTCGGGGTCCCGCGTGCGGCGTGAGGGAACGATCGCAATATCGTCGAACCCATATGCCCTGCGCGCCTTCTTGCCGCGTCCGATCTCTACTTCCATTGACGCATCTTAGGCAGTGCTGCGGACAGGTTCGAGGCGGCAACCATCGGTCAAACGATGCTAGCAGCGGGTGGAATCCGCTCAAGCGGCTGTTGATCGGCTGGCGCCGATTCCATTGAAGTCCCGTGCGTGGTCTGACCGCGAACGGTTTTTAGCCGATCTCCGCGGCAATCTCCAGACGTTCGGCCTCGACCTCGCCCAGCAGTCGATCGACGCGGGCTGGATCGATGATGCCGGCGCCGAAATGCAGCGTCGATTCCGCGCCGCAGGCGACACCGAAGCGAAGGCACTCGACCGGCGAGCGACCCGCGTAGCGAGCCGCCACATAGCCGGCCAGGAACGCATCGCCAGAGCCCACGGTCGAACGCGCCTCCTGCTCCTGGATCCGGACTCGATACAACGTCGCGGCTCCCTCATCGAACACGCGCGCGTAGCAACCGTCGGCCACGGTCATGATCGCCTCGGCCGCACCGAGCCGGGTCATCTCGGTCACCGCTTGCGCACGGTCGGCGACGTCGTTGAACTCATGCCCGACCAGCTCCTCGGCTTCGAGCTCGTTCGGCGATACCAGGTCTGGCTCAGAGCGCATCGCGAGCCGGAGGGGGTCGCCGTCGGTGTCGATCATCGTCGTCACCCCGAGCTTGCGTACGTCACGGATCAGCGAGGAGTAGATCGCCGGCTCGATGCCGCGGGGGAGGCTGCCGGCGAACACGCAGATACTCGCGCCCTTGGCCAGGTAGAGGAGGTTCTCACGGAACAGCTCCAGCTCCTGCGCCGAGACGGAGGGGCCGCGCTCGTTGATCTCGGTATGGAACCCGGTGGTCGGATCGAGCACCGCGGTGTTCGTCCGGGACTCCTCACGGATCCTGACGAAGCCGTTGAGGATCGACTCGTCGTTGAGCCCCTCGACGATCCTGGTCCCGGTCGCGCCACCCGCGAGACCGGTGGCGATCACGGGCTGGCCCAGCCGCTTGATGGCCCGCGCGATATTGACGCCCTTACCCCCCGGCATCGTCTTCTGGTCGACTGTCCGGTGCCGTCGCCCCGGTGTAAAGCTAGGGACTTCCAGCGTCTTGTCGAGCGCCGAGTTCAGCGTGACGGTGATGATCATGCCGCCTCCCGACGGACTCTGTTGGCCCGGGCCCGGGCCCGCGTCCGGGTCCGGATCCGCGTTCGCACGATGACGGTGATTCCAATGCCGAGGACGGCGACGAGGAGCAGCAACATGAGGGGTTGAGTGATGAAGCCAGCCGCAATCGTCAGCGGGCTGACCGCGGGCAAGGCGCTCGCGAGCAGCAGTGGGATGCGAGCCATCGTACGCCCGTCAGCCAGCACCAACAAGGTCCCGACGACCGCGTGGCTGCGCAGCGGCCCGGCCAGCTGGTGGGGAACCTCGACCCGCGTGGTCAGGTCGGTGCTCCGCGACACCACCTGCCGGTATGTCCTCGCGGCGATGACATCGGCCCGCACACCGGCGCGGTAGCGAACCGTCGGCCTGGCGCGGACGCTCCCCGCGCGGACGGGGGTGACGAGGTGAAAGTTCGCAAACCCCCAGTTGAGCAGTGTGAGCGTGTTCGCGTCGCGGGCTGACTCACTCGAGGTTCCGAGCACCGCGCTGATCAGCGTCATCCCGTCCTTGTGCCCCGATCCGACCAGCACGTAACCGGCGTCGAGCGTGTGTCCGGTCTTCACGCCGGTGATCCACGGGACCCTGCCGACGAGGTCATTGGTGCTGATGACGTAGCGGACATGGTCGCCCGTGCGCAGGACCGCGCTGGGCAGTGCCACGACCCGCGCGAAGAACGGGTGATGCGCGAGCAGGTAGCGCGCGAGCTTGACGAGGTCAGAGGCACTCGAATAGTTGCCCGGCGTGTCGAGCCCGGCCGGCGTCGAGTAGTGCGTGTGATTGAGCCCGAGCGCTCGTGCGCGAGCGTTCATCATCCCGATGAAGCGCGCCACCGAGCCGTGGCCGATGTTGTAGGCCAAATCCTCCGCAGCGTCGTCCGCGCTCGGCAGCAGCAGCGCCAGCAGCAGATCGTGGACGCTCATCCGTTCGCCCGGCACGAGCCCGATCTGCGAGTCGACCGCGGCCGGCTCGTAGTCGTTCTGCGTGAATACCTGGTCTAACCGCACGTGCTCGAGCGCGAGCAGCGCGGTCATCAGCTTCGTCGTGCTGGCGATCGGGAGCTCTTGATTGGCGTGATCGCCGTACAGCGGCTGACCGGTGTCTTGGTCGACCAGGATCGCCGAGCGAACGCTGAGCTGGGGTGGGGATACGGCGAGCGCGCGCCCCGGCAGCATGCAGGCCCCAGCCGCCGCGCACAGCGCAACCGTCAGGGCGAGCGGGCGGCGTCGCACGCCGCCCATCACCGCCTCAGCCTCAGTCGCTGTCCGGTCTGGAGGCTATTGGGGGAGAGCGTCGGGTTGAGCGCCTGCAGCGTGGCCTGCGAGACGCCGGTTTTCACCGCGATCGCACTCAGGCTGTCGCCGGAGCGCACGACGTAGAACATGGGCTTGGGCTTGCCGTGCGCTTTGCGTCGGCTGTGCACCACCGGGGACTGAGTCGCCGTCGCCGAGTGGTCGGCGAGATCGGAATGCACGACGACGTAAGTCCCTGCAGCAACCGCGACGAGAGCGATCGGCGCTAGCCAGCGCGCCCATTTGGAAGCCACCATCGCCGCCCGATCATACAAGCGGCCCGAAGCCCGACCCGGCCGAGGCAGCTCGAGCCTGCTGTGCCGGCACCGGAACCAACGATCTCAGCTCGACAGCCCCCAGGCCAGTTCGCGCAGCCGTGCGGCCTCGCGTGCGGCACTGGCGGCCGGGTCGCCGCGACCATGCTCGTAGGCGTACACGATCCCGCGCGAGACCGCGATCAGACCGCCCGCTGGGCCGGGCGCAAACGCCGGCGCGAGGTCCTCCACCCGGCCTCCCTGAGCGCCGACCCCAGGGAGCAGGAACACCGCGTGAGGCATGGACTCACGGAGGGTCGCGAGCCGCTGCGGCGCCGTCGCGCCGGTGACGGCCCCAACGTCGCTCAAGCCCCGCGCTCCGACCCCCGGCCCCCCGAGCTCAGCCACCATCTCGGCCAGCCGGTCGCTCACCGATCCGCCCCGCTCCAGGGACTGCTCCTGCACATCGGCCGCACCGGGGTTGGAGGTCCGAACCAGCACGAATACCCCGCCGGAACGCTCGCGCGCGGCCTCCACGATCGGCAGCAGCGAATCGATGCCGAGCAGCGGACTCACGGTCAGGGCATCGGCACCGAGTCCCGGCACGGGGCCGAACGGCGTCGGCGTCTCGCCGAAGAACGCCTGCCCGTAGGCGGCAGCTGAGATGTCAATATCGCCGCGCTTGGCGTCTGCGATCACCAGCAGGCCGCGGTCGTGCGCGCCTTGCCTCACAGCGCGCAGGGCGGCCCAGCCAGGCGCTCCGAGACGCTCAAAGCATGCGAGTTGGAGCTTGACCGCCACGCAATATTCGCCCACCGCCTCGATGGCCAGCGCGCAATGCGCCGCCACGGCGAGTGCAGCGCGAGTATCGGCCGGGGCGCCGGGCCCGCCCGCGAGCTCGAGTGCACGAGGCCACAGGCGGGCGGGATCCGGATCCAACCCCAGCACGAGTTGCGAGCAACGCTCAGAGACGAGACCGGCGAGCCGGTCGCCAAACCCCTCCAGCGTCGGACCCCTCGCCGACGCCACCCGCTCCGCTGACCGCGGCACCGAATCGGGACGAGATCCCGCGAACGCGAGTGAGCGCAGCAGAGCTACTTGACTGCCTTTTTGAGCGCCGCGCCGGCGGTGAACTTGGGCACCCGCGACGCGGCGATCTGAATCTTCTCGCCGGTGGCGGGGTTGCGGCCCTCGCGGGCGCTGCGATCCGAGACGCTGAACTTGCCGAAGCCGGAGAAGACCACCTCGCTACCGCGCTTGAGTGCGCCCTCGATGGTCTCCAGCATCGCGTCCACCGCGTCCGCGGCATCTTTCTTACTCAACCCGGCGCGATCCGCGACCTGGTCGACAAACTCGGACTTCGTCACTTGCCCCTCCTTAGAGGTGGTAGGAAATTCGACGCTAACACGGCCGGCGGACGGCTGCGAGCCACGCCCGCCACGCCCGCCACGCCAATTGCATTCTGTCCAGGGTTAGCAACCTACTGGGAAGAATGCGACGGCACATTGACGCAATTTGCGGACATCGATCCAGGTCGCCATCAACCTGACAGGTGAATAACGTCCTTCCGACCTTGACCTATGTACCGCGTCCACCGACCGCTCGAACGTGAGCTGGGTGCTCGCCGTGACCAGGAATTTATCCGATCTTACGTTCGAGCCGCAGGCAGCCCCGCCCGTTGACGGCCAGAATAGAGCCGTGGACCTCGCCCGCATCGGATGGCTCTCGGTCGTCATCGCCTGCGTGATCGCCGTGGTGATCCTGTTGCTGCAGGGGTATTACGGCTACGCCGGCGTGACGTTCGCGGTCGCCGCGTCCGCTGGGATCAACCTGCGCTAACCGGCGGCTGGAGCAGCCAGGCCACGAGCGAGCGGACGGCACGCCCGCGGTGGCTGATCTCGTCCTTCTCACGGTCGCTCAGCTCGGACATCGTGCGCCGCTTGGAGTCCTCGTCGGGGAGAAACACCGGGTCATAACCGAATCCGCGCGATCCTCGGCGGGAGCCGGTGAGCCGTCCGCGACAGTCGCCGAAGAACAACCGCTGCAGCGCCGGGGTATGCGGATCCACGTACGCGAGCGCGCAGACGTATCTCAGCTCGCTGCCAGCCGGCGCGTCGTGCATCAGCTTGGCCAGATTCTGCTCGTCACTCGCGCGCGGTCCGGCAAAGCGCGCGGAGCGTACCCCGGGAGCGCCGCCGAGCGCCGCCGCTTCGATGCCGGAGTCATCAGCGATGGCGACGCGGCCGGTGGCCGCAGCCGCCGTCAGGGCCTTCGGCATCGCGTTCTCGGCATAGGTGACGCCCTCCTCAGGGGGGAGCTGGACGCCCGCCGGCAACGGCTCGATGGCAATGCCCGCGGGCGCCAACAGCCGCCGGAACTCGCCCAGCTTATGAGGGTTGCGAGTCGCGAGCAGCAGCGTCGCGGGTGCGGCCATTGTTCAGGTCTTCGCGCCTGCGACGGCCTCGTCCTGGAATCTGCGCAGGGCTTCGATGCCCTGCGCCGCCAGCGCGAGCAGATCGTCCAGGTGGGCACGTGACAGTGGCATGCGCTCCGCGGTGGCCTGAACCTCGACCAAGCCACCCTCGCCGGTCATGACGACGTTGGCGTCGACCTCGGCGGTCGAGTCCTCGGCGTAGTCGAGATCGAGTAGCGGCACGCCGCGCACGATCCCGCACGAGATGGCCGCGACGGTGCCGTTCAGAGGCGATTGCGTCAACCGGCCCTGCGTGACCAACCGCTCGCAGGCGAGCCTCAGCGCCACCATGGCGCCCGTGATCGACGCGCACCGCGTGCCGCCGTCGGCCTGAAGCACGTCACAATCGAGGTAGATCGTGCGCTCGCCGAGGGCACTGAAGTTGACCACGCCCCGGAGGGAACGGCCGATCAGACGCTGGATCTCGACCGACCGCCCGTCGGGTCGCCCCTTGTTGATGTCGCGCTGCTTGCGCTCCCCGGTCGACGCCGGGAGCATGCCGTACTCGGCCGTCACCCAGCCGCGGCCGGACCCGCTCAACCAGCGCGGCACGTTCTCTTGCGCCGATGCCGTGCAGATCACTCGCGTCTCGCCCATCGAGATCAACGCCGAGCCCGTCGCGGTGCGGACGAACCCGGGTTCGATCACCGTGGGTCGCAACTCGTCGGCTGCCCGGCCATAGCTGCGGTCGGGCACCGGGGCGCTCACGCGGCCACCCTCGTTCCCAGCTCGACATGCATGACTTCTCCCAGCGGCATCTGCAGAAAGCGCGTGCCGAGGGCATGAAAGGACCCCACGTCTCCGGTGCAGCGGAATCGGTAGCTGCCCTCCCCGCGCCGGGGGTTCAGCAGCCCACGTGACGCGAGCGCACGCTCGACGCTGCGGGCGACGCCCGGACCCGAGGTGACCAGCGTCACGCCGCGCCCCAGCGTCCGCTGGAGCATCGGCGCGATCAGCGGGAAATGGGTGCAGCCGAGGATCACCGTATCCACGTCCGCCCGGCGCAGCGGCGCGCAATACTCCCGCACGGTCTCGACCAGATGCTCGTCGAACGGGAACCCGGCCTCGATGATCGAAGCCAGGTCGCGGCAGGCCACGCTCTCGAGATGGACGTGCGGGTCTGCCGCGGTCACGGTGCGCTCGTACGCGCCGCTGGCCACCGTCGCAGGCGTCGCCAGCAGCCCGATGCGGCCGTTACGGCTGGCGGCGACCGCGAGTTGGGCGGCGGGCCGCAGGACTCCGATCAGATCGACGTCGTCACCGCGCTCGTCGAGATACCGCTGCACGGCCGGCAGCGCGGCAGCGCTGGCGGAGTTGCAGGCCACCACCAACACCTTTGCACCCTCCTGGAGGAGGTGATCGGCGATCTCGATCGAGAAGGCGGACAACTCCTCCGGAGACCGATTGCCGTACGGCAGGCGAGCCGTATCGCCGAGGTAGAGGTAGTCCTCGGCCGGCAGCGAGACCAGCAGCTCATGCAGGACGGTCAACCCGCCGACGCCGGAATCGAACACGGCCACAGGGAGCTCGGCGAGTGCGGACACGGGTTCCATGGTGCCAGAGCGGGCGGCCGCGCCAATCGCTCCCGGCGCAAGTACGCTCGCCGGGGCGATGCGCGCCCTGATCGTCACCAACATGTATCCGACGCCGCGGCGACCGGCGCTCGGCAGCTTCGTTCGCGATCAGATCGACGCACTGAGACGGATACCCGACGTGGAACTCGACGTGTTCGCGTTCGCGCCCGGTGGTCCTGGGGCCTACGCGCGCGCCGGGGTCGAGCTCGCTCGCCGCCATCGTCGCCGGCCATTCGACGTCGTCCACGCTCACTTCGGGCTCACGGTGTGGCCGGCACTCGCCGCACGCGGCGGCGCGCGGGCGGTGACGCTGCACGGCACCGACCTCGCCCACCCCCGTTCCCGGGTGATCACGCTGGGGGGGTTGCGCCTCGTGGACCTGGTCGGGGTGGTATCCGAGCCGCTGGCGCACGACGTGCCGCGCTGGGCCACTCGCGATCCGGTCGCGGTGCTGCCCTGCGGGGTCGACATGCGCCGCTTCCGGCCGATCCCCCGGGCCGACGCGCGAGCGCACCTGGGGCTCGATCGAGACCGGCCGTACCTGCTGTTTCCAGCCGATCCGAGGCGCGCGGAGAAGCGTCACGATCGCGCGCTGGCGCTCGCGGAGAGCGAGGGAGTGAGCCTGCTCACCCTGGGCGATGTCGCTCCGTTCGAAGTTCCTTTCTGGGTCAACTCCGCCACCGCGGTGCTCGTGCCCTCCGAGCGGGAGGGCTTCGGGCTCGCGGTGCTCGAGGCGCTGGCCTGCGACGTGCCGGTGCTCGCCACGCCCGTTGGCATCGCGCCAGAGGCGCTCGAGGGGGTTTCAGGCACCTACTGCGCCGCGTTCGACCTGAAGGCGTGGCGGGAGGCGCTCGCCCCCCATCTCGTCGCCGACGATCCACGCGTGCCCGGCCGTGCGCGTGCCGAACCATTCTCCAGCGATCGGATGGCCGCTCGGCTGCTCGACGCCTGGCGCGGGCTCGCGCCAGACCGATCCCGCAGACGAGCCCGCTGAGGGGCGACAAAGCTGGCCGTCAGCTGCCGACGGCCAGCCGCCGACCTGCACCACATCCCAAATCACGTCGCGCCCGCCCGATTTGTTGCAATCGCGCATGGACCACATGCCCAATCCCCCAAATCGTGCCGCAGATGACGGATTTGGGATCTCATACAGGTGAGACCGCATCACTCCGCCCCACCAAGACTGGATCCTTCCTCCCCTGCCGCCGCGGCGGGGCCGGGCGACACCCCCGCTCACCCCAAGCCGGGCCACCATGGAGTCAGGCGGGCGAGAGCCTCGCGCGCGATCGGAGCCACCGCGACGCCGTCGGCAGCGGATGACCCGGCGCGCCGCTCGGGCGCACCCAGTGCTTCGAGCGTGACGGCCACCGAGCGCGCTAGCGCCTCCAGCGCGTAGCCACCCTCGAGGACGGCTCCGACCGGCACCTCGAGCTCGTCGCTGACCCGGCGCATCGACCGTGCCATCGCCGCGAATCCCTCGTCGGTCACATCGCAGTCCGCCAGCGGATCTTCGCGGTGGGCGTCGTAGCCGGCCGAGATCAACACCAGCTGGGGGGCGAACGCGCGCGCCAGGGGCACCGCCAGGTGGTCAATCAGCGAACGGTAGACCGCATCGCCGGAGCCAACCGGCACCGGCAGGTTGACGGTGAATGCTCGTCCGCCGCCCTCGCCGACATCGGCAGCCGAACCGGTCCCCGGGTACAGCGGCGACTGGTGAATAGAGAGGAACAGGACGCGGTCGCTGGCGGAGAAGGCGTCGTTGGTGCCGTTGCCGTGGTGCACGTCCCAGTCGAGGATCATCACCCGCTCCAATCCGTGGGCGTCGAGCGCGTGCTGGGCCGCAACCGCGATGTTGTTGAACAGGCAGAAGCCCATCCCCCGCGCCCTCAGCGCGTGATGACCGGGTGGTCGATGCGCGCTGAAGCCAGACGGAGCCGATCCGTCGAGCAGCAGATCGACGAGCCGCACGGCACCGCCGGCGGCATGCTGTGCCGCCTCGAACGATCCCCGGCTGACGACCGTGTCGAGGTCGAGCTGCGCGCCGCCCCGGGCGGAAGCGGCCTCGATCGATGCGACGTATGCCTCGCTATGGACCGCGGTCAGAACGGCGCGATCCACCGCCGGCGAGCTCAGGCGGGCGAATCCGATCCAGTCACGGCGTTCGAGCTCGCGCTCGATGGCAATGATCCGCGCCGGCTGTTCGGGGTGTGACCCCGTGTCGTGGGCGAGCGAGGAAGGATGGGCAAGAAACACAGGCAGCGAGGCCATCGCGAGTACCGTACCTCTCGGTGGATCCACTCGAGACTCAGGTTGTGATCGTGGGCGCCGGAGCCGCCGGGTTGTACACCGCGCTGTGTGCGGCCCGCGATGGCGCCGACGTCGTGCTCGTGTCGGCGACACCGCTGGCGGAGTCCTCGAGCTATTGGGCCCAGGGCGGCCTGGCCGCTGCGCTGTCGAGTGATGACAGCCCCGAGCAACATCTCGCTGACACGGTCACAGCGGGCCGGGGGGCAGTGCGGGAATCGGCGGCGAGAGTTCTGTGCGACGAGGCGCCCGGAGCGGTGGACGACCTGGCGTCGCTGGGGGTTCGCTTCGACGCCGACCGTCACGGGCGGTTCGCGCTCGGGCTCGAGGGGGGACACTCGGTCCGGCGCGTGGTGCATGCCGGAGGCGCAGCGACGGGCCGGCGCGTGGTCCGCCAGCTCTCGGCGCTGGTGGCGCAGGACAGGCGGATCGAAGTGCTCGAGCGTCGCCGCGTGGTCGCCATCCTGGGCGTGGACGGGCGCTGCGTTGGGGTCCGGCTCGACGACGGTCGTGCCATGACCAGCGCCGCGGTCGTGCTCGCCACCGGCGGCGCGGCGGCGCTGTGGTCACGCACGACCAATCCCCCGGGCGCGACCGGTGGCGGGCTGCTGCTGGCGTCTGCCGCCGGTGCCACGCTCGCCGATCTCGAGCTGATGCAGTTCCATCCGACCGCGGTCGTCGGCGGTAACGGGGCCGATGGGTTCCTCGTCACCGAGGCGGTCCGAGGCGAGGGAGCGCAGTTGCTCGACGCGGCCGGACACCGCTTCGTCGACGAGCTCGCCCCCCGGGATGAGGTGGCCAGGGCCGTCCAGCGCCAGATGATCCTTTCCGGCGCCCGCTCGGTCGACCTTGACATGCGCGCGATCGATCCCGCGCTGTTCCCGAATGTGGTCAGTGCTCTGCGTCGGGCCGGGATCGATCCCGAGCGCGAACTCGTGCCGGTGGCTCCGGCCGCCCATTACATGATGGGGGGGGTCGCCACCGACCTCGATGGCCGCAGCACCCTCCCGGGGCTGTACGCGGTCGGAGAGTGCTCCTGCACCGGTCTGCACGGAGCCAACCGACTCGCGTCCAACTCGTTGACCGAATGCTTCGTGTTCGGTGCCCGGGCGGCGCGGGCGGCTGCCGCCGAGCCGCAGCCCGATCCTGTGAAACTGGGCCAAGCCGAATCCGAATCCGACTCCCAAGCGCCGCCCGGGGTGCCTTCAGAGCACAGCCGCGCGGCCCTGTGGCGGTGTGCCGGCCTCGAGCGCGATGCGTCGGGCTTGCGCGAACTGAGCGCCGATCCGCATCCGCTCGTGCGCCTGATCGCGACATCGGCGCTGGCTCGGGCCGAGAGCCGCGGCGCCCACCAGCGCAGGGACTTCCCGCAGCGCGAACCAGCGCTCGATGGCCATCACGTGACGCTCCGATCAGGCCGCGACCCGGTGCTCGAATCGTGGTCCTGAGACGCGAGACGAGCGCAGTTTCCGATTAACGCACCGTTAATACGGAGAACCTCGTTAGCTACACAAGCAGGCGGGATACTCGCGCGCAGCGAAGGGGCGGCCGGCACGGAATCGAAAGGAGTGTCCACATGTATCGGTTTAGCCGAGCCATTTATCGGGAGCTTGCGCGGGACATCATCGAGGATCCGCGCGGCGTGCACCCACATGCCAATCACGAGCGCGTGCTGCGCGCGTGTGAGTCGGCGGTCGATCGTCTGGCCACAGATCGCCACTACTTTGCCCGGCCGGCGCGGACGTTGTTCTGCGACATCAGAGCGTATTTCCCGATGCACGCGCAAGAGCGCGTGTTGCGAGTGATTGAGCGCTACCTGGGCTTCGCCGACGCGTTCCTGCGCACCCAACCGCAGAACGGCTATGACGTCTACGGCAACCCACTGCAATGCCGCGCCAGCACGCGAAAGGGGACGCCCTGTCAGCGAATGCCGCTGCCTCACAACGGCTACTGCCCCTCGCACCAGCATCTGGGCGACACCGAAGAGCTGGAGGGTGCGCTCGCGGCGTAACTGCGATCACCACGCGTCGGTCTGACGCGGGACGGTTTCGGTTACCGTCGCGTCATGCTGCTGGGCGTCGACGTGGGCGGGACCTTCACCGACGCCGTGCTCGCACTCGACGGTCGGATCGTCACCGCCAAGGCGCCGACCACCCCGGACGACCAGTCAGAAGGCGTGATGGCAGCGGTCACGGCCGCGCTGCAGCGCGCGGGCCGGAGCGCCGATGAGATTCGCGGCTTCTCGCACGGGATGACCGTCGCGACCAACGCCCTGCTCGAAGGTCGCGGCGCGCGAACCGCGTTCGTGGCCACCGACGGGTTCACCGACATCGTGGCCCTCGGCCGCCAGAATCGGGCCGAGCTGTATCGCCTCTGTGCGTCGCGGCCGGCGCCACTCGCGCCGCCGGGGCTCAGGTTCGGAGCGGCTGAGCGCATGACCCCCGACGGGCCGCTGCGCGAGCTGAGTCGCGACGACGCTCATGCGCTGGCGCGCGAGGTGGCCCAGGCCGCGCCGGAGTCGGTCGCCGTCGCACTGCTGCATTCCTACCGCCACCCCGAACACGAGCTGGCGATCGCGCAGGCGCTGGCGGCCGAGCTCCCCGGCACCCATGTGTCGCTCTCCCACGAGGTGGTGGGGACGTTTCGCGAGTTCGAGCGCGCCAGCACGACCGAGGTTGACGCCGCACTCTCACCGCTTCTGGCCCGCTACCTGCGTCGACTGGTGGAGCGCTGCGAAGCCCGGCAGATGCCAGAGCCCTCAATCATGCAGTCCAATGGCGGCCTGATCGACATCGCGGCAGCCGCCGGCCACGCGGCCTGGACGGTGCTGTCCGGACCGGCGGGCGGAGCCGCCGGCGCCGCGCTCGTCGCCCGGGCGTCCGACGCTGCGGACGCGCTGTGCTTCGACATGGGCGGCACGTCGTGCGATGTCTGCGTGGTCGACGGCGGGGCCGTGCAGGAAGCGAGCTCCGGGACGATCGCGGGACGGCCGCTGGCGCTGCCGATGGTCGCGGTGCACACCGTCGGCGCGGGCGGGGGCTCGATTGCCTGGCGCGACCCCGGCGGCGCGCTGCGGGTCGGGCCCCGCTCGGCGGGCGCCGATCCCGGCCCCGCCTGCTACGACCGGGGTGGCCGCGAGCCGACCGTCACGGACGCGAACCTGCTGCTCGGCTATCTCGCCGCCGACGCCCCGCTGGCGGGCGGAGTCACGCTGAACCGGGCGGCGGCCCAGCGCGCCATCGAGCCGCTCGCCGGCGAACTCGGACTCGAGCCGCTCGCCTGCGCGGAGGGGATCGTCCGGGTCGCCAACGCCGAAATGATTCGTGCCCTGCGGGTCGTCACCGTCGAGCGAGGGGTCGACCCGCGCGGCTACGCGCTGCTCGCGTTTGGTGGGGCCGGGCCGTTGCACGCAGCTCAGATCGCCGAGGAGCTCGGGATCACGACGATCGTGTGCCCGCGCGCCTCGGGCGTACTGGCCGCACTCGGGCTGGTCATCTCTCCGCGCCGGCGCGACGTGCAGCGCAGCGTGTTCCTCCGGGGCGAGCAGCTGTCGCGCGCTGCGATTGCCGGTCTCGTCGCCGAACTGGGCCACCAGGCGCGCCGAGCCCTGCGGGAGCCGAAGGCTGAACTGAAGGCCGTCTACGAACTGCGCTACCGCGGTCAGGCGTTTGAACTGGCGATCGCCGGCGCCACGGAGCCCGACCCGAAGCGGCTGCGCGAAGCATTCGAGGCCCAACACGAGGACCTCTATGGCTACTCCGATTCACAGCAGGAGCTGGAGCTGGTCACGATCCGGGTCAGCGCGAGCGTTCCCGGAGTGGACGTCGAGCTCGCCCGGGCCGACGAATCGACGACGATCGAGCGCGGACGCCGGACCGCCAGGCTCGCCGGTTCGTCGGTCGAGATCGACGTCCTGCGCGGGGCCCCGGCCGCGGGCACCACAATCGCCGGCCCAGCGGTCGTCGAGCTCCCCGAGTCGACCCTGCTCGTGCCAGCGGGGTGGTCGGGACAGGTCGACCGATCCGGGACGATCCGCGTGAAATCCGCTGACGCGGTGGAATCCGCTGGCGCGGATTCCATTGGAGAATCGCCCGGGGGGCGATTCTCCGGGGTGGTTCAAGGATGATTGATGCGATGATCGATCCGGTCCAGCTCCAGGTGTTGAACGGCGCGCTGCGAGCGATCGGCGAGGAGATGGGAGCTGTGCTGATCCGTTCGGCCCATTCGGCCAACATCAAGGAGCGCCGTGATGCATCGACGGCGCTGTTCACACCGGGCGGCGAGATGGTCATGCAGGCCGAGCACATCCCCGTGCACCTGGGGGCGATGCCAGCGGCGGTCGCGGCCGTGCTCGATCAAGCTCACGCGCCCGGCCGGTCGTGGGTCCTCAACGATCCCTACCGTGGCGGCACGCACCTACCGGATATCACGGTCATCACCCCGGTCTTCGCCGGAGGATCGCCCGACGGGATCGGCACCGGCCGATCCCATCTGATCGGATTCGCGGCCAACCGGGCCCACCACGCCGACGTGGGCGGACCGACCCCCGGCTCGATGCCGGCCGACAGCCGCACACTCGCTGAGGAGGGGGTCGTGATCGAGCCCCGGATCCTGGATGAGCACGCGATCGATGAGCTGAGCCGGCAGATGCGCCAACCTGACCAGCGACGCGCTGACCTGCGAGCCCAGCTCGCGGCCGGCCGGGTCGGTGCGCGGCGCTTGACCGAGCTGCATGACCGCGTCGGCGCGCACCTGCTTCAGGACGCGTTTGCGGAGGTGCTCGACTACGCCGAGCGACGCACCAGGGCCTGCATCAGGGAGCTGCCGGACGGCGTCCGCTCCGCCCACGACGTGCTCGAGGCACGCGAGGGCGAGCTGGCAATCACCCTCCGCGCGACCGTGCGGGGCGAGCGACTGACGCTCGATTTCACGGGCACCGACCCGCAGCACGACGGCAACCTCAATTGTCCTTTGGCGGTCACCCGATCGGCGTGCTATTTCGCCATCCGCGTGCTGACCGATCCCGACATCCCCGCCAACGCGGGGGCGTACCGTCCCATCGACGTGCAGGCGCCGGAGGGTTGCCTGCTGAACGCCCGCGCACCGGCGGCCGTCGTCGGCGGCAACGTCGAGACCTCTTCGCGAATCGCCGACGTCGTCCTGCAGGCGTTCGGTCGAGCGCTCGGCCAAGGCACGATGAACAACCTGACGTTGGGAAATGATCGCGTCGTCTACTACGAGACGATCGGTGGCGGGCAGGGCGCATGTCCCACCGCGGACGGCCCGAGTGGTGTGCACGTCGCGATGAGTAACACGCTCAACACGCCGATCGAGGCGCTCGAACTCGAGTTCCCCCTGCGCATGGTGCGCTATGCGCTGCGGTACGGGTCGGGCGGTCGGGGCAGGTATCACGGCGGCGACGGCGTGATCCGCGAGCTCGAGGCGCTCGAGCCGTTGCACTACTCACTCCTCACCGAACGCCGCCGCCACGCCCCCCCGGGCGCCGACGGTGGTCAACCTGGCCAGCCGGGGCGCAACCTGCTCGACGGCGAGGAACTGCCACCCAAGGCGATGGGCGAGCTGGCGCCAGGCCAGCGGCTGCGGATCGAGACACCCGGCGGTGGTGGCTTTGGTCAATCGCCTGGCGGCAATGGCCAATCGCCTGGCGGCAATGGCCAATCGCCTGGCGGCAATGGCCAATCGCCTGGCGGCAATGGCCAATCGCCTGGCGGCGATTGACTTGGAGAATCGCCCGGGGGCGATTCTCCGGGCCAGTCCTCGCCAACCGCTCGTCGAGAGAATCGCCCGGGGGGCGATTCTCCGGGCCAGTCCTCACCGATCTCGCCCGGGAGGTGATTCTTCGGCATCATGTGGGGGGTGAGTCAGCGCGTGGCCTTCCTGGGTTTGGGGATCATGGGCTCGCGGATGGCCGCGAACCTGGTCCGGGGCGGGTTTGAGGTGACGGTCTGGAACCGCACGACCGAGAAGGCGGAGCAATTCGCCGCCGAGCACGGCGTACGATCCGCGCCGTCGGCCGCACAGGCGGCGGCGGACTGCGACGTCGTCATCACGATGGTGGTCGACGGGCCGCAGGTGGAGCACGTGCTGCTGGGCGAGGATGGTGCCGCCGCCGGAGCGCGCCAGGGCACGCTGTTCGTCGATTGCTCGACGATTGGACCGACGATCACGCGCTCGATCGGTGCCACGCTGGCCCAGCAGGAGTTCCGGATGCTGGACGCGCCGGTGACCGGCTCGTCCCCCCGGGCCCAGGACGGCACGCTCACGATCATGGTGGGAGGGGAGCGCGCCGACTACGACTTCGCGGAGCCACTGCTGGAGACGATGGGCGCGATGATCGTCTACGCGGGGCCGTTGGGCCAGGGCCAGATGGTCAAGCTGATCAACAACGCGGTTGCCGCGGTCAACGCGACGGTGGTCGGTGAGGCGCTGTTGGTCGGCGCGCGGGCCGGGGTCGACCTCGACGCGCTGGTGACGGTGATGGGCAACGGCTCCGGGGCCTCGACAATGCTCGAGCTCAAAGCCGACCCGATGCGCAAGCACGACTACAGGACGCTGTTCAAGCTCGAGCACATGCTCAAGGACGTCAGGCTCTGCCTCGAGGAAGGACAGGCGGTCGGCGCGCCGTTTGCCTCGGCAGCGTTCACGCGGGAGATCCTCATCGCGGGGATGGGCCGCGGACACGGTGAGGACGATTTCGCGGCGCTGATCGAGGTGCTGGAGGGCGCCGCAGGGACCAAGCTCTGACCCGTGCAGGCGTGAGCCGCAAACGGTCTGCCGCGACCGCTTGTAGCATTAGTTGACCGCTTGGAAGGTGTGACTTAGCAGGAACATTTTGCGTTTTCGCGCTTCTCGCCTACAATCATCGTGTCCTGGCGTTGCCGTTCTGTCTCAGCTGCGCACGCGGGACTGACTGGAAAGCCCCCTTCCTCCTTCCCCCCTACTCCTACATGCCGATTGCTTTCAAAGAATGGGCCGTGACCGTGCGGGCGCTCGCCGAAGGCGAGCAGCTCCTGACCCTTCGCAAGGGCGGTATTCGCGAGCCCGATAAACATTTCAAACTCGATTACGAGCGCTTCTTCCTCTACCCGACGTTTGACCACCAACGCTCCGATCTGGTGCGTGAGTCCCACCGTCCCGAGCTTGCTCGTGCGCTCGAGGAGGGCGTGTGGAGCGACGGGGAGCCGCACCCGAATGCTCTGCACCGCGGTGAGGAAATCACTCAGCCGGACCGGGTTCGGATTCGCGCTTGGGCCGAGGCGGCTGCGCATTACACGATCACGGATCGACGGGCGGTCGACGCACTGTCGCCCTTCTACGTCTGGACCACCGATTACGCCGAGAAGCGGTTGGCCTGGAAGCGCCGTCACCCGTTGCACGTCATTCTGCTTCGGACCTACCGGATCCCGCGGCCGGTGACGGTGAAGGTCCGAGACGAGTACGGTGGTTGCCGCTCGTGGCTCGAGTTGACGCGTGAGCTTCCGTTCGAGGGCACCCCCGTGCTCTCCGATGAGGAGTTCGAGCGGGCCTCTGAGGAGATCGCCGCGATCGCCTCGGATCGCCAGCCGGTACTCGTCTGAGCGCCCTCGGCGCGCGGCCGCGCAACCAGCCTGTGATGTGGCCCAGCCGCTCGGTTCAGTGCGCGCGTCCGCGCCGGCACCGGTTCTAGCTCGTGGCATGGGTCGAGTCGGCCTCGCCCTTCTTTCGTGCCCGCCACGAGTCGGCCGACGCTGACGACGCCGAGCGCGTGCTCCATTCGCTCGAGACCACGCGCGAGCGACTGTCGGATCTGTTCACGCGCCCGGTGGGGGAGCTGACCGTCGTACTGCACCGCAGCACGACGTCGCTCGTGCTGACCAATCCGCTGCTCCCCCTCGCGTGGCTGGCCACCGCTCCGGCCGCGCGTCGGTACATCGCCGGCTGGGCCGGCGCACACGAGCTTCACGTCCTGGCGCCCGCCGTACTGCAAGCGCGCGCCTCGAGGGTCCCCGGCTCGCGCGAGATGCTGGCGCTGTCGGCCGCCGCCCTGTACACCCGCCGCGTCGTGGAGGAGAACAACCACGACCTGCAGCACACGCTGGCCCCGGCTCGGATCGGGCGAGAGCTGCGCTGGGCATGGCTGCTGGAAGGTGGTGCGCGATGGTTTGCCGGTCAGACAGAGCATTCGCGCCCGGCCATCGCCCGCCGATTGCGTGAGGGCAAGCCACCCAGCTTCCCGCCCGGCCTGCGCGACGCTCCCCTGATCGGCGGAACCGTGATCGACCTGCTCGCGCGCGAGGAAGGGGAGATCGCGGCCGCGCAGTTCGTCTCCCGTTTGCATCCCCAGGGTGGGCGCGCTGCGATCTCCAAGGCCTTTCGTGGCCGCTCGTTCGCGCACACCGAAGATGCGTGGCGCTCCCACCTGGCTCGTATGGCCCGGACGAGCTGAATGGTCTCCGTCGTCAGTACGGTCGGTCGCACCGAGGGCGCGCGAGCCGCCAGCGCCGCTCAGCGCAAAAGCTCGACGCCCAGCCACACGATCAGTGCCCCGACCGCGAGCGCCGCGAGCAGACCGGCCAGCAGCCGGACCGGCGTCACCGGCAATCCGACCGGCTCGGCTTCGATCAGCTCCGCCTGCAGCAGGATCTCGCGCGCAGTGCTCACCCCGGACTGGGGTACGAGAATGTCTCGAGGCCCCGCGGCGAGAAAGTCGGGCACGTCGAATCCGGCGCTGCGGCGCAGCAGGCTCGGCACACCCTCTTCGAGCAGCAGCGCCTGGATGAACTCGGCCTCGGCCTGGTTACGTCCTCCGGCCACCCGGATCAGCGCACCCTCGGCCAGCTGAGGCTTGATCTTCCTAGCCTGCCGTTGTCGCTCGGAGATCGGCTGCGACGACGCGGAGGCAGCGTCGTGAACGAGCGGCAGCTGGCACTCGGGGCAGAACCGCTCATCAACGCCGAAGCGCGAGCCGCAGGTCGGGCAGACGAGCGCCGCAGTGCTCACTACTCCACGACCAGTTCGGCTTTCGCTACCTGTCCGCCATCGCTGATCGTGAAGGCGCGCACATCCGCCGGGGCGTCCCCGGCCACGCCCACGATGATCCACACCACTCCGGGCCACCATAGCCCGAAGTTGATGTCGGTCTGAGAAGGCTCGGGTGCGCTACGGGTGTGAGAGTGATAGATCGCACCCAACTCGAACCCGGACGCCTCGATTTCCTGGGTGAGCTCGATCGCCTCCTGGCCGTCGATCTCGAAGCGAAGCGGACTCGCCGCGGCGTTCGTGGCCCGGTACACCTTGACTGCGTGTCCCTCGCGCGATGCCACGATCCCGCAGCATTCGTTCGGCGCGTCGGCGCGCGCATGAGCCACCATCTCGTCGTAGAGCTCACGATCAATCCGCATCCGGGCCGAGGCTAGCAGCGCTCTCAGCGCCTGCCCTGGACGAGCCCATAGGGAACTGCCTGCGTGAGGTCAACCGGATGCAGCAGCACGGTCAGGACCGTCGCGTGCTGCGCCTCACTGGCCATGATCTCGGCGCCGAGGCGCAGCAGAGTGGGACCGCTCAGCTCAGACATGGCAACGTAGTAAGCGCCCTCGGCCACGTGCTCGATGGCCAGCAACAGCCGCAGCGCATCCTTTCCCCCGCGAAGTTGGCCGAGGCGCTGGGACACGTTCCGATGCGAGAGGTCCTTATCCGCGGCAGCGAGGTTCACCGGGCCCGCCGGCGAGGTGCCGCCTAGGACGCTCAAAGCGGCGCTCAGCGCGTGGATATGCGCTTGCTCCTGATTACGCAGGCCTGCGACCACCGGTTGCGCAGATGAGGGGAGCAGCGACGAGGCGAGCACATGCTGGTAGGCGTACAGAATCAGCTCCTCCAGGCGCACCAGCCGGCCGAGCACCGCGATGTTCGACGGAGGAGCCGACGCTGCCGCCGTTGCCGCCGCCGCCTCAGCGGGCAGGAGAACCGTCGCGCCGGCCAGGCCGAGACCACCGGCCAGGACACCACGGCCCAGCAGCTCGCGTCGGGTTCTCTGGGAGGGCACCGGGCCGCGCCTACTCGCGTCCGGTGACAAAGGCCGCCGGCGCCGGAGAGTCACCTAGCTCGAGGCGCAGGATCGACACGTGCTGCGCGTCATTGGCGAGGATCGACGCGACCGCGGCTCGGACCGGACCCGGTGAGAGACGCGGGATCGCATTCAGATAGGTGGCGATCTGATTGGCCTCGAGCCCGTGCAGGATCGTGAAGACCTCTCGGGCATCGCGAGGGTGCCCGATGTCGTAGCTCGGGGCGCGCGGGATCGGCTTGCCCCCGGCCGCGGCGATCAGCCCGAGCAGCTCACCGGCGTGCTCGAGTTCCTGATTGAGGAACTGCTTGGCCACCTTGGCCTCTGACATGTTTAGCAACGGGATTCCGGCCACATACGCCGCGATCGCCTGGCGCTCGAGGTACAGCGAACGGTTGAAGATCGTCACGTCCGCCTGACGGACGACGAGCGGGACCTTCTTCACCGACGCGCGTCCTGCGCTCGACGTGCCACATCCCAGGAGCACTCCGCATGCACTGAGCGCCAGCGTCGTTCCCGCGCCGCGCAGGAGCGCTCGGCGGGAAGCGCACTCTTCCGGACTCACCACCAGACGGTGGAGTCCAGGTTCTCGATCTCCTCGACGGGGCGGGTGTAGATACCCGACGACAGGTACTTCCACCCGTCATCGGCGACGATGAAGACGACGTTCCCCTCGTCGAGCTCGCCGGCGATCCGCAGTGCGACGCGAGCGATCGCACCGGAGGAGACGCCGGCGAACAGGCGCTCTTCGTCCAGCAGCTTGCGCGTGAACACGATCGCATCGTGGTTGGTGACAAAGATCTTCCGGTCCAGCAGCGAGAGGTCGATGATCGGCGGGATGAAGCCGTCGTCGAGCGAGCGTAAACCCTGGACCGGCTCGCCCTGCATCGGCTCCGCGGCGACGATCTTGACGCGATCGCCGAGCTCCTCCTTGAGCCGACGCGCGTTGCCCATCAACGTTCCCCCAGTTCCCAGCCCGGCGACGAACGCCGCCACTTCGTCGAGCTCCTCGAGGATCTCGAGCGCTGTCCCGTTGTAGTGCGCGAGCGGATTCGCCTGGTTGCCGTACTGATACGGCATGTAGTACGAGGCATCCCGCTCCGCCATGTCGAGCGCCAACTCGACCGCGCCATTGGACCCCTTGGACCCTTCGGAGTACACGATCTCGGCGCCGTACATGCGCAGCAGTTGGGTGCGCTCGGGGGTCACGTTCTCCGGCATCACGACCTTCAGCGGGTAGCCCTTGAGGCCGCAGATCATCGCCAACGAGATCCCCGTGTTGCCCGAGGTCGGCTCCAGGATCGTCTGACCCGGTGAGATGAGTCCCTTCTCCTCAGCGTCCTCGATCATCGACCGCGCCACGCGGTCCTTGACCGAGCCGGTGGGGTTGCGCGATTCGAGCTTGGCCCACATTCTCACCCCGGGCTTGGGATTTAGGCGCTTGAGCTCGACCAGCGGGGTGTGACCGATCGCCTGGACGATGTCTCCGTACCGCCCCCCGCAGGGCTTGTTCTGGAGGCTCTCGGCAGCCATTGCTTTACGAAGTATAGCGTCGCGCCGCCGCTGCGGCGAGGACGACGGGGGCGGGCGGGCCCGCGCGCGCAGCGCTCGCGCGCGCGGGCTCGGCCCGCGAGCTGCGCCCCAGGATCAGTAGCCGGTGGGCAGGCCCGGCGTCGTCGGAGGCGAGGTCGGAGCGACCTTTTTGCCCTTACTGCTCGACCCTGCCGGAAGCACATGCCAGATTCCGCCGAACCCCTTGACCAAGTCGCCCATCGCGATCCCCGGCTTGTTCTTGTCCAGCGAGAAGGTGTACAGCGGGTGGCCGGCAAGCGTCACCTGAAAGAAGCCGTGACGGTGCCAGACGCCGAGCTTCCCCTTGACGCCGGCGGCCGCGGTCAGCTTGGCCTGGGCGGAGGAAACGGTCACCGGGGGCCAGAACTGGAGGCACTGGGTGCTGGTGCAGAGCGGGTGGTGGATCGTCTCCGGCAGCAGTTCGTACACCGCGACTCCATGCCCGTTGACCGTGATCTCCTCGGTCTTGGCCGCCTGCTGGGGATTCGTCGCGTTCGTCACCTTGACGTGTTTGGCGGCACCCAGCGTGAACGAATTCGCCAGCGCGACCCCCGTCACGGCCGCAGCGGCCAAGCCGGCGGCGATCGTGGCCACAAGCGCCACCGACTGCAAGCGGCGCCGCGAGCCGGCGGACTTCAGTGGACGGGACATCGGACTCCCTTCGATGGTGGACACTCCCCCGTATAGACGCCGCGGGGCGCCAACCCTTCCCGAACCGGCATGGATCCGGGACTGGTCAGGCTAGCCGACGCCGCCCGCCATGGCGGGCAGGATGACCAGGACATCGCCCTCGCCGACTGCCGTATCGAGTCCGTCCAGCACGCGCACATCCTCGTCGTTGAGGTACACGTTGACGTAGCGATTGAGACCGCCGTCGGCGGCAAACAACTGCGATTGCGTGTCAGGGTGGCTTTCCACCACTGAACGCAGAATCTGCCCGACCGAGGATCCCTCGGCGCTCAGCTCCTTCTCGCCACCCACCGAAGCACGCAAGACGGGCGGGATACGGACCGTGGCCATGACGACAACCCTAGTGGGCGCCGGCGCAGAACGCCTCGTAGTCAGGGAACACGCCCATTTCCTCGTCGGTGATCGAGTCTGGATCACGCGAGCAGATCGGGCAATCCGGGTCGCGGCGCACCTTGACCTCGGTCACCGTCGCGGCGAGCGCGTCGTACATCAGCAGCCGGCCGATCAGCGGCTCACCCTCGTCCAAAATCAGCTTGATCACCTCAGTCGCCTGCAGCAGGCCCATCGTCCCGGGCAGCACGCCGAGAACCCCATTGGCGCCGCAGGACGGAGCCAGCTCGGCCGGCGGCGGGACCGGGAACAGGCAGCGATAGCACGGCCCGTCATAGGGCTTGAACACCGACAGCTGGCCCTCGAAGCCGAGGATCGCCGCCGACACGACCGGAATCTGAAGCCGGACTGACGCGTCGTTGAGCAGATAGCGGGTCGGGAAGTTGTCGAGCCCGTCGACCACGATGTCATATCCGGGCAGGATCTCCATGATGTTCTCGGGTCCCAGCCGGAGCTGGTGCTTCTCGACCTTGACGTCAGGGTTGAGCGCGGTGATCGTCTGCTCGGCGGAGTCGACCTTCGATACACCGATCCGATCGGTCGAGTGGATCACCTGGCGTTGGAGGTTGGACAGGTCGACCACGTCGTCGTCGACGATCCCCAGCGTTCCGACCCCGGCCGCGGCCAGATACAGGGCCGTGGGCGAGCCGAGGCCGCCGGCGCCCAGCAACAGCACCTTGGCGTCGAGCAATTTCTGCTGGCCCTCGATCCCCACCTCGGGTAGCAGCAGGTGGCGCGAGTAGCGCTCGCGCTGCTCAGCCGTCAGCGTCCGGGGAAGGTCGACCTCATAACCGCGATCCTTCCACAGCGTGAAGCCGCCGGTCATCGACTCGACATTCTCGTAGCCGAGGTCGTCGATCAGCGTCCGCGCCGCCCAGGCCGAGCGGTTGCCGGACTGGCAGTAGAGGATCACGTGCTGGGAGCGGTCGGGCGCAGCGCCCTCGATCCTCGACTCGAGAAAGCTCTTGGGAACGTGCCGAGCTCCGGGAATGTGCCCGGTCGACCATTCCTCAGCCTCGCGTACGTCGAGCACGACCGCGCCGTTGGTCACCTGCTCACGCACGACGGAGGGATCGACCTCGTCGATCCGGCTCTTGATCTGGCGGAGAACCTCCGCTCCGGACGGGCTCATCTGAAAACTCCTCAAATGCAGTATGGATTCAAAACTTTCCCCTACTATAGCCCCCGTGAGAGCCCCGGTTGAGCATATTCAAGCCCCGCCGTTCCCGCCCGGTCTGCCGTGGATCAATGGGCCGGCGCTGCGGATGGATCAGCAGCTCGGCCGCCCGGTGCTGATCGAGTTCTGGGACTTCTGCCGCCCCAACTCGATCCGGACGCTCCCGTACGTGAAGGCGTGGCACGACCGCTACAGCGGTGATGGCTTGCGGGTCATTGGGGTGCACAGTGCGGGCTTCGAGCCGTCCAGCCACCCCGAGGCCGTCCGCGCCGCGGTGCAGCGCCTCGATCTCCCCTACCCGGTCGTGGTCGATGTCGAGCACGAGATCTGGCGTCAGTTCGAGAACCTCGGCTGGCCGGCGCGCTACCTGTTCAACCAGCAGGGACGACTGTTCGAATACCACTACGGCGAGGGTGCCTACGAGGAGACCGAGCTGGCGATCCAGGCCCTGCTCGGCCTCGACCGGCCCACCGTGCCGCCGCTGCGACCCGAGGACACGCCCGGAGCGCAGCTGGCCCTCCAGAGCGATGACGTGGCCGGTCCGTACAGCGGCCCTTACGAGGCCGGCGCGGTCTGGGCGGTGCTCGAGGGCGACGGACTGGTGACGGTCAACGGCCGCGCGCTGCTCGTCGACCATCCCGGTTGCTACGAGCTGATCTCCCACCCGCACAGCACCGCGGCCACGCTCGAGCTCGAGGTCGGCGACGGCGTTGCCTGCCATGCGGTGTGCTTTGTCCCTGGGCAATCGCCCGGGGGGCGATTGCCTTAGGAGATTGCCTCCAGACGTCGTCAAGGCGCGATCGCCCGTCGGGCAATCTCCCGCGCTCCCCAGGATCGTGGCCTCCTGGCGTCCGGCGATTGCCAGCGATCACCGGTCCAACAGGTTGACGAGCTTGGGCGGGGTGTCTGCGTCGAGCACGGCGGCGAATCCCGCGCGGTAGGGACTGGTGTGCGGCGCGGGGCCCAGAAAGCCCGGCTCGTGTACCCAGCAGCCGGTGTTGATCAGGTGGGCACCGCTGCTCGAGCGCCATTCGGTCTGGTCGTCGTCCGGCTGCGGCCCCGCGCGATGGGTGTGACCGAAGATCACGTGCGGCGCGTCGACGTCCAACCGCGACAGCACTTCGATGAATGCGCGCAGGCTGGCGCGGCGCAGGTCGGCGGGGGAGAGATCGGTGCGCAGTGGTCCCACGTGCGCCCGATTGAGCGCCGCGATGAGGACCGCAAACGCCGCGACCATCGTCCGGCGGCGAAGGCCTCGCCCGCGGCCATGTCCTGACAGGGCATGCCACGCCTGGGCGGACGCTCCATCCGGTCCGGCGCCGAGGCCGCCGGCGCCGGCTTGGGCGACCGCGTGAATCCAGGCGTAGATCGGAGCCAGCGTCGCCTCGTAATCCTCCGCTCGCCGTGGCCCCGCGGGCGCCTCGCGCACGACCCGGGCCATCACTCCCGCGCCGAGGCGCTCGAGCAACGGCACCGTCGTGTGGCGGTCGCCGTAGTGACCGTGCATGGCAAACGTGTCGGGGCGCAACCAGACGCCGGGGTAGGCGACCTCAACGTCGACCGGATCGAGCCAGCCTGCGATGGCGGCCAGGGCTTCCCCCGCCCCCCAGCTGACCGCCGTCTGGAGGCCGAGGGGCGCCGGCGTTGTCGTGAGCGAGCGGCGCTCGAGCCACGGTCCCAGCAAGTGATGGTCATGATTGCCCGGGACGATGATGATTTGGCGGCCCGACCCGAGAGCGGCCGCGAGGTCCCTGAACACCGCTTCGGACGCCCGCAGCGCCTCGCGCACCGGACCCTGGCGAAGCTCGAGCACGTCGCCGAGCAGCACGAGGCGATCGAACCCCGCCAGCGCTCGCAGCAACGGGGCCCGAACCTCCTCGCCACGCACCAGATCTCGTCCGGTGCGCGCCCCGAGATGGAGGTCGGAGACGACCAGCGTTCGCAGCTGTGTCTCCGGGCGAACCGCTCGCTAGGCGGAGCTTGCCGCCAGCGCCTGGCGGATCGCCTTCGGAAGCATGAAGCGCACGTCCTCCTGTACGACCTCGAGCTCGCGGATCTCGCTCGTGCCGCGCTGGCGGAAGAACTCGACCAAACGCTGGACGAGCTCTTCGGGCGCACTGGCACCCGAGGTGATCCCGACGACGCGCTTGCCCAGCAGCCACTCCTCCCGCACCTGCGCCTCGTTGTCGATCAGATACGAATCCGCGCCGTGCTCGCGCGCCACCTCGACCAGCCGGTTGGAGTTGGACGAGTTCCGGGAACCGATCACGAGCACGAGGTCGCATTCCCGCGCCAGCTGTTTGACCGCCGCCTGACGGTTGGTGGTGGCATAACAGATGTCGTCGGTGCGGGGCCCGATGATCGCCGGGAAGCGCTCGCGCAGGCGGTCGATGATGGCGGTGGTCTCGTCGACTGACAGGGTGGTCTGAGAGATGTAGGCGACCTTGGCGGGGTCGGTGACCTCCAGCGCGTCGACGTCCGCCTCGTTCTCGATCAGGACGATGCGATCGGGCGCCTCACCCATCGTGCCCTCGACCTCTTCATGACCGGCGTGACCAACCAGCACGATCGTGTAGCCCTCAGCGGCAAATTTCTTCGCCTCGACATGCACCTTGGTGACGAGCGGACAGGTCGCATCGATCGTGTGCAGGCCGCGCACGGCGGAATTCGCATGGACGCTCGGCGCCACCCCATGGGCGGAGAACACGACCGTCGCTCCTGTCGGCACGTCGGTCTCGGAGTCGACGAACACAGCGCCCCGTGCACGTAGCTGCTCAACCACATGCTTGTTGTGGACGATCTCCTTGCGGACATACACGGGGGCGCCATACAGCTCCAGCGCCCGTTCCACCGTCTGCACAGCACGGTCCACGCCAGCACAGTACCCGCGTGGCGCGGCCAGCAAGATCGTGTCGGGGACGGCACCGCGGGTCACGATCAAACAGTGTAGGCGGGCGGGCCGCGCCGCCTGGCGCCCGTTTCGTGGTCGCCACGCGATCGGTCGAGGCGGGCGGGCGCTCAGTCGTTGGCCGTCACTGCCTCCAGTACCGCCGCGAACCGCTCCCGTGCCGCCTCGCGCCGAGTCGGGATGTGCTCGGTGGGCACGCCATCGCCTGGCGGCTGGTAGCCGCGCAGCACCTGTCGGGCGACCGAGGCGCGATGCACCTCGTCCGGACCGTCGTAGATTCGGGCCGCGCGGGCGTGGCGGTACATCGCCTCCAGGGGGAGGTCGGTCGAGTAGCCGAGCGCGCCGTGGGCCTGGAGCGCCCGGTCGACCACGTCGTGCAGCACGCGGGCGCCGAAGAATTTGATCAGCGCGATCTCGCGGCGGGCTGCGGCAACTCCCTCGCGGTCCATCTGCCACGCCGCGTGGAGTGTCATCAGTCGCGCCGCCTGCATCTCGGCCTCGGAGTCGGCGATCCAGTTCTGGATCGTCTGGTGGCCAGCCAATGTCGATCCGTGCGATTGGCGGTAGAGCGAACGCTCGCAGAGCATGTCGAACGCCCGGCGGGCGACGCCGAGCCACCGCATGCAGTGGTGGATCCGACCCGGGTACAGCCGCTGCTGGGCGATCAGGAAGCCTGCGCCACGGGCCCCGAGTAACGCGTCGCCGGGAATGCGCACGTCCTCGTAGAGGATCTCTGCGTGGTTGCCGTAGCGGCCGAAGCTGTCGTGCGGATGGTCCATGGTGGCGACGTCGCGCACGATGCGCACGCCCGGCGTGTCGGCGTCGACGATGAACATCGAGGCCCGCTGATGGGGGCGTGACTCCGGATCGGTCACTGCCATCACGATCAGGAAGTCGGCGATCGAGCCGTTGGATGAAAACCACTTGTGGCCGTTGATGACCCAACCGCCGCGATCCTCGTCGCGCACCGCGGTCGCCTGCAGCAGGGTCGGATCTGAGCCGGCCGTATCGGGCTCGGTCATGCTGAAGGCCGATTTCAGCTCGCCGGCGAGCAGAGGGTGGAGATAGCGGTCCTTCTGCTCGGAGGACCCGGCCAGCGCCAGGATCTCCGCGTTGCCTGAATCCGGGGCCGCGTTACCGAACACGAGCGGCGCGATCGGGCAACTCCCGAGGATTTCATGCATCAGGCCGAGCTTGACCTGACCGAATCCCTGACCGCCGAGCTCGGGGTCGAGATGAGCCGCCCACAAGTCCCGTGCCCTGACCTCGTCCTGGAGCGGTCTGACCGCTCGCTCGAGTCCTGCCCAGCCCAGCTCATCGACCAGCGTCTCGAGCGGCCAGACGTTCTCACGCACAAAGCCGCGCATCCACTCCAACTTGCATTCAAACTCGGGCTCGGTGGAGAAGTCCCAGGGCATCGACGCGACTGAAGGCTACAGCCGTGACATCCGGCCCCACCCGCCGTTCTGGTGCGGGTAGGCTTCGTGCCCACCGCACTCGTGCCGGGAGACACTCCGATGCCGCAACAGCACCTCGACCGCCTCACTTCGATTGACGCCTCCTTTCTCCACCAGGAGAGCCCCGCGTCGCATATGCACATCGGCGCGGTGCTGCTGTTCGAAGGTCCACCACCGGCGTTCGCCGACTACCTCGAGTATGTCCGCGGGCGCTTGCACCTCGTGCCCCGGTACCGGCAGAAGCTGGCCACACCGCCGCTGGAGACAGGCCGCCCACTGTGGGTTGACGACCCCAACTTCAACCTCGACTACCACGTGCGCCATACGGCGTTGCCCTCCCCCGGCACCGAGGAGCAGCTGTTCCTGCTCGCGTCCCGGATCGACTCCCAGCCCTTGGACCGCTCAAAGCCTTTGTGGGAGAGCTGGCTCGTGGAGGGCCTGGAGGATGGTCGCTTTGCGCTGATCTTCAAGAACCACCACGCGCTCGTCGACGGCGTCTCCGGCGCCGACCTCGCGACGGTGCTGTTCGATCTCTCGCCGGAGCCCCGGCCCCCCGTCTCCGGGCTGGAGCCCTGGCAACCGCGTCCGGAGCCCTCCCCGGCGGAGCTGGTGCTCGCGGGCGTCCGCGGGCTGGTCAACACCACCGTGGAAATCGTGACGCGGTCGCTGTCCGCCGCCACGCGACCCGGCACATCGCTCGGCCTGCTGCGCGATGCTGCGGAAGGAATCGGCGAGATTGTCTGGGCCGGGCTGAATCCGGCTCCCGAGACGCCGCTCAACGTCGAGATCGGGCCCCACCGCCGTTACGCGGTGGTGCGCCAGCGGTTGGCCGACTACAAGGAGATCAAGGACTCGCTCGGGGGCACCGTCAACGACGTGGTCCTGGCCGTCGTATCGGGGGCGCTCGCCGACTGGCTGCATTCGCGCGGCGTCCGCACCGAGGGGCTCGAGCTGCGCGCGCTGGTGCCGGTCTCAGTGCGCGCCGATCACCACCGGGGCTCGCTCGGCAACCAGCTCACGGCGATGCGCGCCCCACTTCCGGTGTACATCGACGATCCCATCGCCCGCCTGCGGTTCGTCAAGAAGGCGATGGATGGCCTCAAAGACTCCAAGCAGGCGGTCGGCGCGGCCACGCTCACCGCGGTCAACAGCCTCGCGCCGCCGACGATCCTCGCGCAAGCGTCCCGGCTCAACTTCTCCACCCGCCTGTTCAACCTGATCGTCACCAACATCCCCGGTCCGCAGGTGCCGCTCTACGTTCTCGGTCGCAAGTTGGACGATGTGTTTCCGCTCGCGTTCCTGCCCAAGGACCACGCGCTCGCGGTCGCGATCATGTCCTACAACGGAGCGATTGACTACGGCCTCCTGGGTGATTACGACGCCCTCCCCGACATTGATGTGATCGCGGACAGGATCGATGCGGCACTCAAGGAACTGCTCCAGGCCGCGCGTGGAAGGCGCCCCGGCTGGCTCGCCAGCGCCCGGCCCCCGGACGGTCGCTCGACCGAGGACTCGGGCTCGAATGGGGGCCCGATCCCGATCATCCCCAAGGCCCACACCCGGCCCAAGCACGGGCCCGCGGCTGATATGCGCGCCAAGCGCGAGCGGGGGTCGCGCCCGGCGCGCAAGCGCCCGGACGCGTAGCCCAAGCGCGTCGATCCGGCTCGGTGGCGAGCACAAGATACGCGCGATCGATCTGGGCGCGAGCCTGGCGACCGGACCGAACGCTGATCGACCGGTCCGGCAAAAGGCCCGGCCGCGCGGCGCTCAGAAACCGAGAGCGAACTTGGCGTCTTCGCTCATCCGCTCAGGTGTCCACGGTGGTGAGAACGTCATCGCCGGCTGCACGTCGTCGACCCCGTCGAGCTCGCCGACGAACTCCTCGATCTGCTCGGCTACCTGAGCCCCGATCGGACAGCCTGGGCTGGTGAGGGTGTAGGTGACCTTCACCGTCGCGTCCTCCACCTCGACGTCGTAGATGAGGCCAAGCTCGACGAAATCAAGCCCGAGCTCGGGATCGATGACGTCGCGCAGCGCGTCGGTGACATCCTCCACGGAAACCATTGCCATAAGTTTACGCGACTTTAGCGCCACCCCCTTGCTACCCCATCGCCGCTTTGTATAAGTTTGCGTAATGGTCGACTTCGACGACACGCCGCCAACGTTGCGCTGCCGTGGCGACGAGGATCGCACCACGCAGGGCTCGCGCCGGCAGGCGTTGACGCGGGCGATCCGCGCCCAGGGCGATGTCACCGTCGACCTGAGCGAGCTGGTGTTCGCCGATACGTCGCTGATGCTTGATCTCGCCATGCTCGCCCGGCGTCTGCGCGCCCAGGGCCTGGCGATTCTGCTCTGCGGCGCGCAGCCCCAGATCAGAACCCTGATCGAATTGGTGGGGCTGCACCGACTCCCGGGGGTCAACCTCGAGGGTCCCGCGGCCGCCGTCGCGTAGGTCCCTCACCGCCTGAGTAGCCTTAGATCAGATGCTGGTCGCACTGCTACTGATGATCTGCTGGGCCGCCGCCGAACTGTTCGTGGCGATCAAGGTCGCTGATGCCATCGGGGTATTCCTGACGGTCGTGTTGCTGATCGCGAGCTGGCCGATCGGCGTGTGGACCGTCCGCTCACAGGGGCGGGCGGCCTGGGGGCGACTCGGCGCCGCGGTGGCCGCCGGCCGAGCGCCCACGAAGGAGGTCGTCGACGGGGCGCTGGTGCTGATCGGCGGCGGACTGCTGATCGTGCCGGGCTTCATCACCGACGCGATGGGGATCCTCCTGCTGCTGCCCCCGATCCGCGCCCTGGCACGCCTCGGCATCGTGCGCAACTTCCGCAGCCGCCTGGTCGTCCAGGCGACCCAGTTCAACCGAGAGCCGCCGGCCTACGACGTCGATTCGACCGCGAGCGACCTTGACCAGCCCAAACTCGGCCGATGACGGGGACCTCGCGCCCGCGGTTGCAGACCGTGTCGTTCGCCGCTCTCGACGGGGGTGTGTGGGGCGCCGCGCTCGACGCCGGCGCGCGGTTCATCACGCTCGGGACCCCGGCCGGCGCAGGTTCGGTGGTCGGACACGAGTCGGTGAGCTGGAGCGAGGAGAACGACCTGTGGCGTCTGGCGGGCGACGGGTTCGAGCTCCTGATCACGCCCGCCGACGCGCCGGCTGAGGAGTCCGAGGCGGTTCCCGCCGGTGGTTCAGACGCGGGAACGAGCGAGCACCAGCTCTGTCATGTGCGGGGGCGCTACACGCTCGGTGGCGCCGAGTACACGGTTGATTGCGCCGGCGCGAGGGCGACTGGTGATCGAGGCGCTGACCTGGACAGCTTCGAGTCTGTCCGCGTGATCTCGGCGTTGTTTGAGGGCAATCAAGGCTTGACCCTGCTCTCTTATCGCCCCCAGAGGGCGACCGGTCACCAACACGATCTCCTCACCGCGGCCCTGTGCGAGAAGGGTTCGTGCCTGCCGGTGAGCGACCCGCGATTGTCGACCACGTACACCTCCGCTGGTCTTCCGGCGCGGGTGAGCCTCGAGTTTTGGCTCGGCGAGGGTGAGGGGCAGTACCTGCGTCGCGCCGCCGGCGAGGCGCTGGCGCCAGCCGCCGCACTGGATACGCCCGGCCTCGAGGCCCGGGCCGCCGCGGTTCGGTGGCACAGCAGAGGTCTCGAGGGCCGTGGTGTCTATCTGCTCGCGCGTTCCCGATGAGCCGGATCGAGGCGATCATCAGCGACTTCGGCGGTGTGCTCACCTCGCCGCTGCTGAACGCGTTTGTCGCGTTCCAGGATTCCTCCGGCGTCTCGATGCAGGAACTCGGGCGCGCCATGGCCGCGATCGCCAAACGCCAGGCCGCCAACCCGCTGTTCGAGCTGGAGACCGGCCGAATGAGCGAAGCGGATTTCCTGGCTGCGCTGGGGGCACAGTTGACCGACCAGCTGGGTCGAAGCATCGAGCTGCACGGATTCGGTGAGCAGTACTTCGAACACCTGCACCCCAACGATGGGTTGATCGACTACATGCGCCAGTTGCGCGAGCGCGGCTACAAGATGGCGATCTGCACCAACAACGTTCGCGAATGGGAGCCTCTGTGGCGGGCCAAGCTCCCCGTGGACGAGATCTTCGAGGTCGTGGTCGACTCCGCCTTCGTCGGCACACGCAAGCCGGAGCCGCACATCTATGCGCTCACGCTCGAGCGTCTCGGCGTCCCCGCCAGCGCCGCGTTGTTGATCGACGACATCGAGCCCAACTGCACCGCGGCCCGCGAGCTGGGGCTCCACGCGGTGTGGTTCCGCTCCACCGAGCAGGCGATCGAGGACACCGAGGCGGCGCTGGCGGCCAATCCGGGCCCGGCTTAGCCGCGTCCCGCCAGCAGTCACGACGGCCGGCCATCCGGGCCCGGGTAACCGCGTCCGGCTTCTGGCCGCCGCGATCGCCGCTTCCAGATGCCGGGAGACCGCACGATCGCGCCGGCGGAACGCAGACGCCGGGTCCCTGGGGCGGTTGGGAAGAGTTGTTCCGTTGACGTCGAGCTAACGAGACTGATGGGTATCGGAACTGTGCTACAGTGCGCTTTACGGAACCAGCCAGTGCCGTAATCACATCGAGCCGACGCGAAAGCGGGGCAGCCGAAGATGACCAATGACCCCTCACCTACACGAGCGATCGGGAGGCCGCGAGAGGCCCGAGCGGACCGCGCGATCCTCACCGCGACCCTGCAGCTGATGGCCGAACGCGGGGTCCGTGACCTTCGGATGGATGACGTGGCGGAACGTGCCGGCGTCGGCAAGGCCACGATCTACCGGCGCTACCGCTCCAAGGATGAGCTCGTCAGCGACGCGGTCGCGACGCTGGTGAGCGAGATCACGATCCCCGATACCGGGTCAACGCGCGCGGATCTGATGGCGCTGATGACCCAGGCGGTCGAGCTCTACAGCGGCTCGCTCGCGGCCAGGCTGATGCCTGCGGTCCTGGAGGAGACGCGCCGCAACCCCGAGCTGGCCAGCACGGTCCGTGACCAGTTTCTCGCCGGACGCCGGGCGGCGCTGAGCGCCGTCCTGAAGCGTGGCGTGCGGCGCGGGGACCTCCAGCGCGGGCTTGATCTGGAGCTCGCGCTCGATGTGCTCGGCGGTGCGATCTTCTACCGGCTGCTGGTGACTGGCGGACTGATTGACGAGCGCCTCGCGGAAGGCATCGTCGAGCTGGTCCTGCGCGGCTTTGCGCCCGTCCGGAAAGGCGGTGGCACCTGACGCCCCTCTGATCCGCCACCGATGCGCTCCGCGGCTCGCGCGGACGCGGCCGCCGTGCCCAGGACCCCTCAGCAGGATGACCGTTTACCCCTTGAGATCGGAACACCAGATGAAGATTCATGCCCTCACCACCGGAACCGTCAGCGTCAAGCAGAGCTTCCTGTTCCCCGCCTCCGGGCCCCGTCGCCAGCTCGGTCTGTTCCTGCCTGGCGCGTGGTCAGCCCCGTTGCCGATCCATTGCTGGGCGATCGAGCACGACGGAGTTCTGCGGCTCGTGGACACCGGCGAGACCGCCGCCGCGCGGGACGTGGCATTCGCTCGCATGCACGTGACGGCCGAGCAGGAACTCCCGGCCGCGATGGCCGCAGCGGGCCTCGCGCTCGACGACGTCGCCGAGGTCGTACTCACCCACGCCCATGGCGACCACATCGACGGACTGGCCCACGTTCGCGGACCTGTCCTGATCAACGAGGACGAGTTGCGCTTCCTCGCCTCACCGATGGCGCGGGTGATGCGCCGCGTGCTGCACCAGCCGCTGCCGGCCGGTTTTGCGCCCGAGCCGTTCGCGCTGGACGGTGGCCCGTTCGGGGCCTTTGCCCGAAGCCGTGCGCTCAGTGATGACGGACGGATCGTCGCCGTGGCCACACCGGGGCACACGCCCGGTCACATCTCGGTCATCTGCGTCGATGACTCCGGCCGGCACGTGATGCTCGCCGGTGACGCGAGCGACTCACTCGAACAACTGCACGCGCGACGCGCCGACGCAGTCGGATCCGACCCCACAGTCCACGTCGCGACGCTCGACACGATCCTCGCTCACTGCGCCGAGCATCCGACCGTCTACCTCCCATCGCACGACCCGGAGTCGCTCGCCCGGTTCACCGAAGCGACGACGGTCACCCTCGACGGTGCCGATCAGCCCCACGGGCTCGCCGAGCTCCTGGCGAAGTAGCGACCCGACACCGCAGCGTCGGGCGGGCCCCCGTTTGCTCGGATACCGAGCAGGCCGCCCGCAAGCGCTCCAGGGCTGGGGCTACATCACGCATCTCAACCCTCGGGAACCCCGCCACGAACCCTCACCCCGACCCACCGAGACGGCACAAGCGCCCTAATTTTCTACGCCGAGCCGGTCCCAGCAGTAAAGCTCCAGGCACTCCGCCGCCAGTTGGATGCAGCGATCCTCGGAGAGCCAGGGCAGCACGGTGTCGAACGCCTGCTCTTCGCCCACGCCGGCCTCAAACGCCTCCTCGCCGCGGAAGCCGGCGGCGATCTTGAGCGCCTCGCGCCGGTTTTCTCCCAGGGATGGGAACACGTTGACGAGGAACTCCTTGTTCGGCAGTGGATGGCCGACCTCGAGCGATACGTGCCAGGCAGCGAGCAACGAGAGGTCGTGCTCGTCGAGGTCGGCCACCGCCTTGGCGTAATGGGAATCGAGCTCCGAATCCGGGATCTCGTCCACCCATGCGCGTACGACCTCGCCCAGGATCTGGCGGCGCGCCTCACGCCCGACCGAGTCGGCGATGACCCGGATGGCGTTCTGCGGTTCGATAAAGCAGAGTGACATTGCGGCTCCGGCTCGTGAATGTGGACCCCGGGGACGGTAGGCGTTGGCCCGGACGGTAATCGCCAGGGCTCGGTGGGCTCAGAGCCCGAGCCCGGCGCGCGTGGTCGCAAGCGCCTCTGGGTCGGGCTCGGCGGAGGGCTCAAGTCCGACCGTCGCCCGGACTCCGCTGCCCCAGTTGTGCAAGCCCAGATCGAGCGCCTCGAGCGGGAGCTCGCACGCGACGGCCAACTCGGCGGCCCGCCGCTCCAGCAGCAGCGAATCGCCGATCCCGAGGATCCGCTTGGCGGCCAGCGTCACCTCGTTGGCTCCCCCGAACTGCAGCGCCGCGGCACGGAGGTCAAAGACGCCAAGACGGCCGAGCGTCACCAGCAGGTCGAACCGGACTCCGCGGTCCAGGCCCGGGAGGGCGAGTCGCTCATAGGTGCGGGCGAAGCGACGCTCCGGAGTCCACGCCTCCTCGCCCGTGAACGCCGCTGCCTGGGAGCCCGCGCGCGCCGCCCACGCCCGATAGGCCTCCAGCGTGCGCAGGCCCCGGGAGGGATCGTGGGCCGTGCGGGGGCCGGTCTGGACCCCATCGAGGTCGGGCAGCTCCGCGCCCGACCAGGCCGTGCGCACCCTGCGGATGTCGGCGAACGGATCCTCCCCATCGAGCGGGCCCAGATAGGCGATCAGGAAAGCCAGCCACGTGCGCTCCTCGATCTCGCCGTTGGCGTCGGCCACCTCGGCGTAGAGACCGGGCGGATCATCCGCCAACCGGACCAAGCGCGTCACCGCGAACGCGAGCTCCTCCGCCAGCCGCTCCGCGTCAGCGCTAGACTTCAATCCCAGGGCCAGCGCCGACCGGTAGCCATCGTCGGCGCCCCGGGCGAGCTGACTCACGCGCACCCCGCCTCCTCCACGCGACCCCGCCGAAGCTGACCCCGTGCCCGAGCGGGCCCGCGAGCGCGCGGCAGGCGCAGACGAGGAGCCCGGACGAGCGGGACTCGCAGGCGGAGCCCGACGGGACACGACCGGGCGTAGCTCGACCGATTGCTCGCGAGCGCAGATGGGGCAATTCTGGACGAGATGGTTGTGGCGGCAGAACGTTGGCACAGCGCAACGCGAACTTAACACAAAAAGTGGCCGATTCGTCAGGTTTCGCCCGGCGACCAGCCGGCGGCCACATTGTCGCCGCGCCGATGCGCCTTGCCACGGGCGATCACCTCGCCGAAGCTCTTGAAGCGGAAGATCAGCACCAGCGCTCCGAACCCGAGCACGGACGTGAGCACCGCGGTGGCGATCTGCTGGCCCACCGAGAACGCCGCCACGTCGGGATTGTGGGCAAAGATCACCAACAACAGCGCCTGCTGGACCCCCGCGCCTCCCGGCGTGAACGGGAACACCGACGCGACGACCTGGACCGCCAGCACGAGCAGCGCGTTCCGAACCGACCCGCCGATGTGGAAGGCATCGAGCAACGCCCAGTAGGACGCGAATCGGGCGATCCAGCTCGCGAACTGCCAGCTCGCCATCTCCCGGACGTAGCGGCGTCGGTCGCGGAGGATCGTCAGCCCCTGCCTGATCCGCTGCCAGAACGCGCGCACTCGGGCCGAGAGCCAGGCGAACCCGATCAGGAACCCGATTCCGAGCACGGTCAGCAAGAACAGTGTGAAGCGCATGTTCGAGGCGAAGAAGCTGATGTCAAACGCGGGCAGCTTCGAGAAGTCAGGCGGCTTGGGAAACACGCCCTGGGTAAAGGCGAAACACATGATCAGGACCCCGAAAGCCCAGTCGAAGATGACTCCAGTCGACAGGGCAGCGATGATCGTCGGGTAGCTGGAGGGCGGAATCGCCACCCGGGTGAGGAACAGCTGGGCGATGTTCCCACCGCCGAGCGGGAACACGTTGTTGATCGCGTAGCCGACCATGTAGGCGCCCCAGATGTCCCGCCAACGCACCGCCACACCCGGGTAGGCGGCGCGCACGGCGTTGAACAGGGCACGCGAGCGCAGCAGCAGATAGAGGGCAAAGCAGGCCAGACCGATCAACAGCGACACCCAGCTGAGGTTGGCCAGCTGCGAGAAGAACTCTCCGGCCGAGTTCAGCAGTGACTGGATCGTGCTTCCGACCGACGTGTGCCCGTGACCGTGAGCGATGGTCAGAGCGGCGAGTGCGGCCATCACCACACGGTCGCACACGCGGCAGTCGGCCGCGCGGCCAACGAGCTCGCAAAAAGGCCCGGGGGACCCAGATCCATCTGGGCCCCCCGGAGAGTCAGGGAAGTGGGGGCGCAGTTCCCTGACCGACAGGGGCGAGTTTCCCCGTCCCAAGCTGCGAAAAACCTAGACTGCCCCAGACTCCGCGCCCGCCACCGTTCGCAGGAGAAGTGGCTAGCGCGTTAAAGTAGCACCACTGGGCGCTCAGCGCACGAGGAAAGATTTACCGGGCCCGGGTGCCGGGGCCGCTGAAGAACTCCTCGCCCGGTCTCACGGTGCCGGCGGCCTCTGCCTCGTGGCGGAGAGTGCGATCCGCCTCCCCGCTCCACGCACCCACGGCGAGCATCTCGCGATCGGCGTCCATGGGGCTGCCACCGAGGTCGGCGTTGACAATCCGCGCACACTTACGGCCCTCGGAGATGGCGGTGACGACCAGTGATTGGCCGATCCGCGCGTCCCCGCAGGCATACACCCGGCCCACCGACGTGCGATAGGTCATCTTGGTACTGATGTTGCCGCGACGGTCAACCGCCAGGCCGAGCTCGTTGACCAGCCCCTCGTGCTCGGGGTGCTCGAACCCGATCGCGATCAGGACCAGATCGGCTTCGAGCACGAACTCGCTACCGGGAACCGGCGTCAGGTCTCGCGAGGAGGTTCCGGTCACCTGGCGCGCGTAGACGTGGCTGACCCAGCCGTCCTTGCCTCCGAAGCCCGTGACCTCGGTGCCCCAGCGCCGTTTGCCGCCTTCGTCGAGCGCGTAGGTGGTGACCGTGCGCTTGGGCGGCAACGGCCAGGGGTGGCGCGGATCCCCGCCACTGGAGGACAGCTCGGCGTAGACGTCGAGCATCACGACGCTGCGAGCGCCCTCGCGATGGGAATTGGAGATGCAGTCCATGCCCGTATCGCCGCCCCCCACCACGATCACCCGCTGATCGCGGGCGGTGATCTCGGTTCCCGGCTCGGGCGGGCGGGAGGGTCGCCCCTGCTGCGCGGCCACCCAGCGGTTGCGCTGATACAGGTAGGGCATGGCGAAGTGGATGCCGTTCAGGGAGCGTCCGGGGACGTCGAGGTCGCGTGACACGCGGGAGCCGATCGTCAAGACCAGTCCGTCGTAGCGCTCCTGCAGCTCCTTCGCCGGCACGTCGCGTCCGACGTCGGTGTCGTAGATGAACTCGATCCCCTCCTGCTCGAGGATTCCCACGCGGCGGTCGATGATCGACTTCTCGAGCTTCGCGTCGGGCACGCCGAAGCGCAACAGCCCGCCGGGACCTTCATCACGCTCGTACACGGTGACCGTGTGACCGCAGCGGTTCAGCTCGGCGGCGGCTGCGAGCCCGGCCGGCCCGGCCCCCACCACCGCCACCGTCCGGCCGCTGCGGCGGTCGGGCGCCTCGGGCACCACCCAGCCTTCGGCGAACGCGCGCTCGACGATCGCCAGCTCGATCTGCTCGATCGTCACCGGGTCGTCGTTGATCGCCAGCACGCAGGCCGACTCGCACGGGGCCGGACAGATCAATCCCGTGAACTCGGGGAAGTTGTTGGTGGTGTGCAGCTGGTCGATCGCCTCACGCCACTTATCCCGGTAGACGAGGTCGTTCCAGTCCGGAATCAGGTTGCCGAGCGGGCAGCCCTCGTGGCAGAACGGCACGCCGCAGTCCATACAGCGAGCGCCCTGACGTCTGAGCTCATCCTCGGGTTGGAGCGAGAAGTACTGGTCGTAATCGCGCACACGGCGGCGAGGGTCGCGCTTGTCGAAGCCGACCCGGTGGATCCTCAGAAAGGCGCCAAGCTCTCCCATGGGGCTTGGCCTAGACGGCCGTCTCGAGCTGGGACCGCTCCTCGAGCACGCGCTTGTAGTCGCGCGGCATCACCGTGACGAACCGCTCGCGCGCGCGCTCCCAGGACGCGAGCACGTTGCGCGCGACCAGCGACCCGGTGCGCTGGGCGTGCTCCGAGATCAGCGTCTTGACCTCGACGGCGTCGAGGTCGGTGAGCTCTTCGAGGTCGACGAGTTCGAGGTTGCAGCGCCCTTCAAAACGGCGATCCTTGTCGTACACGTACGCCACGCCGCCGCTCATCCCGGCCGCGAAGTTGCGCCCGGTGGTGCCGAGCACGATCACCCGCCCGCCGGTCATGTACTCGCAGCCGTGATCGCCGACGCCCTCGACCACGGCATGGGCACCGGAGTTGCGGACCGCGAAGCGCTCGCCGGCCAGGCCGCGGAAGAACGCCCGGCCCGCCGTGGCGCCGTAGAGCACGGTGTTGCCAACGATCATGTTCTCCTCGGCCCTGAACAGGGCGGACTCGGGCGGGCGGACCGAGACGACGCCCCCCGACAGCCCCTTGCCGGTGTAGTCATTGGTCTCACCGCGCAGCGAGAAGGTCACGCCGGGGGCCAGCCAGGCGGCGAAGCTCTGACCGGCCGAACCCGAGAAGGCGATCTCGATCGTTCCCTCCGGGAGCCCTCCGACCCCGTGGCGACGCGCGATCTCGCCGGAGAGGATCCCTCCGACCGTGCGGTTGACGTTGCGCAACGGAAGCGAGCCGAGCCGCACCGGCTCGCCGCGCTCCAGCGCCGGGGCGCACATCTGCACGAGCTCCCAGTCGAGGGCATCGTCGAGCACCGGAACCTGGGGACGCGTCCGTGACCGCGGCGTCTGCGCTGGCAGGTCCGGCGTGGTGAGGATCATCGACAGGTCGACGCCACGCGCCTTCCAGTGATCGATCGCGTCATCCATCTCGAGCAGCTCCGGGTGGCCGATCAGGTCCTTGAACTGCCGGACACCGAGGGAGGCCATGATGCTCCGCACTTCCTCGGCGACCAGCACCAGGTAGTTGACCACCTGGTCGGGGGTGCCGCGGAAGCGCTTTCGCAGCTCGGGATCCTGGGTCGCCACGCCGACCGGGCACGTGTTCAGGTGGCAGACCCGCATCATGATGCAGCCCATCGCGATCAGCGGGGCAGTCGAGAAGCCGAACTCGTCGGCCCCGAGCAGAGCGCCGATCACCACGTCGCGCCCGGTCTTGAGCTGACCGTCGACCTCGATCGTGATCCGCGAGCGCAGGTCGTTGAGCAGCAGCGTCTGCTGGGTCTCAGCCAGCCCGATCTCCCACGGGACGCCAGCCGCCTGGACGGAGGATTGCGGTGACGCGCCGGTGCCGCCATCGTGACCGGCGATCGTGACGTGATCGGCGTTGGCCTTGGCGACCCCGGCGGCGACCGTGCCCACGCCGACCTCGGACACCAGCTTGACCGAGACCGAGGCGGTCGGGTTGGCGCAGCGCAGATCGTAGATCAGCTGCTTGAGGTCCTCGATCGAGTAGATGTCATGGTGCGGCGGAGGAGAGATCAGGCCGACGCCGGGCGTCGAGTTGCGGATCTTGGCGATGTAATCGTCGACCTTGTGGCCGGGCAGCTGGCCGCCCTCGCCGGGCTTCGCTCCCTGGGCCATCTTGATCTGGAGCTGGTCGGCATTGACCAGATAGTGGATTGTCACCCCGAATCGACCTGAGGCCACCTGCTTGATCGCGGAGCGCCGGTCATCACCGTTGGCGTCGGGCACGTAGCGGGACGGGTCCTCGCCCCCCTCCCCGGTGTTGGACTTGGCGCCGATCCGGTTCATCGCGATGGCCAGCGTCTCGTGCGCCTCGCGCGACAGCGCGCCGAGGCTCATCGCGCCGGTGGTGAAACGCTTGACGATCTCGGCGGCCGGCTCGACCTCCTCCAGCGGCACGGGCTCCTCGGCCAGGCGCAGCGTCATCAGCCCGCGCAGCGCCGCCTTGCGCGTGGCCTCCTCGTTGGCGAGCCGCGCGAACTCATCATAGGTCTGCTGGGTGTCACCGTTGACACCGCTGACCGCGTGCTGGAGCTTGGCGATCGTGTCGGGGTTCCAGATGTGCACCTCGCCATCCCGGCGCCACTGGAGCACCCCGCCGACCGGCAGCAGGTCGCGCCCAGTGCGAGGATAGGCGCGGAAATGACGCTCGAGCGCCTCGGTGGAGAGCACATCGAGACCGACCCCTCCGATGCGCGAGGCGGTGCCGGTGAAGTGCTTGTCGATCAGCTCTGGCTCCAGGCCGACCGCCTCGAAGATCTGGGCGCCGCAGTAGGACTGGATGGTCGAGATTCCCATCTTCGAGATCGTCTTGAGCAAGCCCTTGCCGATCGCCTTGACGATCCGCTTCTCGGCCTCCTCGCGGTCGAGGTCGAAGGGCAACAGCGAACGGTCCGCCAGCTCGTCGAGCGACTCGAACATCAGATACGGGTTGATCGCCGCCGCGCCGTAGCCGATCAGCGTCGCCATGTGGTGGATGTCGCGCGGCTCCCCGGACTCGATCACCAGACCGGTGCGCAGACGCGTGCCGCCGCGCACGAGGTGGTGATGGACCGCGGCGACCGCCAGCAGCGAGGGCGTCGCCACGCGCTCGGGCCCGAGGTTGCGGTCAGACAGGATCAGGATGTTGGCGCCATGCTCGACATAGCGGGCGGCTTCCTCGCAGAGGGCCTGCAGCCGCTTCTCCATCCCGTCGGGTCCGTCCTCGATCGGCCAGGTGATATCGAGCGTCGCGGCGTCGAAGATCTCGTGGGAGACCTGCCGGAGCTTCTCGAGCTCGTGGTTGCGCAGGATCGGCTGGTCCATCACCAGCTGGTGAGCTTGGTCCGGGGACTCCGCCAGCAGGTTGACCTCGGCACCGACACCGGCCTGGAGGCTCATCACGACGTTCTCCCGGATCGGATCGATCGGGGGGTTGGTGACCTGCGCGAACAGCTGCTTGAAGTAGGAGAACAGCGGCGGCTGGCGTTCTGAGAGCACGGCCAGAGCGGCGTCGTTGCCCATGCTGGCGACGGGCTCCTCGCCCTTGGTCGCCATCGGCGCGATGATCATCCGCAGATCCTCCTGCGAGTAGCCGAACGCGAGCTGCTTGGAGCGCAGCGGCTCGACCCGCGGCGTGCGCGGCTCACGGGCGGGCAGATCGTCGATGTGGACGACCGAGCGCTCGTACCACTCGCCGTACGGCTTGCGGCGCGCCACGCGCCGCTTGACCTGCTCGTCCTCGACGATCCGCCCCTCCTCGAGATCGATCAGGAACAGCTTGCCGGGCGCGAGCCGACCCTTGCGCTGGATGTGCTCGGGGGCGACGGTCAGCACGCCCGTCTCCGACGCCAGGACGACGTAGCCCTCGGTGTCCTGGATCCAGCGCCCAGGCCGCAACCCGTTGCGGTCCAGCACCGCGCCGGCGAGACGACCGTCGGTGAACAAGACCGCCGCGGGTCCATCCCAGGGCTCCATCAGACACGAGTGGAAGTCGTAGAAGCCCTTCACGTCAGGGTCGAGGTCCTTGCGCGTCTTGTAGGCCTCGGGCACCATCATCATCACCGCGTGGGGCATGGAGCGGCCGCCGAGCACCAGCAACTCGAGCACGTTGTCGAACACGGCGGAGTCCGAACCGCCGTCGCGGACGACGGGGAGGACCTTCTGCAGATCGTCGCCGAACAGGTCAGACGCGAGCTGGGACTCGCGGGCATGCATCCAGTTGACGTTTCCCCGCAGTGTGTTGACCTCGCCGTTGTGGGCGATCATCCGGTAGGGATGGGCGAGCTCCCAGCTCGGAAACGTGTTGGTGGAAAAGCGGGAGTGCACGAGGGCCAGACGCGAGGCCACGCGCGGATCACGCAGATCGGTGAAGTAGCGGGGCAACTGCGGGGCGGTCAGCATGCCCTTGTAGACCATCGTCCGGCTCGAGAAGCTCGGCAACGACAGGTCGCGGCCGGCCTCGCGCTCGATCACGCGGCGGATCACGTAGAGCTTGCGCTCGAACGCTCCCTGGTCCTCGATATCCTCGGAGGCCTCCACGATCACCTGCCGGATCACGGGGGCCGACAACCTGGCGGTCTCGCCGACATGGCGCTCGTCAACCGGCACATCGCGCCACCAGATCGCGCGCTGGCCCTCAGCCTCGATCGTCTCGTCGATCAAACCCTCCAGCACCAGCCGGCGCTCAGGGTCGGTCGGTAGATAACACACACCGACCCCGTAGCGCCCGGGGGCGGGTAGGTCGACCCCGGCGACGGCGCCACGGATGAACGCGTCCGGGATCTGCAGCAGGATCCCGGCACCGTCACCGGTGTTGGGGTCGGCCCCCTCCGCGCCGCGATGCTCGAGGTTCTGCAGCGCGTCCAGCGCCTTCTCGACCACGGCGTGGGTCGCCTCACCCCACAGCTTCGCGACCAGCGCGATACCACACGCGTCATGCTCGTTCGCGGGATCGTAGAGGCCAGTGGCCCCAGGTGGACCGGAGTGGTACATAAGATGTAGTGCCCTTCGGGCGGGGGAACACAGGCACGGCGGGACGAGCGTCAAAATGCTACCAGCGGTGGCGAGCTGGGACTCGGATCGGCGTGTGAGGCTCGGAGCTGAGGGCTACCGCTTGGCCTTGGCCCGGGTCTTGGCGGGCTTGGGTGCCTCGGCGCCGTCGTTGGCGGTCCGCGTCGACGCTCGCTTGCGCGGCTTGGGGCCCGGGGGCTCCGCCTCAGCTTCCGCCTGCTCGTCGGAGTCCCCCCGAACCGCCGCCAGGCTGGCCTCGAGCGCGGCCATCAGGTCCGGTGCCGGCACAGCTTCGTCGGCCTCGGGCTGGACGGCGATGTGCTCTCCAGCCGCCTTGCGTTCGATCAGATCGAGGACCCGCTCGCGGTACTCGTCGTGGTATTTGGTCGGATCGAACTCGCCCGAGAGGGACTCGATCAGCTGCTGCGCCATCGCCATCTCACGCTGGCTGGCATCCGCCTCGCCGACCGCGTCGAGCTCGTCAATTCGATCGGGCGCGAGCACCTCGTCGCCGAACAGCATCGTCGTCAGGGTCATCACATCCCCAGTGGGACGCAGCGCGCACAGCTGCTGCTTGGAGCGCAGGACGACCCGCCCGATCCCCACCTTGCCCGCCTCGCGCATCGCCTCGAGCAGGAGTGCGTACGCCTTCGCCCCGCCCGCCGTCGGGGCGAGATAGTAGGAATGGTCGTAGTAGATCGGGTCGATCTCGGCCAGGTCCACGAACTCCTCGATGTCGATCGTCTTGGTCGCTTTCGGGTCGAGCGCATCGAGCTCCTCGGGATCGATGAGCACGTATCGATCGGGGCCCAGCTCGTAGCCCTTGACGATGTCCTCGAAGGCCACCTCGTCCCCCGTCGTCGGATCAACCCGCTTCTGGCGAATCCGAGCGCCGGTCTTGTTCGAGAGCTGATGGAAGCGGACCGTCTTGGGCGACGTGGCGCTGAACAGCTTGACGGGCACGTTGACCAGCCCAAAGCTGATCGCCCCGGTCCAGATTGCGCGGGCCATACGCGGGTTGTATACCCGAGACGGGGCGCGGGCAACCCCTGAGCGCGGTCTTGCTCAGCGGTTGATCGACGACATGTCCGCGTAGCGGTCGCCGGCGGCGACCCCGATCGGCGCCAGTTCGTCGATCCGTTGCCGGTCCTCGTCGCTGAGCGAGAGCTCGCTGGCGTCCACATTCTCCTGCAGGTAGGAGCGGCGCTTGGTGCCCGGAATCGGGACGACGTCCTGCCCCTGATGCATCACCCAGGCCAGCGCGAGCTGGCCGGGAGAGCAGTCGTGTTCGGCCGCCATCTCCTTCACGCGTTGCACGAGCTCGAGGTTGCGCTCGAAGTTCTCGCCTTGAAAACGTGGGTTGTATCGGCGGAAGTCGTCCTCGGCGAGATCATCGGGACGCTGGATCCGTCCGGTCAAGAAGCCACGTCCGAGCGGGCTGTAGGCGACCAGGCCGATGCTGAGCTCGCGGATCGCCGGCAGCACCTCGGCCTCGATGTCCCGGCTCCACAACGAGTATTCACTCTGCAGTGCGCTGACCGGGAAGACCGCGTGTGCCCGGCCGATCGTCTCCGCTGATGCCTCCGACAGTCCGACGAACCTGACTTTGCCGGCATCGACGAGCTCGGCCATTGCCCCAACGGTCTCCTCGATCGGAACATCCGGATCGACCCGGTGCTGGTAGTAGAGATCGATGTACTCGACCGCGAGACGGCGCAGCGACGCGTCGCACGCCCGATGCACGTATTCCGGGCGTCCGTTGACCCCTCGGGCGCTCGGGTCGTTGGGATCCCGCACGATCCCGAACTTCGTGGCCAGCACCACCTCGTCGCGGCGATCGGCGATCGCCCGCCCGACCAGCTGTTCGTTGGTGTGCGGGCCGTAGGCATCGGAGGTGTCGAGCAACGTGACCCCAAGGTCCAGCGCCCGGTGGATCGTTGCGACCGCCTCGCCCTCGTCCGCACTGCCGTAGAACTCCGACATTCCCATGCAACCCAATCCCTGGGCTGCGACGGTCAGGCCCTGGGTGCCTAACGTGCGTTGCTCCATCTCGCGTACAAGCCTATCCGAGCGCGCTCGCGCGCTATCGGATCTCACAAACTGCCCCGCCGCCCCGTTCTAAGCGTTGTGCGCCTTCCCCCCTTTCAGACGCTGCTCGACGCCCACGGCCGCGACGTGCATCGTTTCCTGGTCGCCAGCGTCGGTCGCGTGGACGCCGACGATTGCTACCAGGAGACGTGGCTGGCGGCGCTGCGTGCCTACCCTCGGATCGAGGATCCCTCGAACCTGCGCAGCTGGATCTTCACCGTCGCCCATCACAAGGCGATCGACCTTCAGCGCTCGCGGGCGCGTCGCGCGGTTCCCGTCTCGGAACCGCCTGAGAACGGGCGGCCGGCCGCCACCGACTCGCAGTCGGCGCTGCACTCGCGCAGCGACCTGTGGGCTCACGTGCGCCGGCTGCCGGAGAAGCAGCGGACCGCGCTCGCACTGCGGTTCCTCGCCGATGCGGGGTACGCCGAGATCTCCACCGTGATGGGGACCAGCCAAGCGGCGGCGCGACGGAATGTCCACGAAGGACTCAAGCGACTGCGATCGGAGTACCAGCCATGACCGAGTTCAACGCATTGGAGCGCGCTCTACGCAGCCCGGCTTCCGAACGCGGTGACGCACCGCCCGACTTGGTGCCGGCGGCCGCGGCGGCGAGTCTGCTCGATGTCGCCTACGCGACGCTCGACTCGCCGGTCGGAACCCTGCTCCTCGCGACCACGCCCACCGGACTGGTCCGAATCGCCTACCTCGACGCCGGCGATCAGGACGCGGTGCTCCAGGACCTGGCGGTACGCGTTTCGCCGCGCGTCCTCGCCGCGCCGCGCCGGCTCGACCAGCCGCGGCGCGAGCTCGACGAGTACTTCGCGGGCCGGCGGAGCACGTTTGAGCTGGCGCTCGACTGGCAGCTGACCGGCGGGTTCGGGCGCCGCGTGCTGCAGGCCACGGCTCAGATCCCCTACGGCTCGGTGTCAACCTACCAGGACGTCGCGGCGCAGGCTGGCAGCCCGCGTGGATCACGAGCCGCGGGGAACGCGCTGGGCGCAAACCCGCTGCCGATCGTCGTCCCCTGCCATCGGGTGATTTACAGCGGTGGAGGGCTGGGCGGATACACGGGCGGGGTCGGGCGCAAGCGCGTGCTGCTCGGGGTGGAGACCGGTCAGGGTTCGCTCAGCCTGAAGTGAGCCGGGTGGCGGTCGCGACCGCGGGTTGCGGGTGGCGGTCGCGGGCGCGGGTTACGGGTTGCGGTCGCAAGCGCGGGTCGCGAGCGCGGGTTGGCGTCGCGAGCCGAGGCGAATACGCGGCTCCCCGGTGGGGTATCAATCAGGGATGGACCTCCTGCGTCCGGTTCGCGCCTTTGATCGCACCCAGCAGAAGCATCGCTGGCTCGCGGTTCCGATCGCGGTGGTGAAGAAGTTCGGCAACGACCGGGCCGGCAGCCTGGCCGCGCTGGTCGCCTACTACGCGTTCTTCTCGATGTTCCCGCTGCTGCTGGTGTTCGTGACCGTGCTCGGCTTCGTCCTGCAGGGCGACGCCAGCGCGCAGAAGTCGGTCGAGGACTCGGTGCTCGGTCAGTTCCCCATCATCGGCGACCAGATCCACGTGCACGCCCTGCGCGGAGAGACGACCGCACTGGTGATCGGGTTGCTCACCTCGCTGTGGGCGGGCCTCGGTGTCACGCAGGCGGCTCAGAACGCGCTGGACCAGGTGTGGGCGGTCCCATTCAAGCATCGTCCCGGCTTCGTCCAGTCGAAACTGCGCGGTATCGCCCTGCTGATCTCGCTGGGCTTCCTGTTCCTCCTGGCCACGATCGCCACCGGGCTGGTCACCGGAGGCCTCGGCGGTCCGTTGCTCAAGGTCGCTGGGATCGCGCTGTCGCTGATGCTCAACTTCGCGTTGTTCTTCGCTGCCTTTCGCCTGATGACCTCACGCACGATTCCCACCCGCGATCTGTTGACTGGAGTGATCGTCGCCGGTGTCTTCTGGGAGATCCTGCAGGTCGTCGGGGGCTACTACATCGGCCACGTGCTCAAGAACACCAGCAGCACCTATGCGCAGTTCGGCCTCGTGATCGCGCTGCTCATCTGGCTACATCTGGGCGCGCAGATGACCCTGTATGCGGCTGAGATCAATACCGTCTTGACGCGCAAACTGTGGCCGCGAAGCCTGTTCGGTCCACCCGATATTCCCGCCGACCAAGAGACCCTGCGCGCGATCGCCAAGGTCGAGGAGCGTCACGAGGACGAGCGGATCGAAGTCGAGTTCAAGGGCTAGCGAGAGCGAGCGGCGCGCACGAGCCGATGACCGGCGGCGCGCGGCCCGCCAAGCCGGGGCATGTCCGAACCTTGGCGTTTGACGTCCGAGGGATGGACGGAAAACGCCAAAGTTGGGCGCTAGAACAAGCGGTCCGGCGTTTCGCGCCGGGTCAGCTCCAGCGGCCAGGAGCACAGGTCGCCTTCGGCCGGGCAGCCGCTGCACAGTCCGCGGTAGGGCGCATCGGCGACGGGGAACTCGCGTTGCCGCACACCGTCCGCGAGACCGGTTAGCTCTCGTTCCAGTCGCCGGGCATCGGCACGGCTGAAGGTTGCGGTGACGGGGAGGTCCGGACGCTCAAGGAACCAGTGGGCGATCTCGACCTCCTGCGCGCCTGAGCGCAGGGCGGCGAGCGCGTACACGAGTCGTTGGGTCGCGTAGGCGTTCTCGACCACGCGCGCCGGATCGCCGCCCGCCAGCCGGTCGCTCTTGTAGTCGACCACTAGCGCTCGATTGCCCGGTTCGCGGGCGAGGACGTCGAGCGCGCCGTTGACCAGGATGCCGGTGGCGAGCAGAAAGCCGAACCGCTCCTCGCGCCGAGCCTCGGTGGCGCGGCCGAGCCGCGCGCACAGCTCGGTCGCGGCGAAGTGCCGCACGACCTCGGCCAGCTCCTCTGTCTCCTCGCTGCTTGGCACCGCCAGGCCGACACGCAGCGCGCACGCCGCGATTGCGGCGGCGCTCGGCGCAGCCGGGCGGCGGAAGTCAAGCCGCTCGAGCAGCGCGTGGATGAGCACACCCCGCTCCGCCGCGCTGCGCCCGGCTCGCGCGCTGCGGCCCGGCTCCGGGGGGCCCGGCGGGGCGGCGATCGGCGGCAGCCCGAGCACCCGCTCGGCATAGAAGCGATACCCACACCGGGCGTATTCCCCGAGCGAGGAGTAACTCAGCGTGGCCACCGGAGGTCGCGGTTCCGACGGCGGCACCGGCGCGAGCGCCTCGGCTAAGGGGGAGGACGCGAGCGGTTTGCGGGCGCGTATCGGGGCGGTGGGCTCATCGCCGGGGGGATCGGGGGCCGGCGCGGCGCGGTGTGGCTCGGCCAGGTCTTCGGGGCGGAAGATCCTCAGGGCGACCTGCGCGCCATCCGGCTGAACCACGGCACACGGCTCCGGCGCGTGTGCGCCGAGGTCGGGGACCAATGCGGGAGTGATCCAGATGATCGGGCCGCCGCCGGAGAGGGTCGGCCAGGCATCCAGCTTCGCGGCTCCACTGAGGATCAGGCGCTCGCGCGCTCGCGTCATCGCGACATAGAACAGCCGCCGCTCCTCGCGCTCGGCGGCCTGCTGCTGCTCGTCGCCGATCGCGCGGTAGTCCAAGGCGGGCTCGCGCCGGCCGCTCCCGGGCCGGGCGAGCCGGATTCCGAGACGTCCGTCGCCGCTCACGCGCAGGATCTCGGCGTTGCGCCGCGGCGTCCGTCCCAGGTCGGCGACGCACACGATCTCGAATTCAAGCCCCTTGGCGCGATGGATGGTCATCAGCCGGACGGCATTGAGCGCCTCGCCTTCGACCGGTGCCTCGCTCTCCCGAGACTCGGTGCCGCGGCCTGTCTCTCGATCGCGGACGAGTTCCAGGAAGCCTCGGAGGTCGCGACCGTGAGCAGCCTCGTACTCGCGACCGAGCCGCATCAGCTTGCGGACGTTGGCCAGCCGGCGTTCGCCACCGGGCATCGCCAGCATCGCCAGGTCGTAGCCGGTCAGCTCGAGCGCGCGGTCGATCAGCGCCTCGATCGCCGCCTGCGCCGCCACGGGCCGCTCGGCGGCGAACCAGTCCGAGAATCGGGTCAGCTTGTCTCGATCCGCCGAGCTGAGGTCATCAAGCCGTCCCTCGGGCTCGCGCAACACCCACCAGGGATCCCGATCGCCGTCGCGGGCGCCGGCGGCCAGGACGACCAGCGCATCAAGTGAGACACCCACCATCGGCGAGGCCAGCACGGTGTAGAGCGCCTGCTCCTCACGCGGGTTGGCGAGGGCGCGGAGATAGGCGACCAGATCCGCGACCTGGGGATGGGACCAGTACCCCCGTCCGCCGATCACGTAGGTCGGGATCCCGCGGTCCTCCAGCGCTCGTTCATAGGCTCGCATGTCGGTGCTCGCGCGGGTCAGGACGACGACCTGGCGCGGCGCCGCCCCGCCGTCGACCAGCTCCTTCACCCGCTCGGCGAGGGCGCGGGCCTCGGCCAGCCGCCACGGCGAAGCCAGTCCGTCGGCAGCCCAATCCGCGCCCTTGTCAACGATCAGCAGCTCGACGCGCGGATCCTCGACCGGGCCCTCGTCGCGTCCGGGGCGAAGCGGCGTGAACCGGTCCCCGTCGGCAAAGCCGAGATTGAGCACGTCGAGGATCTCCGCCCGCGAGCGGAAGTTGGTCCGCAACGTGGCCCGAGCCCCGCCGGCCGCCAGTCGCTCGCCCCGCTGCTCGAACAGCTCGACGTCCGCGTGCCGGAACCCGTAGATCGACTGCTGAGCGTCGCCCACCGTGAACAGATTCCCGCCGGCGATCGATTCGATCAGCTCCAGCTGGACGCTGTTGGTGTCCTGCAACTCGTCGACCATGATCTGCGCAAAGCGCGAGCGGTAGCGCTCGCGCAGTTCATCGGCGGAGCGCAGCAGGTCGCGCGTCATCAGCTCGAGGTCCTCGAAGTCGAGCCCGGAGCAGTCGCGTTTTCGCTCTGCGTAGCGACTGCCGTGTGTCACCAGCAGGCGGTCAAGCAGGTCGCGGACCGGCTTGGCCGCGCGACGCTCACACACCGCGCGCCAGCGGGCGAGCGCTTCGGTATAGGCCAGGCATGCCGAGGTGCTCAGCGCCGCTCCGTTGCCTCGCGGCAGGGACACGCGATCGAGCTCACCGGGCCAGGGCGGGGGCTCGGGCACGAGCTCCGCGCAGCGCTCGAGTCGCTGGAGGGCCTCGAGCACCCGAACTCCCGGGCTCGCGACCGCTCCGAGCTCCCGCGCGGCCGTCGCGGCGGCGCGCGCGAGTGCCGGCGCGGCGTCTGCGTCGCTGGCATCGGGACACGGCGGCAGGGTGGGAGCCGACTGCCCACGCGAGCGCAGCTGCGCGTAGGTGGCGAGGATCGTGTCGCGCAACGGCCCCGGACCGTATGAAGCGATCAGATCCACCCCGGCGGCGCTCTCGGCGAGCGCTTCGAGCGCGTCCTCGAAGGCGGCGTCGGCGAGTCGCTCCGATTCGGGGCGGTCCAGGACGACGAAGGCGGGGTCGATTCCCGCCGCCAGTGCGTGGGCGCGAAGCACACGGGCGCAGAATCCGTGAATCGTGGAGATGAACGCACCCTCGGTGGCGCGAGCGGCCTCATCCGCCCCCAGCGCGCGGAGGCGGCGGCGGATGCGGTCGCGCAACTCCGCCGCCGCCTTGTCGGTGAACGTGATCGTCAGGATCGCGGCCACGTCGACGTCGTCTTCGAGCACCGCGCGGACAAACCGCTCGACGAGCACCGATGTCTTGCCGCTGCCGGCGCCCGCGTCGAGCAGCAGGTCCCCGTCTCGGCGCTCGATCGCGCTGAGCTGCTCGCCGGTCCAATCCGGATCGCGGCCTGACCCAGTGTTCTCATCTCTGCGCCCGCCGATGCTCTCCGGGCTTGATCGATCGCGCGTCGCTTCCACGCCTACCCCGTGCGGCAGATTCCCGGGTAGGCACACCCGTCGCGCGAACACGTCTCAGGACAGGGGATGAGCTCGCCGGCGCGCAGCCGCCGAGCCAGCGCGAGCGCGCGCGTGGTCGCGTCCTGCAGCTCGGCGTCGAGCTCGGACTGGTCGCGGGCGTCTGTCCCGACGACCTCGAGACCGACGGGGGCGTCCTTCAGGTAGATGCCGCGGGGCCGCAGATCATCGCCTCGGAGCGGTTGGTAGAGACCGGCAATCGGGTTGCGCCCGAGCAGCTCGCGCACCACCAGCATGTACAGCGCGACCTGGAGCCGGCGGTCGAGCCTCCAGCGCGCCCCCTGCTGCTCTGTGCGGACCACCCCGCTCTTGTAGTCGCGGACGATCGCCCGCCCGCCCGAATCGACGTCGACTCGGTCGATCATGCCGCGGACCAGGACCCGGTCCTCCCCCTCGCCAAGCTCGAGCGCCGGCAACGATGGATCTGCATCGGAAAAACCGAACCGGAGCTCCAGCCCCTCGGGCTGCGCATCGGAGCCGTCGCGGGACTCATGGTCCAGGTAACGGCGCAGGTCGGCTTCGATCGCGCGCAACGCGGCGGCGCGAATCCCCGCCGGTCGCCCGGGGGCGATCAGTGCGGCGCGGTCGGTCTCACTGGCCCCGGTCTCGGCCAGGAGCTCGTCGAGAATCCGCTGGGCCTGGACCAGAGACTCCTGGGTGACCGGGCCTCCGAGTCGCCGAAGCACGCGCTCGAGCGCGTCGTGCATGAAGTTGCCGCGGGCGATCGCTTCCGGCTCGGGCTCGAACGGCGCCGGTCGCAGCTCACGCTCGACCAACCATCTGACCGGACAATCGGCGTAGGTCTCGAGCGCTCCAGCGGAGAGGATCTGGCTGTGGCGGACACGACGGAGCGCGTCCGCGCCCAGCACCCGGGACGGCACCGGCACCACACCGGCGGGGAGCGCCTGCGCGACAGCCCGGGCGCGGGCGAGCTCGCGCTCGGTGGGCGCAGCGTCTGCGCTCCACACGACGTCGGCGAGCAGCCGGCGGCGGCGGCGGTCGCGCCAATTCTCGATCAGCAATTCGGCCACGTCGGCGATGAACGGCGAGGGCAGGACCAGGTTTCCCTCCTCGTCGGAACTGCAGTGGCTGAGGATGACCTGCTCGGTCGCGCGAGACAGACACGAATAGAACAGGTAGCGCTCGCGGACCAGCCCGTCCTCGCGTGGGCGCAGGCGAAGTCCCGAGCAGGCGGCGAGCTCGCGGCGGTGCTCGTCGGAGAGGAACGGCTCGGGTCTGGCGGGCGCAGGGAACTGTCCCTCCTGCAGCCCACACACGAACACGGCCCGAAATCGTCTCGCCCTGACCTCGAGCGGTTCGGCCAGCAACACCGCACCCGCAGCGGCGGGAGGGACGGCGGGCACGGCGAGGCCCTCGAGCACCTCGATCAGCTCCGGCCCGGGGACGGGTGGGCCGAGCTCGGCGAGCTCGTTCAGGGCCCGCAGCACCGCCACGAGGGCGCGCGCGTCGAGTTCCGCAGCGAGATCGAGCGTCGTGGCGGCCGCTCGATACGGCGCCGCGAACAGCCGCCGCGCGTGGCGTCCGAGCTCCGCGGCGGGATCCTCGGCGGAACCGAGGGCGTCGATTTCGCCAAACTCCCATCCCAGGCGCCTGCGAGCGTCGCTGACCGACGAGAGCCCGGCCTGTCGCAGCTCCGCCTCGAGCGCATCGACCAGCTCGGGCCGACGGAGCAGACCGGGAGAGCGCAGGTAGTCCAGCAGGTCGGTTGCGCTGGCGTGAGGCTCGTCCAGGAGCGCGCAGCGCGCCAGACCGAGCAGGCCCCGGCCCAGCGCCGTGTGCCCGAACGGGATCTCATATCCGCTCGCGAGCGCGATCCCGTAGCGCTCGAACACGCTGATCAATACCGGCGCCCGCGCGAGCGAGCGGAACACGACCACGATCTCCTCGGCGCGCACGCCCGCGCGCAGGAGGCCCAGCACCTCCGCCGCGACCAGCTCGGCCTCAGCCCGCTCTCCGCCCGCCTCGAGCAGGCGCACCGCGACCCCGGGGTCGATCCGTTCCCGGGCGGGCTCGAACAGTCCTCGCTCGAGATGGTGCAGCGCGACGCGCGCCTGGGGTGCGTAGTACGCGTCGAGGCCGGGGAGCTCGAGCACGCGTTCGGCCAGCGGTCGCAGCTCTTGCACGGCTTCGGCGCGGGCGATCAAGGCCACGCGGTCCGGCTCGTAGGTGAGCGAGACCCTCACGTCGGCGCCGGCGATCCGCGACAGCGTCTCAACCGCGTCGCGCTCGAGCGCGGTCAGCTCGTCGAAACCGTAGAAGAACACCGGGTCAGCGCCCCAGCGGCCGGGCGCGGCGCGCAGTGCGTCGAGCGCGCGCCAGGCGTAGAGCTCCGCGTCGACGCGGCCGAGGAGATCGAGAGCCTGGACGTAGTCGAGATAGAGCTGTGCGACGTCCTGGGCGTAGGCCTCACGGCGGTGGTCCTCGGCCGCCCAGCTGCGCAGCGCGTGGGCAAAGCGCTGAGGCGTCACGAGCGAGCGCTCGAGCTCCGCGATCAATCCGCCGACGGCGGGGGCGAACCCCGGCGCCGTGGCCGATCCTGCCAGGACGGTCAGCCGCGCGTCGCACACCACGCGCCGGAGCACCCGCGCGCGCTGCAGCGCGGACAGCCGACGGCCTCCGTACTGCGCCCGCCGAGCGATCTCAGACGCCAGGCCCGAGAACGTCAGCACCGACCCGAACACGACTCCGTCGCCGGCCAGCTCACGGGTGTAGTGCTGCGCGTCGAGCGCGGTCGGCACGACCAGGAGGGCTCCCCGCCGGGTGGCGGGACCATAGGCGCCCAGGACCTCACCGGCCTTGGCCGAGTTGGCGGGCCCGAGAACGAGCGTGAGCGGCATCCGCCTATGGTGGCGGGCGGGTCAGACAAAGCCCTCTGCGCGCCCGCACGAGCATGGTGGCACGCTCGTACGCCGGGCAAAGTGGGCCATATCCTGTACACCCCCCCGGTTTTCGCGGGGTGTGTACGTGAGGGCCCGCTGGGCGGCACATATCGTGAGCACCCCTTCGATTCAAGGGGGGGTGGGCTGACTTTTGTTCGCGGCGGGCGGCCCCGCGCCGTGGCCAAGCACCAGACAACCACCCCGCCCCGGAACCCTCCGCGCAAACCCTGACCGCCAAACGGCCAAGCCTCATTCGGCCAGTGGGTCGTTCCCCTCTAGGCGGCGGCCGGCTGTTGCGCGGCGGGTTCCGGCTGGGGCTGCTCGCCGTCGGCGGGCTGCTCGACGTCGGGGGGCTTGGCGCCCTCCCTGGCCCACGGCTCGTCGAACTCGGCCCGCCATTTGCCGTCCTCGCCCTGCTGCAGAGCGAGGCGGGCGCGGAAGCTCTTGCCCGAGCGGCCTTTGAAGCCGGTCACCGGCTTCTCGGTTCGGCCGGTCCGGATCAGCTCGCGCGCGACCGCGATCGGGAGCTGCTTGCCGGCCTTGGATTTCCAGATCACGAACCCGCAACCCGGGTCCTCGCGCGACCAGCATGAGTAACCCTTTCGGTTCTCGACGATGTCGCGGCTGCAGACCGGGCAGGGCCCGAGATTGGCCCGCGGAATGCGGACGTCCTTGAGTTTCTGGTCGAGCTCGCCGACGGTCTCCTCGGTGAACTTGACGATGTCCCCCATGAACGCCTCGCGAGAATCCTCGCCGGTCTCGATCTTGCCCAGCCGGCTCTCCCACTCTCCGGTCATGTCCGGAGAGGTGAGAGCGTGCTCACCGAGCAGGCGGATCACGTTCTGTCCCTTCTCGGTGACCACGAGCGCGCGGCCGTCGCGCTCGATGTAGCCGACCTGGAGCAGGCGCTCGATGATCGCCGCGCGGGTGGCCGGGGTGCCGATCCCCGAGTCCTTCATGGCCTCGCGCAGCTCGTCGTCATCGACCAGCTTGCCGGCCGTCTCCATCGCGCCGAGCAGCGCGCCCTCGGTGTAGCGGCGAGGTGGCTTGGTCTCCTTCTCCTCGGAGGCGACCTCCTTGACCTCGACCTGCTCGCCCTGCTCGAGCTTGGGCAACTGCTGCTCGCGACCCTCGTCATCGTCGCTGCGCTCTGCATCGGGTAGCTCACCGTAGACGCCGCGCCAGCCGGGGACGAGCATCACCTTCCCGCGGGTGCGGAACACGTGCGCAGGGCCCTGGTCCGCCGCGGCAGCCGCCACCGTCGTCTCGATGCGGGTGTTCTCGAACACGGCCTCGGGGTGGAACACGGCCAGGAACCGGCGGACCACCAGGTCGTAGATCCGCAGATCGTCCTCGTTCATCTTGTCGACCGGGTGGTGCTCGGAGCGGGTGGGGATGATCGCGTGGTGGTCGGTGACCTTGGCGTCGTCGACCACCCGGCCGAGCGGCAGCAGGTCGAGGCCGAGCACGTAGCGAGAGGCCGCGGCGTACTCGCTGCGTTCACCGACGAGCGCCGCGATCGGCTTGATCTCGGCGATCATGTCCTGGGTCAGGTAGCGCGAGTTGGTGCGGGGATAGGTGAGCGCCTTGTGTTCCTCGTACAGCCGTTGGGCGGCGCCCAGGGTGCGCCGGGCGGAGAAGCCGTGGCGGCTGTTGGCGTCGCGCTGGAGCGAGGTGAGGTCGTAGAGGAGGGGCGCGCGCTCCTTGCGCTCGGTCTTCTCAAGCTTGGTGATGGCGCCGATCTGGCCTTCGCAGTCGGCGACGATGGCGTGGGCTTCGGCCGCTGTCTTCAGGCGCGGGTTGGCCCCGGCGTGGTAGCGGCCCTCGTAGGTCCGCGGTCCGTTCTGGACCGGGTCGAAGACGGCATCCACGGTCCAGTAGGCCTCGGGCTTGAACGCCTTGATCTCCGCCTCGCGGCGGGCCAGAATCGCCAGTGTCGGCGTTTGCACCCGCCCCAGCGACACGGCCCCATCAAACGAGGAGCGCAGGCGGATGGTCGCCGCTCGCGTGGCGTTCATGCCGACGATCCAGTCGGCCTCCGAGCGCGAGCGGGCGGCCGCCTCGAGTGAGGCCAGCTCGGCAGCCGGGCGCAGCTGCGAGAACGCCGCGGCGATCGCCTTCTGAGTCATCGAGTTCAGCCACAGCCGCTGGACGGGCTTGTGCGAGCCCGACTTCTCGTACAGATAGGCGAAGATCAGCTCGCCTTCCCGCCCGGCGTCGCAGGCGTTGACGACCCGGTCGACGTCGTCGCGGCCGAGTTGACGCTTGACCACGTTCATCTGCTTCTTGGACCGCTCATCTCTGACCACGAGCTTGAAGTGCTCGGGCACGATCGGGAGATCGGCCATGCGCCATTTCTTGAACTTGTCGTCGTATTCGTCGGGGTCGGCGAGCTGGACAAGGTGGCCGACGGCCCACGTCACGACGTGCTCGGGGCCCTCCAGGAAGCCCTCTGACTTGGTGAAAGCACCCGGGAGGACGCGAACCAGGTCGCGCCCCACCGACGGCTTCTCCGCGATGACGAGGGTCTTGGACATGAGTCCGAGGAGGGTAGCGCCAACCGCGACAGGGTCGGAAACGCGAGCGCGCGGCGCCGGGTGTGATCAGGCGCCCATCAGCTCCCCGGCCCGACGCAACACCAGCGGCAACCCCAGCTCATCGGCGGTCCGCGTGGCCGCGTCGATCCACGCCTGGGCCTCGGGCCCGGGACCCAGCACCCGGGCATAGTCGAGCTGGGTGTGCGCGAGCGCCACTGGGGCCTTGATGGCCGCGTTCGCGTCCAGGGCGCTGCGGAGATGCTCGAGCGCGGTAGTGCGGCGCCCCATTGCGCTCGCGAGCCGGCCGAGGTACCTCGCGGCAGATCCCAGACACACTGCGCCCAGGCCGATCACGACGTTGCTCGCCCCATGGGGAAGCAGCAATTCGTAGAGCTGAGCCGCGCGCTCGGCGTCCCCCAATTCGGTGCACGAGTCGGCGAGCAGGGTGACGGCGATCATCCAATCGCCGTCCGGCGGGATGCCCGCGAAACCGTGGTCCGCCAATGCCTCGAACTCCCGCCGCGCCTCCGGCAGGCGTCCGGCCTCGCACAGCAGCGTGGCCAGCGCTGCCCGCCACGCGGGCAGGTGGGGGTTGGCCGTCACGAGCTCCCGCGCCGGCTGCTCGAGCTCCGCGATCCGTCCCTGCTCGCGCCGGATCGCCAGCAGCTGGATCTCGTAGTACTGCAACGCGGTCACCCCTTCCCCGTGCAGCCCGGCGGCCAGGGCGTCGGAGGCCAGCTCGTCCGCCTGTTCGAGGCGGCCTTCGAGCAGGGCACGCATCGCCCGCCAGATCGCCGCGTTCCAGAGGTAGAGCGGCTGACGCAGCCGTTGCGCCCCGGCATTGAAGGCCTCCAGCTGGGCCTCGACGCCCTCTGAGTCGCCGTGCTCGAGCAGATCGACGACCAGCCACGCGTGGCCCTGGAGGGTCAACTCGACGTCGCCGGCCTCGCGCGCGCACCGCAACAGCTCGGTCGAGTCCGACAGCCGCTGATGCACGTGCGCCGGGCCCCAGAAGGCGCGCCGCCGCGCGGCAGCGGCCAGCGCCCGCGCCTCGGGGTCAGCGAGTTCGGCGGCAATCGCGGTCGCTTCGGCGCTCAGCTCCTTCATCCGCTCGCGGTGAGGCGAGTAGTAGAGCGCTCCGCACAAGCGACCCAACAGGCGCACGCGCATCACGGTGCGCTCCTCGGTGGTCATCGCGACCGCCTGCTCCAGCATCGCGATCAGCTCCTCGTCGACGACGCCCGGGGGTTGCACGTAGCGTCTGGAGGCGCCGATCGCAGCGCGGGCGAGACTCGTGCTGTCGCCCAATTGCGCCGCCACCGCCGCGGCCTCGCGCAGGGTCTGCCAGGCCAGCGGGCGCTCGCCGCTGCGGACCTGGGCTTCGCCGAGCGCCAGCAACAGCTCGCAGCGTTTGCTCAGCGCGTCGGGCTCGGTGCGCTCGAGGACGTCAAGTGCGCTGGCATAGTGGTCTGCCGCCTCCTCGTGGGCGAGCATCGCCGTGGCCTGCTCGCCGGCGCGCAGCGCGTAGCGAATCGCGCGCTCGGCGTCCCGCGGCTCCGCGGCGCGCGTGAAGTGAAGCGCCAGCTCGTTGAGGTGCCGCCCCGCTCCCGCGCCCTCGAGCGCATCGCCGACGCGCCTGTGGATGCGCGTGCGGCGGGCCTCCGACATGCCCTCGTAGAGAGTCTCGCGGATCAGCGCATGAGAGAAGCTGTAGCGCCCCGGGCGGTCGGCCGACTCGACCACGAGCCCTGAGGCCAGGCCTTCGTCCAGGGCGCCGAGGAAGTCGTCCTCCTCGAAGGCCAGGACCTGCTCCAGGAGCGAGGCGTCGAAATCCCGTCCCGTGACCGCCGCGACGCGCAACCATTCGATCGCCTTGCCGTCAAGGCGATCGAGCCGGCGGGCGATCACCTCCTTGACGCCCTCGGGGAGCCCGAACCGTTGCAGCTCGCGGGCCCCGGCCTGGTGGGGCTGGACGCCCGCGTCGACGAGGTGACGGACGATCTCCTCGATGAACAGCGGGTTGCCCTCCGTCTCTTCGTGCAGCGCCGCGGAGAAGACGCGTGACGGCATCACTCCGGTCCGGACGCGAATCAGCTCCACGGTCTCAGGCTCGGCCAAGCCGCTCACGTCGATCTGAGCCACCAGTCGCTCGCGGCGCAGATCGGCGAGCAAGGCGCCGAACCCGTCGTCACCCCGCTCGGTGGCTCGGTAGGCGCCGAGGATCAGCAGCCGGGACGGCTGGGGGGCCCGCGCGAGGTGACGGAGGAGGAGCAGCGTGGGCCGGTCCGCCCAGTGCAGATCGTCGAGCACCAGCAGCACGGGCGACGAAGCCGAAATCTCAGCCAGCAATCCGACCACCGCCTCGAACAGTCGGTATCGCGCGGTCTCCGGCTCCTCGGGCAGCGGCGGGGGCAGGTCGGGAAGGCGTCGCCGCAGCTCAGGGATCAACCGGGCCAACTCGGAGCCATATTCGCGCGCAGTGGCGCGCAACTCGGCGGAGGAGAGGCTCAGGACGTAGTGACGCAACGCCTCGAGGAATGGCTGGTAGGGGACCAGCGTGTCCTCGGGGGAGTGGCCGGCCAGCACGACGGCGCCGGATTCATGTGCCCGCCGGGCCAGCTCGGCGATCAGCCGTGTCTTGCCGATCCCCGGATCGCCGGCCAGCAGAATGACCCGCTCGGCGCCGCGGTCAGGGATCCCGTGCGCTTCGCTGGCTCCGGCGCCCACGTCGCCCACGTCGCCCACGTCGCCCACATCGGCCCCGCGCTCGAGCTGCCAGCGGCGGTCGAGTTGCTGGAGTTCGAGCACACGGCCGACGAGCGGGGCGGCGCCCCGCGCGGCCAGTTCCGCCGGGAGCTCGATGTCCGGCCGGTCGCCCGGCGCCTGACTGTCGCTCCTGGCACCGGACGTGCGCCGGCCGGGGTGCAGCAATCGCTCGTGGGCAGCGATCGTGTCGGGTGAGGGGGCGGTACCGAGCTCATCGCGCAGCAGGGTGCGCAGGCGCTCGAACACGCGCAGGCCCTCCGCGACGTTACCCCGAGCGGCGAGCGCCTGCATCAGGAGCACGTAGCCCGATTCGCGATACGGCTCGGTCTCGATCAGGCCGCGCGCCGCGCGCTCGACCGAACCGAGCTGCGTCCCGCCGAGGCTCAGTCCCGCGCGACCGATCACTTCGAGCGCTTGCAGGCGGATCTGCTCGAGCTCGCGTCGCCGAGGCTCGAGCCAACTCGCCTCGGAGCCTGGGAGCAGCCCGCGGCTGGCGATGTTGAACGGAACCTGGGCGAGCGCCCAGGCGATCCGAGCATCGCCCCGGTGCAGCGCGTCTTGGGCCCGCCCCACCTCCGAGTCGGCAGCTTCGACATCGATCCAAGCCGGCTCGAGCAACTCGAGGTTCAACTCGTCACGGCCGACCAGCACCGAGCGTCCGAGCACGGAGCGCAACCGCGACAGCAGGGTTCGCAGCGCGGCGTCCTGCGAGAGCGGAGCGTTGGCAGGCCACAGCGATCCAATCAGCTCCTCGCGCCCGACGGGACGAGCGCGGTTGAGCACCATGTAGGCCAGCAGCAGGCGCACCTGCCGGCCTCGCAGGGCTCCGGCGCATTGGACCCCGTCGAGCTCAACCGACAGCCGTCCACACAGCTGGATTCGGGTTCTCTCAGGTGCCGTCAACGTTATGGAAACGTATCGCCAACGGCAAGCCGAAATCGTGCCCGCCCGTGGACACCGGGGACCACACACAGTGACGCGATCGGGGGGGCGCGCGAGTGACGCAGGGCCGCAGCGACCGAGGAACCATGACCACGATCACCGAAGGCCAAAGCCGGATCGCCTATTGCGAGTGCGGGGCGCAACTCGTGGGTGATTCTGAGCTTGAGCTGTTCGATGCGGCACAGCGACACCTCGCGCATCATCACCCGCAGCTCCTGGGGGCGCTGGGGCTTGACGAGGTGCAGCAGATGGCCGAGGACGTCCGGGGGTAAGAAAACGCCTAAGGGCGGGCGGCGTGCAGACCGTCGCCCGCCCTCCGGCGTTCACCTAAGGGACTGGCCGGATGCCAGTCCGCGGAAATCGCCGCCGCGATCGTGCGGTCTCCCGGAATCCAGAAGCGACGATCGCGGGCGGCCCAAAGCCGGATGCGGTTACCCGGCGCACTGCTCCGTGCTGACCGGGACGTCGTGCGTGCGCGCCAGCGCCAATTGGGCTTGCACGAGCGCGTTCGGTACGGCAAAGCCGCCGGACCGACTGGTGCCGGTGATCGCGGCGAACACGGTGGCGAGCACATGTCCGCGAGCGTCGACCAACGGGCCGCCGGAGTTGCCGGGGCGGACGCGGCCTCTCAGCGACGTCACGCTGCGCTGGACCGGGCCGTTGCCGTAGGCGTCCTCGGTGCTGAAGACCTGGGTCTCCCCGATCCGACCCGGCTCGCCGTCAAACGGACCGTCGAGGGGATAACCCAGGATTGCGGCGGCCGTGCCCGAGCGCGGGTTGGCGGCCAAGGGCAGTGGGGGCTCGGCGAGGCCGTGCACCTTGAGCACCGCGAGGTCGTCATGGGGATCGAAATCGACGACTTGCGCGGGCAGCCCGAGCCCCAGACCGTGGACCTGCACCCTGGTGTCCGATTCCCCGGCCACGACGTGCGCGTTGGTGACGACCAGTCCCGGAGCGCCGACCCAGCCGCTTCCCTCGATCCCGAGCCCACACGCGGTCCCGACCACGCGGACAACGCTGGAGCCAGCGGCGCGGACCCCACGGCTGGCCAGGATGCCGCGCGTCGGTGCGGGCACATCCGCGGCCGGGCCGCGAACCGAAGGCAGCGGATCGAACCGCGCCAGCGCATGGAGGATCGGCCCGGAGGGAGGCAGCAGCTGGTCGAGCTCGCGCAGGATGGCCGAGCGCTGGATGTCTGTGCGCAGCGGTCGCGAGCTGTCCGATTGCAGGGCCACGGCGCCGACGATCCACGCGATACCGAGACCGACGCACGCGGTGAACACCGCCCCCAGCAGGCCGTCGATCGCGCGCAAGCCCGGCCAGCGCAGCGCCGAACGGGCATGGACTCCTAGGCCCTCAAAGCCGCTGGCCAGCACTCCGCCCACGAGCAGCGCACCGAGCAGACCGAGCAGGGGCGCGTACCGAGAATGCGACCCGCCGTTGAGCACCAGCGGCGCCAGTCGCGTGCCCAGAAATGCCCCCACAGCGAACCCGATGAGCGACAGCGCACCGACGATAAAGCCCTGCAGGTAGCCGTAGAAGGCCAACAGAACGGTGAAGCCGACGATCAGCCAGTCGATGCTCGTCACCCGCTGGAGGGTAGTGCCAAGCCGCCGGGGTCTCGCATCTTCTACCGTTAATGAGTGAGGTGGCACAAGGAGGTGTAATCGCGGCCCCGATGGGGCCGCGACCTGCACAGCGAAACGTCCGGCGTCGGCGTCTGTTGACACGCGCCGCGCCGCTGAGCGGATTGGCGGTGATCGCGTTCGCCGCCGGCGCGGTCTGGTCGACTGAGCCGGGGCGGGCCGAGCGACAGCTGGTGACCCGGTACGTCACCGCGTGGACGCGGGGCGATTACACGAAGATGTACAGCCTGCTCGACGCGGGTTCGCGCCAACGGACGTCCGAGGCTCGGTTCGTGTCCGAGCTCAAGGCGGCCGCGGCCACGGCCACGCTCGATTCGTTGACCACGGTCCGCGTCGGCAGCCGCAGCGGCGGCGCGATTCCTGTACGCATGCGCGTGGAGACCAAGCTGTGGGGCGTGCTCAGCGAGACCTTGGAGGTGCCCCTGAGCGGGAGTGGCTCGGGAGCGAGCGTCCAGCTGTCGGGGACGCTGCGGTTTCCGGGACTGCGCCCCGGCGAGCGGCTGACCCGGCAGGTGACCCTCCCGCCCCGGGCGACGCTGTTCGCGAGCGACGGGACTCCGCTCGCGCAGGGCCCGCAGCGGACATCGCCGATCCCCGACGTGGCCGAGCAGATCGTCGGGGAGCTCGGACCGATCCCGAGCGCGGCCAAGGCCCAGTTCGCGATCGCGGGGTACCCGCCCACCGCGAGGGTCGGTGTCGACGGGCTCGAGCAGATCTTCCAGAGCCGACTCGCGGGGACCCCCGGCGGCACCCTGCTCGCCGGTCGCCGCGTGCTGGCCCGCGCATCCCCCATCGCCGCACCCGCGGTGACGACCACGATCGACCCAGCCATCGAGAGCGCCACGGTCAGCGCGATGGCCGGTCGCTACGCCGGCATGGCCGTGATGAATCCCCACACTGGGGCGGTACTGGCGCTCGCGGGCATCGCCGACTCGTCACTGCAGCCCCCCGGCTCGACGATGAAGATCATCACGACGACCGGCGCGCTCGCGGCCGGGATCGTCAAGCCGACGACCACCTTCCCGATCCAGACCTCGGCGACGATCGATGGGTACACGCTCCAGAACGCCGGTGGCGAGGCGTGCGGGGGAACGCTGGTCAACGCATTCGCCGTGTCCTGCAACTCGGTGTTCGCACCGCTGGGGGTGACGCTCGGCGCGCGGCGTCTGGTCAACATCGCCGAGCGCTTCGGCTTCAACCAGCCCGTCTCGATTCCCGGAACCGCGGAGAGCACGATTCCGTCGGCCGGCACGATCGGTGACAGCTTGGCGGTCGGCTCCTCGGCGATCGGCCAGGGCATGGTGCAGACGAGTGCGCTCGAGATGACCGACGTGGCGGCAACAATCGCCATGGGGGGCCGACGGCCGATTCCGACACTGCTCGCTCACCAGCGCCCGCGCTTCGTGCGTGTGAGCAGCCGTCGTGTGGCGCGCGAGGTGCAGCAGATGATGGTCGCGGTGGTCCAATACGGGACCGGCACCGCGGCCCAGATCCCGGGGGTCACGGTAGCCGGCAAGACGGGCACCGCGGAGCTGACCGACACGGCGGCCCCCGGCGCCAGTTCGGCGCAGAATACCGACGCGTGGTTCGTCGGCTACGCCCCGGTCGGGGCGCCGCGGTACGTGGTCGGTGCGCTGTTCCCGGCTCAGGGAGCGGGCGGAGCGACCGCCGCGCCGGCGGTGCAGCAAGTGCTGGTCACGGCGCTGCAGAAGCACTGAGGCGCCCGCCAGCCACGGCCTACGGGCCCACGTACGCGTCGGCCACCACACTCGGCGCGAGCGTCCCCTGGGTCCAGGCCGCGATCGCCTCGCGGGCGGGGCCAAACGCGAGCGTGAGGTCCGCCGCGTACACCGTCGGCGAGAGCACGCGCGCGGCGCCGAACCGCACGCTGCGGGGCGAGGAGGGCGCGACCACCGGGTGACCGAGCCTGACCCACCCGAGCAGGACCTCGCCGCTCGCCCCCACCGCGAGTGCGGGGGTCTGCGAGGCGTCGATCCGGCCCAGCGACAGCGGCGCGCCGAAGCTGGCCCGAGGGCGACGCAGCGCGGCGTCGAGCGTGCACGAGCCGTTGCGCGCGCAGACCTTCCACGCGGCGGCCTGATCGCCGACGGCATTGGCGGCCACGGCCAGCCCGGAGGCAACCTGATTGGGGTTCGAGAGGGCTCGGACGAGCGGCCGGGCAGTGAGATCAGCGACTCTCGCCTCAGCGTGGAAGTCGCCGCGGCGGTCGAACCAGCTCTCGATCCAGGCGGCCGTCGGCGTGGAAGCGTTCGACGCCAAGCCGAGCTCATCGATCTGGTGTCCGGCCGGTACCGTCAGCGCCGCACGCGCGCGACGCGGGCCGCTCAGCTTCGAGCCGGTGGCGACGAAGATGCTCTGCGCGGGCGCCCTGACCGCCGCTGCCGCCGTCCAGGCCACGATCGACGCGTCCCCACCGAGGCTCGTCGCCGCCAGCGACTCGGGCAACTGCGCCGGGCCGGTCAACCGATGCGTGGCGGCAAACCGATTGCCGGTGACCGATTGCGATGCCCAGACTCCGTTGCCGCTGGAGATTGCGGCCACCATGCGCCCGCCGGCGAGCGTCACGAGCTGCCCGAGGGTCGCCCCGACGAGTCCGGAGACGAGGGTGCGCGCGCGCATGAACTGCCCCTGACGGGTCAACTGGATCGCCTGCGCCGTGCTGCAACAGGCCAGGCCGACCGGGCTCGTGCCGGTCAGCAACTCCAGCGACGAGCCGTCAAAGCCCAGGTCGAGGACCTGCTGCGCACCCGGGACCGGGAGCGGGGTTCCGACCGCCCCGCGCGAGGAGCGCAAGGTCACGAGGGCCTGCGATTGCGACGGGTTGTCGATGTCCCCCACGCCGAAGGCGGCGGCCGCGGCGCCCGCAGCGGAGAAGCCCAGCTGCGCGGGGATGGTGTCGAGCGAGCCCGGCGCGGCGAACTGAAATCTCGGCCCCCATCCGGCCTGAGCGGCCGGAGCGAGCGCGGCCGCGCCCGCCAGCGCGATCGTCGTCGCGGTCACGACGATCAGAGACGAGGACCGGCCCCAACGCGCCCGTCGCCGCGGGCGCCGGTTGCGTGCCCTCAAAGGTCGAGGGAGATCGTCGCCCAGAGCTGGTTGCTGGGTCCGCGAATCTCGAGCGTCAGAGGCCGGTTCGCGTAGGCGGAGCTGTTGAGCTTGAACAGGAGCAACCCGCCTTGAGTCGGCCCGAAAGCGGCGGTGGTGTCCGGACCCGGCTCGGTGTTGAGGGGCTTCAGCGTCTGGGCCGTCCAAGCGTACGGGTTGAGGGCCGGGATCAGCTTGAGCGGGTAATACCGGTTGCCCTGCGTGTCGACGATGTCGAAGTTGTCGGTCGTCACCTGCGTCCTCGACGTCTGGTTCTTGGCCCACATGAAGACTCCGTACCAAAACTCGTCAGGCGTCGGTGCTGCCGTGCCAGGAGGCAATCCCTTCACGTACTGGGAGTCCTCGGTGCCGTACTGATTGAGCTCGCGCGAGATCTGCAGCTGGTAGGTCACCGGGCCAGCATCGACATACACGCCGTTGTTGTTGGCATCGGCGACGTGAGGATGCGCGGGCTGGTTACCGCAGGCACTCAACCCCACTGCGAGGACCAGCGCGTAGGCGAGGATCCGATGGCGACCGACACTCACGGGGGCGGAAGTCTAACCCGCAACGCCTCAGGAAGCCTCAACAGATACGCGCCGACCCCGTCCGCGTCCCTCTTCGAGGATCGAGCGCAGCCGCCGCATCGCTTTTGCGGCCTGACGACGGTTCCAGGCGCGCCCACCCAGCGCGTCGCGCAGCTTGTCCGACAGCTGCACCGGCTCGGTCTCGAGCGTGTACTCGACCTTGGTCGACTCCCCCGGTCCCGGCGAGAGCGTATACGTGCCCAGCATGCGAATCCGGTTGTACTTACCGCCCCGACCGTGCTCGACGATCCGAAACGGCGGCTGCAGCTCGGCCAGGGTCACGTCCGCCCATGAGAACCGGTTCAACGGCGCTTTGATGCGAAAGCGGGCTCCGGCGCCACGCCCGTAGGGATCGACCCGCGTGAGATGCCAGTCGACTTGGTAATGGTCGGAGAACTCGGCGTGGTTGGCGATGTCAGCGAGGTACTCGAACACCTGCTCGCGAGGCTTGGAGATCGTCGTCGAGACGGTGAAGGGATCCACGGTCGGGATTCTATGGGCCGCATCCGCCGCAGGGCGGCGTGAGATCGGCCGCCCGGCGTCGGGCGGCCGGGTCGAGATCGAATGCCCAGCCTCGGGCCGCGGGCTCAGGCGGCGGCGCGTTGGTCGATGATCCGCATCGTGTGTCCGAACTCGGGCGTGTGGACGATATGCGAGTACCGCGGCACCTCATGCTGGAGCGATCGGCACAGCTCGCAGACGACCGACCCGGAGTCGTAGATGTAGACGCGCTCGCCGATCAGCGGGGTGCGGTGGCAGCGTCCGCAGCGCTCGGAACCCGCGGATCGCTCACACAGGCCGCGCCGTAGCAGCGCCAGCTCGAGTTCGTCGGTTTCTCGCACGGACACGGGCATCGACGTGGTGTTCGCCACCCCACCACCGGTTCCTTCACCGGGAGCGTGACCGTTAAGCCGCGCTTTGACGTTATGGCTATGATCAGGTAGCCCAGGTGTGCGGCTTGGCCAATTTGCATCAGGCGGGTGCAGATGGTCGTGGCCCGTAATGAGGAGATGCCCATGAAAGCTTGGATGTCGGGCAATGTGGCGGGAACCGGAACGTTCCGATGCATGGAATGCGACTATCCACTGTCGCTCGATGCGGTCGATGAGCTTCCCGCGTGCCCGAATTGCGGGGGGAACCAATTCGTGCGGGCTTCGCTGTTCACGACCGCCCAAAACGTGGTCATTGAGAGCCCGCCTGAACTCGAGGACCACACCTGGCTCGACGATCTGCGCGACAGCTTGGACGAGCCCGGCCAGTACGTCGTGTACCGGTCCGGTGACGATGTCATCGCCTACGCCCTGAAGCGGGAGTGGACCCGAGTCGGTCGTAGTCTCGCGGCCGATATCCGGTTCGATGATCCGACCGTGTCGCGTCGGCACGCGCTGATCGTGCGCCAGCCCGATGGCCTGCGGGTGCTTGATGACCGCAGCCTGAACGGAGTGTTCGTCAACGGCGAGCACGTGGAGTGGAGCACGCTGGCGGACGGCGACGAGATCGTGATCGGGCGCCATCACATGCATTTCCTCGACGTACCAGTGATCTCGGGGATGCGGTATCAGCACAGCACCGAGTCCGGCAGCAGCGCTCGCGCTGGTTGATCATCAAGACCGCGCGGGATCGACCGCCAAGGGTCTTTCCGCCCGCTCGCCGCTCGCTTATAGTCCGGGCCGGATGACGGCAACGATCGCGGTTCTCTCCCAGAAGGGCGGTACGGGCAAGACGACGGCGGTGAGAACGTTGACGGACGTGTTTCGCCGCCTCGGTCTCGGTGTCCTGGCGGTCGACCTCGACCCCCAAGGCAACCTGTCTGACTACCTCGACGTCGACCCGGACGCCTCGCCGACGATCGGCGACGTGCTGGCCGGGCGGGCTCGGGCGATCGACGCCGTCCACAACGGGATCATCCCCGCCAACCTGGGACTCGCGGAAGCCGAACTCATGCTCGGGGGCAAGATAGGTCGCGAGTTGACGCTCAAGCGGGCGCTGGGCGAGGTCAAGGACGACTACGACCTGGTGCTGATCGACTGCCCGCCGGCGCTGGGCCTGTTGACGGTCAACGCGCTCGTGGCCGCCGACTACGCGCTCCTCTCGGCCGAAGCCCAGTACTTCGCGATGCAAGGGGTCGAGCAGGCGCTGGAGGTGATCTCGCTGGCCCGGGACAGCCTCAACCCGAACCTCGAGTGGCTCGGCGTTGTGCTCAACATCGCCGACATGCGCACCCGCCACTCGCGCGAGGCGTTCGATTCGCTGCGCGAGCACTTCGGCGACAAGCTGATCGAGACGACGATTCGGGCTTCGATCGCCTACGCCGAATCGGCCGAGCGGGCGGTGTCGATCCTCGATTATCGGCCCAACCTGGGGGCCGACTACTTTGCCCTGGCCGACGAGGTCCTGCGGCGACTCGGCATGCAGGAGCCCCGCAATCGCCTGGCCGGCCTGACCAGCAACTCCCGCGTCGCCTAGCTCGTCGCGGGACGTTCTCCGGGTCTCCGCTCGCGCGCGTTTACACGGAGCGCTGGTAGGACTGGAACGCGCGGGTGGCGAACGCCAGCAGCACCGCCAGCAGCGCGAGTAGGAATCCGACCCGGGAGGCGACCAGGCCCCAGTCGGGATGGCTCGCGGTGGCGTCCCGACCGGCGATGACGGCCCAATTGACGGGATTGAAATCGGACACGCTCCGCATCCAGTGCGGGATCAGGTTTGCCGCCAGGAAGGTCGTGGAGAGAAAGGTGAGCGGCAGCACGATGAACTGCACCGCCCCGATCAACGCCTCCTCCTGGCGCATGATCAACGCGAACCCGTTCGACAGCGCTCCGAACGTGGCTCCGAGCAGCGAAGCCACCATGATCAGCACGATCACCCCACCGAGCCCGCCGGGGAAGGTTGCGCCGACGATCAACGCCAGCACGATGATGATCACCGACTGCAGGAAGACGACCACGAACTCCTTCAGCAGGCGACCGGCCACCAGCGCCTCGCGGCGAACCGGAGAGACGAGGAAGCGCGCGGTCACGCCCCGGTTGAGATCCTCGATCAGCGCCATCCCGCTCCAGGCGGAGTTGAACATCGCGGTCATCACCACGACTCCGGGGGCCAGGAACCCGATGTAGGAACCCCCATGGAAACCGGGGATCTCGACGACCTTCTTGAACAGGGCGCCGAACAGCAGCAGCCAGATGATCGGCTGGACCAGCGTGACCCCGACGAACCAAGGCTGGCGCCACAGTTCGCGCAGGTGACGGACGGTCATGTAGAGGGTTTGTCGAGCCAGGGTCATGGCGTCACCGCGGCCGCCTGCGCCGCCTCGGCGTCGGCTGCGTCGAACGTGCGGCCGGTGTGGCGCAGGTAGACGTCATCGAGTGACGGGCGGGCAACCAGCACGGACGCGACCGCGATGCCGTGCGCCTCGAGCGCCTGCAGGATGCTTGGCACCGCCCGGGCGCCGTCGTCGGCTCGAGCGCGCAGTGCCCGCCCTTGGACCGTCAACTCGCGCACGCCGCCGACACCCTCGAGCGCCGCGTGGACGCTGCCGTTGAGATCGCCCGAGCCGTCGAGCTCGACGTGCACCGCGTCGCCCCGGAACTCGCGTTTGAGCGCTTCCGGGGTGCCCCGCGCCACGACCGTGCCGCGGTCGACGATGGCCAGCTGGGCCGCCAGCTGATCGGCCTCCTCGAGGTAGTGGGTGGTCAGCAGGATCGTCTTGCCCTGCTCGCGCGACAGGCGCGAGATCTCCTGCCACATCTCCGCGCGGACCTCGGGATCGAGTCCCGTCGTCGGCTCGTCGAGGAACAGCACCTGCGGGTCGTGCACGAGCGCCATCGCGATGTCGAGCCGGCGCTGCATACCGCCCGAATAGCCACGCGCGATCCGGTCGGCCGCGGCACCGAGGCCGAAGCGCTCGAGCAGCTCGTTGACCCGCTGCTCGAGCCCGCGCCCCCGCATGCCGTACAGGTGACCCTGCAGACGCAGGTTCTCTCGCCCAGTGGCCTGAATGTCGATGCCCGACCCCTGCGCGACCGCGCCGATCGCACGACGGACCCCGTCCGGGTGCGCGACGACGTCAATCCCGGCGACGCTCGCCCTACCCTGGTCCGGCTTGGCCAGCGTGGTGAGGATCTTGACCGCGGTCGACTTGCCGGCGCCGTTCGGTCCCAACAGCCCGAACACAGTCCCGGGCTTGACGCTGAACGACAGGCCGTCGAGCGCCTTCACGCCCTTCGGATACGACTTGACCAGACCCTCGGCCTCGATCGCCTCCGCCATGCTTGATTCACCTCCAGGTATCGTGTCTTAGGGATTCGATATCTTAGATATTAAGATACTTATTTGTCAAGAGATATGTCCGGGCAGGAAGAAACCGCTGCCGTTGGCGCCGAGTCGCCTGCGCGAGAGGAGCTGCTCCAGGCTCTGGGTCACGCCGTGCGGGCAAATCAGCGCGCCACCGACGCGGTCGATGAGGCTGCGACCCAGGCGTTGCGTCTCAATCGGACCGACGGGCGTTGCCTGGACATCATGGATCAGCACGGCCAGATGAGCGCCGGCGAACTGGCCCGCCAAAGCGGGCTGACGACGGGGGCGATCACTGCCGTGATCGACCGGCTGGAACGCATCGGCTACGTGCAGCGGGTCGCTGATCCAAGCGATCGCCGGCGCGTGCTGGTCGGTCCCACGCAAAAGGCGCGGAAGGATAGCTGGGAGCTGTTCGGCCCGCTGGCCGACGCCATCCGCCCGATCCTGTCGGGTTACACCGACGAGGACCTACAGCTGCTGATCGACTTCCATCGGATGTCACGTGAGGTGCAGGAACGCCACGCCGCGTGGATTCGCGCGCACGAGCTCGGGTCCGGCTGAGCGCGCACACGCCGGCGCCTCCCGACCGGCCCCGACGAGCGCCGGACCCGGACCCTACAGCTCTCGGACGTCGGCCCCCTGAGGCTCGAACGGGGCCCGCAGCACGGTGGCCCACCCGCGCGTCTGGGCGGCGAGCTGCTCCACCAAGGCTCCGGTGTGGTCGAAATGCGACCAGATCAGCACGCTCGGACCGGCACCGGAGATGGTTGCCCCCAGCGCACCGAGCGACTGCGCCTGTGCCACCAACGCAGCCGACCGCGGATACAGGAAGGCACGAAACGGCTGATGCAGACGGTCGTGAAGGCCGGCGGCGATCAGATCCCAGTCGCCGGTGACGAGCCCGAGCGTCAGCATCGCGGCGTGGGCGACATTGAACACCGCATCGCAGAGCGGCACGCTCGCCGGCAGCGCCGCCCGCGCCCGTTCGGTTCGCACCGCCTGCGCCGGGACGACGAGCACCGCCTCGAGGCCCATCGGGGCGTCGAATCGATGTACGCGGGGACCGTCGCAGACGACCAATCCGCCTTCCAGCGCGGCCCCGATATTGTCGGGATGGCCCTCCAGCTCCACCGCGAGCCGATAGATGTCGGCGTCGAGCTCGAACAGGTGGTCCGCCGCCATCAGCCCAGCGACGATTGCCGCGGCGCTGGACCCGAGCCCGCCGTTCATCGGGATCTCCGAGGAGATCCGGAACTGGAACCCGTCGGCCGGATGCAGCAGCTCGAACGCACGCACGACGAGGTTGGTGCGGTCACGCGGGACATCCAACGGGCTGACCACGGAGAACTCGCCCGTCTCCACCACCTCGAGCTCGAGGTGCAGCGCCAGCGCCGCCGCCAGCACGTCAAAGCCGGGGCCCAGGTTCGCCGAGGACGCCGGTACGCGCACGAGCCGCCGGCGCACGAGCGTCATCCGAGCACCGCCGGTCCGGCCGCCCCGCGTGACATCCGGCGCCTGCGCATCAGCCAAGAACCGCACGCTCAATCGCCCCGAGCTCGGGATCGCACGGCACCACCGCACCCGCCTGGGTGAGGGCGGTCTGGGGGTCCTTGAGCCCGTGGCCGGTCAGCACGCACACCACCCGCTGCGCGCCGTCGGCTCCGTGCGCGAGCAGACCAGCGACGCTGGCCGCCGATGCCGGCTCGCAGAAGATCCCCTCGCTGGAGGCGAGGAACTGGTACGCCGCGAGAATCTGTGCGTCGCTGACCGCCTTGATCGCGCCACCCGATGAGGTCATCGCCTCCATCGCGTCCTCCCAGCGCGCGGGATTGCCGATCCGGATCGCGCTGGCCACCGTCTCCGGATGCTCGACCGGCGCCCCGTGTACGAGCGGCGCGGCGCCGGCGGCCTGGAAGCCGAACATCTGTGGGCGCTGTCCGGCCTCCGTGAATCCGCGCCAGTAGGCGGTGATGTTGCCTGCGTTGCCGACCGGAATGCAGACCGCATCGAGCTCATCGCCGAGCGCCTCCAGGACCTCGAAGGCGGCGGTCTTCTGGCCCTCGATGCGGAAGTCGTTGACCGAGTTGACGAGCGCGATCGGGTGGCGACCGGCGAGTTCGCGCACCAGCGCCAGCGCCTGATCGAAGTTGCCGCGGAGCGCGATCACGCGGGCGCCATGCATCAGCGCCTGGGCGAGCTTCCCGGTCGCGATCTTGCCCTCGGGCACAATCACCGCGCCGCGCAAGCCCGCCCGGGCGGCGTAGGCGGAGGCCGACGCGGCGGTGTTGCCCGTCGATGCGCACACCACCGCGTGGGCTCCCTCGCGCACCGCCGCCGACACCGCGCAGGTCATCCCGCGATCCTTGAACGAACCGGTCGGGTTGGCGCCCTCGAGCTTCAGCCACACCTCCGCGCCGACGCGCTCGGACAGCCGGGGCGCGAGCACCAGCGGGGTACCGCCCTCGCCGAGCGACACGACAGGATCATCGGAGGCGAACGGGAGGCGGTCGCGGTAGCGCTCGATCAGACCAGACATGAGCGTCGGAGCATGGCAGAGCCGGAGCCGGCGCCTGCGGTCAGCGGGGACCGGCGCGTCGCGTCAGCGGGCCGGCCCGTCTCGGGGGCGGGAGCGGGCCTCAGCCGGCGTGGCCGAGTTCGAGCACGACCTTCCCGGTCGCCGCCCGGCTTTCGATCAGCCTCAGCGCCTCGGCGGCACGCTCCAGCGGGTAGCGCGCACCGACCACCGGTGCCACGAAGCCGCGCTCGATCAGCGCCTGGACCGCGGCTCCGATCTTGACGCTCACCTCGGGACGGGCCAGCACGTGCGCTCCCCATCCGGCGCCGATCACTTCGGTGTTGGCGAGGAGCAGCCGGTTGACCCTGACCTCGGGAATCGACCCACCGGTGAATCCGACCACGACGACGCGGCCACCCTCGCGCAGCGAGCGCAGGCTGTCGGTGAACCGGTCGCCACCGACCGGGTCCAGGACGATGTCGACCCCACCGCCTGAGAGCTGCTTGGCCTCATCCTTCCAGGCCCCGTCGGAGCGCACGACGTGATCGGCGCCGGCCGCGCGGGCGACACGCTCCTTGGCATCGGTCGAGACGACGGCGATCGTGGTGGCGCCGAGCCCCTTGGCGACCTGGAGCACGGCCGTGCCGACGCCACCCGCGGCGCCATGGACGAGCACCGTCTCGCCGGCCTGCAGACGGCCGCGCATGGACAGAGCGAAGTAGGCGGTGTGGTAGTTGAGCACGAGGCTCGCGCCCTGGGCGAAGTCCAGCGCGTCCGGGAGCGCAAAGCAGAGAAATTCGGGCGCCACTGCGACCTCGGCAAATCCGCCCAGCATGCAGAACGCGGCCACCCGGTCCCCGGGCGCGACCGCGGCGCCGGCCGGTGCCGAGCGCACGATCCCGCCCACCTCGCTCCCGGGGACAAATGGCAGCGGCGGCTTGATCTGGTACTCGCCACGGGTCTGCAGCAATTCGGGAAACGAAACGCCGGCGGCGTGGACGTCGACCACCACGCCCCGGCCGGGGGTGAACATGTGCGTAGGCTCGGGATCGGGCAGGTCGACCAGGCGTAAGGCCGCATCGGGCCCGGTCAGCTCGGTGATCTGCATCGCTCTCATGGGACGACGGATCCTATAGCGCGCTCAGCGCGCCGCCACGAGCCCTACCCGAACTCCTCTTCCAACACTCGGATTGCGCGCGGCGGCGCCCGCAATATCTCCAGCCCGGCGATCAGCTCCATCGCCGCGGTGAAGCGCGACTCGAGCACCGGGTGCACGACCATGACCAGTCGCGCCTGGTCGCCGAGCCCTTTTTGCACGACCGACTTGACCGACACCTCCTGCTGCCCGAGCGCATGGGCGACCTGCGCGAGCACGCCCGGCTCGTCGGCCACCTCGACGTGCAGGTAGAAGGCCGAGACCACGTCTTGCACGATCTCCAGGACGTCCATCGTGGGTGGCGTCGACGCCGGCGGGATCATCGCGCTGATCACGTCCCCGAGTACCGCGGTGGCGGTCTGGGGGCCGCCCGCACCGGGACCCGACATGGTGATCTCGGTGATCGCCTCCGATTCGACGGTGACCGCGTTGAACGGGCCGTTGACCGAGGCCAGCGGATGACCCGGGTACAGGAACGCGGGGTGCACGCGCACCGATAGCTTCTCGCCGATTCGTTCGGCGGTACCGATCAGCTTCAGGCCGAGGCCGAGCTCACGCGCGTACTCGAGGTCGTCGGGCTTGATGTGCTCGATGCCCTCATACCGGACCTGGTCGATGTGGACCGGCGTGTCGAACGCCAGCCGGGCGAGGATCGCCATCTTGGCGGCGGCGTCGCTGCCGTCGACGTCTTGGGTCGGGTCTGCCTCCGCGTAGCCCAGACGCTGCGCCTCGGCGAGCGCGTCGCCGAAGCTGGCGCCGGTGCGCGCCATCTCGGTCAGGATGAAGTTCGTCGTGCCGTTGACGATCCCGTGGACACGGTCGATGGTGGCGCCCGACAACGACTCCTGGAGCACGCGGATGACCGGCACGACGCCGGCCACGGCGCCTTCGAAGCGCAGCTGTACGCCCTGCTGACGGGCCGCTTCCCACAGCTCCTCGCCGTGGTGGGAGAGCAGCTGCTTGTTGGCGGTGACGACGTGCCGGCCGGAGGCCATCGCGCGCAGCAGGTAGTCGCGGGC
>Ga0302326_10000817_pt1 | contig 81352 bp, 56 predicted proteins | sample Palsa_T0_3_FD_202264 | JGI IMG/M metagenome (GOLD analysis project Ga0302326, IMG submission 202264) | Peat permafrost microbial communities from Stordalen Mire near Abisko, Sweden - Palsa_T0_3 | ecosystem: Environmental > Terrestrial > Soil > Palsa > Peat permafrost | place: Sweden: Abisko...
GAAGGTTCATGGTGTTGAAGCAACCTACTCCGGGCGGCAGGCTCAAGCCCGCCGGCGGATTGGCCAGACAAGAGGGATCGTTCTTGTCGAGTTGGTTCTTAAGGTCCATGCGAAGGGTGGTTCCGGGTGCAACTTCGATGAGAGGTCCGGTGGGACAACCGCCGAACGAGCGCAATCGCACGTGATCGATGCCGCCTTTGCTCGGATCCTTTGGATCAATCGGATCCTGCGAGTAGTCAGCGTTGGGATTGAACATGGTGAAGTTGGCGAGGACATAGTCGAGAGAGACGGAGGTGATGCTGCCGTCGCGAACCACCGAACCTTGCGGGTCGCAGGTTTGAGGCGCGCCGGCAGCGGCGAACGCGTATAACTTCTTCGCCCCGGCGGGAGGCCGATTCTCCTGTAATCTTGGCGGCGGCTGAAAGGGACGAACTTGAGCTTGAGCCCAAAGGGCGGCGGCGAATACGTTGGAAAGCACGAAGAAGGCGGCGATGTTTCTTTTCATTTCTCTCCTCGCGTGGATCCGGAAAATCGACTGAGACCTGGGTCGCAAAGCCGTTGTAGAATCCGCCTGGGATTGACTCGTAGCGAGTCGTAACTGCGCTGGCGATAAGTACTCATATCTTGTTCTACTCACCAATCGTTGCACCTAACTTAATCGGCGACACGACAATACACCTCTGTGCAGGCGCTGGCAACCACCTTCTCTCTATGAAAGTCTTTGGTTCTTCTGAGAGAAAGTGCACGACGGTGGGGCAATAATTGACTTGTATTTCCCGCAGTAAGCGTTTAGGATGCTCTCCGCTTTAACTGGGACCCGCCGCAGCACACGCATTACAGCCATAAGATAACGAGGTTCTTCCCGTGGCAGACGAAACAACCAAGCCAGAGCAGTGGAGTCGCCATCAGCGCGTCAAGGCGATTCTCAACGAGGCAGCCGGAGACGCCAGTCCGAGCTATCAAGGTTACGGGAAGTTCTGGGACCTTCCGCTGCCGCAACTCCTGGAAGTTGTGATCTACGGCGTGCGCATGATCGCACCCGCACCGGCCGCTGGCCCAGCGCCGCCATCGAGTCCGCCTCCAACGTCTTCGTGCTGCCACGCGCCGGTGCCCGGGCAGGAGCCGACCGTGATTTTGACCAGTGCGGGCGCAACGAAGAAGACGCCGGGCCGGGGCGCGGCCTCAGGCCTGATTCGCGGATTGAAAGGTGAAAGCCCGTTTGACGAGACGCAATTCGCGCGGCTGCCTTGGGGTGGCAAAGCGGTTTCCGGCGCAGATATTCAGTTTATCGAGGACTGGATCGACGATCGCTGTCCAGAAACCGATACTACTGCGGTCGAGGTGAGTGAGTCGGTCGCGAAGGCCCGTGCGCGTGGCGACGAGGAGTATCCGCTGGCGCCGACCACGTCGAATCAGTTTCGCGATCAGCAGGGCAGCGTGAAGATGCGCAAGAACATCAACACGCTGACTTCCGATGAACTGAAGCGGTTCCGGACGGCTATCGCACAGATGAAGTCGCTTGATGCCTACTATCAGGACGAACGCAGCTTCGGTTATTGGGCCCGCTTGCACGCTAACTTATGTCAACATGCGTGGGAGGAGTTTCTCACCTGGCATCGCCTTTATCTGTATTTGTTCGAGCAACATTTGCAGGATTGTGACTCCTCGGTAACTCTTCCTTACTGGGACTGGACCGACAATGCTACTCCGGATGTTGGAGCGTCGCTGTTTGATGCGGCGGCGGCCGATCCTTCGATCAAGACCGACAACGGAGTGATCCCGAAAGCTTACCGGTGTTTTCTTACGCAGGAAGGTTGGGATCAACTGAAGGCTGGCCATGTTGTCCCGCCCGATGCGCTTGATAAGCTTCTTAAAATTGTGGAAGGCGGCAAGGACTACAATTCCGGACTGAGGTTATTCCGAGCGGCCGGAATAAATTACGGCGAGAACAAGAGCGGCGACAATGCCATCATTCAAAAGCTGGCAGAGGTAAACCCGCTCTGGCATCCGTTGCGATGGCCGGGCGGCGATCAGGGTCTGATTTTTGAAGCTTATCCCACGCCCGAGGATGTGCAAAACATCCTAAAAATTCCGAACTTCTTCAATTTCGGAAGCGGGCCGATGAACGATCACTTTTTTGGGGCGCTCGAGAATATTCACAACCTGATTCACAATTTTTCAGGTGGGGCCAATCCCAACTACAAAATCGGCAGCAATCCCTCCGATCGCGACCATGAACCGCAGTTCGGCGACATGGTGAATGCGGGCGTCACAGCCTACGATCCGATTTTTTGGGGGCATCACAGCAACGTCGACCGCTTGTGGGCGCAGTGGTCGTCCCTACATGCCGGGGCTGGACCAGATAATTTGAGCGCGGTTCTACCGCCGTTTTCGCTGACCGTGGAGGATACGCTGGATACCTCCAACTTTGGCTACGAATATGTGAAGGCCGAGCAGATGTATCCCGTAAACGCTGACTTGGCGGTCAGCAACTTTAGATCCGCTAAGACGCCGGTTCCCAGGAATATTTTGCTCGATCACAGCCGGGCAGAGGTGCGGCTGCACAAGGTACACTACCGGACTCGCGGCGGATTCCATGTTCGCGTTTTCTTGAACTCCCCGCAAGCGGCGACTAGCACGCCTACGCGGGGCAACGATCACTACGTGGGCCAGTTCAATATGTTCAACGGATTCTGCATTGGGGGACCAGGGCACTGCGATCCGCCCCAGGAAACCCGCCGGAGATTTGACCGGCGTGCGCGTGGGCACAAGACTCCCAGCAACGTGCGCCTTGACGCCAGCGACGCGGTGCGAAAACTCATGGCACAAGGAGAAACCTCGTTTCAAGTAAACCTCGTCGTCATGAACACAGATGGAAGCGAGGCGCACGATGCCTTGCTCATGCACGGAGTCTCGCTGGTTTTTAAGGAGTAAGTCCCCGTAGAAAAATAGCTGGTCCAATGCTCCACGAGGAAAACTATGACAGCGATTTATAAGATTCACCCGGCCATCGGCCTTGCGCGTGTTGGCAATAGTTCTGAATTTTATCTGGCACCGGAGAAAACGGGTGGACTGCCGATTGAATGCAATCCCGATGGGACGGCAAAGCCAGGCCAGCCGCCAGTGACTGCTTTCAAAGATAAAGCGGGGGCGATCAAACGCCAGGCAGCGCGCTTCCGGATTTTTGCTTATGACGACAAGACGCCCGCTGGGCGCGAACTACAGATCGGCGAGCAAATCAAAGTACTGCGGCAAAAGTCCGGCCAGGTGATGGCAGGGACGCTGGCCGACGTGGTGTGGACGGTCTACCTGGCCAACAAAAAGGCGAGTTGGTACGAGTTCCACGAGACCTCGGGTGAACACGGATATGCGCCGGATGCGGCCTTGAGGAACCGCGATGTTACAGATTACGGCTTGCGGCAGAATCTCATTATCGATCCAGGACCTCAATCGGTAGCGCTCACTCCAGGCAATGCCCCTTCCGGCGCGAAGTTTGCGTTGGGGCAAAATCCCAATCAAACTTTCCCGCCTCCGCTGGTTCCGAATTCCATTACTACGCTGGGCGAGATCGTGGCCACGAAACAAGATCAGTGTGCGCGCCTCGTGGTGCTCGGTGGAAATGGAAATTCCGGATCGTCGAAACAAGGAGTCGGGGAGCCCCACATTCAAACATTTGCGAACAACGATGGCTGGTTCGACGACGTCTCCGACGGTCCGGTCACCGCGGCGTTAGTGGTCAATGTGACTGAAATCGATGGCAGAAAGATCGATCCCGGCGATGTGGCCTTTCAGTCGGTCAGCGTACCCGTGAACAGCCCGGCGTGGGTCATCGTGGGATATCCGCGTTATGCGCCGCAGTTGGTGGACGTGGTAACGCTGGACGACGTGGTCTACGACTTATCAGTACGAGAATTTGCTTTCGACACCTACATGTTCGGCCTTCCTCCGTTCGAGCGCAACGCGCCAGTCGGGAATCTTCATATGTGGCGCGAAGAAGCTCGTTGGAATACCAACTATTATCCGTATTTCTGGCAGGAAGTATGGCCAATTATTTCGCGTCCCTATTACTACCAGTTCGTGATGGACTTCGATCCTCTGACCGGAGGCGATCCGCATGAAAATGCGCGCGGAAGCAGCGGCAACATGGACCCGAACTATGTCTCCATACCTCCGTATGAAGGAGAGAATCCGGTGGAGCGCGAAACCCGGCGCCAGCGGCGGAGTTTCGTCTATCACATGCTGCGCAAACCCGGCGGCGAAAACCGGCTGACTGCGACTACAAGCACACTTGATCCCGATCCACATCCCTACGCCATGCCGTATTTGTGCGGCGATAATCCGCTCTCCAATCCGGGAGCCTCCAAGTTTCTTCGCCTGACGGAGACGCAGCTCTATATTTTGCGGCAATGGGCAGATGGAAAATTCATCAACGAGAAGCTGGAAGACTTGCCGCCGCTGCCGAGCCCACCGGGAGTTCAACTCGATCGCGGCGTGCTGGGCAACGCGTTGGGCGGCGCGTTTTGTCCCGGCGGCGAGTGCTGCTGGATCATACGCAACCCGGCGATCTACGAATCAGCCTATCGAATCCATCATGCCGCCTATACGGCGGGAGGCTTGAGCCAGCCTGCGGTAGTAGCGAATGCAAGCGGCGGCAATGTTGTTGCCGCCGATTTAGGGTTTGGACTGGAACCGGGCGACATTACCAAATATGACGCTGTTCCCTGGCAGTCCGACTTCAACGAGTGTTCTACGCAGCCGATCGACATCACCTATGACGACTGGTGCGAGATTTATCCGGATAGCACTGGCGATCCGGTGAAGCCGATCGTTCAACTTACTTATTGGTGGCCAGCGCACCGGCCGATGGATGTGACGATCTTTTTGGGAGGCACTAACTACTCGTTCGGGCCGTGGTCGCCGACAGCGCAGACACATGTGGGCGATCTGCAAATGGTAACGCAATGGTCGCAGCTCGGCTTTGTGCTCAGGAACCCGCAGGCGACGCCCGGTAGTAATTTGGCTGAATTTGTGAATGTTCTCAGCGGCAACATGAATGCGTTTGGAAACGATGGAGGGAAGAAATGAGTTTACCGGATATCGGAAGCTTGGTGGGGGTTTGGACGTATCGCAGTTTCCTCAACGATCCCAATCTTTCGACGCCATATGATCAATATCTCTTTGGGTCCGGCTACATCACGGTGCACGAGGCGCCGATGGGATCCTTCAAGGGTGTGATCGGCGACACCGGATGGTCGTTGGAGCTGAACGGCTCGCTGAATTATGGCTATCCCGCAGTAGCACGATTTCAGGGCAAGGGCGTGGTCGGCGGCGAAGAATGGACTTACGACTATCTCGGTTTCGTAATCCCGGCGTGGCCGAACGGCGTCAATCAGGTGCCGGCAATTGTGGGTGGCATCGTGCGGACCATTCCTCACAGTGGCGGCGCTCCCGGAACCGTTGCACCTGCGGGCGTGACTGCCTCGTGGATCGCCGTGTGGAAGGGGCCGCTGAAATAAGACTGTGAGCTACGATGTTACGATTCTCGGCGCCGGGCCCGCGGGAAGCGCCACCGCGCTCGCGCTGAAGCGCCTGCGGCCTGCATTGCGCGTTCTGATGGTTGAGCCATTGCGCAATGATTTGTGGCGAGTTGGCGAAACGCTTTCGCCGGGATGCGAGACTATCCTTAAGAGTTTGGGAGGCTGGGATGCATTTCGGGAAGCGCACTTCATCGAGTCGTTTGGTACTTGTTCGTCCTGGGGCAGCGATTGCCTTGCCGAGAACGACTTTATCTTTTCTGCCGGAGGAAGAGGTTGGCATGTTGACCGCGTGCGCTTCGAGCATATTCTCTCCGAAGCGGCCCGCAACGCGGGTGCGGAAGTGTGGTGTGGTGGGCGCGTCACCGCTTCTGCGTTCTCGGGCGATGGTTGGCAATTGACGGTTAGTGGCCCTGCGGGAAAGCGTGAAGTTGAGACTCAATTCGTAATTGATGCGACAGGTCGATCCGCTTCGTTCGCTTTGCGACAAGGCGCGCACAAAATCGCCAAGGATCGCCTTGTCGGGGTGGCTGCGAGATTCGATTTCTCTGGTGATGCGGCTCCCATCGATCCGCGCACGCTAGTTGAAGCCCAACAGGAGGGCTGGTGGTACTCCGCTCTGACGCCCGATTGCAAGATGGTAGTTGCATGGATGAGCGATGCGGATCTTGTGCGGCAAGGTGCTCTGCACATGCCCGGCAATTGGCTGGAGCGGCTTCAGAGAAGCCGCCTCACTGCCGCGCGGGTCGCAAATGCCGGATTTGAGCCGCCGTTGCGGATTCTCGCGGCGCAATCACAGATTCTCGCAAAGGCTTACGGGCCACGCTGGTTGGCAACCGGCGACGCTGCAGCCACGCTCGACCCGCTCTCTTCACAAGGAGTTTTCAATGCGCTTTGTACTGGAAAGCTGGCGGCGTTTGCTGCGTTTGATTGTCTTGCCGGTCGACCTGCTGCCCAATCGCGATACGAAAAGCTGATCGCCGACGAATACGAGCGCTACGAGAAAACTAAGACTTGGTTTTATTCTCTCGAGCAGCGGTGGCCGGAATCTCCATTCTGGGAGCGGCGTCGTACTGAAGAGCAGAATGCCTTCTAGGGGTCTTTTTGGGACCCTTTACGTCTAGGTGCGAAAAAGCCCCAGATCGATTCACTTTTCCAGTAGCGGCCCACAAACGGGCTTAGGACATGGACTGCGCCGGGGCCGTCGCGATCCTCACACTCCTTCCGCAGGCGATGTCCTGGATTTCTGGCGAGTGGAAACCCTTGTGCCGGATCACGAACTCGGTCTGGTCGCTGAAATGAAAGTGCCGGGCCGCGCGTGGTTGCCCTTCGCCGCGAAGCCGACCCGTCTCAGATGCCGAAGCGCGCCACTACCAGACATAGGTCCCCACCGACTCTGCGGGCATCACAGTCTGGAAGATCTTTCCGTGGTACTTCACCGCGAAGGACTTCGGAAAATTCCCCGTATTTGAAACCACTAGCACCACCTTGTCTTCCGGAGTCAGAAAGGCGACGCTGGCCAACTGCTCCATCTCGCTCGAAGCCACCCGCACGGAGCCTGGCGGCACGAACTGCGAGAAATGCTCGACTACGTAATAAGCAACATTCTTAGTTACAGAATCTCCATTCAGCGTGATCGCCCCTGAACATCCGGTGCATCCCCCGTTATTGGTGTGCGGGCCGTTCTGGGGATCGGCCGCCAAATTCCATAGCAGCACGTTGCGGCTCCAGTTCCGCGTCGCGCCAATCATTACCCGGGTCACTGGCTCGGCAATTCCAAGCGGTCCTTCGCCGCGCCGCGCCGTGACCGACTGCTCAGTCAGGTAGAGGTTCTTCTTCGGATACGCATCATGCACCTGAGTCAGCACGCTGGCCTGGCCGCCATATAGGTGAAAGGCCGTCCCATCCACATATTTGTTCGCCGCCGGATCGCCTAAAATCGACAGAGGATATGACGGCACATCCGGGTTGTGATCGTACAGCAGAATCTTCGTCCGGATCCCCGCCTTCTCAAACGCAGGCCCCAGGTCCTTCGCAATGAACGTGTCCTGTTCCTGCGCAAACATCACCATACTGGGCGTGTTCTTCGGATTCAGTGGCTCATTCTCGACTGTGATCGCGTCAATCGCGATACCCTCCGCGCGCATCCCCTCGATGTACTTCACAAGATACTTCGCGAACGCGCCGTAATATTCCGGCTTGAGCTCACCGCCCTTCACATCATGGTTCGTCTTCATCCACGCCGGAGCCGACCAGGGCGATCCCAGGATCTTGATCCCCGGACGAATCGACAGAATCTCCTCCAGCACCGGAATCACATCCGCGCGATCCGGATCCAGGCTGAACTTCGCCATCTCCGCATCGGTCTCGCCCGCTGCCAGGTCATCATACGAGTACACGCGCTCATTCATATCGGAGGCTCCGATGCTCACCCGCAGGTAGCTCACTCCGATCCCGTCGCCGCCGCTCGTAAACAACTCCTTCAGCAGGGCCTTTCGTTGCGCAGCGCCCATCCGCATCAGCAGCTGTGCACTTCCTCCCGTGAGCGCAAAGCCAAAGCCGTCCATTGTCTGAAATTGTTGCGTATTGTCCACGGTAACCACCGGCAGCTGACCCGCTTCCGAGGAAAAGGGCAGCGAGCGCGCCTGCGGTTCTACGACGGCAGCGCGATCTGGCGTCGTCAGCCACAGCCGCGCCTCCCGCTCCTCCCGCTCCTGCTGCACGTTCGATGGCGAGAAAGAAAACAGCAAGGCAACAGACGAAAAAAGGACCAATTTCAGGTTCATGAGACCTCTGATTTACGAAGGGCCTGGCCTTTTCGGAAAGACAAATGATTACGCTAATAGGAAACGACAGTCGTGGCACAATTCGCCAACGAAACGATAAGAGCAGGGCAGAACCGCGCCTGTCAACCCCAGCCGGGCTTCGGTAGCGTCCTAATGTTAGGACACTACCCGGGCTTCTGCCTACTAGATCTATGATTTTGTGGAAAGGGAGGAGAGGGCGTAGGCCTGTGTTCGTCCCAGTCGGATTGTTTTCGGTTTGCCATCATCCGCTTCACACATCTTCTGGACATACTTTGCGGGGACGGCGCCGATCGCTTCCGACGTGGGGATGATCGTGCGGATCAGGCGCGGCTCGCGGCTACACCGTTGGGCGCGATGATCTAAAGCTGGATTTTGGTGCTTTACATTCCGCGAGCGGTTGCTGATCCGTACAGCGGCATCGGCATCGGCAACGAGTGGACGAGTACGTTCAAGGCGCTGGCCAAGAGCGGAGTTGCCTTGATTCTAGGACAAACGCTCGGTGGAGAGAGGGCCGAATCTGACACTAAAGAAGTAGTTTGTCTGAGCCGGGCACCCCTCCGGGCTTGATCCCGAGTAACCACAACCCGCGCGCAACGCAATTCGCCAACTTGCGCAATTCGCGCCAGTTGTAGCCAACGCGATTCCTTGCTGGCAAAAGTCAACTCTGGCCGAATCCCCTGCTTGTGATCGCATTGCATTCGCCTGATGCCCACCTTGAAACCGGACTGCGGATGTGCCCTCCAGAGAAAAGCCAGGACAGTATCGCATTCGATGCCGAGCAGTCCGTTCTCCGCCGTCCGATTTATTTGGGATAATCGCGAAATAAGGACATCATTCGCGTATTTCGTCGCCAAGCGAGTGGAAATTCTCTGCAGTGCAGACTGCGTGGCGGAGGGAAAGAGATTCGAACCCTCGGTACAGGTCTGAAACCTGTAAAGTCCGACGTTTGCGTAAGTTACACAGAATCAACCAGTTCAGAAATTCTCCCCGGACCGGCTGCTCCCCGGTCGACACGCTAAACAGTGCTTTTCACGCTCCCTCGAGAGGCGAAGCGCTGGCGATTGTGTGGCTGAAAGGGGTCACCTTCGCAGTCCCTCAAGCGGACAAAATTGGTTCGTGCGTGATTGCCCGCCTGCCGCGCAGTCCAAAGCGAAAAATATCTCGGCAGGATGTGCTCGTCAAATGGCGAATAAAATTGAGATTTTCAGAGATGGTGCTCATGCTTTGTGGCACGACCTCCGCGCCTTGTTTAGGAAAACAGGAGATTGAGGCGATTAGCACCCTAAACCCTTCCGCATCCCATGACTCTAGGCTGTAAAGTAGGAGCATCGCTTCGCGATGGCCGAATCCTGAATTGCCGGAGAACATCCGATGGCTGGCACCACCGAAGTATTAGCTCCCCTTGCGCCCGAAGAGTTGCGGAAGATCGATGCCTACTGGCGAGCTTGCAATTATCTATCGGCGGGCATGATTTATCTTCGCGCGAACCCCCTGCTCCGCGAGCCGCTGAAGGCCGAGCATTTCAAGAACCGTCTCCTCGGCCACTGGGGTTCAGATCCCGGCCAATCTTTGGTCTGGGTGCACCTGAACCGTCTGATTCGGAAATACGATTTGAATGTGATGTACATCTCCGGTCCCGGTCACGGTGCACCAGCTACCCTTGCCAACTGCTATCTCGAAGGCCACTACTCTGAGATTTATCCAGACAAGAGCCGCGACGAAGCGGGCCTGCTCAAATTCTTCCGGCAGTTCTCATTCCCGGGAGGAATCGGTTCGCACTGCACGCCGGAGACCCCCGGTTCCATTCACGAAGGCGGTGAGCTTGGCTACTCGATCTCGCATGCTTACGGAGCGGCATTCGACAATCCTGATCTCATCGTCACCGTCGTAGTTGGCGACGGCGAGGCCGAGACAGGTCCGCTTGCCACCTCATGGCATTCCAACAAATTCTTGAATCCGATTCGCGATGGGGCCGTTCTGCCCGTGCTGCACCTCAACGGCTACAAGATCGCGAATCCAACCATCCTCGCGCGCATTCCGCACGAAGAACTGGAGTCGCTGCTGATCGGATACGGCCACCAACCTCATTTTGTCGAAGGCGATAACCCGTCTGCGATGCATCAGAAAATGGCTTCTACTCTCGAGCAATGCATCCTGGAGATTCGTTTCCTCCAGCAGCACGCCCGCTCAACCGGTGACCCTACGCGGCCACGCTGGCCCATGATCGTACTACGCTCCCCGAAGGGATGGACAGGGCCGAAAGAAGTTGATGGCCACAAGGTGGAAGGCTCATGGCGGGCGCACCAGGTTCCCGTGTCGGACCCGGCCACCAATAAGAAGCATCTGAAACTCGTGGAAGCCTGGATGCGCAGCTACAAGCCGGAAGAGTTGTTCGACGCTAGCGGCACGCTTATATCAGAACTGCAGGAACTTGCGCCTTCCGGGCCGCGGCGCATCTCCGCCAATCCCCACGCCAACGGCGGTCTCTTGCGCAAAGAGCTCGAACTGGCGGACTTTCGCAACTATGCCGTCGAGGTGAAGGCGCCGGGTGCGGCATACGCTCTTCCCACGGATATACTCGCACATTTTCTTGCCGAGGTGATGCGCCGTAACATGAATTCCTTCCGCGTCTTCGGACCCGACGAAACTGCCTCCAACAAGCTGACAGCCATCTACGCTGCTTCGAAGAAAACATGGCTTGCGGAATACAAGCCGGAAGACGCTGACGGCGGCGAACTCGACGTCTCAGGGCGCGTCATGGAGATGCTTAGCGAACACACGCTCGAAGGCTGGTTTGAAGGCTACGTGCTAACTGGCCGCCACGGCCTCTTCTCAAGTTACGAAGCCTTCATACACATCATCGATTCCATGTTCAACCAGCACGCCAAATGGCTGGAGAAATCCAAGAAAGAACTCTCCTGGCGGGCGCCCGTGCCTTCCATCAACATCCTCATCACGTCTCTGGTGTGGCGGCAGGATCATAACGGTTTTACCCACCAGGATCATCCGGGATTTCTCGATGTGGTCACTAACAAAAGTCCGGACGTCGTGCGTATTTATTTACCGCCCGATGCGAACTGTCTGCTCAGTGTGACGGACCATTGTCTCCGCTCGCGCGATTATGTCAACGTCATTGTTGCGGACAAGCAGGAGCACTTGCAGTACCTCACCATGGAAGATGCCATTACGCATTGCACCAAGGGCATCGGCATCTGGGACTGGGCTTCCACGGACGATGGCCAGGATCCCGACGTTGTGATGGCCTGTGCGGGCGATATCGCCACCATGGAATCCCTGGCGGCGGTCGAGATTCTGAAGAAGCACTTCTCCGACCTGAAGATCCGCTTCGTGAATGTTGTGGATCTTTTCCGCCTCATGCCGGCCAGCGAACATCCGCACGGACTCCCCGACCGTGACTTCGATTCTCTCTTCACTACCGACAAACCGGTGATCTTCAACTTCCATTCCTATGCCTCGCTCGTCCACAAGCTCAGCTATCGCCGCACGAACCATGAGAACATTCATGTGCGCGGCTACAAGGAAAAGGGCAACATCAACACTCCGCTCGAACTCGCCATTATCAATCAGATCGACCGTTTCGATTTGGCTATCGATGTCATCGATCGCGTTCCGCGCTTGCGTCCGATCGGCGCGCACGTTAAAGAATGGCTGAAAGATCAGATCATCGACAGCGTCAACTACGCCCACACAGAGGGCATTGATAAAGAAGAGATTCGCAACTGGAAGTGGACAAAGTAGACAGCGTGGAAAACTCAGCTGAAAAGACCGACCTGATTCTCGCGCTGAACAGCGGCTCATCGTCGCTGAAGTTCGGCGTCTATTACCGCGGGGCAAACGACAACGACGAAGAGCCTCTGCTGACCGGAGGCGCGGAAGGCATTGGACACGACGGTGGGTCCCTACACATTCACGCTGCCGACGGAACGTCGCTGGTGCAGCGCGAAAGGATGCACGAATCGCAAAGCGATGCCCTCGCCGCTCTCGCTGCAAGCCTGGCGGCGCATATCGCCAGCACACCCGTGGCCGTGGGTCACCGCGTGGTGCATGGCGGCCCCAAGCTGTGCAAACACCAAATCATCACGCCACAATTCCTGGATCAACTGCGCTCGGCAACACACTTTGCGCCGTTGCACATCCCGCAGGCGCTAGCGCTGATCACCGCGGCACAATCGATCTTCCCTTCGGCTGCGCAGTTTGCCTGCTTCGACGATGCTTTTCACCAGACGATTCCGGAAGTCGCATCGCATTTGCCGCTTCCACAGAGTTACTTTGACTTGGGAATTCGTCGCTATGGTTTTCACGGTATTTCCTACGAGTCCCTGGTGCATCTTTTCGGCGCGAAGCTTCCCGAGCGAGCCATCTTTGCGCATCTCGGCAACGGATCAAGTCTCTGTGCGCTGCGAAATGGGATATCGATTGACACCACCATGGGTCTCACTCCTACTGGCGGCATTCCGATGGGCACGCGCTCTGGTGACCTCGACCCAGGCGTCATCCTCTATCTTCTGCGAAATGCCAAGCTCGACGCCGACCAGCTTGAAGATTTGCTAAATCATCGGAGCGGCCTTTTCGCCCTCTCTTCCGGCGAGAGCGATGTGAAGACGTTGGAAGAACGCGCCCGCTCCACTGATCCAAACTCCAAGGACCCAAGCGCTCGCCTTGCCCTGGATGTCTTTGCGGTTTCCGTACGAAAGGCAATCGGGGCATACATGGCGCTGCTGGGCGGAGTGGATCTTCTCGTCTTCACCGGCGGCATCGGAGAGCATAGTGATAGCGTCCGATCCGCAGCCACGAACGGCCTTGAGCTTCTTGGGCTCACCGCAGACAAGATTCAGATTGTTCCGACACAAGAAGAGCGACAGATCGCGCGCCACTGTCGCGAGATGATGATCAACCGTTGCCCATGAATTGCTGCCTCCTCTAACTCAGAAACGGGGGCATCGGAAGCTCCGAACTAGGCTCCAGGTGCCGCCAAAGTCAACCCGACCTTCGCAGCATCATCAGTTTGTGATCGCATTGCTTTCGCCTGAGTGAGTCTTTGAAACCGGACCGCCAGTGGGCCCTCCGGAGAAAAGTGCGCCAAAGCTTGCCTGCGGAGTAAAGCAGGACACTTCTCCAGTCCGGTTTACGGGCAAGAGTCGCGAAATTGCGGCCATTTTGCGCGATTTTCCGAGCAATGCAGGCGCTTTTCTCTGCAGTGCAGACTGCGTGGCGGAGCGAAAGGAATTCGGAACTTCCTGTACAGGTTCCAAGAGGGCCTCTAAGACCCGACGTGTCATTGACTTACTGGAATTTCATCTTGGAGAGCAATGTCGCGCGGACGCTCCAGGCGCCCTCTACTCCCACCCGGCCACGCATTTCCACAGTTTCACTCGGTGCATATTTATGACCAGACTTCATACAGCAGACCGGGCGTCTGGGATTTCGCAAACTGCAGACGGCTTCTACATCGCATCCCTACGCGGGGAACGGATGTTGCCTTCCCCCGCACTCCTCATGTAGCCCCAGTCTTTCCCCAGCATGTGAAACCAGAACCAAAAGACATTTCTATTGTGGTAGGACACTCTCAAAAAAAGCTTGACTCAACGAGAGGCAAGGAGCAGACTACGGCCATAATTTTTACCGCCTCTTGGAAGAGCAGTTTCCCCATCGACAATGGCGCAGTACTCCTTGAGGTGTTAGTTGGCTAGGGGAATGCTCAGAACGAATCCCTGGCTTTCAAAGGTCCCGCTTAAACAGGTTCTCTCAGGGGGGTGGGCATATGGAGCGCTTCCGATTACGCAGCAGCCATAGCTCATTTGTATGTGTCACTACCCTTGACCAGTTCTGGTCGTCCATTCGTTTTTCGAAAATACCGCTGCGCGGGAAGGCAAGCCAAGCACTTGTTGGTGGCGGGGAAGTTCTGTGCAGGGGTCTTCGGGGCACAGCGTAAGGCAGAAACCAGACAACGACCTTGGCCGGAAGGGCTAGAACAATGAAGATTTCTATCATTGAGTTAGATGCTCGACTCTATACCATGACGTCCCACCTACTAATGCCGAAGATGGGTCCCCTTGAAGTTGCTACGTACCTTTCTCAGCATGGCTATGACGTATCTGCATATGTCGAGTGTATGAACGGAGTGGATGAGGAAGACATCTGTAACTCCGATGTGATCGGTTTCAGTGTCGGAGTGGGAAATGCCAGTCGTGTTTACGAAATGGCAAGCCGGCTCAAGCAGACTTCTAGAGCCATATTGATCGCGGGCGGGCCGCACGCCACTATGGTCCCCGACGAACCGTTGAATCATGATTTCGATTACGTCGTGCGTTCCGAGGGAGAGGAAACAGCGCTGGATCTTTTGAGAACGGTCGAGACCGCGGGAGACGTGAGCCAGGTCAAGGGCATCTCGTACAGGCTCGATGGGCGCAATATTCACAACCCACCGCGGCCGTTCATGAAGAACTTCGATCTTATTCCAAGCTACTCGCTGCTCAAGGGCTTTCGCCGAAAAAGTTTTCTCGAGCAGCTTCGAATTGGAAAAATATACGAAAACTTCGTCCAAACGACTCGGGGCTGCCCATTCCCTTGCGACTTTTGTTACGAAAACAAAATTGGGGGCACTGGTTATCGCAAACGTAGCATCGACGCGGTAGTGGCGGACATCAAGTATAAGATCGACTTTTTGGGCACCAATGTGTTCTACGTCACCGACGCCAACTTTGGTTTGGACGTGAAGTATACGAAACAGCTCCTTCGATCCATCATTGACGCCAACATCCACGCGCGCTTCACGGCTCTCATGAGAATCGAAGTTGCACATGATGACGAGTTGCTCCGGCTCCTCAAGGAGTCCGGGTTCGAGATGATCTGCGCAGGTATCGAATCGTTGGATGACGCCACGTTGGACAGCGTTTCGAAGAATCAAAAAAGCCAGGAGATTGAGAGTTGCATTCGCAAGCTGCGCACCTTCGGCCTGAATGTGTTCGGATTGTTTATCGGGGGATTTGAACGCGACACGGAGGAGTCGTTCGTTCGAATTGCGGATTTCGCGTTAAGGCATTCGATGGTCGGCATTAACATTATGGTTCTAGGAGACTATCCCGGCCATCCCGACACGATTGTCCCCAGCCATCGCTACTTCAATCAGAACTGGGATTACTTTCCCGGCCATTACCTTACGTTTTTCATGCCCCGCATGCGACCGAGCCACTTTCAGCGCGTGGTAAGTCGGGAAGCGCTCAGATTCTACTCGCGAAAGAATTGCATGAAAACACTTTTCCAGGAAGGGTGGCAGAACTTTACGCTAAAGTGCGGCGGACGATACGTCTATCGCCATGTGTGGAAGCAGGCGCAAGCCTACATTCCCTATCTTGAGGCAGTCGAACAGGAACACTACGACGGTGAGACATTTATATCTGATGATAGCCTGCGTGCAGCATATGACAGGTTGCATCCAATCCCCACGAGAATGCGCGTGATTTCGACCGTTTCACCAAGAACAGAGTTCAGTGCGCCGGTCGCGGCATTTTGAGAAAGAGTGTCCTAAGGGTTGGCAAATGTTTCTGGTTTTCAGAATTTTCGACTTGGATTACCTGCGATGAAGGTCAACAAGATCACCTGTATTCAGCTCGGCGGCGAGTTTCCAGACTTCTGCGCGCGCTTGGTTATGCCGGATTATGGAATGCCGCTGATCGGCACGGTTCTCTCCGGAGCGGGCTACGATGTGCAGGTGTTCATGGAGCACGTCAAAGCGCCGGAGTGGAGCCGGATTGCGGATTCCGATGTCGTCTGCTTCTCCACGCTGAGCGCGGGCGCCGACAAAACGCGCCGCCTCGCCACGGAGATCCGCTCAAAACTACGGATTCCGATTATTATTGGCGGAACCCATGCGAGTTACTTCCCAGACTCTTGCCTGGAGTATGCCGATTACGTGGTTTTTGGAGAAGGGGACGAAACCGTTCTTGAATTGCTAAAGACACTTGCCGATGGTGGAGATGTCGCGCAAGTGGCTGGCATTGCTTTTCGCGTGGACAGCCAGGTTCGACGGACAAAGCCGCGGCCCGGACCGCATAGCTTTGAGACCGTTCCCGATTTTAGCCTGATCGCGGGTTACCAGCGGTTGAGTCTCCTGGACCGAATCATCCAACGCAAGATGCCGCTGCTTACGGTGCAATCGTCGCGCGGATGCCAGTTCAAATGCACGTTCTGCATCGTGAATACGATGTTCCCGACTGGCTACAGGAAGAGGGATGTGGAGAGCGTGATTTGCGACCTGCGGGATAAGCGGCAATACGGACGAGAGTTACTTTTCGTAGACAATGACTTTGCCGCATTTCGCCCTTATACGAAGAAGTTGCTGCGGCGCATGATAGAGGAAAACCTCGATTTTGACATTATTGTGCTCACACGTGTGGAAGTGGCAAGAGATGATGAAATCCTCTCCTTGATGCGACAAGCCGGGATAACCCAGATCTACCAGGGCTATGAATCGGTTCAGCCGGAGACCCTGGTTGGCTATGACAAGAAACAGACGGTTGAGAAAATCGTCGCCACGATTGATAAGTTGCATTCCTTTGGGTTTCGCATATCCGGCTCGTTCGTGGTGGGCGCCGACACCGATACGTTGCAAACGATTCAACACACGATTGATTTTGTTCTCGATCAGGAGCTTACGATCGGCTACTTCTTCCCGGTGTGGGGCCACTATCCCGAACAGATCCGCGGGTACGAAGCCATTATTCCCTGGTATCGCAGCATCTTTCGGGGATGGAAATACTGTGACGGGAATTTCGTTACCCACTTCCCGCTCCATATGCGGCCATCGGACCTGCAGCGGGCACTCATCGGCGCCCCACGCCAGGTGTTTTCCGCTTCGGAAATTCTGAAAGCGTGCCGGCGTGGGAAATACGTCGACGCCAAGGAGAAACTGACGCACCGATACATGTGGTGGTTGATCGAGAAAGCCATGCGGGAATACATCCCATTCTTGGAAGAGTTGGAGGAAGGCCTTTACGATCACGACTCCAATCTTCGACTAGATAGTTTGATCAAGCGGGTGCGCGAGGACGGCTGGTGGACCTTTAAAGAAGGGAATCGGTCTATTGAAACGCTGGGCCTGTCAGCCCTCGAGCTTCCCACTGCGATCACGAACAACATTACCTGCCTGCCGCCGAAACTCGGCGCAGCGCAGGTTGGATAGCAAGGCCGGGATTGCCGGTCCGAAAGGAGTTAGTATGGAGCTGTCCACGGTCCAACCCAGGGCTTCGGAAGATACGAGCCGAGGCAAGAAGCTCAAGAAAATAACCTTTATCGAACTGGACTCGGTGTACAACGACTTCTCGACGCCTACCATCATGCCGAGAACCTACGGGATGGTGGTAGTAGCTTCGGTAGTTCGCAATCTCGGCTATGACGTAAAGGTTTTTTGCGAACACGTAGCTCCCATTGATATGCAACGGGTTAAAGAGTCCGACCTGATCTGTTTTTCGGGGCTCACCGGATCTGCGAATAAGACTTTCACCCTCGCAGATTTTATTCGCCGTAATTACGGCATCCCGATGGTTTATGGCGGCACCTTCGCCAGTTACTTTTCCGATCTTTGCCTGGAGCATGTCGACTACGTGATTCGGAACGAGGGCGATGAAACCATCGTCGACTTGATACAAGCATTGGAAGAATCGCGCAGCCTTGAGGGCATCCGTGGTCTCTCGTTCCGCGATACTGCGGGGAACGTCCACAATCCAGCACGCGATGCAGTCAAGGAGTTTGACGTTATTCACGATCTGTCTCTGGTGGAGGGTTACACGCAGGAGAGCCAATGGAAGTTAATCTTGAACAGGCGCAAGATCCGCTGGATATGCTTGCAAGCAACCCGAGGCTGCCCGTTTTCCTGCAATTTCTGCGTCGCTCCGGTTATGTACGGCCGCGGCTACCGCATGCGCACCATAGACAGCGTTATTGCTGACATCAAGGACAAACTGCGTTACGGCAACTACTTTCTCTTCGTGGACAACTATTTCACGGCCAATCGCAAGTATACGAAAGATCTCTTGCGCCGCATGATCGCGGAAGGCATCCAGGGAACGTTTTCCGGGTTTACCCGCTGCGAGGCGACCGAAGACGACGAATTGATGGCTCTCCTGAAGCAGGCTGGATTTCAAACCATGTACATGGGGGCGGAGTCGCTCAGCGACGATGTTCTCATCCGGCTGAATAAGCACCAAACCATCGAGAAGGTCCGGCGCGCAATCGAGACCATCAAGAGCCACGGCATGATGGTGACCATCACCTTCCAGGCAGGAAACGATGACGACGACCGTTTCGCGGTCCAGCGCGCTGTTGACTTTGGCCTGGAACACGATGTCGATGGGGTCTACTTCATCTCCGCCTGGTCCTGGCCCGAAGACCACAAACCAGTGCTGGATAAGCAACGCATGGTCCTCAAAAGCCTGGATTATGCCAACGGCCACTTTGTCACTCACTTTCCCATGCAGATGAAACCCAGCACTCTGCAGCGCTCTCTTCTTGACCAGCAACGCCGGTTTTGGTCCCTAACGCGTATCCCGGGGTTCATTCGCCGCAAACGCTGGGACCGCGTCTTCCACTTGATCATGCAGAGATACGCCTTGGCGAATTTTGAAAAGCCGGTGCGCGAGTACGTGCCCTATCTGGAGAAGATCGAGCGTGAGTACTATGACCAAAACGAACACTTGGACCTGGACAAAATTGCGCAACGCGATCTTCGCTACGACGGCGAATTTAGCGAGCGATATGTGGGCCGCCTGGTAGGCGCCTATCAGGGGGTTGAAGCTGGCCAACTCAGGCCCGTATTGGGTTACCACCCCTGAGCGGTTTTCCCGCTTAGTGGTAGCAGTCGGACATGACAAGTCCAGTTCGGCATCCACCGGAGTTGGATTGCGCTTTCTCCAATTCGGGCCATACTTTACTTGCCGCGAGAGACGGAGCGATGGCGCATTCTCGTGTCGGAGAGACCATGAAGAAAAAAATCACGCTGATTAAAGTAGAACCTGGCCGCACCAACGTATACTCCACGTTTGCTTATCCAGGCTTGGCTTTGCCCCTGCTTGGCACGGTTCTGAAGCAAAAGGGTTATGACGTCAAGGTCTACATTGAGGCAATACGCAAGTGGAATTGGGACAGGATACTGGAGTCAGACCTAGTCGCGCTAACGGTCAACTCAGCAGAGGTTAAGGAGTGCTATGCATTGGCGGACGAGATACGATCCAAGACTTCGATCCCAATTGTGATGGGTGGCTACCATGTGACCTACTTGGCTGCGGAAGCTCTCGACCACTGTGATTACGTCGTGCGCGGCGAAGGCGAAGCAACCCTGGCCGAATTGGCGGATGAGTTGTTGCTGGGCAGCGCCAAAGTCGATAACATTCGAGGCATTTCGTACCGGAGGAACGGCGAAACGATCGATAACCCGGAGCGTCCTCTACTCCCAAACATCGACCTCATCCCGGATCAGTCGTTGATCGAGGGCTACGTGGAGTATCATCGCCGTTTCTTCCAGCATTTCTTTCCCACGGGCGCGTTGGTGGCGTCGTCACGAGGTTGTCCTTACAACTGTACCTTTTGCTCGATTATTGAAGTTTATCAGCGGACAACACGCTTTCGCAGTCCTGACGCGGTCATTGAGGACATCCGAGAACAGATCCGTCTGACGGGAAAGCCCTACGTCTTTTTCGCGGATGACAACTTTACGGCGCACGTTCGTAAATGCAAATCTTTGCTCCGTCATTTGATCGACGCAAAGCTTAACATCAAGTTTTCCGCACAGGTCCGCCTGGAATTCAGCAAGGACGAGGAATTTATTCAGTTAATGAAGGAAGCCGGCTGCTACATGGTGTTTATAGGCTTCGAATCGATTAATCCTCAAACTCTTCTGGATTTTCAGAAAAAGCAGACCGTCGAAGATATTGTGTACTGCATTGACCGATTGCATAGGGCGAAGATGCACATTCACGGTATGTTCGTGCTCGGCGGCGACGCCGACGATGTGAATACGGTGAGGGAGACGGCTACTTTCGCGGTAAAGAAACAACTCGATTCAGTCCAATTCTTGCCTCTTTATCCGCTTCCCGGGACGCAACTCATCAATCAACTCAAGAAAGAGGCCCGTTTGTTCCTGACCTTGAATCCGACGTCTGGCCACTACGAACTCGACTACGGTGTCGGCAATTTTGTGCTCATGCAACCCAAGAAGATTAACCCAGTGACCCTGCAGCAAGAACTGGTGAAAGCGTACGAAACCTTTTACTCGGTCAAGAACATCGCTCGCACAGCGCTGCGGACAAGGAATCTAGAGTCGACGATTACGAAGGCAGTGGGACGTCACTTGGTCCAGTCAGGCAAGAAGCAAATCGATGAACACGTGGAATGGATGCATCGCCACGGATTCACCAAGGACTGGAAGGACTTTGCCGGTTCCCCGCCAGAGGCTCCGGCCAGTTCGCCTACTCTAGTCCAGCTCCAGGCAACATGATGCTTGGCAGCCTAGTGATTCACGGCAACGCAGTTGAAAACGGCGCTTTTATTTCTGGTGAAACACCGGGCCGGAGTATGCGGCCTTTCATTTGCGAGAGAATAGAAAGCGCCGCCCAGCGCTTCCCAGATCGTATTGCGTTGCAGATACATCGCGGCGCGACTTCCACCTCTTATACATATCGGCAGACAGCCGAGTTTGCCAACAATCTTTGCCGGTCTCTAAAACTCAGAGGACTCGAAAAAGGAGATCGCGTTGCAATCTGGTCGCCTACCGGACCCGAATGGGCCATCGCTTGCCTCGGAATTCTGTGCAGTGGCGCCGTTGTAGTGCCCTTGGACGTCGAATATGGTCCCGAACAAGTTGTTCCCATACTAGTGGAGACCGGCTGCAAACTTATTTTTACGGTAGGCGATAAAGTCGCTTCGCTGCAAAAGTTGGCTACGAGACTTCCCGCCGCGCCCATAATCGTTAGTTTGGATCCTTGTGATGAATTGAACGAATTTTATTTCGTAGATAGCCTTTTGGGGGACGGGGACATGCTCTCTCCCCAGTTGATCGACCCGGGGGATGTGGCAGCGATTGTCTATACGTCAGGAACCACAGGACAACCGAGGGGCGTAGTTGTTCCGCATCGGAGCATCGCAGCTACCACCCTGGGCATGCTGAAATATCTCGATATAACTCCAGACGACAACGTTCTGGCCGTAGTTCCCTCACACCACGTCTTTGCATTCATTGCTAGTCTTCTCGTGCCTTTGAGCGCAGGCGCGACAATCACCTATCTGCAGACGGTGAAGAGCACCGAATTGCTGAAAACTGTGCAAGATGCTGGAATCACGATTTTCCCGTGTGTGCCGCAGGTTTTCTATGCCCTTCACAAAAGGATACTGACGGAAGTCGGGCGCAGGCCTTTGGTGGTGCGCGGATTGTTTAGGCTTCTTCAGAGCCTCTGCACCGGCCTGCGGCGGTGGGGCGTCAATCCAGGACGAGCGTTCTTTCCCGCCATCCATAAAATGTTGGGTGGTCGCCTCAGGCTTTTGCTCAGTGGTGGATCGTACTTTGATCCAGATGTCGTCCGTGATTTCTACAGTCTAGGTTTTACGGTTCAGCAGGGTTATGGTCTCACGGAGAGCTTTGGCGGAGGGACAATTACGCCGGCCAGTTACACCGCCCTCGGCTCGGTGGGAGTCGCCCTTCCCGGTGTTGAAGTGAAGATCGTCGAACCGGACGCTTCTGGCATGGGAGAAATTGCAATCGCCGGACTTTCAGTCATGCACGGGTACCTTAATGATCCAGCACCTACGGATGACGTTCTTCGTGATGGCTGGCTCTCCACGGGGGATCTTGGATACGTGGACGGTGATGGGAACTTGCACGTCACCGGCCGCAAGAAAGAACTCATTGTGCTGAGTTCCGGCAAGAAACTGTTGCCCGAGGAAATAGAGGCACACTATCTAAAGAGCCCCTGCCTTAAAGAAATGTGCGTGATGGGCTTTTCAGGGGCTTCCGACTACGCTGGGGCGGAGAAGCTTCATGCCATTGTGGTGCCGGATTTCGATTATCTCAAGGAACAGAGAATCGTAAATTCTAGAGAAGCGATACGCGGCGCGATTGAGAGACGGTCGGCCCAATTGCCCATGCACAAGCGGCTTCTCTCCTATGAGGTTCAAGCGCGGCCGTTGCCGCGCACTGCGACCAGGAAACTAATGCGGCGGCTGGTCAAGAATGAGTGCGCTTCTCATTCGCTGGTGGGTGACCATGGCAGGGAAAAGCAATATGACTATTCGGCAGGAGATGACTTTCTACTCGATACCGAGAGCGCTCGACAAGTCTTGGACGTGATCAAGAGAGAATCCCGCGTCGAATCAACTTTGCATCCCGGCATGAACTTTGAACTCGATTTGGGCTTTGATTCATTACGACGGATTGAGTTGATTGCAAACATCGAACAGGTATTGAGTATTCACTTGTATGACAATGGCATCAGTCAGTGCTTTACGATCCGTGATGTGCTCAAGCAAGTGGCGCATCAAGGGCATAAAGGCCCTCCCCATCTGCAGGGAAGTGCCGGCACAACACGAGTAACATGGAAGGAACTTCTGGCCTCCGCAAGCCCTGGAGGCATGCAGCAAAACTACGCGGTACGCCCGCGTCCGATTGTCAGTTTTATAGACTTTTTGCTCCTCAAACTCGTCCTCATGGTCTCGAAGATTCTGTTCCGGCTTGAAGTGGAAGGCATCGAAAATCTGCCTCGGCAAGGGCCATACCTCATCTGCCCCAATCATCAGGGCTACCTGGATGGAGTTCTGGTCACAAGTGCCTTTCCATATTCCGTTGTGAAGGATCTTTTTTCATTGGGCTGGAGTCCCTACTACTCCACAGGATTAAGACGTGTTCTTGCGAACATGATTAAGACGCTTCCCATCGACCCGGACAGCAATCTGCTGCCTGCTATGAAGACCAGCAGCCTCGGGCTTAAATCGGGAAAGATCCTGTTGATGTTTCCAGAAGGCGGTATGAGCATCGATGGAGAGTTGCAGACCTTCAAGAAAGGCGCAGCTATCCTCGCTCAAGAACTGGGAGTTCCCGTTGTGCCCGTCGCTATTAAGGGATCTTTTGCTGTTTGGTCAAAGGTGAGCAAGGGATTGCGCCTTGCCCCAGTCAAGATAAAAATTGGTACTCCCCTAACTCTGGATGCTCCGGAGCAACTCGCTGGCGATACAGACAGAGGCTACGCCCGGGGCGCCAACCGGATACAAAGCGAACTCCGGACCCTGCTCGAAACTCAGTAGGCTACAAGCTACACACACGTGCCAGAGAAGCTTAGTGCGGCAAGATCTCCTTCAGCGCCCACCCAATCCTATCCACCTCTTCGCGGATAACTCGGATTGACTGCTGGTTTTTTACCGGGTGGGCTAAGGGAGTGATCCTTCCAGCGGGCCGCGGATTTGATGATTACGAACCCAAATAAAGTTAAGCCTTGCACTCCTCTGCTTGCGAACTCGGTACGCATCACTGACGAGGGAGATTTCCGTCCGTCGGATCGTTTCCGAGTCGCCCGTCGCTGTGTCACCATGGCCGGCACGCTTAAGCGATGCGGGTTGCTTCCCAGTCGGCGCTGGACTTTGGTGATTAACTGTGGTTAACTAGCGTATGTCATCCACAGTTAATCCATCCGGGATCGCCGGTGGTCGGAATTGAAGGGAGTACTCTCTTGAGGGGATGTGCCCTCCGCCCCGTTCTATTAGTCGTCGCTGTCGCAGTTCTCTCAGCGCAGGCACTGGGCCAAGGCGAGACCACGAGCGCCATCGTTGGCGAAGTCAAGGACGTGACCAATGCAGTTGTGACGCGCGCCACTGTGACGATCGCCAATCGCGAGACCGGCCTAAAGCGCAGCGCCCGGACCGACGACGCAGGCCGGTTCAATTTCCCGCAGTTAAAGCCGGGCACGTATTCGGTCAAAGCGGAAGCTCCCGGCTTCGAATCGCAGCAAAATGACAATGTCGTTTCGGGTCTGGGCCAGAAGCAAACCGTCGATTTCACGCTCAAGATCGCCCGCTCCAGCGAGGTGGTTGAGGTCAACAGCGAAGCTCCACTCATCAACCCGGAAAACGCAAACACTTCCACCACTCTGAATGCGCCTGCGCTTGAGAATCTGCCGAATCCGGGTGGGGACCTCACTTACCCTCTGCAGTTTGCCCCTGGCGCGCTCATCAACACGGCTGGCAGCAGCAACGATTTCGTCGGCGGCACCAGCGGGTATGGCAATGTCGAATTTAACGGCCTGCCTGCCCTCTCCAACGGCTACATCGTTGATGGGCTGGAAACCAACGACCCGCTCACCAATCTCAACAGCGGCCTTTCCACCAACCTCGTCCTGGGGCTGAATTCGATCTCCGAAGTGACCGTCAATACTCTTTCCTATTCCGTCGATCAAGGAAGGTATGGAGCATCCCAAGTCGACTACGTCACCAAGTCCGGCACGAATCAGTTTCACGGGAATCTCTACGAACTGTGGAATGGCGCGCTGCTCAATGCGGCGGACTACTTCACGAATGCGACGCCAGGAAACCACAAGCCCGGATCAACCGTGAATCACTTTGGAGGTAGTGTCGGGGGCCCGATCGCGCACGATAAGCTCTTTTTCTTTTTCGACAGCGAATGGGTTCGCATCGCGCTGCCCATCGTCACCCCGGCGATTGTTCCCAGTCCGGCGTTCCAGCAATACGTCTTACAGCAACTTCCTCCGCAGTCGGTCCCGTTCTATCAGCAGATGTTCTCGCTCTTTGGAAATACCAGCGGCACACCCACCGCCATACTCGGCTGTCCGCTCGCTGCAGGAGGGGGTTGCGCCAACCGGCAGAGTGTTTCGCACTCCAGCGACGACCACGAGCAGGTACAAACCCTTCGCGTCGACTACAACATCAACCAGAAAGATACGGCGTGGTTTCGCTTTCAGGTCGACACCGGCGTGCAGGCTGCTTACACCGACCCCATCAACTCTTTATTTGACGCGGTGTCTCCTCAACCTCTCTATTCGTTTGCGGCAGGACACACGCACGTCTTCTCGCAGAACCTGGTGAACTACTTCAATCCCGCATTCTCCTGGTACGAGAGCCTGTTCGGTCCCAGTGACTCGCAGAAGACCCTTGCCGCGTTTCCCATCGTATTGCAGGGCGGCGGCGCAAACCCGTTCACCCCCATCGGAGGGCTTGACAACACCTGGGTTCAAGGCCGGCGCGCCTCCCGCTTCTTCCTCAACGACAACCTCGCCTGGAGCCATGGCGCTCACGAACTCAGGTTTGGCACCAACACCCGCATCCTCCGCCTGAACGACTATGACTTCGGCGAAGGCACAGTTCCCACCGTCACCTACGCGAACCTGCGGCAATTCATCTCTGGAGTGGCGAACACCGCCTCGCAGACGTTCCCTTCAAATCCCAACCAGCCCTTCAACTTTCTTAATCTCGATGTCTACGCGCAAGACACCTGGAAAGTGACTCGCAAACTGACTTGGACGTTCGGCCTGCGCGACACTTTCAACTCCAATCCGCTGAATCCGCACGATCAAGTCGCCCGTCTGAGCGGCTCTTTCAGTTCCATCTCGCACGATGTCAATCAACCACTGAACGCCGCGATTCAAACTCATCTCGGCAATCTGTTCTCTTCCACGCCGCTGGCCATTCTCCAACCAAGAACGGCGATTGCCTGGCAGTTCGAGCCGAAAACCGTACTCCGCACTGGCTTCGGCATTTTCAGCGACATCTTGCCCGGCAGTGTGGCTGACCTGATTGGCACGAATCCTCCATACGATAAAACGTTTCAAGGAGGACTGCTCGGCACCGTGGGCGGTACGGCAATCGCGCCGGCAGTGCCTAACAGTGCAGTCGACGCAACCATTGCAGCGAATCAGATTTTTACTTCGGGATTTCCCCAGGGCCGGCTCTCCTGCGCATCTCCGCAGGCAAATCCCACAACTTGTCTTCCGCCAGTCGCGATAACGGCAGTCCCCGACGGCAAACTTCACGCGCCATACTTCATGGAGTGGAGCCTGGGAATGGAACATCAATTCGGAACCACGGCCAGTCTGCAGGCACAATACGTGGGCACGCGGGCCGTGAACCAGCCCTACTCAACCCAAGTCAACGGCTACCAGACCGTGTGCCAGGGCTGCTTTGCGCCATTCCCCTACCTGCAGCCAACCGATCCCCGATTCGGCGCGGTCACGCAGCTCTCCACCGGCGCGAACAGTCACTACAACGGCCTTCAACTCACCGCCATGAAACGGCTCGGCCATGGTCTGCAAGGGCAGGTCAACTACACCTTCAGCCGTTGCATGGATACAGTCTCGAACGGCGGGTTCCTGCAATTCTCCGCGGGAGGAATTCTTTCGCCTCTGCCGGGAGAACTTGCCCGCGACTACGGACCCTGCGATTACGACATCCGGCACAATCTCAACGGGCAATACGTGTATCAGTTGCCGGTGAAAGTGCGTAATCATTCTCTGGGTTACGCGCTGAATGGCTGGCAGCTTTCCGGAACCGTGTTTTGGCACAGCGGGGTACCGTTCTCGGTTCTGAGCACGCCTTATTCGGCTACCAATCCAAGCACCGGGAACCCAGAGGGAATTGTGCAGGGCAGTGGGCCGGAGTTCGCGAGTCTTGTGCCGGGAGTGAATCCCTACTGTCGCCATTGCAATCTTCCCGTTACCCAGGCGGGCACAATTCAGTGGCTCAATCCCGATGCTTTCGTCTCGGCGGTTGATCCCAGCACCGGCCAGTGCTACGGCGGCGACAGCCCGCAGAATTGTCAATTCGGAAACCTCGGCCGCAACTCACTGCGCGGCCCTGATTTTCTCTGGAGTGACTTCTACCTCACGAAATGGTTTCCCGTGACCGAGCACGTGAAGCTGCGGCTTGAGGGCCAGTTTTTCAATGTCTTCAACCATCCAAATTTCGGCCTGCCCAGCGTGGTGCAGGCCGGTATTCCAGGCCAACCCTCCACCCAAACTGGATTCGGAGCGCTCACTTCCACCACCTCTCCGCCGACCGGCCTGCTCGGCGTGGGTTTGGGCGGCGACAGCACTCCCCGCATGATCGCCTTTCAGGCGCGGTTGGAATTCTGAACATTCTATAAATGGATTCCGCCCGGGGCAGCGGGTCCCCATCCTGAACGTGTTGTAGCTGGCCGGAATGAATTGAGGGTGCAGCGGAAAAGATTGGTAAGTGATTGAAAGAATGGAGCCGACGAGCGGACTTGAACCGCTGACCTGCCGATTACGAATCGGCTGCTCTACCAACTGAGCTACGTCGGCTTTCTGTTTTGACCGTTTCCAGTTTATCAAATCGCCGCCGTGACGGCCTCAGTTGGTCGGGCAGATATTGTCTTTAACAGAAGAAAATCCACGCACCAGGTTCAGGTTACGAGGCTCAACTATGCGGCGCGCGCGGCAACCAGGGCGTCGTATTCCTGTTGCGACTGGGCAGGCAGCAAGACCCAGAGCGTATACACTCCGACGGCCGTACCGAAAGGAACGTTGAACAGCGAGATGAAGCCCAGAACCAGTGCGATGATGCGAGCCCAGGGCTCCCGTTGCATCAAGCCCCATCCGGCGATAAATCCGCAGGCGGCTTTGGCCAGAATAAAAATTGCGATCACACTCAACAGTGGACGCAAGAAAGCGGTCGGCGCTTCGGGTGCGCCCATGCCATGCAAATGAGCGAACAACGTGTTGGCAAGGATATACAGAATCACGCCACCGATGGTGTTGAACGCGGATATGGCAAGCCAAAAGATGCCCAGTAAATGAACGTGCCCCTGCACGCGCCCGGCAGCCATCTGCATCGCTGTCGTTGGCCCGACAACTTGCTTGCCGCACCGGCCGCAAAACGCCTGGCCAGGTTGCACCGCCGTGCCACATGCATCACAGAACATGATTTCCTCCCGCCAAATTCGTGAACGGGCCAACATAAGACTCAACAGATGATACGCAATTCGTGCTCAATAGTTCCCGCTGCTGCCCGCCCAGTCTGCTACACGTGCGAGACGCAAACGAAAAGGCCGCCCGGCAACAGGGTGGCCTTCTCTTTTTCAAGGGAGAATAGTTCCAACGGAAGGCAAAGTCCGTCAAAACTTTCTGGACAAAATCTTATGGGCCGAAAAAGGGGGGTGTCAAGCAATTTTTGGTAAATAAATGTCTTTGGTTTCAATGACTTACGGAATCAATCAACATGCCGCCGAACCGTTTCAATTTGAGACGAGAACTCTGCAAAACGGCCCTAACCCAATATTCCTAAAGCACTTAGGCTCCTTTGGATCCCTCTGTCGTGCTCGGCAGGCGCCCGGCAGGACCAGGCTCGGCGGTCTGTCCCAAGTCTAGAGAAATGAACTCGGTTTGGTCCGGCCGGCCAAAAACTGGACCGGGAAAAAACTTCCGCAACAAGATGCGAGCGCCGCCGAATGCCACTCCCGCCGCCAGCGAGAGCGCACCAATGATGAAGCACAAGAGAATGATGTTCACCAGCAGGTTGGCAACGTTGTTCTTCTTGTCGAAATAGGTGTTCTCGTTCCAGGTGACGCTGGGATCCCAGTTCACGGCGCCCAAAAGCGTATGCGCGTCGCTCTGCGAAAGAGGACCGGCAACGATCGCAACGATCGGCCCGGTGCGCTTATCGAAAAACGGGCCCACATTTTCCACGGCCGCAACTCCGGGCTGAGGCTGAGCTGCATGGTGCGCGGCGTCGATCCGGCGCAAATGCTCAGCAGCCAACGCCGGCGTCGGATACTCGATCAGCATCAGCGTGGCTTCCCCGCCGGAAGTGTTGTACTGCCCGAGCGCCACTTCAGGGCTGGCGCTGAAATCGACCAACTCCGCGGGAAGAGGAGAGCCGATTGCGCCCAGCGCCAACGGTCCTTCCGCGTATCTCTCGGTGTTGGCCTCGTAACCGTGGTGCGGCATGAAGGCGAGGATTGGAGGCAGGTTGCCGGCGTTTCCGCTCGGGCGCGGCAGCACGCCGGCCAACTCACGCAGTCCCGCCGCCGACATCACCGACAACTGGCTGAACACCGCGTCCACCACAATGTGCCCGCGGTAAAACAGCACGCGCAGATTGAGCGATGCGCCCTGGTCGCCAATCTCTTCCCGCGCCATCCCCGGTTGCAGATAGAAACTGTATGCGCCGAACGCGCCGCTGGCGTCGGTGAAGCGCGCCGCGCGGATTTTCAGCGTGCGGCCGTCGTCGCTCTTGAAGATAGCGGCCTCGACATCGGTGAAGCCATATTCTTTGAGCAGGCCCGCATTGGTAGGATCGGCGGTCGCGGCATCTTTGCTGGCCTGAGCCGCACCCTGCATCTCCCACCCGGCAAACTGTTTTGGCAGGATCGGCGGTGCGGATGCCGGAGCACCGGGCTCGGCGGCGAAAACCACGTCAGCGAAGCAGATGACGATAGCCAGCATGACGACAAACCTTGAAGAGCGCATGGATGAACGGATTGGCAAGGAATCCCCTGCTCTGATTAGACCACAGAGGAAGAGAAAAGGTTCCGGGAATGGGCCCTGCATACTACGTGGAAAAGAGCTTCCGGGCTGGTCGACTACAAGAATAAACCGAGCAGGTTAGACAGCGCTTGCTCAACGCCAGTCTTGCGCCCCGTGGTGGATGTGCAGGATTTCGACAGCCTCGGCCTTCACTGAATAGACGACAACATATGGAAGTGGCGTAAGCGGCAATTCTCTTGTGCCGCTGCGGTGGCCGGGTCTGCCCCGGCGGGGCGTGTTTTTAAGCGAACGGATATGCTGGTAGATTGTCCGCACGGTCGGTTCTGCGAAGTGCGGGTAGTGCCGTTGGAGATAGTTTTTGATGTTCTCTAAATCGTCGGCGGCGGGGACGGTCCAACGAATCCGCATCAGACCTTGAACATCGCTTCAAGGCGGGCGTCCATTTCTTCCTCGCTGATAAACTCGCCCCGGTCGGCTGCCGCTATTCCTTTTTCCACGGCTGCAACAAAGCGCCCTTCCTCGTCGAGATAACGCGCAACGACGTTCGTCACCAACCGCTCGGGGGCGGTTCCGGCTTTGCTGGCGATCTGCAAAAGCTGCGCTTCCTGCTCGGGGGTGAGATGTACTTCCATGCCTTCAAGATAAGCGAAAACCGGAAACGAGGCAACACTGTAAGCGCAGGCGGTAGTGTCCTGTTTTGAAAAAGGGACGCGACAGAGTTGTGGAAAACGAGCGGATATGTCAAGGACTGGTTCGCCCGGACTGGCATTCGTGCTTTTCTATTCCCTGTTAAGTCACACCGTCTCGACCGCCTTTATACGCTCCAAAAACTCATCAAGGCTTTCGTGTCGCGAGTCTGGATGTACCCGCCACGTTCCGTCATCAAAAAGCCAAACTATGTTTCCGTGTTGACCGATGTAATACGTATCTCCAAGGCTGTCGGTAGTCATCAGGAATCCCGTATCGACTAGCCTTGCGTGTTCCTCTGCTGTTCCTCTCTGTCCATAAACTCGCGGCCAAATTTTACCATCACAGGCGCACTGCCACCGCGAGTCGCCAGAATTACGTTCTGGTACTTGTTTACAGTCAGTGCATATAATGCCAGCGAAGTAAGTTCTCATATGCAATTATCTCACCGCTCGTCAAGTCGAATCGCGGCAAATTCAGCTACTACCAACAGGCTGCCCTGAAATCGGCCTTTTGAACAGAAGCAGCGTATCCCGTCCCTCTACATCTAATGGCTTCGTTTGACTGTGCCACCAACCTACTGCTTCCCAACCTTCTTCCCCAAGTTCGTTCAGGGTGACTTCTGCGGTTTGCTCCACTAAGTCACCCATGCCGATTGAGACTTTCTGGATTTTGTATTCCCACTTCATCTACGCCGCTCTTTCGCCTTCCGTCGATTGTCTGTGATTGTATATTTGCGCCCAGTCTCAGGGACAAGGTTTACCATTGTGGCCACGACTGGCATGAGCCTCAATTGCCGACATGCAGCGCATCTCTGCGGCAGACAAAACTTCGCTTGGGTGAATCGACTTGGCAATGTCACGCCGCTTATACAACTCATCTAGTTCGGGACAGATCATAATGGCTTTTACTCCCATACGCATCTGATGTTCCAAGCGTGAGACAGGTTCGACCGAATCAGGACACTACCAGCGCAGGCACCAGAAAATCTGCGCACAAGTTTTGCCTGAATGGGATTCGCGGGCTTGCAAGAGCCCCCTACTGGCCGGCGCCTTTGTCCATCTTGCTGGCGACCTTGACGCCGCTCAACCCGTTCACATACTTGGCGATGCCGCGGTAGAGCGACTCGGCGATGCGCTGGCGGTATTCGCTGGTGGCGAGGCGGTGCTCGTCGGTAGGATTGCTGACGAAAGAAATCTCGGCGAGAATCGAGGGCATATTCGCCCCGATCAGCACGATAAAAGGAGCCTTCTTCACGCCCCGGTCGCGAATCGCCGGACTCTTGACCGCGAGGCCGCTGTGCAGCGATTGCTGCACGTCGCCCGCAAACTCCCGCGATTCTTCGATTTTTTCCTTGAGCGCGATCTTCTTCACCAGGTCCTGTAGTTCGTAGATCGACTTCTCCGAGACCGCGTTCTCTCTCGCCGCCACTTCCAGCGCCTCCGGCGACGAGGTGAAATTCAGGTAGTAGGTCTCGACTCCCCGTGCGTCGGCATCGTGGCTCGAGTTGGCGTGGATGGAGACAAACAGGTCTGCGCGCGCTTGGTTGGCGACCGCCGTGCGAGTTTCCAGCGGGATGAAAGTATCGTCCTTGCGCGTATAAACCACTTCTGCGCCCAGCCGTGTCTCCAGCAGCTTGCCCAAGCGCCGCCCCACATCGAGGACGAGATCTTTTTCCTCCAAGCCGTTGGGACCGATGGTGCCGGTGTCGTGGCCTCCGTGCCCAGGATCGATCACGATCTTCCCGATTTTCAATCCCAGGGCGCGAATCAGGGAACGGTCGCCGCTCGCGGTGGGCTTCGCTTCCCGAATGCCAAGACCGGAAACACTTCCCGGCTTCTCGGAAGCGAGCGTGCGCGAAGTAGCTTTATGCGGCAAGTCGCCTGGAGTGTTTCGTGCAGGGACCTTCGAATCTGCCGAATCCGGGGCGCCGTCGAAATTGGCGGCCGCTGGCTTCTTCGCGGCTGCATTCCGCGCTGGCGAAGCTCCGCTCTTCTCATGCGAATTCCGCTTCGTCACGTCGGACAACGGGGTTTCGTCTTCTTCGGCTTCCACGACTTTCTTCACTACTGATGTAGATCGCTTCTTACTCCCATCGCTAGCTGTTGATGCAGAGGCTTTCCCGTCATGGCTGACGTCCACTGCCACCGGAGTCACACCGGTGTGGGTCACGGCAGCGGACTTCAGTTCCGATGAACCCAGATCGGTATCTGCATCAGAAATTGTTTTCGGCGGAGCCATGCCATTTGCCTCCGTCGAAGTGGGGTCGCCCTCGTCTTTCTCGTTGGGCTGCTTTATCCGTCCATTCTTGCCGTGAATGTCGATGATCAGTCGGTAGGGATTGGGCAGCAGGAAGGCGTCGTAATCGGAGAGGTTGTCGACCTCCAGCACCACGCGCGTGCGGCCCGGCGCAAACTGGGCCACGCGGATCTTCTTGAGAAAACCGTCATCCACGTCGAAGCTCTTGCCGATCAGGGTGGATGCAAGCTTGGTGTCACGCAGATCGAAAAAGATGCGGCCGGGACTGTAGATCCGCCGCGACGAAAACTTCACGTCACTCTCCACGTCGATGGCGACGCGTGTGTAGTCGGGCGTGGACCAGTGCCGGACGCCGGTCACGCGCGGCAGGCTTTCGGAGGGCGGCCGCGAGGGTTCGTCTTTCCCGGAAACCACCTGGGAAGCATGGCCGTCTGCAGCGCCGTGAGTCGCGTCCTTCTGGTTTTCTTGCGATGGTTTCTCCGCAGGCTTCAGCGCCCCTGCGGCTTTCTCGGCTGGGGACCCCTGGTTTAGCCCGACGATCGCCTGACGCGCATCGTCGGCCAGGCGATTGTGGGGATAATGCCGTAAGAATTCCTGGAACGTGGCTCGCGCCGCCTCTGGATCGTTGAGATCGTCCTTGTAAATTTCGCCGATGGTGAACAGCCCGTCGAAACGGTATTTGCTGCCCGGATATTCGCGCCGCAGGAATTTATATTGCCCGATCGCCTCGTTCAGGATTTTGTCATCGTCGAACCGCCGTCCCATTTCCACCATGGTCTCGGCCACGGCAACCACGCTGGGGTCGGCTTTGCTGGAGGCTGGCGCGCCCAGATAAACCGAGCGGTAGGCGTTCACAACGCGCTGGTAGTCGTGGCGGGTCCGGTCGGCGGAAGGCCGCCCGTTCAACGCTTCGCGCATCCGCTCGGCGGTGGCGAAATGTTCCCGCGCCCAGGAGTCGGAATGGTGCGCCCGCGCGTGCGCCGCCGGAGCTGTGAGCCCGGCAAAAACGGCGAGCACCGACAGCGCTATACACCGACCACGCTGGCGCGATGGACTCTTCAAGATGGTCCGCAAGAAGATAACCTGCAAAATAACCAGCCCGTGACTTCGTTCTCGTTTTCTTGAACCAGTTCGCTTGAACCGATGCCCTGGGTACTGAGAGATACTCAGCAAGGAAACACAAATAAACAGATGCCGCAAACCTATTCTGTATTGCTCATGTGGAGCACGCCACGCTCATCCCGCTGAACCCGAACGGGATCGCGCGACGCCCCCGAGTTGAAATCGGACCCTCCGTAGTACAGGTTGGTGATCCGCCGCACGTAGTTTTGGGTTTCGGCATAGCGCGGCACGCCTGAACTTCGCGCCACCGCACCCGCACCCGCGTTGTAGGCAGCCAGGGTCAGTTTGATGTCGCCGCCGTAGCTTTCCAGCAACTGCTTCAAATGCCGCACTCCCGCGTCCACATTCTGTTCTGGGTCAAACGGATTCTGCACCTTCAACTGCCGCGCCGTCGAAGGCATCAACTGCATCAGGCCCATTGCGCCCTTGCGCGACACCGCGTTGGGATTGAAGTTCGACTCCACTTTCACCACCGCCCGCACCAGGTTGGGGTCCACGTTATGCCGCGCCGCAGCCTGCTCGATGGCGCTGTCAATATCCCCGGCCGTGGCCGCTCCTCTGCGGAAGTTGGCGGCTGCAATCTTGGCGTTTGCCGACTGGCTGGACTCATGCCCCAGATACTCGTTGACCTCGGCTGCTGCCGACCGCGCCGCCCGCATGGACGCCGCATTCGCCGGAGGCACCGGCTTCCAGCGATTCTCTTTGGAACTCCAGTACATCAGCGTGCGCCGGGGCGCTTCCGAGGTTTCAGTGTGGCGCGCCGGACTCGCCGGAGCTGAATCGTTCACGTATATCGTGCGCCCGTGATCGTCGGTCGCCGTGATTTTTTGCGAGGCCCCCTCGCCCCCATCGGCGGCACGAAGTTGTGGCGTGAGAGAAAAAGAGATCGCGGCTATCGTGCTGGCCATCAGGGCGATTTGCAGGTGCTTTCGCATTACCGGGCTTTAATCCTCAATTGGCGAAGACAGACCTCACCCTCGCATCTTGCTACCCGGAACCTGACGGAGAATTCTTAAACCAGAGTAAGACGATTATAGGCGTTGGGGATACCAGCAACAACCTATCTTAAGGGCGTAGAACCACCGGAGTAATCTCGGTAACCGCATGAAAACAATGCGATTATGCCGCTAGTTGATCGGACTGCCCGTCGCACTCTGGGCGTGGGTCAGTTTGGTTTCCACAATGCGGACCCTCTCGGCGGCCGTCATCCCGAGGCCCGCGTTTTCACCAGCGGGCCGAGGGATCTCCCGACTGGATTCGCTCTCTGAATCAAACTGACCCACTGCCCGCCTTCTTGCCCGCTTGATTTTGACTGGCATCACAGTAATCTTGCCTCCTTGGGCAGCCATGTCGGCAATGTCTTGCGGCCTTCCCGACGCCAGTTTCGCCGTAATCAGGTCTTGTCTGGAAATGAAAAACGCCGTGATGCCGCGCTGCGGGTCAATCACGGCTTCAACCCGATTTTGCCAGGCGCGATCAAAATCAATCCCCTTGATTTCCGGGAGGATGTCCACGATGACCGGGGCGCGGCCCATGCGGAAGAACTTGTCACGCTCTATGAAGTCTTCGGCTGTTAGTCCGTCGAGAGGCGCACCGAACTTGCCCAACGCCGCATGGACCGCCTTGGCGTTGTCGGCATCTGGTTTGATGAGGAGGTCAATATCGTTGGTCGCCCGTGGCTGCGAGTGAAAGGAGACAGCGTAACCACCGACAATCAGATACTTAACTTTCTGGGCGTTGAAGATGGACAAGAGTTCTTTGAAGTCGTCGAACATCGAGTGCCGGTTCCCTCATTCGGTAAGCCGCAAGGGTGAGCTCAGCGACCGCGCTCATGCGTTCATGCGCAGGCAGGTTTTGCCAGTCCCGATATTCGTCGGCCTTCATGGCATCCAGGCTCGCGTAGGTGCTGATAACCTTGTCCATTCACTCGTTTGTAGCACCGCAAGGCCAGCTTTGCAACAGACATTTGCCACATGCAAGCCTTGATTTCAGCGCGGGCTGCACCAGCTTCCGTTCCTCGAGAGGTGGGAGAGCCGCGGTCGATTCCCAGCATTTCCTGCTCCAACCACCAGGCAGCAAGCGCCCCAGCCAACAACTCACCACAATTCCCTTGACTCCACTTTCCAAACCTGCGACCCTATCTCTATACGCATTGGATCTTTGACAACTAAATAGCACATAGATATAAGTCCTCTGAATGCAATATTTTACAGCCGGGTCGCTGATTGCAAAGTACTTAGCCCCACAAGATGCCGCTAAGTCCTTTGATTGCAATATTTTGCTAATAAGTTATTTGCTTTCAATATTTTAGCCAGATCGACACAGATCGACCATCTGTAAGTAATTGATTCCAGATATTTTAACTGATTGGTCTGTGTTTTTTTTGATCTGGATCTGACTGGCAAAATGCGGTCAGGAGTTGGGAGGTTTCAGGCCTTTTCCAGAGCCAAACTCAGCCCATCCAGCGACAACGACCGCAGCAGGTTGCGCCGCATGCCGCGCTCGACATCGGCCAATCGATCCGAGGCTGCGGCGATCCAGTCGAAGTCGGCAGAGTCCGCCAGCTTCGTAAGCTGTCTCTGAATGTCGATGTTGTGAATCAATTCAGGCATTCCCGACCCCAGAAACATCAGGTCGCGCAGCAGCGAATAGAGTGTGCGGAGAAGCTGTTCCGTCTTCTCCCGCCCCTCGGCGCCCGGTCGATAAGATTCCGTAACCTTAAAGAGCGCAGTGTGCTCGCCGCCGATCAAGGCGGAATTGAGAAGAGCCAGCGCATCGGCCCGGGCCGCCACATAGGCCTCCACATCAAACCCGCGAGCCCGGCCCAGCGCGCCTTCGCTCAGTCGGGCAACCAGCGCGCGCTGCGCCGCCTTCCACTCCGGACGATGCTCCGCCAAATAGCGTTCCACTTCTTCCACAGGCACGGCGCCGAGCTGAAAGACCATTGATCGCGATCGAATCGTAGGAAGCAGCTCGCCAGAGTTTTCCGAGAGCAGAAAGATCGTTGCGAACTCCGGAGGCTCTTCCAGAACCTTGAGCAACGAGTTCGCCGCCTCTTTCATGAAGGCCGAGTCGGTGAAGATATAGACGCGCTCCCGCGCTTCCGACGGCCGGTAGTAAATGGTCTCGATCACCCGCCGCACCTGATCCACCTTGATCATCATCTGCGGAGGGTCGGGAGGAATGATCAGCACATCCGGATGAGTCTGCACGAACAGCCGGGTATCTTTTTTGTCGGCCTCACGCAGGCCTTCGCGCGTCTCCACCGCTTCGGCAAACCGGGCATCAAGATCGGCAGCCTGCGCGATGCGCCGGCAGTTCGCGCATTGCCCGCAGAAGTCAGGCAGGCCATCCGTCTGAGTGGGCGCGAGACAGTTCAGCGCCTGCGCCAGCATCAGCGCCAGCGTGTACTTGCCCGCCCCCCGCGCGCCCGAAAGGATCACCGCATGAGGAAGCCGCTCCCGCGCCAGCATATCGCGCAGGTGACGAACGGTTTCGGCGTTGCCGTGAAAATCAGAGAAGCTCATTGATCACAATCTGCAAACAGATTCAAACCAAAATCTACCATGGCCATGGAATCACGGGTTTCTCGCCAGCTTCAGCTTTCGCCCAACGACCTCCATAATCCGCCGATGCGTCTCCGGGGGTGTTCCACTTGCATCCACCGTCACGACACGTTGCGGCTCCCTTGCGGCGATCGCCATGTAGCCTTCGCATACACGGGAGAAAAAGCCGCGAGTCTCCTGCTCAAAGCGGTTTTCGTCCGAGTGATGTTTGCCCGCGCTTTTGTTTGAACTATTATTCGCAGCATCGGAAGCCCGCCGATTGCGCCGCCGGGCGCGCCCGACGCTCGTCCGCGGATCGGAGTCGAGCAGGATCGTCAGATCGGGCTGCAGATCTCCGCAAAGCACGCGGTGCAACATCAACACGGCCTCGCCACCCAGTTTGCGGCCACCGCCCTGATAGGCTTCCGTGGAATCGGTGAAGCGATCGCAAAGCACAATCTGCCCGTGATCGAGCGCTGGCTGGATCACTTCCGCAATATGCTGCGCCCGCGAAGCGAACATCAAAGCCATTTCTGCCAGCGGCGAGAGACCTTGCGTTCTGGAGTCGAGCAGAACCTGACGAACTTTCTCTCCGGTCACCGTTCCGCCCGGTTCGCGCGTCTCTAGGACTTTGTGTCCAGCCGCGCGCAGAGCGGCTGCCAGCTTGCGCAGGTGCGTGCTCTTGCCGGTTCCGTCGAGTCCTTCGAAAGTGATGAATTTCCCGCGCCGCGGCATGGTGGAGATGATAGCAGCGCTGGTGCGTCCCTGTACTGCTGTGCTTGCCGGCTGCTAGAATCTGGAATTCTGCCGAGCGAAAACGAATTCGAATCGTCGAACCCAGGGGGCCTTCATAAATGAAACTCTCAAGAATCTTGGGAGTAGTCTGTCTTCTTCTCTTCTTCTCGCGTTCCAGTTGGTCAGCCACGCCGCCCACCGTAACCATCTTCGTGGACGCCACCGCGGCTCCGCGCAAGATCTTCCACGCCAAGCTTACGATTCCCGCCAGCGCGGGAGACCTCACGCTCTATTATCCCAAGTGGATTCCCGGCGAGCACGCTCCCGACGGCCCCGTGATTGACCTGGCAGGGCTCAAATTCACCGCCGGCGGAAAGACGCTGAAATGGCGACGCGATCTGCTCGACGGCTTCACCATTCACGTCGAGGTTCCAGTCGGCGAGAATGAAGTGAACGCAGAACTCGATTTCCTTTCTCCTGCGATCTTGGAAACCGGTTTCTCCGCAGGTTCTTCCGCGACCGACAAGATGGCGATTATCAGTTGGAATCAGGTTCTGCTCTATCCCAAGGGCTGGAAGTCGGACGATCTCACCTACGTGGCCACGTTGAAGCTTCCCGCCAACTGGAAGTATGGAACGCCTTTGCCCATCGCATCCACCACCGGGGATCAGCTCAACGGCGAGACACAGATCGTATTTCAGCCGGCTTCTCTCACCACGCTGGTCGATTCGCCCGTGATCACCGGCGAATACCTGAAAGTCGTGAGGCTGGCCGATGAACCGCTCGTCGAGATGGACATTGCCGCCGACAGCGCCGCCGCGCTTGACCCTCCGCAAGAAGTCTGGGACCACTACAAGAATCTGGTCGAACAGGCGAACAAGCTCTTCGGAGCGCATCACTATCGCGATTATCATTTTCTGTTCAGCTTGAGCGATCATGTCGCGCACTTTGGCCTGGAGCACCACGAATCCGACGACAGCCGCATCTTCGAGCGCGGACTTGTAGACGACACCCCGCGCAAAATGGAAGCCAGCCTGCTCCCACACGAGTACGTGCATTCGTGGAACGGAAAGTACCGGCGTCCGGCCGATCTGGCCACGTCCGACTACCAACAGCCGATGCAGGACGATCTGCTGTGGGTCTATGAGGGTCTGACCGAATACCTGGGCACGGTCCTGACCGCCCGGAGCGGATTGCTCTCGTCCGAACAGGCGCGCGACGATTTGGCCTTAACAGCAGCCGCTCTTGACCATATCCCGGGACGCGCGTGGCGCAACTTGCAGGATACGGCCGATGCGGCTGCAGAACTCTACTTCTCTCCGCATGCCTGGCAATCCTTACGTCGCGAAACCGATTTCTACGACGAAGACACTCTGAACTGGCTGTGGGCAGACGTCATCATCCGTCAGCACAGCAAGGGCAAGAAAACGTTGGACGATTTCTGCAAGCTGTTCCACGGCGCACCCAGCACGCCGCCAATGGTGAAGCCTTATACGTTCGACGATGTGGTCGCCACGCTGAACCAGGTTGTACCCTACGATTGGCGCGGCTTCTGGATCGAACGCCTGACGAACCACGGTCCGGGCGCACCGCTGGACGGCATCGAAGGCAGCGGGTGGAAACTCGCGTACGACGAATTTCCCTCCGAACTGGCGCGCGGCAAAGAGAGCAGCGGTCATGTCGTCGGTGGGCTGTACTCGATCGGACTTAACCTGCGCGAAGACGGCACCATTGTCGACGCCATCGAAGGGATGGCAGCGGCCCTGGCTGGAATTGGCCCCGGCATGAAGCTGATCGCGGTGAACGGCCGGCGCTTCTCTCCCGAGATTCTGCGCGAGGCCATCAAGGCCGGCAAGAACAGCCCCGATTCCCTCGAACTGCTCGTCGAGAATACCGACTACTACAAGACCTATAAGCTCGATTACCACGGCGGCGAGCGCTACCCTCACCTGGTGCGCGACGAGTCGAAGCCGGACTTGCTGACGGAGATCTACAAACCACGGTAGCGTTCGATTAAAGTTACGTCGTCCCTGATGCATTCACTCGTCTTGCGAGGAGATGCCGATCATGAGATTCCCCCGGCGTAAGCTGTTTTCCGCCAGCGTCACGTGTTTTGTGACGCTGGCGCTCCACCCGCCACCCTTTGTTCTTGCTCAAGCCCAGACTCCCATCATGGGCTTCACTCCTGCCGCCGCCGCGCGTGAAGCCGAGATCGAGAGCAAGTTCAAAACGATCCCCTCCCCGGACGAAGAGCGCCGCCAGCACCACATCTTCACCGCCGAACCGCACGTCGCCGGGTCCGTACGCAACAACGAACTGGCTCGCTACATCGCCGACGAGTGGCGGCAGGAAGGCCTTGAGGATGTCGTGATCCGCCGCTACGACGTCTACGGCAGCAATCCCAAGAGCACCTTTCTGGAAATGACCGCGCCCGTGCATTACCGGGCCGTTCTGCGCGAGATGCCAGTTCCCGGCGATCCGGACATGAAGAACAAGAACATCAGTTCGGCGTGGAGCGGCATGTCCGCGTCCGGTGAAGTGACAGCCCCGCTCATCTACGCCCACAGCGGCAATCCCGAGGACTACGAGCTTCTCCGCAAACAAGGCATCGACGTCAAGGGCAAAGTCGTGCTGGTGCGCTACTCGAACCCCTACAGCTACCGCGGTTTCAAAGCGCTGACCGCCGAACACGAAGGCGCGGCCGCTATTCTCATCTACAGCGATCCCGCCGAAGATGGATTCAAAAAGGGCAAGGTCGTCCCCACCGGCCCGTGGGGTCCTGAGTATCACATCCAGCGCGGCGCCATCACCTACGACTTCATGGTGCCCGGCGATCCGCTCACTCCGGGATGGGCATCCGTTCCCGGCGCAAAACGCATTCCGGTCGAGGAAGCAGTTTCGATCCCGAAGATCATGGCGCTGCCGCTCTCCTGGCACGACGCCAAGCCGCTGCTCTCGAATATGGACGGCCCCGTGGCTCCCGATGACTGGCAAGGCGGACTGCCGATTAAGTATCACCTTGGCGGCAAGCGCGTGCGCGTGCACGTGAAGATCGAAATGGACAACTCGACGCAGCCCTATTACGTGGTCGAAGGCCGCATTCGCGGCGCGCAGTTGCCCGACGAATGGATCGTGCTCGGCAATCACCGCGACGCCTGGGTTTTCGGCGGTGTCGACCCCAGCAGCGGAACCGCATCAATGATGGAACTGACCCGCGCACTGGGAAAGTTGGCCAAGCAGGGAATGCGTCCGCGGCGCACCGTGGTCGTTTGCAGTTGGGACGGAGAGGAAGTCGGGCTGACCGGCTCCACCGAGTGGGGAGAGCAGTTCGCCGACGAACTCCGCAACAAAGCGGTCGCTTACATCAATGTAGATTCCTCGACCTCCGGCCCAAACTTTCACGGCCAGGCAGTGGCGTCGCTCGGGCCCATGCTGGTCGAAACCACGCACACTCTGCAGGATCCTTCTGGCAAGACTTTGTACGAGGCGTGGAAGGAATCAACCGCGCACGAGCACAGCGAGGCCAAGCAAGCGGAAGAGGTCACTGATTCAAATCTCGCCGATACCCGCATCGGCAGCGGCTCCGACCATACGGTGTTCCTCAACTTTGTGGGCATGCCCGTTCTCGGCCTGCAGTTCGACGGTCCCTATGGCGTGTACCACTCGGCTTACGACGATTTTTTCTGGATGAACCACTTCGGCGATCCCGGCTACCGTTATCACACGCTGATGTCGCGGTTGTGGGGAGTATTGGCGTTGCGGCTGGCCAATGCCGACTTGCTCCCCTTCGACTTCGCCAGCTACGCCGCCAACATTCGCCAGTTCGTGAATGAATTAACGAAAGGCACGGCGACCAGAAATGATATGAGCCAAGTGGATCTTAAGCCAGTCCTCGATGCGATCGACGACTTCGAGGCCGCGGGCAAGAGGCTGGACGACTCCGCAAGCCGCGCGCTCGCCTTAGGGGCAATCGATCCCAAATTCGCCGCGACCATTAACCACGGCACCATGCAGGTAGAACGCAACTGGCTCAACCCTGACGGCATCCCCGGCAGGCCGTGGTTCAAACACATTCTCTACGGCGCGCGTTTTACCTATGCTCACCTGGAGTTGCCCGGCCTGACCGAAGCAGTCGAGAAACAGGATTGGCTCACCGCCAAGCAGCAAGCAGAAATTCTGCGCCAGGCGCTAGCCAACAACACAAAGCTTGTCAATGAACTCAACTCCGCCCTGGCCGCCGAGACACCCGAAGCGGGAAGGTAGAGCTCGGAACAGATGATTGGGCGGCGCAGCGGTTCAGTGTGTGCGATACGGTACCGATTCGCTTTCAACCTTTGTCCGAGCCGCTCGCAGCCGGTGACGCCGGCGAGAGTGAGCGAGGAATCTACTTTTTGTCCATGAAGAACCATGCAATGTATACTCTCGACCGAAGGGGCCGACTATTGTTTTCGGCCCCGGGAAAGGACCGCCGCGTGATTGTCGGAGTTCCGAAAGAAAGCTATCCGGGAGAACGGAGGGTAGCGCTCGTTCCCGCGGTGATTGCCACACTCGTAAAGGCTGGGCTCGAAGTGGTCGTGGAACCGGGCGCGGGTGAGGGAGCCGGATATCCTGATTCGGCTTATGTCGAGAAGGGTGGAAAGATTCTTGCCGATCGCGCCGCGGTGTTCAGCGCCGCTGACATTGTTGTGCAAGTGCTCTGCTACGGCTCGAATGACGTGACTGGCAAAGCTGATCTGCCGTTGCTGCGGCGCGATCAGTTGATGATTGGGTTTCTGCGTCCTTTTGGCTCCGCCGAAGTAAACCAGCAGATTGCGTCTGCCGGCGTCACTTCATTCTCTGTAGAACTTGTGCCGCGCACGACGCGCGCGCAAAGCATGGATGCGCTTTCGTCCATGGGCACGATCTGCGGGTACAAGGCGGTGCTGCTGGCGGCTGAGACCTCCATCAGAATCTTTCCCATGATGACGACGGCGGCGGGCACCATCACGCCGGCGCGGGTATTCGTCATCGGCGCCGGAGTGGCGGGGCTGCAAGCCATCTCTACGGCACGCAGGCTGGGCGCAGTGGCGTCGGCATACGACATGCGCGCCGCCTCCAAAGAGCAGGTGCAGAGCCTGGGCGGCCGCTTCGTCGAGTTGCCGCTTGAGGCAAAAGATGCCCAGGACGCCCGCGGCTATGGGACTGCCCAGGACGAAACCTTCTACGCGCGTCAACGTGAACTGCTCACGCGAGTAGTTGCGGAGAGCGACGTGGTGATCACGGCCGCCGTGATTCCCGGCAAGAAGTCACCGGTGTTGATCACCGCCGACATGGTCAAAGGCATGGCTCCCGGCTCCGTGATCGTCGATCTCGCTTCCGAGCGCGGGGGTAACTGCGAACTTACGCGCACCGGAGAGACGGTGAAACACCACGGCGTGACGATTATCGGCGCCATCAACCTGGCCAGCAGCGTCCCGTACCATGCCAGCCAAATGTACGCCCGCAATGTGGCCACGTTTCTCGCGTACATGGTGAAAGACGGCAAGCTGCAGCTCAACCTGCAGGACGAGATCATCCGCGAGACGATGGTCACGCGCGGCGGCGAAATCGTGAACGCGAGAGTGCGGGAGTTTTTCAAACTGCCAGCGCTAGCGCCGGCAAGCGGATAGGTTTCAGCCCGTGCTCGCCGAGTTGCCATGTACGGCGGGCGTTACTGAGAACTGAGAACCAAGAATTGAGAACTGGGGTTACTCATGAATTCCAATCTGATCGACGCGCTCTTTATCTTCATGCTGGCCTGCTTCATCGGCTTCGAGGTCATCCGCCACGTTTCGCCGTTGCTGCACACTCCGCTGATGTCGCTGACCAACGCGCTCGACGCTATCGCCGTCGTGGGAGCGATTGTGCTGGTGGGCGAGCGCAAGAGTACGTTCGCGACCGTGTTGGGAGTGATCGCCATCGTCGCCGCCACCAGCAACGTGGTGGGCGGATTCTTTATTACGGACCGCATGCTCAAGATGTTCAAAAGCAGCCGTCCGAACAAGTAGTCGAGTGAAACCATTCTGAGTAAATCATGAACGAGCTCGCCGGAAGCCAGTACGTCATCGAAATCATCTACCTCATCGCCAGTGCCCTGTTTATCTTGTCGCTGAAGTGGATGAGTTCGCCCGCTACTGCCCGCCACGGAATCTGGGCCGGTGAAATCGGCATGGTGCTGGCCATCGCCGGCACCCTGCTGCACCACGGTATCGTCGACTACAAATGGATCGCCGTCGGCCTTGTGCTGGGCAGCGGTATCGGCATTCCGCTCGGCATGGTGCAGATGACGGCGGTCCCGCAGCGGACCGCGCTCAGCCACGCTTTTGGAGCATTGTGCGTGACGCTGGTCGGCACGGCGGAGTTTTATTTGCGCACACCGCACGTGCCGAAGTTCATGATGTCGGTGCTCTCGATGGAAGTGATTCTCGGAGGACTGACTTTCACCGGAAGTTTGATGGCAGCCGGGAAGCTGCAGGAAATTCTGCCCCAGCGGCCCATCACTTACAAAGGACAGAATCTTGTTAACTTCCTGCTGTTCGCGGTTGCCGTAGGCAGTGCGGTTTGGCTCGTTTTGCATCCGGAAGCCAAGCAGTTCTTTCCACTGATCGTGGGCGTTTCGCTGATGTTCGGTGTGCTGCTCGTGATCCCCATCGGCGGGGCCGACATGCCTACTGTCATCTCGCTGTTAAACGGCTATGCCGGGTTGTCGGCTGCGGCGATGGGATTTGTGCTCGACAATAAGTTGCTGATCATCGCTGGCGCGCTCGACGGATCTTCGGGACTCATTCTTTCCGTGATCATGTCGAAGGCGATGAATCGTTCGTTCACGAACGTTCTGTTCGGAGCCTTCGGCCAGGTGCAGGCCGCAGCCGCTGGCGGCGCGGAAGCCAGGCCAGTTCACAGCGCCACGGCCGAGGAAGCTGCCGCGATTCTTTCTGCCGCGAACAAAGTAGTCATCGTCCCGGGCTACGGCATGGCGGTGGCGCAGGCGCAGCACAAGGTGCGCGAACTTTATGACATCCTTACCAAGAAGGGAGTCGAAGTTCGCTTCGCCATCCATCCCGTCGCCGGACGCATGCCCGGACACATGAACGTGCTGCTGGCCGAAGCCGACATCCCATACGACCGCCTCATCGAAATGGAGGAGATAAACGGCGACTTCCCGCAGACCGACGTGGCCCTGGTGATCGGGGCCAACGACGTCACCAATCCGGCCGCGCGCAACGACGCGACCAGCCCCATCTACGGCATGCCCATCCTCGATGTCGATAAAGCGCACACCGTTATGGTGATCAAACGCGGGATGAGCCCGGGCTTTGCCGGCATCGACAATCCGCTTTACTACCTCCCGAACACCCTGATGCTCTTCGGCGACGCCAAACAGTTTGTGGGCGCGATTGTAAGGGAGCTGAGCGGGGGGCACTGAGGCGGGTCTCAGGTCTCAGGTGCTCGGTCTTAGATCTCGGGCTTCCTGCGTCTCCGGCTTTCTAGCGGCCACCGAGGGGCAGATCCAGATCGAAAAAAGTATCAGATCTATGGACTTAAAATACTTAGAATCAACTACTTGGCAGCTTTGGTCTGGCCACGATCTGGCTAAAATATTGATTCTAAATAATTTACCCGTAAAATCTTTGATCTAAAGGACTTAGCTCGGGTGTGCTTCGCTAAGTCGTTTGGAATCAGTGACCGCCTCTGGGATATCTGTTTGGAATCGCTGTAAAATATTGATGATAAATGAGTTGCGCGCAAAATACTGATTCCGGGGAGGTTAGCCGGTTGATATTTTGATGTCAAAGAGCAGATGCTTTAAGACATTAGAACGCCAGCGGGGATTGAAGTCAAGGGAATTCTGGCGAGGGGGGTAGTGGCTGAGTTTGGATCGCCCTGATTTTCCACAGACACACAAGCGGCTCCCTGTGACATGATCTGCCTGAGCGCGACAGACTTCGAGGCCCGGCTGGCATCCGGGCCTTTTTCTATGCGGTCAATAGAGCGATTGCCAAAGTGCTGGCAGAATGCCCGATAAACTAGTTCGCTATCGACTGGCACCCTCCCGCACACTGCCCACTGTTTTTCACCACCAGCGCGACAACTAGCCCGCAGCGGCCAATACCAGAATCTGATTTCGATTTAGGTTCATATTCTCACGCCTCCGCCGAGACCGTGATGCAGGATGTGCTCTAGCATTGTTCGGCATCCACCATCACAGCGCGGTGGCATGCTCAACACTACCAGAGCGAATAGCAACCCAAGTCCCTTCATGTTTGACTCCTTTCCCGCGTCCAGCGCGGCATACGCAATTGTCTCTCCATTCTGCTCTGACAATCAAGTCAAATTCAGCCACTACGCTGTCGCAGGGCTCGCCATCATGCATCGCTTGGACAGTGCTCCCGATTCCCCGCGCTGTCGCGCTCGCCTTGTCTGGACCCCACCATAACTGGGGCGGGAGTTTAGCACGCTTCGGCTCGTTGAGTCGTCGGGACCTGCCGGGCTGCGCCCGGCGGACAGCCGGGGGTGGCTGTCCCCACACAGGCTCGGCCAGGGCAACGGGCGGACGCCTTGGATCGCTAAAGGGGTGCCGGCCGTGCAGGGATCCTTCGACTCCGCTCAGGATGACAAGTCGGTAAGTCGCGCGTGGTATTCTAATAGCTCCAGCTGCGTACCGTTTTGGCGGAAATTCCCCGCAGTTTCAGAAAAGCTTCCAGAAGAGAGCTTCCTGAACGAGCTTCCCTGTAGAAGCGCAGAAGAAGAGAAACCAAAAGCCATGCTTTCAGTCAGTAATGTTTCCATGCGCTACGGCGCAAAAATTTTGTTCGACGAAGTCTCCACGGCGTTTACGCCGGGGAAGCGCTACGGCCTTACGGGCCCCAACGGCTCGGGCAAATCCACGTTCATGAAGCTGCTTAGCGGTGAACTGGATCCGCAAAAAGGCACGGTGGTGCGTCCGCGGAAGCTCGGCGTGTTGAGCCAGGATCAGTTCGCCTTCGACGCGTTTACCGCGATTGATACGGTGATCATGGGCAACAAGCGGCTGTGGGCGGCCATGCAGGAGCGCGCCGCGATTTACGGCAAGCCCGACATGACCGACGAAGACGGCATGAAGCTCGGCGAACTGGAAGGCATTGTCGGCGAAGAAGATGGATACACGGCGGAGAGCGATGCGGCGATCCTGCTCGATGGCCTGGACATTCCGGAGGAAATGCACTCGAAGAAAATGTCTGAGTTGCAGGGTGGACAGAAAGTGCGCGTGCTGCTGGCACAGGCGCTGTTCGGGCATCCGCAGGCGTTGCTGCTGGACGAACCCACGAACAACCTGGACTTGGATTCGATCCACTGGCTGCAGGGATTTCTGAATGCCTACGACGGCGTCGTCATCGCCATCTCGCACGACCGGCACTTCCTCAACAGCATTTGCACGCACATCGCCGACATCGATTACGAGACCATCATCACCTACACGGGGTCATACGACGAGATGGTGCTGGCCAAGACGCAGGTACGGTCGCAGATTGAGTCGCAGAACGCGCAGCGCGAAAAGAAGATTTCTCAGTTGAACGAATTCATCGCGCGATTTGCGGCCGGAACCCGGTCGAGCCAGGTGCAGTCGCGGCGCAAGGAAGTGGAACGGCTGCAAGTGACGGAGCTGGCGAAATCGAACATTGCGCGGCCTTACATCAAGTTCGAGCAGAAACGGCCATCGGGCAAACATGTTCTGGAAGTCGGGCACCTGGGCAAGACTTACGGGGAGAAGCAGGTGATTCGCAACTTTACGGCGAGCATCACGCGCGGGGAAAGGATTGCCCTGATGGGACGTAACGGTGCGGGGAAGACCACGCTGGTGAATGCGCTGCTGGCGAATTCACCGACTACGCCGGAAGCTGAGTTGCGCAAGACCAGCGGCTACGACGGCCCGTTTGTGGATTCGGGAAAAGTGATCTGGGGACATGAGGCGTCGATTGGATATTTCGCGCAGGACCATCGCAGCCTGATCGAGGGCGGCACGACGGTGCTGGAGTGGCTGCATCAGTGGAATCCGGCGGCGGTGGGCGAGGAGATTCGCGGATTGCTGGGGCAGATGCTTTTTCAGCGCGAGGAAGCGACGAAATCGACCAATGTTCTTTCCGGAGGCGAAGCGGCGCGGCTGCTGTTCTGCAAGCTGATGCTGCAGAAGCCGAACGTGCTGGTGCTCGATGAGCCTACGAACCACTTGGACCTGGAAGCGATCAATGCGCTGAATATTTCCCTGCAGCGGTATCAGGGAACGGTATTCCTCGTGTCGCACGATCATGACTTGATCGACGAAGTAGCGACGCGCATTTGGCACTTCGAGAGCGACCACAAGATCACGGATTTCAAGGGAACATACGAGGAGTATCAGGCAGCAGTGGTGGTATAGACGACAACCAAGATTCCCTTCGACTCCGCTCAGGGCAGGCTCTCGCTTCGCTCGGAATGACAGGGCTTGTTTTTGGGCACGAGTCGAAACGACAGGTTTCTGGGCAAAACGCAGTTGCACCATTTCCGCTGCATGTAAATCATCCAGGTTCTCCACAGATTTCCACAGGCGTTTACTGTTGCGTTTGCAGGCACAAGTTGCGGATAATGGCGGCGGAACGTTCTTGCGCCAGGGACGTGCGCGAGGGGGTTGCAAACAGTCGTGTACAGTCGAGCCGATTTGCTTAGAATTCTTCGCCTCACGCCGCGCCAGTTGGCGAACTGGGAGCGGGCGGGGCTGATTGTCGCCTCTGCGGCGTATTCGTTTTCCGACCTGCTGAAAATCAAGAAAGTTCGCGACCTGTGCGCCATGAGGGTGAGGCCGGCGGTGATCCGGCAGTCACTCGAGGCCATGCAGAAGCAGGCGTCTGGCATGGGGAACCCGTTGCTGGAGGCGGGCGCTTCGTCGACCAACAAACACCGCGTGGCATTCCGGCATGAGGGCAGACTGTTGGAACCCATCGCGGGACAGTTTGTGATGGATTTCGCAATACGAGAGAAAGTTGTGACCAGCACGCCGATTCCCACTGCTGAGCCGGGACCGCAGGAGAACGAGGCCGCGGTCTGGTTTGCGCGGGGGATTGGGTTGGAAGAAGATCCAGCCACGCAGACCGAGGCGCTGGCTGCCTATCAGAAGGTTCTCGAGTTTCAGCCCGATCACGCCGCGGCGCACATCAACCTGGGTACTCTTTACTACAACCGGCAGGATTTTAGTTTGGCGGAAAAGCACTATCGGGCGGCCTTGCAGTCTGATCCTCGTTACGCGCTGGCGTATTTCGACCTGGGCAATGTTCTCGACGAAACCGGGCGCGTGCAAGAGGGCATACAGACCTACAAGATGGCGATCCAACTCGCCCCCACCTACGCCGATGCGCATTACAATCTCGCGCTCGCCTACGAAAAAACCCGCGAACCGCGCAAGGCGCTGAAACACTGGCAGGCCTACATCAAGCTCGATACCACCGGGCCGTGGTCCGTGCATGCGCGCAATCAGATCCAGCGCATTCTGCAAGCGGATACGCTGAAGCTGGTGCATTCCAGACGTTAGGCACGGCGTGAGAACCTTCCCGCGAGAACTGGCCGAATTCCGCATAATGGTTAAGGAACGCGGCGCCCGTCTCCGTCAGCTCCCATTTGCAGAGCTAAAACAGCTAACGGACCAACCTGCCGAACATGTGATGGTCGAATCCCGCAAGGCAACGATATCACTGATAATCCTGTCGCTGCCGAGTGGTGGTATCCAAGTTGTACTTCAGGGATTCATGGATCACCGCTTCATGCCCGGGACGAGTGTTGCGTTGGATGGTTTCTATAAATATCCCGATGAAACGGTATCTGAGATGAAGGCAGAGGAGTTTTGGGAGTTCGATTAGCAACGAACATTCCAAAACGATCCGTTACTGCTTACTGCAGTCCATTTCAATCACCTCCAAGAGTGCTAAAATCATGAGTTTGCCATCCTGGGTTTGAAGGTATCCATATGCCCGAGACTCTGCAGTCGCCCGTCCCCACGCCGCTGACCACCCTCACCGAAGACGAAATCCTCTTCCGCGACAACATCCGCCAGTTCGCCGACGAACGCATCCGTCCGCACGTCAAAGAGATGGACGAGAAGGGCATCTTCGACAAGGATCTCATCCACGAATTCTTCCAGCTCGGGCTGATGGGGATTGAGATTCCGGAGCAATACGGCGGAGGCGGCGCCAAATTCTTCGAGGCGATCCTGGCCGTGGAAGAACTGTCGCGTGTCGACGCATCCGCCGGCGTGGTGGTCGACGTGCAAAATACGCTCGTCAACAATGCACTCCTGCGCTACGGCAACGCTGAACAGAAGAAGCGCTATCTGCCGAAGATGGCGGCGGACACGGTGGGCGCTTATGCGTTGAGTGAGGCTGGGTCGGGGTCCGATGCGTTTGCCTTGCAGACGCGCGCCGAACTCAAAGGCAGCGACTATGTTCTCGATGGCCGCAAGCTGTGGATCACCAATGCCAAGGAAGCCGGACTGTTCATACTGTTCGCTACGCTCGACCCTGCCGCGGGATACAAAGGCATCGCTGCGTTCCTCATCGAAAAAGATTTTCCCGGCTTCAGCGTGGGCAAGAAGGAAGACAAGCTGGGCATTCGCGCCTCTTCGACCTGCGAGCTGATTCTGGAAGACTGCCGCGTCCCCAAGGAAAATGTGTTGGGCGAGCCGGGCAAAGGCTACAAGATCGCGATCGAAACTCTGAACGAGGGCCGCATTGGCATTGGCGCGCAGATGATTGGTGTGGCGCGCGGGGCCTGGGAGTTTGCCGCCAAGTACGCGCAGGAGCGCAAGCAATTCGGCAAGGCCATTGCGGAGTTTCAAGGCATCCAGTTCCAGATTGCGCAGATGGCGACCGAGATCGAAGCGGCGCGTTTGATGGTTTACAACGCGGCCCGCATGAAGGATGCGGGCGTGAACTTCGTGAAAGAAGCGGCGATGACCAAGCTCTTCGCATCGCAGGTGGCCGAACGCGTGACGTCGCTGGCCATCGAGATTTACGGTGGTTACGGCTTTACCAAAGACTATCCCGTGGAGAAATACTGGCGCGACGCCAAGATCGGCAAGATCTACGAAGGAACGTCGAACATGCAGTTGGCGACCATCGCCAAACTATTGTTGGGCGGGAAGTAAACTTTCGGCGCCCGGAAACCAGCGCCCAGCGGGTGTTCCGGCCTTGAGCCATGCGGATCACTGCTTTCCCTGGTCATTTATGTGCATGGAGTTGCACTTGGGGCCGGGGATTCGTGCCCGGTAAATCACTCTAAATCAAATAAATTCAACATCTTCCGGCTATCCGTGGCATTGGCGGACAAGCTGCATTCTCCTATGTGCCTGCCATCGTGGGGCGAGACTGGGGTGGCACTTGACAACTTTGTTCGGTAACACTGCAGCGATTCCGATTGCGGCTCCAAAGAAGAAGCGGAGCCTCCTGCCATTGCTCACGGTGGTATTCATGGGCTCTTACGGCTTGATGACCATGCTTATCGTGGAGCAAGGCGCAACCATCCAAGCACAGCGCAGTCTGATTCAGGCTTTGCTCAGTGACAGCAAGGAACTGTGGGCCATGAAGGGAAAGGCCATCAGCGACAAGGCGGCTCAGGCGCAAGCACAGAGCCGCGTACAGGCTCCTTCGACCCAGATTCCTTTGACCCAAGCCCCTTTGACCCAGGGGCAGTCTCCGTCGGTTCAAACTCCGTCTACCCAGATTCCGTCGATTCAAACTCCGTCAACCCAGGCCGTACCGCAGCAGCATTCCCGAAGCCGGGCAGGAAAGACGGCAAAACCACGGACCCAGGTTCCGCAGACCCAGGTTCCGCCGGTGCCCGCTTCGGATTTGGCAGATCACCGTCGCGCTTTGATTACGCTCTAAAGCCCAGGTTTCAGCAGTAAGCGTCTCACAGAAGTTCTTGAAAAGTTGGAAAATCATGAAGGCCCTGACCCTAGCCTTGTTGTTCAGTCTGACGGTGGCGCAACCGGCGCAGCCGGTGCGGCGTCCGTCGGGCGCCGTGGAGCGGCGATCCACGAGCGGGCGCTGGTACTTCGCCGCCAGTGGGCACGCGGTTTACTGCTATGGGCCTGTGATGATCCTGCCCCAGGTAAACGGGGATCTGCAGAAAGTCGCAACCCTCTGCCGCGACGGCAGAGCGGTTGTGCCGCTAAAGGATTAGCTCCCGCTCTACTTCAGGCAGCAGTTCTGCGTTCAATCCTCCCAGGAAAGTGCTCCCAGAAAGGTGCCGCGCGGAGAACGCGCGCCTGGACGCTCTTGTAGACTGGGGTCATGCCGGAACTTCCAGAAGTTGAAACCATCGCGCGGGGACTTGCCAGACGCGTCTCCGGCGATGTGATTGAGTCGGTCTGGCTGGGCCAGAAACCGGAGCCGCTGAAATCTCCGGCGCGGGAAATCGCCGCAGCGTTGGAACATACTTGCATTGTCACAGTGCGGCGCATGGGGAAGCATATTGTCTTCGACCTCGAACAGAACAGTTTGGCGCCGCCACTCAGGTCCGCGAAAGGCCGGAAGCTTAAGCGAACGCCTAAGGGATCTAGAATCGGGCCGACATCGTCGTCGTCGCGGGCAGAGGCGGACGAGGGCGTCCGCCCTCCACGAGTGCAGTGGATCGTCCACCTGGGCATGACTGGCCGCTTGCAAGTTTGCGAGCCGCAGGCAGAAATTCTCAAGCATACCCATGCGATTTTGAAGCTGGTGTCGGGCAGGGAACTGCGCTTTGTCGATCCCCGCCGCTTCGGGCGGTTGAGTGTAGCTATTGCGGGCGATTTCGACGCGGGCGGCATTGAGCCGCTGGAAGCCGATCTCGACCGCTTCCTCGTTTTGTTTCGCGGCCGCAAGACTCCCATCAAAAGTGCGTTGCTCAACCAGAAATTGCTGCGCGGCGTGGGGAATATTTATGCGGATGAATCTTTGTTTCGAGCCGGAATTCGTCCACGGCGGCGGGCTTCCACTATTACGCGCGATCAACTGGCGGGGCTGCTGGCGTCAGTGAAAGAAGTTCTTCGGGAAGCGATCGCTCTGGGCGGCTCGTCCATATCAGATTACGTGGACGCCGACGGCGAGGAGGGCTTCTTCCAATTGCAGCACCGCGTCTACGGACGCGAGGGCGAACCTTGCCTGGTGTGCAAGACGCCGGTGAAGCGGGTTGTGATTGCGGGACGCAGCAGCCACTATTGTCCGAGGTGCCAGAAGTGAAGACCCAATAGGACGCTTCTCCCGAGTTCTGATAATCTTCTCAGCCATGCCCGATTTTTCCATCGGAGTCGATCTCGGCGGGACGAACCTGCGCATCGCTGCCGTCAGCCGCGAGGGCAAACTTCTCGAAAAAGTCACTGTGGGCACCAAAGTCGCTCTCGGCCCCGACCGCACCATCGACGAAATGTGCGAAGCGATCCAGCGTGTCTCCGCCAAACACAAAGAGTCGGGAAAGTTTCTCGGTGCGGGTATCGGCGTTCTCGGCATCATCGATATGCAAACCGGCACGGTGCGCAAATCAGCCAACTTCCCCGGATGGGAGGACTATCCTGTGCGCGCGGAAATCGAGCGCCGCCTGCGCGCCTGCGCGCTCCTCGAAAATGAAGCGTGCGTTGTCCTCGAAAACGACGCCAACATGGCCGCGCTCGGCGAGCAGTGGCTGGGCGCCGCCCGTGGCGTGCCGAATGTGGCGGTGGTCACGCTGGGCACCGGCATCGGCGGGGGCATCGTGCTCGGCGGAAAAATCTGGCACGGCATGAATGGCATGGCGGGCGAATTCGGCCACGTCACGGTCGAACCGAATGGGCTTTCCTGTGGATGCGGCAGTCGCGGATGCGCGGAGCGTTACGCCTCCGCCAGCGCCATCATGCGCATGGCCCGCGAAGCGGTCGCCGGCGGCCAGGCGCCCTCGCTGGCCCAGGCAGCGTCATCCGACGCGGAGTTTGGCGCGAGGTCGATTTACGATCGGGCGATGCAGGGCGACGAACCCGCCCGCCGCATCTTTCAAACTTTCGGCCGCTACCTTGGCATCATGCTCGCGGGGATGGTCAACGTGCTGAATCTCGAGATGTACGTTCTCGGCGGAGGCGTTTCGAGCGCGTGGGACGCTTTCGCGCCCAGCATGTTCGAAGAGCTGCGGGAGCGATCGCTGGTCTATGCGGCAACCGCCCCCGCCGATCCGCTGAGCAACAGTTCTTTGGGAAACGAAGGCGCTGCGGTTAAAATCGAAAGCCGCGGCGAACGAAAGACTATCGTCACACGTGCTTTGTTGGGAAGTGACGCGGGGTTGTATGGAGCGGCGCGGGCGGCGGTGCTGGCCGGTTAGTCACTGACGAATACTGATTCGAAATCTGGCTGGGATGATTACGCGTTCACGTCGCCGACCGGGTTGTGGGTGAGAGCCGAAGATTGCCCGCAGGACTACGCGCGTCAATCCGCCGCGCCGCCTGCAAGAAACTCTGGTTCTGCTCCGGCGTTCCAATCGTCACGCGAATGCAATTCGGCGCGCCCCAAGGCCCCAGCGGACGCACGGCCACGCCTTCATCCTGCAAGCGGTTGGCGAAGGCCGCGGCGTCTTCGCCCAGATCGCAGAACACAAAATTCGCCGAGGTGGGGACGACGCGATATCCCAGTGCAGACAAACCCTGGGCGAGATCCCGCGATTGCAGGGCATTGTTCTCTACCACGCGTTGAATGTGGTCGAGGTCGCCGATGGCCGCCATTGCCGCCGCCTGCGCCACCGACGATACGGAAAACGTGTTGCGCATGCGGGCGCAATAGCCCAGCAATTCCGCAGGGCCCAAGCCATAGCCCACGCGCAGTCCGGCGAGCCCGTGAGCTTTCGAAAAGGTTCGCAGCACAACGACGCTTGCGCCCTGGCGAACATAATCGAGCGAATTCGAGTATATGACCCGCCGCAGTGACGCGAAGTGCACAGCGAATTCGTAGTAAGCCTCATCCAACACCGCAACCACATGGCTGGGAAGCCGCGCCAGAAAGCGCTCCACCACAGGCGCTTCCAGCACGGTGCCCGTAGGATTGTTAGGGTTGGCGAGAAACACGATGCGGGTGTTCGCGTCGATGGCCGCGAGAATCGCGTCCAGGTCGAAGCTGTCTTCGCCAGGGCGCATCGGCGCTTCGACGAGATGCGCGCCCGCCGCTTGCACGGCCATCGAATACACAATGAACGAGCGTTCGCTCGTCACAGCATTGAGACTCGGCGCGAGCAGCGTCTGGCAGAGCAGACTCAACAATGCCGTCGATCCCGCGGTGACCAGCACCTGCTCCGGCGGCAGGCCGTGATGGGTGGCCAGCTTGCGGCGGAGTTGGCTGCAATCGTCGTCAGGATAGGAGTTCACCGCGCTCAACGCGCCCCTCATGGCGTCGATGGCACGTTCAGAAGGTCCAAACGGACTTTCGTTGGAGTCGAGCTTAATGAGGTGCGCCCGGCGCTCGAGCGCCGCCGGCGTTGTGCCAGCAGCATTCGTTGTGCCCATGTCGCGGGCCGGCTTGGAGACCAGATCGAAGAAGCGGCTCATGCTTGCCGCTCATCATGCCATGGAACGCTTCGTTCCCGCCATCGGTTTGTTGCAGGCGGTGCGCAGGCGATCGACCTCCTGCAAAGTCAGGGCACGGAATTGCCCGGGTGGAACGTCGAGCGTGAGCGGGCCGTAGCGGACGCGCTTGATCTTTTCCACATGGTGTCCGACTTTCTCGAACATGCGCCGGATCTCGCGGTTGCGGCCTTCAATCAAGGTGACTTCATACCAAGGGTTGTTCGCTTCTTTGATCAGCCGAATGCTGGCCGGCGCGGTGCGCACCCGCCGCCCATCTTCAGTGGCGATGGAAACTCCGCCACGCAGTTTTTCCAATGCCTCACTACTCGGAACTCCCGCAATTTTCACCACGTAAGTTTTCGGCACCTTCGACGCCGCTTTCATTAATTTGTTCGCGAGTGTGCCGTCGTTGGTCAAAAGCAGCAAGCCCTCGCTGGCGTAGTCGAGCCGTCCCACGGGATAGACGCGCTTCTTCACGCCGCGAATCAATTGCATGACCGTGGGCCGGTTTTCCGGATCGCTTACGGTGGTGACGTAGCCCTTGGGTTTGTTCAGCAGCAGGTAAACATGGTGCTGTGCGCCCTGAAGCAGCTTGCCATCCACGCGAATGTGATCGGTGTCCGGATCGGCTTTGGTGCCGAGTTCCGTCACCACGGCGCCATTCACTTTCACGTGGCCGGCGCTGATTAGTTCTTCAGCCTTGCGACGGGAAGCGATGCCAGCGGCGGCAATAATTTTTTGCAGGCGTTCAGCGGGCATTCGACAACTTCCAATCTGGGCTTCCGATTAAGAGGACGGTTATTCTTTCTGAGCGGCGGACTCCGGGATCTCTTCAAGCAAGGGATCGGTGTGATCTGCCGCTTCGGAAGCACGCTCAGCATTAGGGGAGACGTCGTGCGCCGTTTCATCCGCCGGAATCAACTCCCCCTGAAACGATTCCGCCACCAGCTTCTCGAACTCCTCCATGCTGGGCAGCTCGTTGACGTCCTTCAAGCCAAACCGCATCAGGAATTCCTTGGTGGTCTTGTAGAGAATCGGCCGTCCGATCACCTGCTTGCGTCCGGCGGTTGTGATCAGCTTGCGGTCGAGCAAGGTGGCAATCACTCCGCCAGAATCCACGCCGCGAATGTCATTGATCTCCGGCACCGTGGCGGGCTGCTTATAAGCAATCACAGCCAGCGTCTCCAGAGCCGGCAGCGACAGCCGGATCGGCGGCTTCAGGCTCTTGGCGAAGCTGCGCACCATTTCGTGTTGCTCGGGCTTGGTGGACATGCGATAGCCGCCCGCCACCTGGCGAATCTCGATGCCGTGATCGGGACTGCCGTATTCGCCCACGAGTTCCTCCAGGCTGGAGCGCACTCGCGATTTCACATCAGCCTCGTCGACTGCGCCCGCCGCGACGATGCTCTCTTTCACGAGCTGGGTTATCTGCTCCAGCGTGACCGGCGTCTCCGCCGCATAAATGATGGCTTCGAGTTGGGCTTTCAGACTCATAGATCAGTTGTCAGCTACCGATTGCCAGTTGCCAGTTAAGGTTGTCGGCCGTGACTGGCAACTGACAACTGACAACTGGCGACGGTTTTCCTATCTCCAATCGTCGTGCACGGCGGCCTGTTCCATGACAGCGTCGAAGCCGGTATGCTTGCGCACCGCGATCTCGCCGAATAGTTGGTCCTGCCGAACTTGAATCGCCTGCAACCGCACCATTTCGAGCAACGCCAGGAACATGCACACCAGAGCCTGCCGCGAGGGAACGCGCGACAGAAGCTGCTTCAACCGGATGGGCCGCGATTCGAGCGCCAGCCTCCGCCGCAGATAGTCGATCATCTGGCCCACCGTGACGGTTTCTTCATCCACGTTGATCACGGGCCGCGTGCGCACGCGTTCCAAAATTTGCTGGAAGGTCTTCACCAGATCGATCACGTCCGCGGCCATCTCCGGCTCGGTGCCTTCGGCATCCATGAATTCCTTCAGGGCCGGATTGGTCAGCACCGCATCTTCGATCTGCTGCTTTTGTAAGAGCATCTGCGCCGCTGATTTGAACTTTTCGTGTTCGAGCAGCCGGTTCACCAACTCCGTTCGCGGATCTTCCAACTCCTCAGCTATGGCCGACGGATCGCGCGGCAGCAGCATTTTCGATTTGATGTGAATGAGAACCGCGGCCATGTAGATGAAGTCGGCCGCTACATTCACGTCCAGCTCGCGAATCTTTTCCACGTAAGCCAGATACTGCGCCGTGATGCGGGCGATGGGAATGTCGTAGATATCGATGTCCTGCTTGCGAATCAAATCGAGCAGCAAGTCCAGCGGGCCTTCGTAAACGTCGGTCACGGAAACCGCGAACGGAGAATCGCTCTCCTCTTTTTTCTCCGATTGCCGATCTGATTTTCCACCCGGCTTCGCACGCACGGAATGATTCACGACAAGTGTGGGGGAGACCGACTTGGGGACGTCGTCCGTGCGGGCAACAGTTCTATTCTCCATCCTACCTCCCACCCTCCGCCGCCGGTGGCTCAAACGTAAGCGACATCCCCATAGCCTCGCGCACGTCGTCCATGGTTTCAGCCGCCGCTTGGCGCGCCCGCTCCGTGCCTGCTTCCAGAATATCCCAAGCCAGCCGCGGATTCTCCTCGAATTTCTTGCGCCGTTCCTGCATCGGACTCAACAATTGCACCAGCGCATCGGCCGCCCAGCTTTTGCACTCGATGCAGCCAATGCCAGCCGAGCGGCAACCGGCATTCACTTTGTCCATGGTAGCGCGATCACTGAAAATCTTGTGCAGATCGCCCACCGGGCACACGTCCGGATTTCCCGAATCGGAGCGCCGCACACGCGCCGGGTCGGTGACCATCGTCTTCAGCTTCTGCCGCACCACCGGCTCTGGATCGGTCAGCAGGATGGTGTTGCCATACGACTTCGACATCTTGCGCCCATCGGTGCCGGGCAGCTTGGGCGCGGGAGTCAGCAAGGATTGCGGCTCCGGGAAAACATCGCCACGATTTCCGTAAAGGCTATTGAAGCGCCGGGCAATTTCGCGCGTCAGCTCCACGTGCGCCACCTGGTCCTCGCCCACCGGAACCACATCAGCCTTGTAGATCAAAATGTCTGCCGACTGCAGCACCGGATAGCCCAAAAACCCGTAGGTTCCCAGATCTTTGTCTTTGATGTTTTCCCGCTGCTCCTTGTAAGTCGGAACCCGCTCCAGCCAGCCCAGCGGCGTGATCATGGAAAACAGCAGGTGCAGCTCGGCGTGCGCCGGGACGTGCGATTGAATGAAGATCACGGACTTCTCCGGATCGAGCCCCGCCGCCAGCCAGTCGAGAGCCACCTCCAGCGAATTTTCTTTCACCCGCGAAGTGTCGGCGTAGTCGGTCGTCAGCGCGTGCCAGTCGGCCACTTCGAAAAAGCACTGATACTCATCCTGCATGCGCACCCAGTTGTCGAGCGCGCCGACGTAGTTTCCCAGGTGCAGTTTTCCGGTCGAGCGCATGCCGCTGAGCACGCGTTTACGCAGGTTGGCGGAAGGTGTCATCAGTTTTTCAACGAGTCGTGACGAGGTACAACGCAATCACAGCGCCCAAATTCAAAGCTTGCAGCATCATGCGAGGGTATTGTCGATACTACCACGCAGGGCGCGGATTTCGGAGGCTGAAACGGTGCCCGATGCTCTATAATTCATCGCCCCTCCGCTTGCCGGATCGAACTCGTCCGCATGTCACATCTCGCCCGCAAACTCCGCCTCACCGATTACTTCACCTTGGCTTGGGGCAGCATGGTTGGTGTCGGCTGGCTGGTGGTGATGGACGACTGGCTGCTGCGCGGCGGCGCGTTGGGCGCCCTGCTGGGCTTCGCCGTTGGCGGCGCGCTGCTGTTCCCGATCGGCTGGGTCTACGGCAGGCTGGTGGCCGCCATGCCGGACGCCGCAGGCGAAATTGCCTACACTGCGGTAGCTTTCTCGCGCCCCGTCAGCTTCTCCACCGGATGGATGATGATGCTGGCCTACTTCATCGTCTGCCCCTGGGAGGCCGTGGCCGTAGGCCGGATCGCTGGTTACATCGTCCCGTCGCTCGATTCGCCGGAAATCTACCGCATCGCCGGACGCCCAGTCTATCTCCCACACCTCGTCATCGGTCTCGGCCTCACGGCGCTGCTCACCACGTTGAACTACCGCGGCGTCCGCCTGAGCGCGACCTTCCAGAACTGGACATCCTTCGGCACGCTCGCTCTCTTTATTACTTTCGTCGCGCTCGGTGTAAGCAACGGATCGCCGCACAACTTTCCGCCATTGTTTACCCACGCGCCGCTGGTTTCGTTTCTGCTCGTGGTTCAGATCGTTCCTTATTTCATGACAGGATTCGAATCCGTGAGCAAGGCCGCGGAAGAATCTACACCCGAGTTTCGCGGACAAGGGTTTCTCAAAGCCATCTGGATGGCCATTCTCGTCGGCATTCTCTTCTACACGGTCGTCATCGCCGCGGTGGCATTCGTGGCGCCGTGGCACGAATTGACTGGTGAGAAGTTCATGACCGCGGTTGCGTTTCAGCGCGCCGTGGGCTCGCACTGGATTGTCAACGTGATCCTGGCGGCAGCGCTGCTCTCGCTGTTCAAGTGCTTCAACGGAAATTTCGTAGCCGCCAGCCGTTTGTTGTTCGCTCTGGGACGCCGCGGCCTGGTCGACGCACGCGCCGGTGGGATCCATCCCCAACACCAGACGCCTTCGGCGGCGGTTCTCTGCATCGGACTGGCCACGGCCGCCTGTATGCTCCTGGGAGATGCGATCCTGGTGCCGATTACCGAAGTCGGCTCGGTCGCCTGCGCAATAGGATGGGCGGCGACTTGTGCCGCCTACATTTCCATGGGGCGCGCGGGAACGCTGCCGGGACAGTCGAGGCTGTCGGTAGTCGAATGGTCGGTTGCAGGCTTTGGGTTGTTCGTGGCCATCGCGATGCTGGCGATGAAGGTGGTTCCGGCGATCCCCGGCCATTTCACCGTGTACGAATGGCTGGCCCTTGGGATTTGGATTGCGCTGGGCGCGATCGCACGACGTCGCGCAGCGGTGGTCCAGAGGTGACGGGGTCGAAAATCCTTCAGCACCCGTTTCATAGATAAGGAAAACCGATGAAAGTTTCCAAACTGAATTTCTTACTCATGGTCGCGCTGCTTTTCGCCACGGCCCGCTCGTTGCCAGCGCAATCGACAATCCCAACCTTCGACCTCGTCATCACCAACGGTCGCATTATCGACGGCACCGGCTCGCCCTGGTATTCCGGCGACGTCGGCATCCGCGACGGCAAAGTCGCCGCCATCGGCAATCTGGCTGCCGCGCCTCGCAAGCGGACAATTGACGCTGCCGGCAAAGTCGTCGCGCCCGGCTTCATCGACATGCTCGGCCAGTCCGAACTCTCCATCCTCGTCGAACCGCGCCTGCCTTCAAAAATTTTCCAGGGCATCACCACCGAGATCACTGGCGAAGGCGGCTCCATCGCGCCGCTGAACGATGCCATCATTCAGGCTGATCGGCCCGGCTACGAGCACTACCACATCACTCCCGACTGGCGGACCTTCCGCCAGTATTTCGCGCGTCTGGAAAAGCAGGGTATGGGCATCAACCTGGCTAGCTACGTCGGCGCTACGCAAGTCCGCCGCATGATACTCGGCGACGATAACAAGCAGCCATCGCCCGAACAACTCGAACAAATGAAAGCGCTGGTGCGCGACGCCATGAAAGACGGTACGGTCGGCGTTTCCACGGCACTGGAATACGCTCCCGCGCCCTACGCAAAAACTGGCGAACTCATCGCACTCGCCGCCGAGGGCGGCAAGTTCGGCGGCATCTATTCCACCCACATGCGCAACGAAAGCGACTCCGTGCTCGAAGCGATTGACGAAGCCCTGCGCATCGGCCGCGAAGCTCACGTCCCGGTGGAAATCTGGCACATTAAGGTCGCAGGGAAAAACAACTGGGGACGCATGCCCGAAGTTGTCGCCAAGATAAACGCCGCGCGCGCCAGCGGCGCCGACGCCACCGCCGATACTTATGCGTACACCGCGTGGTTCAACGATCTGTCTGCGTTTGTTCCGCAATGGGCGCACGATGGCGGAACCGCAAAACTGGTCGAGCGCCTCAAAGATCCAGCCACCCGCGAGCGCATTCGCAAGGACATGCTGACGCCTTCCAAAGACTGGGACAACGAGTGGCAGGAAATTCCCGGGCCTGACGCCATCATGATCGGCGTCGTGCAGAATCCCAAGATGCTTTCCCTGCAGGGCAAGCGACTTTCCGAGATTGCGAAGCTTTGGAATAAGGATCCCATGGATGCGCTCTTCGATTTCCTCATCGAAGATCCCAACACTGGCGTCGCCGTTTTCGGCATGTCGCAACCCGATGTCACGCTCGCGCTGCAGCAGCCCTGGGTCGCCATCGACAACGATTCTTCCGGAACCTCTCCAGAAGGTATTCTCGGCCAGGAGCATCCTCACCCGCGTGCCTACGGAACTTTCCCGCGCATCCTGCGAAAATATGTACGAGAAGAAAAAGTGTTGACGCTGGAAGACGCCATCCGCAAGTTCTCTGCGCTGCCGGCCCAACGCCTGCGCCTTACCGATCGCGGCGTTCTCAAGGCTGGCATGTGGGCCGACGTTGTCATCTTCGACCCCGCGACCGTGCGCGACCTGGCCACGTTCGACAATCCGAATCAGCTTTCCGAAGGGATGGACTACGTGCTGGTGAATGGCGTGCCTGTGATCGAGCGGGGGAAAATGACTGGAGCGCTCCCAGGAAAGGTATTGCGCGGCCCGGGTTATGTGCCCTACCCGGCGGATAACGAGCAGTAGCTGCCTAGGGCTTCAATCGCGCTTGTGTCTGCGGCGTAGGAGTAAGGGTTACGCGCGGTTCCGCCACACTGCCGGTTATGCTATATACAAGCGAGCCCGCGCCCGCGGTTTTCGCTTGCGCGCCTCCAATCAGTTTGAGGTCGAGCGAACGCCTCAACGACGCAGTGCCGCTGATTTCATACACTCCCGCGGGAGAAATCAGCTTCCAGTTCTGAATATCTATCTTCCCGTCACGCAGGCGTGCGCGGCCCTGCCAGCGCGCGATCCGCAGCGGCCCTCCATCGCTCGCCAGCGCGATGTGCGGCAAAACTCCGTCGCGCAGATCGAACTGCAGTCCGCCCTCGGCTGATTCCCAGAATGCCGCGGAGGCCGCGCCTGATGCCGTGAACTGATAGGTTCCGGCGGCCGTTCCTGAAATCCACGGATCGTGCATCGCATCGGCCATCTGATCGAGCGCAATCCCTGTCAGAGTTCCGGTTCCGGTATAGATGGGAGACACCCCAGTGAAATCCGCCTGCCAGTCGCCGCGATGTTTCCCGCCCAGTAAATCCGCGCGCAGATCGGAGATCTGCAGCTTGCCGCGCTCCAATTCGAGCGAAGCGGAAACCCGGTTCGCAGCCAGACTGTGAATCCACAACCGATCTGCATTCACTTTGCCCGATGCGCGCAGGTTTTCCAAAAACGATGGCGCCGCGCGTCCGGCGGAGGTCAGCATCTGGTACCACCGGCGCTGGCTCGGCTGCGAACCCAACCACTCGTAGAGACCGCTCAATCCAATCTCTGCGGTCGTCAGATTGAAGTGAACCAGGCAGGCCCCAGGAGTTCCACAGCCGCGCGGCAAAGCCACAGAGCCCGCCCAGCGTGCGTCGGCGGCCCGGGCACTCAACTTTTCCACGCGCGCTTCATCGGGGAGAAGCTGCAATTCCGCCGAGGAAATTTCAATCGGCCCATTCACTCCCCGAACCGTGGCATGTACGTTGCGCAGTTGCACGGTCCCGGTCACTTGCGGCGGAGAAAACCCGGAAGCCGCCCCGGAGACGTTTCCCGCCCACGATCCGGCAATCTGCAAGTCCAATTGGGCCGCGCCTTCAACCTGGGCCTTCACTGCCGGAAGGCCAAGCAGGCTGGCCAATCGCAAGGCACGGGACACTTCCGCATCTCCGTGCACAACCATGCCATAGCCCGACCGTCCCACCCACCCTCGGGCTTGCGCCGGTGTCAACCCTCCCATCGCCACGGGGAAAGGGCCGTACTCTAGGCGCCATCTGTCTCGAGCCGGCAAAACCTCAGCATGCAACTGGCGGTGAGGGAATTCGTTTCTCGGGGAGGTGTTGCCGCCGGTTCGTTCCGAGGTCAGCATGAAAGGCACGCTTCCCACGGCAACATCCACCTTGTTGCTCAGCGATTGCAAGCGAAGATTTGCAATCTCGGCGCGGCCCGCGATCTCCGCTGCCAGCGCTGATGGTCCGCCCTCGTGCTCGGCAAAACTGCCATCCAGACTGCCGCTCGCGATAAGATCCGCCGGAAGGTTTTTCTTCGCTCGCCGCGCTAGTTGAGCAAGCGCGCTTACCGGAATGTTTTCCAGATCCAGCGCCAGATCGGTCTTGTGGACCCCGGGCAGGCCCGCGTCTCCATGCAGGGTGATCACGCCATTTCCGACGGGCGCGTTGCAGAAGATCTCGTGCATCACGCTTTCGACAACGCTGTATCTGCCGTCGCAGTGCGCGGTCAGCCGCAACCCTTCGCCGCTTGCGATATCGTAGCGGTGGAAGTCTTCGATAGACGCATCAGCGGATGTCCGCAGCGCAGCCGGCGTTCCATTGAGCGTCGCTTCGAGCCGAACTTCTCCCCGCCACCCTTTATCGTTTCCGGAGACCAGCTTGGTGAGTTGCCCCAGTTGCGCGCGATCCCACTCCAGGCTGAACTGCAGCGGAGTCTCGCGCAGGCTTCCAGCCCGCTGCCATATTCCGTTCATCCGCAGCAGACCGGTGTCGCTCAAGCTCATATCGGTGCGCAAAGGTTCCGCTTTCAAACGCACCCCCCATGCGTTTTCCGATTCCTGCCACAACGCGAAGTCCGCATTCAGCAGCGCGTAAGGCTTTTTTTCCTGGCCCGCCTTGAAATTGATGCGGCCTGAATTCGCTTCGATGTAGGGAAACCCCGGCCGCGCCTCCGACTTCGATTTCGCCGTCGGCGCCAGCGGTGTGCGCGCCGTGCGCTCTAAAAGGCCCTCCCAGTTCCAGCGCCCGTCTTCTCGCCGCACCAGATTCAAGCTGGGCTCGGTCAACTCCAGTCGCGCGATATCCAGCCGGCCGCGCATCAGCGCCGTCAGCCGCACCACGGCTGTAACCTCCGGCGCGCGCAACATGGGTTCTGCGCCGAACGCTGGATCTTCGTAGATGACCAGGTTTTCGAGATCGAATCCGGGTCGGGGCAGAAATCGAAGGTGGACCGAGCCGATATCCGCCGGACGCGCCACCGCCCGGCTGATGGAGTTCGTGATGCGCGCTTTCAGGCGCGATGCGCCGGGACGCAGCAGGAACAGACCCAGCAGAACGATTGCCGCTGCGGCCACAACCCGCCGCTTGGAAGAAAAAAGCTTCACCGCACTACTTTCAGCGTTCGCCGCCACCGTGTCTCGTCAAAGAAGTGCAATACCACATGCGCGAGAAACCCAATGCGGTCACCTATGTCAGTTTTGCGGTATTGATCGCCCGGCGTCTCAAACGACCAGTAAATAAACATAGGACGCCCTATCACATTTTCCTGAGGAATAAAGCCCCAGTAGCGGCTGTCCAGGCTTACGTCGCGATTGTCACCCATCCCGAAAAAATGACCCGGCGGCACCACCAGATCATCGCCCTGGATGTGCGTCGGCAACTCCGGCTCCCAGCATGGATAGACGTTATAGCTGTCCGACGGCGGTACGGCGGGAAAATTGTCGCGGTAGGGATTCGGAAAGGCAGCCGAGTCCTGCGAGTGGATCACATAGGGCTCTTGCAACTGTTCGCCATTGCGATAGACGACGCCGTTGCGCAGGTGAATGCGATCGCCGGGCACGCCCATGATTCTCTTCACTACATACAATCCCGGTTCGCACGGCGCCAAAAACACCACGATATCGCCGCGGCGCACCTCACGATAGGGAAGCAGCGGTCCCACCCACGAAGTCTTGGGCGCGAACTGAATGCGGTTCACAAACACGTGGTCGCCGATCAGCAGTGTGTTTTCCATTGAACTCGATGGAATCTCAAACGCCTGCACCACAAACGTGATGATGAAGAGTCCTGTCACCAGCACCGCGGCCAGAGAAGATAGAAACTCCACGGTAGTCTCGCGCGGCTTTTCTTCGGCTTCGTTCTTGGTCGTACTATCTTTTTTCGCCACTGTGATCAATCCATCCCGTCTTACTGATTGAGTAATTGAATAATTGAGACAAATCCAACTAAGAGCTGCTGCGGTTTCAAATTACCAAATTACTAAATTACCCAATTACCAAATTCTTCTCAATTCACCAGCCGGAGCGTGCGGTTCCAACGCGTGATCGTAAAGATGTGCGTTACCGCGTAGGCAAAATGATACAGTCTTTCACCCACGGAAGCCGGCGCCGTTGCATCGCCCTCCGCCGCCCGCACGGACCAGTAAATCAAGAGCGGTCTTCCAATGATATTGGTCTGCGGCACAAATCCCCAGTATCGGCTGTCGTAACTGTTGTCCCGATTGTCTCCCATAACAAAGTAGTGTCCCTCGGGAACAATCAGCTGCCCTTCCTCGACCAGCTTGCGCAGCAACACCCACCATTCCGGAGTGGGTCCCGACAAGACATCCAGACGTGGAAAATTATCCCGGAACAAGTCGTCCGCCGGACGGCTGAAGTGCGCGTAGGGCTCTTTCAACGCCGTTCCATTTACAAACACCTGCTTGTTGACCATCCGCAAACGGTCCCCTGGCACTCCGATCACCCGCTTTACGAAATGTTGGGCCGGATCCACCGGATAATGAAACACCACAATATCGCCGCGCCTGACCCGGCGGTAGGGCATGACGGAGTCGCCCAGGCCTCCTCCACCGTAGCAGAGCTTATTGACCAGCAGGTAATCTCCGACCAGCAGCGTATTCTCCATCGACGGAGACGGAATCTGGAACGCCTGCACGATAAATGTGATGACGAAGACCGCGATCACCACGGTTCCCAGCAATGACTGCAAAGAACCGATCGCGGTCGAACCGATCGCGCGCGCAGCGATCACGTTGGTTCCCGTGGCCGCTGGTATCCTTTGATCGCCCGAGAAAGGATCGCCCGGGAAAGGATCGCCCGGCAAATGATCGTTTGGCGAATTCATTCACTCCGCTTATCCAGCCACAACTGACCCGTTACTATTCTGCGGAGCGCGATCCCCGCGCCAGCCTGGCTCCCGCCGACTGCGGCCGCGAAGCCAGATAGGACAGCAACTGCCGCGCCGCGTCCTGCTCCGCCGTCTTCTTGGTCGAACCCTGCGCCCGCCCCACGAATTCCGCCTGGCCCTCGCCGTTCTTCGTGGTCAGACGGACTTCCACTGTAAACGTCTTTCTGTGTTCCGGTCCCGCTTCCTGCACCAGCACATACGAAGGTTGCGGTATTCCCAATCCCTGCAACGTTTCCTGCAGCGCCGACTTGAAATCCGTCATCGGCAGCGCGCCGCCCTCGCGCTCCATCCTCTCCAGTTCCGGTGCCAGGATTTCCCGCACAATAAACTCGCGCGCCGGCTCCATTCCTCCATCGAGGTAGATCGCCGCCAGCACTGCCTCCAGCGCATCCACCAGCAGCGCCGTCTTGCTGCGCCCGCCGCTTTTCTCCTCGCCCCGTCCCAGGCGAAGATAATGTCCCAATTCCAGTTGTTGCGCTACCTGGATCAGATGACGCTCACTCACCACGTGGGCGCGCAGTTTGGAGAGCTCGCCTTCGCGAAACTGCGGGAAGCGCTGGAACAATTCCTCGCTGGTGACCAGCGCCAGAATCGCGTCGCCCAGAAATTCCAATTGCTCGTTGTCGTTGATCTTGTATTTGTTCTCTCCCGCCTGCTGCGCTTCCTGTTCTCGCGCTTGCGAGCTGTGGGTGACGGCCTGTTCGATCACCGCCCGGCGGCGGAAGTGGTAGCCCAACGCCTCCTCCAGCGCGGTGATTTCCCGTTCCTTCATGGTTCCACTGCCGCGGATGCTCCTGGGGATGCCTCGTCCCCGATCAATTCTTTGGGGGCTCGCTGATGCCCCCGATCAACTGAATCAGACGGTCCTTCTCCTTGCGCGCCGCGTCTCCCGCGCCCGTGCCCGCCTTCGTCAGATCCACCGCCTGGTTGGCGTATTTCAGCGCCTCCGGATATTTGTTCTGCATATCCAGAGCCACCGACAGCCGGAAAATCGCGATCGCATCCGGCTGCTGCGGGAAGGCGTCGATCGATTTCCTTAGATTGTCTTCCGCGGCCGCCCATGCCTTGGCGTTGAAATCCAGCGTCCCAACAATCGCGTACGCTTCGGATCGCACATACCCTTTAAATGCATTCAGTTGTTCCGGAGGATAGCCCGAGCTGGGTACATCCGTATCAACGGTGACCAGCGCGTGCTGCGCGTCTTTTCTGGCTTCCGCCAGACGCTGATCCTTATCCAGGTCGGTGTCGCGGGTGCGCTCGGCCAGCACTTGCGCCACGCCCAGCAGCGCCTCCGGATCGTCGGCGTCAAAAGTCAGGATCTTCTGCGCCATGGCCAGCATTTTGTCGGCGTTGTTGACTTGCTGGTAGGAGTGCATCACCGCTTTATAGAGCAGGGGCCGCAATTCGCTATCCGGAAACTTGGTTGCGAAGTCGTCCGCGGCCTTCTCCTGGGCGGCCGCGTCCGTTATTGCCGCAACCGCCTTATATGCGTCGAACTCGGGCTGCGTCTTGGCCTGCGGTGGACGCTTGCCTGCCGGCGCCGCCGCTTGTGCCGTCGGCGCGGCTGGCGTCGCGGGCTTGTTCTGGCCAAAACACCAGGCCGGAATTCCCAGCATTGCGATAATGATCGCTGCTCGCTTCATGCTTTCTCCTTAAGATTTGCGATCGGGCAATCTCGTAATCGGCTAATTTAACGGCGCTCAAGGTTTGGGTCAATCACCAATGACCCGACCACACAATTGCAAATTCCTCGATACGCATTGTAACCGCACTCGCATTGTAACCGCGGACGGCCGGCTATTGCGGCTTGGCCGGTGGTTCGTAGGCTTGTTCCAGCCCCCGCTCCGCCGCAACTTTGATCTCCTGCAAGTCTCCGCTCGTGCTCAGAGCGGTGCGGTACTCCTGCAGCGCGGCCTCGCGGTCCTCTTTCATATCCAGGATCCTGCCCAGGTACACGTGCGACCACCCAATCACCTTGGGATCTCTCGAGGCGGCAATCGCTTTTTGGAAATTATCCTGCGCTCCGTCCCGGTTCTTGTTGGCCACCGCCACTTCCGCCAGGATAAACAGAGCCCGGCCTTGGTCGCCGATCTTTTTATCCAGCGCCTGTTGCGCCAGTTCTTGCGCGCCTTTAGGATCGCCTGCCGCCAGCCGTTTCTCCGCCGATACCAGCATCCGCCGTTCTTCCGGCCGCGATAATTGCAACAGTTCCGGCGAGGCTTTGTTCGCAAATTGAATCTCCGCCGCCGCTTTCTGTTCTTTTCTCACGTCCACATTGTCAACCAGGTCGCTGTAGCCGCTATGAATGCCCACCGGATTTTTTTCATTCGCCGTCACTGCATCGTAAAAATACCGCGTCAGAATATAGCCTTGCTTCACCGCGTCATCCACCGCCTGCGTCCGCATGGCCTCCGCTGTCTGCTTGTTCCCGGAGGTGCGGATCTCGATCGCCCGTACCAGGCATTCGGTCACCAGCAGCGAGATATCGGTCTTGAAGCTCTCTTCCAGCGGGGCTCGCTTCACCGATTGCAGCAGCGGCTCCAGCCGCTTGATGGCGGTGTAATGCTTATCCGCCAGCGGATCCATCTCGTAGTGCAGAAATGTATGGCGAATCTGTTCCATCTTCAGCGCCGCCGTCGGCGCTACTCCCGCATTTGTGTTCGGGGCTGGGAAGACCACGACGTAATAATCCCTTCCGTAGTTCCTCGCATCCGTCTCATTCGGGGAACCCATGAAGTCCAGATAAATCGTGAACCTGCGCCCGAGGTATTGCGAGGAAGGCTGTTTCAAATAGATCTCGGTGTCGAATACCATCTTGGCCAGCGGTTCGTGATAACGCCGGATCAGCGCCGCGTAGTCGTTGCGGTGCCGCTCCCAGATGGAGTGCAGTCCCACTTTGTCGTAGAAGCGCTCCAGTACCGTTCCGAAAGCCGTAATCGTGGCCGCATCCGGCGGCAGTTCCTCTTCTTTCAGGCGCGGCACAAAATGCGGCGGACCATCCATGTACAGCGCCAAAGAAATGTAGGGTGACAGGCTGTGGTTCGTATTCCTTTCCGGCGTGTGGCTTTGGTAGTACTCGCACAGCGCGGTTCGAGCCGCCTCGGCATCCTCCGACTCCGCCAATACTCGCTGCACCTCGGCCCGGACATTGCTCCGGGTCGCATCCGAAGTGGTCAGATCCTGGTCATAGCCGCAGGAGTTCAGCGCGGTCAGCACGGAAAAAAGCGTTTCGCTGCTGTCGAGCGTGATCGGAGACCGTTCCTGCGCAGACTGGTTCTGCGGAGGCACCTTCTGCGGGGTTGGCTTCTTTGGCGCCTCGTTCTGAGGAGGCCGGCCCTGCGGAAGCTGGTCTTGGGGAGGCTGGTCCGGCGACGACTGGTCCTGCGAAGACGACTGGCCCTGGGGAGACTGGTTCTGCGGAGCCGGGTCCTGCCCCACGCAGAAGGAAGCCAGCAGTCCCAACAGGGCCGCCAACAGCGCACCTCGCAATCGCAGACTCAGGAAACCCTCCACAGGATGAGTGGTATATGCCGGGCAGAGATCACCCCTCAGTGTAAGGACTTCGGCGCAGAGGGTCAAACCGGAGGGTCAGGCGGTCCCAGCCACAGAAATTCTTTGCCCTGGGAAGTTGGCTTACACAGGCAGCCGGGACGATAATCGACTAGACGTATGACTCCAGCAACGACAAGCAAAACCGTTTCGAGTCTCACCCTGCCGCTGGCCGCGCTCACTCTGATAGCTCTCGTCGCTCTCCACTCCTCCGCCGCCCAGGATCTCTCCCGCCGCCTCATCCTCAAAGACGGCTCTTACCAATCCGTCACCAAATACGAAATCAAAGGCGACCGCGTTCGCTACATGAGCGCCGAGCGCGACGAGTGGGAAGAACTGCCCTCATCGCTGGTCGATTGGCCGGCCACCGAGAAATTCGAGAAAGACCGCGTCGCCGCGCCTGCCATCCCCGAAGCCGCCGCCATCGACAAGGAATCCGACGCGGACCGCGAAGCCGAGCTTTCCCACCTTCCTCAAGTCGCTCCCGGCTTGCGCCTGCCGGAAACTTCCGGCGTCTTCCTCCTGGACAATTTCCACGGACAGCCCCAACTCGTCGAGGTGCAGCAGAGCGAGGGCGACATCAACCGCGACGCCAAGGGCAATATCTTTCGCGGAGCCCTCAATCCCGTCGCCAGCAACAGGCAAACTGTAGAACTCGAAGGCGAACACGCCACTCTATACGCCCACGTCGCCGTGCCTTCTCTCTACATCAACGTCGAAGATGAGCCTTCGGACAACCAGCCGCCGAAAGGCCAAACCGCCTCCGCCCAACCCTCCCAACCCAGCCTGGACGCTCCGCGCGCCGAGCCTCAGCGTCCCGAACGGCCACAGCAGCCCGAGCAACCTACCGTGCCTTTTGACCGCTTCCGCATCGTCCACCTGCAGGTAAAAGGCGGCAAGCGCATCGTGGGCAGCCTTAAGCGCGCCGTCACCGGCAAGGTCAGCCAGGATCAGAATCTCGTCAAGACCACCATCACCCCGGTCAGCGGCGGTTGGCTCAAGCTCACCCCCACCGAAGCTCTCGTGCCCGGCGAATACGCCATGGTCGAGATGAAAGGAAGCGAAGGCATGAACCTCTACCTGTGGCCTTTCGGCGTGAACCCCACCGCCCCCGCCAACCCCAACCCCTGGAAGCCGGACGTGAAAGATAACGTGAAAGATAGAGATGCAGCCGAGCCGCAAAAGCCAAAGGGAAATTTCTAATTTGTGATCGGCTGATTTTTGTGATTGGCTAATTTAAGAGAGAAATAAAGAATGGGATGAAGCGCGGCCGGTTCCGTTTTCAAATTACCAAATTACCCAATTACAAAATTACCAAATTCACTTCATCACTCCCCGCTGCGCAATCCCAATATTGTCCCGCGAGGTGTTCTTCACCAGATACATCATCTCGTCGGCCTGGCGGATGATCTCGTGCGCGTCGCGCGCGTCGTGCGGATAAGTGGCCAGTCCAATCGAGGCTCGCACATTCAGGTCCAGGCCTTCGACGCGGCAGAAGTTGCTGGCGCGCAGCGCATCGCGCAGCCGCTTGGCCACCACCAGCGCCTGATCCTTCCCCGTCTGCGGCAGAAGCACCACAAATTCGTCCCCCCCATAGCGAAACGCAAAGTCGATCAATCGCAGTTGCGCCTTCACCAGGTAACCAATCTCCGCCAGAAGCTTGCTGCCAATTAAATGTCCGTGCGTGTCGTTCACCGACTTGAAGTGGTCCAGGTCGATAAACAAAACGCTGAACTCATACCCAAACCGTGCCGACCGGTAAACCTCCGTTTCCAGCGTCTTGTACAAGTGCCGCGCGTTGTAGAGACCCGTGCAATCGTCGGTGATCGTCAGTTCCTGGATCTTTTCCACCCAGCGCGCATTTTCGATGGCGATGGCCGCGTAGTCGCACAGCGCGTGCAGGAAAAAAATTTCCTGCTCGTTGAATTGCTCCCGGTTCACGTTCAGCAGCTGGATTACGCCCAGCACGCGCAGCTTCGAGCGCAACGGCACGCAAATGATCGACCTCGTCTCCCACTGCGTGGCTTCGTCGATCCGCTTCGCAAACCGCGGATCGTGGTCCACATCGGACGAGATCACCGCTTCGCCGTGCTTCGCCACCCATCCCGCGATTCCCTCACCCATCTTCAACCGGACATTTTTCAAAGACTCCGCGGCATCGCCCACCGCAATCGCGAAGTAAAGTTCGTTGTTTTGCTCGTCCACCATCAGGAGCGACCACGTGTCCGGACGGAAGCATTCCGCCATTTTTTCCATGATGGTTTGCAGAATAGAGTCGAGGTCCAGCGACGCCGTGAGCGCCTTCGCCACGTCATGGAAGATGTTGAGCTCCTGGCTCTGGCGAGTTGGTTGTATGCCGGTGGCCTCGGACATGCCCTGTTTCCTGACTTGGTTTCCTTAGCTGGTTTCCCTAGTTAGTTCCGCGCTCCTCGATGTCGCGCGGCGCTCCGCCAGCGCGCCTTCGACTTTAGAACTTTCTGTGCGTATCGCCGATCTGATCTCGGTCTTCGATCGGGCGTTCCTTACATGGACGGGCGGCAGTTCCAAAAATTATAGAAGGGCGCACCTGATCGGGCAATGAACGTTGGTAACCAGTACCCCTAAAGCCAATGGGATGTTCACCATAACCACCGTTCCAAAGCGGCCTTCCACCGGCGATGGAATCCCGCCTGACAATCCGGCGCAGGAATAAATATGGTTTCGTCCCACCCGCCTTCGCCTTCGGCGTAGTCTAGTTAAGTATGCCAATTCCTGACAGACTCAGATCCGCACTTCCGGCCCTGTTCGCCCTCGCAATTTTTTCCTTCGCCGCGCGATCTTTCGCCACGGGGCCCGTCGACCCGAAAACCGTTCCCGTCATCGACGGGGGCATCGGCCCGTGCTCGGCGGAATTCACCATCACCGATTCGGCCGGAGCGCCCATCTATGCCGCCAATATCCAGGTCCACATCGCCTACCGATTCATGCGCCTCCACAAGCTCGATCTCCAGGTCGGCACCAACGCGGACGGCAAAGCTCGCTTCGAGGGCCTGCCCGACCGCACCAACCAAGGACTTTCCTTCCGCGCGTCCGAAGGCGACCGCGAAGGCTCAGCCTTCGACGATCCATCCAAAACCTGCAAAACCCAGTTCACCATCGTTCTCCGTAAATCCCCCCAGCCGTAGTTTTGGAGAATCGTCTTGGAGAATCGTCTCGGGAACCGCGCGGCTCTGCCTCATGAAATTGCGGCCTTGCGGCGCCTAATCCCACCCCGCGGTAACGTCCACCGCCCAACTCTTCTGGCGCACCTGCCCGCCTTTCGCCTATGATTATTTGCGTCTCGATGCGGGCGGCACCTTCACACCGCCACGCCGGAGTCTGCCGTGGGCGCGTTCGGGGAGAAACTTCGCAATCAGCGCGAGCAGCGCGGCATCGCGCTTGAGGCCATCTCCAACACCACGAAAATCAGCACGCGTATGCTGCGCGCCCTCGAAGAAGAACGCTTCGACCAGCTTCCCGGCGGCGTCTTCAACAAGGGCTTCGTCCGCGCCTACGCCCGTCACATCGGATTGAACGAAGAAGATGCGGTCGCCGATTATCTAGCCGCACTGCGCGAGAGTCAGATTCAGCAGCAGGCCATCCTGCCTAATTTCCGCACTCCGGCCGGCAAAGCCGCCGCTGGGTTTGACCAACAAAATCGCCGCAACCACGATCTTGTGGACAACGATGTTCGGGACAAGCATCCTCGGGATAACAATCCTCCGAACAACGGTCCTCATCGCGCCGATCTTCACAACCAAGATCTTCATAACCAAGATCTTCAGAATAACGATCTTCGGAACCATCCCTACGGCCACGACCCTCGCCGCACCAGCCACCACCCCGAAACCCGGGGCGAAGATCTCCGCTCGTCGCCGCTTTCTAACCAACGTCCTTCCGCCGCGCATTCCCCGGCAGAGCAACCGCCGCAGGGTCCCTCCGCCCGTGTCCCGTGGGGAAAACTCGCCGCCGCTTTGCTCCTGCTGACGCTCGTTCTCGCATTCTGGAACTCTCGCCGCCGCGCCCAGCTCCCGGCCGCGCCCGAACCCGCGGCCTCTTCCTCTGAATCCCCGGTTCCATTCTCCGCGCCTGCGCCAGCCGCAACGCAGCCCCACGCTCCTGCCACCTCGCTGACCACCGGACAACCCTCGCCCGCCGGAACCCTCACGAACTCAGAAACGGCGAACTCAGAAACGGCGAACTCAACCACGCCCGCCGCACCGGCGTTCAACGCCAACCCAGCGCCTGCGCTCGCTCCCGCGAATCCGCCTTCCTCACCCTCGCTCGGCTCGGCGGCCTCGGCCACTCAGCCCGCCGCAAACTCGCCCGCCCCGGACGCCAATCCTCCAGTAGCGAAGGCCAGGCATCACCCCGTTGTGGCAAAGTCGGCGCCCACGTTTACCCTGGTGATCCGCGCTGCGGAAACATCCTGGATCTCGATCACGGCTGACGGCCAGCCCGTTGCCCGAGAAACGCTGATCGCTCCCGCGAACACTTCCGTTCACGCCACCCGCGAGATCGTGGTTAAGGCAGGCAACGCCGCAGCCCTCAGCTTCCTGCTGAACGGCAAAGTAATCCCTGCCCAGGGCAGCGAAGGCGAAGTCAAAACCTACACCTTCGACGCCACTGGCTTGGCGTCTCACCCGCAAGCTCAGTAGAGGCGCAGCTTCGCCCGTCTCGGCCCGCTGCAAGGTCCATTTCCCGCCGCAGCCCGGCTACGTTCCTGTGCCGGTCAGCGGGACGTTTTGCGGTCCTCCGGTTCCGTTGATCCCCAGCGTGCCGGTACGCGCTCCCGTTTCCGTGGGGGTAAACGTCACCGTCACCGTGCAACTCGTGCCCGGCAGAATCGAGCTGCCGCAGGTTGTAGTTTCCGAGAAATCTTTGAAGTCGCCGGAAATTACGACGGGACCGAGATGCACGTACTGGGTCGTAGCTTCATTCGTCAGCGTTACCGTCATCGGTGCGCTGCTCGTCCCCACCGCCTGATTCCCGAAGCTCAAGCTGGTCGGGGATTCCAGCAGGTACGTTCCCGAGCCCCCCATCGACACCGACACGTAGTTCTGCGCGTTCGTGTTCGCCGTGAGCGTGGCTGAGTAGCCGGCAACCCCCGCCGGCGTGAATGTCAAGAAGGCCTCACAACTCGCGTTCACGGCCAGAGTCGATCCGCAGTTCGTCGTGTAGTTGAATATTCCGGTCGGAGCTCCGTTCAGCGTGAAGCCGCTGATGGTCAGCGTCTCCGGACCCGCATTCGTCAGCGTCGCCGTCGTCGGCGCGCTCGTCGTGCCCACGATCTGGTAGCCGAACCCAAAGTTGTTCGGCGAGAACGACGCAGTCGTCGTCACGCCGGTTCCGCTGAGTTCCACCACCTGCGAAGTCTTTACCGGACCGCCGTACGTCACGGTAAGCGTGCCGTAACGTGATCCGAAAGTCGTAGGTTTGAAAGCCACGCTGATTGTGCAACTGCTCCCCGCCGCCACGCTCGACCCGCAATGGCTCGCCGCCGCGAAATCCGCAGGATCCGTCCCCCCAATCCCCACGCTCGCAATCTTCAGCGCCGTAGATCCGTTATTGGTCAGTGTCACAATCTGGGTCGCACTGGTCGTCCCCGCATTCTGGCTGGCATAAGTCAAAGCCAGCGGCGCCAGCGACCCTCCTGTCTGCCAATACTGCAGCACTCCGGTCGTGCCCACGCTTCCGAAATCCAGCCTGCCGTCATTATTGAAATCTCCGATCACCCATCCCGACGTATTCGCGCCCGCCACAATCGGAGCCCCAAACGTTCCATCCCCATTGCCCGGCAATATTTCGATCTGACCCAGCGAAGGAAAATCGGCAGAACCGTTGACCGCAAGATCGAGCTTGCCGTCTCCGTTGAAGTCTCCAAGATTAATGGGACCGTTGACATAGTTCCCAGTTGTACAGCTCGTGTTAAACGTTCCATCGCCGTTTCCCAGCAGCACGCATACCCCGTTCGTCACCAAATCCAGCTTGCCGTCGCCATTCAAATCCGCTGCGGCAATATAGACGCCGCTGGCTCCCGCGATCGTGGTCGGTGGCTGAAACGTGCCGTCGCCGTTCCCCAGGAAGATTTGCACCGGACCCCCTTCAACCCCCGTCACCACGAAGTCCAACTTCCCGTCTCCGTTGAAATCGCCAATCGCGACGTCGCCGTCAATATCGTTGAGGCCGTCGATCACATGACTTTTGCCGAAGCCGCCTTCGCCGTCGCCCGATAGGTAAAACAGGTTGCAGAAGCCCTGCGTACACCCAATTTGAAGCAGATCGAGTTTTCCATTTCCGGTGAAGTCTCCCACCCCATCGGGCCCGCCGTAGTCGCCTTCGCCGAATAACTTTTGCTCTGAAAAGGTCCCATCCCCGTTGTTCAGCAACACCGCCGAAGATTCCGAAAACCCGCCGAGATAGCCGGTAATGATCAAGTCCGGCTTGCCGTCGCCGTTGAAGTCGGCTGGGCCGAAGAGCGAGTTCTGAGCGCTGAAATAATTCGTACGGCTGAATACCGGAGCCTTGAACGTTCCATCGCCGTTGCCTTGATAGAACGCCACGAAAAAGCCGCTGCCATCAGGGCTCCCTTCGGCGGCCACGATATCGAGAATGCCGTCTCCATTGAAATCCGCTGCCACAATCCCGCCCGCGCCATTCGAGGCGGTCAAGCCACTATCCAGCGCCACCGAAACCGTCGCCTCCGGATTGGTCACGGGAAAGTAAACCATGTTCGACGTTCCTCCGCCCGGCGCCGGATTCACCACCGTGATCAGCGCCGTCTTCGCCGTCGCAATGTCCGCCGCACTGATCGCAGCCTGCACACTGCTGCTCGAAATAAAAGTTGTCGTCCGCGGCGACCCATTCCACTCCACCACCGCTCCCGCCACAAATCCCGTGCCATTCACGGTCAACGAAAATGCCGGCCCTCCCGGCGCTGTGCTCACCGGAACCAACGACGGATACAACAGCGGCTGCGGATTCGATTGCGCCAGCGCGCTCGCGCTGATAAAAGTCACCAATAATGCTGCGAGGCGAAGCTGTCTCATAGCTTTCTCCTGGAATGCGATTATTTTCGCGCATGGAAGGGACCCAAGCCAGGCCTGAAGCAACCGGCCCAGCCTCAATCGGGGAGGGCGATAATCTTCGCTCACGGCCACTCCAAAGTCAAGATGCAGGAAATTACGGTAGTGGCTCAGTTTGGTTTTACACAGGCGCAGGTGGAGGTTCTGGGGCGGGAGGGGAAGCCGTTTTGGATTGTTCGAGAGCCTTCTTTTTCTTGGCTTCGTCAATTGACTTTATGTGGGAGGCTATACTTTGGAAATGCGAAACGTCTTGAGCAACGGAGAGGCCGGGCAAAGCTTCACCTGTAGCCCGGTTGACCATATAAGCGGAAATAGCACCGACGATTTGAACTCCGTCAGTTGCCGTGGAGTAGACCACCGGACCGCCACTGACTCCGTTAATGGCGACTCCATCGATAAGGTAAGAGTGCCCGGACTCTTGAATGGCGCTGACGTTACCAGAAAAGAAGCACAAAACACGGGGGCCGATGGCAGGATAGCCCAACCATCCCACCTCGACTCCGATGGGCAAGCGATGATCGCTTGGGAGCATTGGTATAACGTCTTGTGGGAACTTAAACTTGCTAACCGGGCCAAGAATCACCGCTGAATCTACATCCTCGTCATCCCAAATCAAGCGGTCGGATTCCTTAAGGAACGCCACTGTACCCGAAGCTTGATGCACGATACGTATGGGTTCCTGCCATTCATCCGCGTGATGCACCACATGATGAGCGGTTGCTATTCCGCACATGCTGCGGTCTTCGTTGTACATGCACAGGAAGCCCGTACCATGACCTTGAGGCGTTTCGATCTTGACGATATAAGGCGTTATCTTAGCTACGATCTCATCCCAGTTCATTCAATTTCTCCTGCTATGCGTTTGCTGTAGTGTGGATCGCAGCAGCCACAAGTTGCCAGCGCACAAGGCCGTGATTGCATCTCCATCGTGGAGAATGAGTCGGGCAAATCTCGGTAGGCGGTAAAGCATGTCCATATGTGGACACAACCTCGAATCCGCATGACGTGCATCGGTAAATTCCCGAGAATGGCGTCGGCTGTCCGGGCTTATAAATTAGGTCGAAATTCCCGTCGTCTGGCCTCTGATTAAAGACGTTTGGATTCTTGTAATTAGGCATTCTTATCTCCCTGTGCGACGGCCTTCGGCGGTGCATTCATAACGCCCGAGCAAAATTCCTCTTGAGCGAAAAGTGACTGACGGATCATGCTTTTCATTAGCCTCTTGGAGAACTGGTCCTGTGCAACGTCAACTGTAACGATTGCCCGAAGGCGTACTCCGTCGGCGGCTCTCACATATTGCTTGTGAGAACCGACCGTTCTGTCGTGGACGAATCCCAGCGCCCTGAGATTCGCTTCGACTTCTCGCGGCTTTAGAAGCGGGAGTTTCTTGCCCATCTGAGCACACCCCCGCCCCGCACTGAGACCCGAGCCACTTTAGGCACAGGATTCTCCCAAAGATTTTTCTTGACGAAGTTTACGGGAGGGACTTAGGATGGGTTTGCGGACACATCAAAGCCCTCTTAGTTCCATCAAGAGGCAAATCTTAAAAGTAAAGGCCCACTTTCTAGAGTGGGCCTTTACTCTTCTATCAGGAAACCGCCTGCCAGAGCAACCAAAAACACTTTAAGTGGAATATTTCGAGGGCAAACACTACAGATGGTGTTTACGATTGCATTAACCGCAGCGCACTGTGTTTGCAAATGGCTCAACAGTATAGAACTTTTCCGTGCGTCCGTGCGGAAGGGATAACCACGCGCTCACTACATCCTTTGTGTACTCGACATAGTAGCGAATGCGATGGGTGAGCGGCGACGGACGAAGAACGAGTCCTGACGTGTTTGTGTCCAGAACGATTCCCAGGTAACCATGCATGGCATCTTGCAAGCCAGCAATTGCCCCTTCTAGGGTCGCTGACTCAGTAGAAATATCGAGATCAATACACTCCGCGACGTAACAATCGCTGACGCGACGCACAAAACAGCGGAGGCGTTTAACCGAGCCACACTCAGCACACTGCAACGCTGGAGCGGTAATTACTGGCTTCCCACACTTAGGACAGTGGCGTACTTCGAGGGAGGGGGAAGACTGGACTTCAACGATCTCGTCAGTAGCAAGCATACAACGTGCCTTTCACTATCTGGTGGCCGTCTTGCGCCAGCGAGCTGCACTGGCTTTCCTAGCGATCTCGCGCCGTCGCTCTGCGCTAATTGATTTAGCGCGGGACGGCCCGCCTATCAGCCCGCCCTTTCGAGCGGCGGCCTTTTTCCCATCTATCTTAGATTCGTCAGGGGACGGGGAAATCCTGTTGAGAGCTTCGTGTACCGTTCGGAACGCTCGCACGTTCAAATCCATTCGGCTCCTTGCGCAGACACGATTAAACGATCCCGAGGGAGAGAAATCAATACCCGGCTAATTGTAGTCGGCTTGTCAAGTGCCTTATATGTCACCTTAGTGCTATAGCTAATCCTACCGCAAACGGGACGCATCCTTTGATCCCGTGACAAAGATTTTACAGTCCAATTTCCCAAATGCAACGAAGTTGAACAAAATGCTTGACATACTTGGTTCTACTCAAGCATAATGCTCAATATGAACACGCTGACAAATGACGAGCGTATCCGGGTAGTGGCGGCTCTGGTAGAAGGCAATTCCATCCGCTCTACTTCGCGGATGACTGGCGTTGCCCGGAACACCGTTACCAAGCTCCTCGTCGATCTGGGCGCAGCGTGCATGAGGTTCCACGATATTAACGTTCGCAACGTCCGCGTGCGCCGCTTGCAGTGCGATGAGATATGGGCTTACATCGGCTCAAAGGCCCGAAACGTTAGCGTTGCAAAAAAGGAAATCGGTTGGGGTGACGTTTGGACATGGGTCGGAATCGACGCGGATACAAAATTGGTAGTCTCTTATCTTGTAGGCGGACGCGGGGCGGACTGGGCAATGGATTTTATGAAGGATGCTGCCAGCCGGATTCAGGGGCGGGTACAGATCACCACAGACGGACATAAGGCTTATCTCTCCGCAGTCGAGGAAGCATTCGGCGCTGATGTCGATTACGCGCAACTGCAAAAAATCTACGGTCACTCGCTGGAAAATGAGACGCGCTATTCTCCGGCTGTCTGTATCGGTTGCGATATGAAAGAAGTGAGCGGAAACCCAGACCCTAAGCATGTTTCAACGTCCTACGTGGAGCGCCAGAATTTGACCATGCGAATGCACATGCGTCGCTTCACCAGATTAACCAACGGATTCTCTAAGAAACTCGACAACCACGCTTACGCTGTGGCCGTTCACTTTCACTATATGAACTTCGTCCGCATTCATTCGACGCTGCGAGTTACGCCAGCTATGGAGTCTGGCCTTGCTGTCGGGCCATGGTCTATCGCGGACATGTGCGCCTTGCTTCCTGCGCCAACAGTGCGGCCAACTGGTATCGACGCGGCATTGGTATCCAAGGCGCTTGGAGAACCCTGTGGAAATTCAAACTGAGCCACTACCGAAATTACAGGCAGACGTCGCCGTCGCAGGGTTGACTTCGCCGGCAGCAGCAGACCGAGGGTGCCTGTGATCCGTCAAGACGTTGTTCCCACCGGAGCAGCCCGGCTGATGGGCGGAGCGTAACCGAGACTACCATGGGGGCGGCGGAAGTTGTAATGCTCGAGCCAGGGGGAGAGCTGCTGA